>Ga0100390_10004495_pt1 | contig 12074 bp, 11 predicted proteins | sample CryGeymeta201514_FD_81540 | JGI IMG/M metagenome (GOLD analysis project Ga0100390, IMG submission 81540) | Groundwater microbial communities from Crystal Geyser aquifers in Utah, USA - Crystal Geyser metaG 2015-14 | ecosystem: Environmental > Aquatic > Deep subsurface > Groundwater | place... | reverse complement strand
CCTGCGGGATCGCGTCGAGCCGGCGCATCGCGCCCGGTATCTGGCGCAGCCGCGCCCCCGGGCCGGTGGCGGAGGGCGTCGCCGCCATCAGCCCGGCGGTGTAGGGGTGACGCGGCGTCGCGATCACGCCGCGCACCGGGCCGATCTCGGCCAGCCTGCCGGCGTAGAGCACCGCGACGCGGTCCGCCGTCTCGGCGATCACGCCCATGTCGTGGGTGATCAGCATCACCGCCGCGCCGCGCTGGCGGCACAGACGGCGCAACAGCGCGGTGATCTGCGCCTGCACCGACACGTCGAGCGCGGTGGTCGGCTCATCGGCGATCACCAGATCGGGCTCGGCGGCCAGCGCCAGCGCGATCACCACGCGCTGGCGCATCCCCCCCGAGAACGCGTGCGGATAACTGTCGATCCGTTGCGCCGCGCCCGGAACGCCAACCTCCGCCAGCGCCGCGACGGCGCGGGCGCGGGCCTCGGCAGGGCTGACCCGCAGGTGCGTCAGGATGGTCTCGGTCAGCTGGTCGCCGATGCGCAGCAGCGGGTTGAGCGCGGTCAGCGGGTCCTGAAAGATCATGCCGATGCGCTTGCCGCGCAGCCGCCGCAGCGCCTCGGAGCCAAGATCGTCGATTCGCGCGCCGTCGAGCCACACCGCGCCGCCCGCGATGCGCCCCGGCGGGTCGATCAGCCCGATCACGGCGGCGCCGGTCATCGACTTGCCCGCGCCGCTCTCGCCCACCACGCCCAGGATCTCGCCCGCCGCGATGTCGAAGCTCACCCCGTCCACCGGACGGACTACGCCTGCGCGGGTGGGGATCTCCACCACGAGGCCGCGCACCGAGAGGACTTGTCGCGCTGCGGCGGCGTCGCTGTTTTCAGGATCAGCAGAAGGAGTGGACGCCATGCTTTCGGTCAGACCTCTGAATTGAGAATACGGTTACGCGCCAGCAACGCCCTCATCGCAGCCTCGGGTTCAGCGCGTCGCGCAGCCAGTCGCCCAGCAGGTTCACCGCCAGCGCCAGCGCCAGCAGCGTGAGCGCGGGGAAGAACAGGATCCACCACTCGCCGGAGAACAGATAGCCTTGGCCGATGCGGATCAGCGTGCCCAGAGAGGGCGAGGTGGGCGGGGCGCCGACGCCCAGAAAGCTCAGCGTCGCCTCGGCGATGATCGCCAGCGCCAGCGAGATCGTCGCGATCACCAGCACCGGCCCCAGCGCGTTCGGCGCCACATGGCGCAGCATGATCGCCGCGCCGGAGCGCCCGATCAGCCGCGCGGCGGCCACATAATCCTTTTGCGCCTCGACCATCGCGCTGGCGCGCACGGTACGGGCGAACTGCACCCAGTCGCTGAGGCCGATGGACAGGATCAGCACCCAGATCGCCATCTGGTCGCGCGACTCCGGCGGCGTCAGGCCCTTGGCGACGCCAAAGATCAGCATGGCGACCAGAATCGCAGGAAAAGTGAGCTGGATGTCGGCGACGCGCATGATGACGCCATCCACCCAGCCGCCGACATAGCCCGCGATCAGCCCCAGCGTGACGCCGATCAGCATCGCCAGCGCCACTGCCGCCACACCGACAAACAGCGAGATGCGCAGCCCGTAGAGGATGGCTGACGCCATGTCGCGGCCCTGATCGTCGGTCCCCAGCCAGAACGCCTCGCCGGTGAAGGCGTTGGGCGTCATCGGCGGCGTGAAGCCGTTCATCAGGTTCAGGCTGGCGGGGTCGTGCGGGTCGGCGGGCGCGATCAGCGGCGCCAGCGCCGCGCCCAGGATCAGCGCCAGCGCCACCGCCGCCGCCAGCACCGTCGGCGGACTGCGCCGGAAGCTGCGGCCAAGGTCGCCGTCAAGCGCGCGGCCCAGGATGGTGCGCGGCGGCCTCATCGCGCGGCGCCCGCGCGGTCGGCGCGCAGGCGCGGGTCGATCATGACATAGAGGATGTCCACGATCAGGTTGATCGCCACGAACAGCGCCGCGATCAGCATCAGATACGCCGCCATCACCGGAATATCGACCGCCTGCACCGCGTTGATGAACAACAGGCCGACGCCCGGCCATTGAAACACCGTCTCGGTGATGATCGCGAAGGCGACGATGGCGCCGATCTGCAGCCCCGTCACCGTGATCACCGGCGCCAGCGTGTTCTTCAGTGCGTGGCGGAAGTGGATCGAGCGTTCGCGCAGGCCCCGCGCGCGGGCGAATCGGATATAGTCGGCGCGCAGCACCTCCAGCATCTCGGCGCGCACCAGCCGCATGATCAGCGTCATCTGGTAAAGCCCCAGCGTGATCGACGGCAGGATCAGCGCCTTGAGGCCGGAGACGGTGAGAAATCCCGTGGTCCAGAAGCCGAGATCGACAGTCTCGCCGCGCCCGAAGCTGGGCAGCCAGCCCAGTTCGACCGAAAACACCCAGATCAGCAGGATGCCGATCAGGAACGTCGGCAGCGACACCCCGATCAGCGAGCCGGTCATGATCGCCCCCGCCAGCCACCCGCCGCGCCGCAGCGCGGTATAGACCCCAAGGCCGATCCCCAGCCCGACCGCGAGCACGCCCGAGACCAGCGCCAGTTCCAGCGTCGCGGGCGCGCGCTCGGCGAGCAGCCGGCCCACCGGGCGGCCCAAGCGCCAGCTCACGCCGAACTCGCCCTGCAGCGCGCCGCCGAGAAAGCGCAGGTATTGCTCGACGAACGAACGGTCCAGCCCCAGCGCGGCGCGCAGCCGGGCGATGTCCTCGACCGTGCGCTCCTGCCCCAGCATGGCGTCGATGGGGTCGCCGACGAAGCGGAACATCGCAAAGGCGATCAGCCCCACCGCCAGCAGCACCAGCGCCGATTGCGCCAGCCTGCGCAGGATGAACGCCAGCATCGCCGCGCAAGCCCCTCTAGTTCACCGTGACCCAGCGCAGGATGAAGAAATTGTCGGCGCGCTGCGACAGCGCGATGTTGGCGCGCGCCGCCCACAGCAGCGGCTGGACGTAGAGCGGAACATAGGCCGCCTCGTCCTGCAGGATCGCCGCGACCTCGTCGAGCATCGCCTGCCGCGCGGCCTCGTCCAGCTCGGTCTGGATCAGCGGCAGCAGCGCATCGACGCGGTCGTTTGAGAATCCGCCGAAATTCCAGCTTCCCAGCTTCTTTTCCGCGTCGGGCGTGGCGGCGAGAAAGCGGATCGGGTGTTCGGCGTCGAAGGTGTCCGCCGACCAGCCCAGCAGATACATGTCGAACTGACGCTCGCGCAGCGCGGCGAAATACTGCGCGGCGGGCAGGGTGACGAGACGCGGCGCAAGCCCCGCCTGCGCCAGCATCCCCACCACCGCCTGACACACCGCCGCATCGGCGATGTAGCGGTCGTTGGGGCAGGCCAGCGTGAACGCCGCGCCGGACGCGCCCGCCTCGGCGATCAGCGCCTTCGCCTTGTCGAGATCGAACGCGGGCCGCGCGGCGCGCGCGTGGCTATAGCCGCGCGAGGCCGGGTCGATCAACTGGCTGACCGGCTGCGCCGCGCCGCGCAGGATCACCGTGACGATCGCCTCCACGTTGATCGCGTGGTTCACCGCCTCGCGCACCCGCACGTCCTTGAAGATGTTGGCGCCGCCGTCCAGCAGCCGCTCGCGGTTCTGGCGGAAGCCGAAAAAGATGGTGCGCGCCTCAACGCCCTCGATCACCTGCACGCCGTCGGTGGCGCGCAGGCGCTCGATGTCCTGGATCGGCGCCGGTTCGATGAAATCGACCGCGCCCGAGATCAGCGAGGCGAGCGCGGTGGCGGGGTTCTTGATCGGCTTGTGAATGGCGCGGGTGATGTTGTGCTCTGGCGTTCCCCACCATTTGTCGAACGGCTCCAGCACGGTCTGCAGCCCTGGCTCGCGCAGCGTCACGCGAAAGGCGCCGGTGCCGTTGGCGTTCAGCGTGGCGAAATTGCCGGTCTCGCGGTCGGGCAGGGCGGCGCCGTTGGCCTCGGCCCATCCCTTGTCCATGATCATGAAGTTGGCGATGCTGTCGGGAAAGATCGGGCTGGGCGCCGTGGTGAGGAAATCCACCGTGTAGGGGTCCGGCGCCTCCACCGCGCGCACCTGCGCGAACCACGACGCCACGTCGGATTGCTTCGACGCCGCGCGGGCGTGGGAGAACAGCACGTCCTCGGCGTCGAAGGCGGCGCCGTCGTGAAACGTCACGCCCTTTCGCAGGTGGAACCGCCAGCCCGCGCCGCCCTCCAGCGCCTCCCACCGCTCGGCCAGCGCCGACTCCAGCGCCATGTCGCGCCCGCGCCGCACCAGCCCCTCATAGACGTTGTTGAGAAAGCCCAGCACGGTGGCGGTGTTCTGGGCGTGGGGGTCGAGCGTCGCCGCGTCGGCGGTGGCGGCCCAGCGGAACTCCGCCGCTTCGACCGGCGCCGCAAAGGACGCGGCGACGAGGCCGGGCGCCAGCGCGGCGGCGAAAAGGGCGGCGATCAGGCGCATCGCGGAAACTCCAAGAATTTGGGGCCGATTATTCGACCATCTGGAAATACTTGATCTTCGGCGCGTCCTCCGGCTCGACCAGCGTCGCGATGCGGTTTGACAGGCCCCAGTTCAGCACCTGGTGATGCACCGGCAGATACAGCGTCTTGGCCTGCACCTGCGCCCAGATCGCCGCAATCTCGGCGTCGCGCGCGGCCAGATCGACGTTGGAGGCCAGCGCCTCGATCCGCGCGTCGAGCGCCGGGTTGGCATAGCCGGTGGCGTTCCATGAGCCGAACGTGTCGGTGCGGCTGTGGACGAGGAAGTTGAAGATGTATTCGCTGTCATAGGTCGGCACGCCCCAGCCGAGCAGGTAGAAATCGGTCTCGCCGTTGGCGATCAGCGGAAAGTGCTGGGCGCGGGGGCGGGCCTCAAGCTGCGCCTTTACGCCGATCTGGCCCAGCATCCCCACCACCGCCTGACAGATCGCCTCATCGTTGATGTAGCGGTCGTTGGGGCAGTCGAGCCGCACGGAAAAGCCCTCGGCATAGCCCGCCTCGGCCAGCAGCGCCTTCGCGCTGGCGTTGTCGAAGTTGGGATAGGCGTCGAGTTGCCGCGTCCAGCCGTTGACGAACGGCGGCATGATCACGCCGGTCGGCTGGCTCTGGCCGCGCATCACCACCTGGCGGATGGCGTCGCGGTTGATCGCGATGTTCATCGCCTCGCGCACCCGCACGTCGGCGAAGGGGTTGGCGCCCTGAACGCTGTCGCTGGCCAGATCGGCCGCGCCGACGTTCATGCCGAAAAAGATCGTGCGGTTCTGCGGCGTCGTGCCGACCACGAGGCCTTGGGTTCCCGCGACGCGGTCGAGGTCCTGCACCGGCACGTCCTGGATGAAGTCCACCTCGCCCGACAAAAGCGCCGCGACGCGGGTGGCGGGGTTCTTGATCGGGGTGAAGATGATCTCGGTAACGTCGAGGGGAAACTCGCTGAGGCCCCAATAGGCCTCGTTGCGGCGCAGCACGGTTTTCGTATCCGGCTCGCGGCTGACCAGCACATAAGGCCCGGTGCCGTTCACATGGCGCGCGGCGAAGCCGTCCTCTCCGGCGGCGTAGTTCTGCGGCTTTTCGGCGCCGTTGGCCTGCGCCCAGCCCTGATCCATCATCATGATGTTGGTGAGGTTGGCGGGCAGGATCGGGCTCGGCCCGTCGGTCAGGATGCTGACGGTGTGATCGTCGAGTTTGACCACATCGACAACCGAGCTCAGCAACTCCTTGTAATTACTGTCCGGGTGGCGTGCGCGGTTCAACGAGAACACCACGTCGTCGGCGGTGAAGGCGGCGCCGTCGTGGTATGTCACGCCACGGCGCAGCGTGAAGATCCAGGCGCTGGCGTTGGAGGCCGACGGCGCCCAGCCGGTGGCGAGCGCGGGGACCATCGCGCCGGTGTGGTCGCGCATCACCAGCGGCTCATACATCTGGTGCGCGAGCGTGGTGGTCGGCCCCTCGTTCTGGGCGTGCGGATCCAGCGTCAGCGCCTCCTGCGTGCGCGCCCAGCGCAGGGTGGCGGCGTCCGCCATCGGCGCGGCGAGGGCGACGGCGAGCAGGGCGGCGCAGGCGGGCGTGACGGCGGGCTTCATGGCGGGGTCTCTCCCTGTCGGCGCGGCTGTCGGGCGCGGCGCGGCTTCTCCGGTCGCCGCCATAGTGCCGGGATGCGCGCGGGGCGCAAGCGGCGCCGCGCAGAGAGCGGCGCAGAGAGCGGCGCAGGGAGCGGCGCGCGCCTGATCAGGACGCCCGGCGCGCCGCGCCCGATTGCATCCGCCCGCGCGCCGACGCACTTCGGCGCGTTGCGGCGCACTGTCCGCGCCGCCTGATTCGCCCGAGTCCCGATCCGCCGGAGCCGCCCGCCATGCCCCCGAAAGCCATGCCCCCGCCAGCCGCGCCCACCTCCGCGTTTGCCGCCGCACCGTCCGTCCGCGCGGGCGTCGCGCTGATGCTGCTGGGGATGCTGCTGTTCTCGCTCAACGACGTTATGGGCAAATGGCTGGTGGCGACCTATTCCGTGGGTCAGGTGCTGCTGATCCGCAGCTTCGCCGGGCTGGTGGCGCTGACGCCGTTCATCTGGGCGGCGGGCGCCGCCAGCCTGTTTCGCATCGAGCGGCCCGGCCTTCAGGCGCTGCGCGCGGCGCTGGCCACGGTCGAGGTGTTCTGCTTCTACGCCGCCGTGCAGTATCTGCCGCTGGCCGACGCGATGACCTACTGGCTGGCGGCGCCGATCTACGTCGCGGCGCTGTCGCCGCTGCTGCTGGGCGAGCGGGTCGGCTGGCGGCGCTGGTGCGCGATCGCAGTGGGGTTCGGCGGCGTGGTGATCGCCATGGGGCCTTCCGCCGCCGCGCTGTCGCCCGCTGCGCTCTATGCGCTGGTCGGATCGCTGACCTTCGGGCTGATGATCCTCACCGGGCGGATGCTGCGCGGCACGCCCGACGTGGCGCTGGTGTTCTGGCAGATGGCGGCGGCGCTGGCGGCGGGCGCGGTGACCGCGCGCCATGGCTGGGTTGCGCCGGACGCCGCCGCTCTGGCGCTGTTGTCGGCTCTGGGCGTGGTGGCGCTGGCGGCGCACGTCTGCGTAAACCGCGCGCTGAAGTTCGCCGACGCCGCCACCATCTCACCGCTGCAATACACGCTGCTGCTGTGGGCGCTGGTGTTCGGCTGGCTGTTCTTCGGCGATCTGCCGGAGCGGCGGATGCTGCTGGGCGCCGCGATCATCGTCGGCGCCGGGCTGTTCATCTTCTTTCGCGAGCGTCAGCGCGGCAGGGGCTGAGCCGCGCGCGGACAGGTTTCGAGGTGATCGTCAACCATGCCGCAGGCCTGCATCCAGGCATAGACGATGGTCGGGCCGCAGAACTTGAAGCCGCGCGCCTTCAGGTCTTTGGAGATCGCGCGGCTGAGCGGCGTCTCGGCGGGAACGTCGCGCATGGTGGCGGGCCGGTTGCGGATCGGCGCGCCGTCCACCCAGGCCCAGCACCAGGCGCCGAACGCCTCCGCCCCGCCCATCGCCAGACAGGCGCGCGCGTTGCCGATGGTCGCCTCGATCTTGCCGCGATGGCGCACGATGCGCGCGTCGGCCAGAAGCCGCGCCACGTCGCGGGCGTCATAGGCGGCGATGCGCGCGGGGTCGAAGCCGTCGAAGGCGTCGCGGAACCCCTCGCGCTTGCGCAGGATGGTGATCCAGGAAAGCCCGGCCTGAAAGCCGTCGAGGATCAGCTTCTCCCACAGCGCGCGGCCGTCGCGCTCGGGCCTGCCCCATTCGTCGTCGTGATAGGCGACATAGAGCGGGTCGTCGCCGCACCACGGGCAGCGCGCGGTCGGCATGTCAGTTCACCCGGTTCCCGTTGGCGAACACGGCGCCGTCGCGCAGCTCGATCTGCGAGGTGAACACGCCGTCTTCGGCGTCGGCGCTGTTGAGCGTTTCGGCGATCGAGGTGAGAAAGATCGCAAGATCGGGAGTCGCCACGCCCAGTCGAACCGCCGCGTCCAGCACCGGGCGCCAGCCTTCGACGGTGACGAACACGCGCCCATCCGGGGTGGGGGCGCCGGGGATGATCCTGAGCGCGGCGTCGCCGGAGGCGGTCGCGCCCAGGCCGTCGAAGCTGAAGCCGGTGATCTCCACCGTCTCGACCGCCACCGGGGCGCCGGGGGTCTCGGCGGCGGCGGCGAGGTCCACCAGCACCCGCGCCGCGCCGCCCACCCGGCCCTTGAGGCTGATCGGGTCGCGCGGCAACAGCGCCTGCGGATCGAACGCCGCCCACAGCGCCTCGGGCGCCGCAACGCTGTCGAGCGTCAGGTCCAGCAGATAGGCCTGCGCCGCCTGCGCCGGGACCAGCGGCGCCTCCAGCGCGATGGCGGTGCGCGCGGCGGTCACGCTGAGCGGCCGCGCGCCGGTTTGCGGCAGGCTGATCGCATAGCGCGCGTCGGCGGTCTCGCCGGTGTAGAACAGTCGCCCGGCGCCGACGCGCAGCCGTGAGGATGTCGGGCCCGATCCGCCCTGCGCGCCGTCCGGCCCGGTGGTGCTCAGCTTCGCCGCGCTGAACCAGATCTCCGCCTCGCCCTTGCCGCGCAGAAACGCGGGCAGGTCCATGCCGCGCCAGTCGCGGCCCTGCGCCGAGAACACCACGTCTTCAGCCACGCTCTCCGCCTGCGCGGAGTCGATGTCGAGGCTGTTCGCAAGCCGCGTCACCGCGCCTTCGACCTTGACGGCGCCGGTCGCGAATCGCTCCAGCGCCACCGACAGCCCTTGCGCCGACACCGTCGCTGCGCCCAGAACCTCGTCGCCCGGATGCGCCAGCGACAGCGCCTGCGCGGTCAGCGTCGCGCGGCTGGCGCCGGTCAGCGGCGTCTCGACGATCATATCCTGCGCGGTCACGGCGAAGGCCAGGGGCGCAGACCCAAGCCCGGCACCGGGCGGCGGCGTGAACTCGAGCGTCGCCTGCGGCGCGAACGCCGTGCGCGCCACGCCGCCGCCGAACAGCCCCGCCTCGCTGCGCGTCCACGGGATCGCCGCGCGCCATGCGCCGTCCGCCGCTTCGGCGCGCACGGCGTCGAGGCGCAGCACATAGCCGAACGGAAACCCCGACAGCGCGCGTTCGCCATGGCTGACGGTCACGCCCTGCGCCGCCAGCGCCGTGATTTCGCTATCGAGCGCGGCGTCCAGCCCGGCGGCGCCCGCGCGCCACAGCCCATAGCCGCCGCCTGCGACCAGCGCGGCGACCGCCACGCTCCAGATCAGCGCCTTTTTCACGTCGCTCTCCTGCATCCGTCGCGCCCGCGCGCGGGCGCCTGTGTCGGGGACCATCGGTTGCTGCGGCGCACCCGTCAACCGTTGTGGGCGTGACGCGCGCCGCATCGCCTCAAACGCTGGTTGCGTTTGGCGGGCGCCGGGGGGTAGTTTTCACGAGGTTTTAAAGAAGGGCGTGAGCGTGGGCATCGACAAGCAGAGCGAGCAGAGCGCAAGCCTTCAGATCGGCCCCACCAGCCTTGGCATGGTCCGCCTGTTCGTGGAGCAGGACGGCGTCGAGATCCCGATGGATTTCACCCCCGAGGAGGCGGAGGAGATCGCCGACGAGTTGCGCGCCGCCGCCGCGCTGGCCGCAGGCGGCGCGGGGGGCGCAGGGGGCAAGGGCCGCAAGGGCGCCAAACGTCCGTGACCGACGACGACGGCGCGCTGTCGCTGGATGCGCTGGCGCGGCTGGCGCACGAATTCCGCTCACCGCTTACGGCGATTCTGGGTTTTGCCGAGCTGTTGCGCCACCGTCTCGACGGCGCCATTCCGCCCGAGGCGCAAAGCCATCTCGACGATCTGACCGTCGCGGCGGCGCGGCTGCGGCGGCTGGCCGACGAGATGGTGGCGCTGGGCGCGCCCGATCCGATGCTGGCAGATCCGACGCCTCCCGCCGCCGCCGCGCCGCTGGCGCCGATCGTGCAGGTCGCGCTGCGGCAGGCGGCGCCGGCGGCGGCGGCGCGGGGGGCGCGGATCGCGGGGTCTGTCGCCGCCGGTCTGGCCGCCAGGGCCGATGCCGCGCGGCTGGCGCAGGCGCTCGACGCGCTGATCGACAACGCCATCCGCCACGGGCGCGCGGGCGGCGAGGTGGCGGTCATCGCGCGGGCGGGCGAAGCGCCGGGCGAAGTGATGATCGAGGTCGCCGACGACGGCCCCGGTCTGGCCGTGGACGCGGTCGCCGAGGCGCTGCGCCCCTATGGCCGACCGAACGGCGCCGCGCCGGGCGCGCCGCCGGGCGGCCTTGGCCTCGGCATCGCGCGGGAGATCGTGGCGGAGCAGGGCGGCAGGCTCGACATCGTCACCGCGCCCGGACAGGGGTTTTGCGCGCGGATGGTGCTGCCGGAAGGCGCGGCGCCCTGACGGTCAGCGCGGCTCGGGCGCGCCGTCGGCGGGGTCTAGCAGGCGGCGCAGCCTCAGCGCCGAGGCGCGCGCCAGCCGCAGCGTCAGCGCCCGGCGGCGCGAAGGGCTGAGCGGGCGCGGCGCGGCGGGGCGCAGCGAGTCGGCGCCAAAAGCGTCGGCCACCAGCACGCCGTGGTCGTCCGGCAAAAGCTCCAGCGGAAAATCCGGTCCGACCGCGAAATGAAGCGCATCGCACCAGTCCAGATAGCCGGTCCACTTGGCGTCGGCGCGAAAGTCGGCGACCGAGGCCTTGCACTCGACAATGGTGATCGCGCCGTCCGGCCCCAGCGCGATCACATCGACGCGCAGACCGGGGGCGGGGGAGAACTCGGTCACCGGCGCCGCGCCCGCGTCGATCAGCCAGCGGCACACGCCGCGCGCAAGCCGGGCGCCCGGCGTCGCGGCGAAGGCGCGCGAAGAAGAGGGGGCGCTGAAGGCGCGCGAAGCGGCGGGCGCGCTGAAAGCGCGCGCCTCGCTGCGGGCCGGGTCGTCTGAATCAGGCATCGCCGCGCGCAGAGCCGTCCCGCTCCAGCGCCAGACGCGCCGAGGCGGTCTCGATGTCGGCCTCGATCCGCGCCATGAACGGCTCGCGCGCCATGCCGGGGGCGATCGCTGGCAGGAACTCGACCACCGCCACGCCGGGATGCAGCGCGATTCCCTTCGGCCAGCGCAGGCCCGAGTTGGTGGCGGCGGGGATGCAGGGCAGGCCGCTCGCCTCATAGAGCGCATGGACGCCGATCTTGTAGGGCGCCGTCCGGCCCGGCGCGACGCGGGTGCCCTGCGGATAGATCACGATCTGGCCGCCGTCGCGCGCCCCGGCCATCACCGTCTCGACCATCGCCTTCAGCGCCGGCCGCCCGCCGCCGCGATCCACCGGCACCGCGCCCATGCGCATGGAATACCAGCCGAAAATCGGCGCGCGCACCAGTTCGCGCTTCATCACGAAGCGCCCCTCCGGCAGGGCGTGGACGATCATGAACACGTCGAGCATCGACTGGTGCTTGGCGGCGATCACCACCCGGCCGGCCGGCGTGGGCCCGCGTATTTCGGTGCGCACGCCGCCGATCACCCGCAGCGCGGCGAATACGATGCTCAGCCAGAACTTGCCGCACCAGCGCGCCGCGCGCGGCGACAGCGCCGCGGCGGGAAAGAAGATCACCCCGCCCACCGCCATCGTGGCGTAGAACACGGCGTAGAACGCCAGCCCGCGCAGCGCGTCCAGCCCCATCACGGCGCCCGCCGCAGCATCAGCAGGATCGCCAGCCGCGCGGTCAGCCACGCCAGCGCCGCGCTCGCCAGCGGCGCCGCGACGATCAGCGCAAGGGTCGCCGACCACGGCGCGGGCGCGCCCAGCGCAGGCCCCAGGCCAAGCGGCGCCTGCGACAGCGCCAGCGCCGCCGCAGGCGCGCCCAGCGCGCCGCCGATCAGCGCGCGCAGCGCGATCGGGCGCTCGAAGGCGCGCGCCACGTCACCGTCGCGCGCGCCCAGCAGGCGCAGCGTGCGCACCGTCGCCGCCGCCCCGGCCAGACTGGCGCGCGCCGCCGCCGTCACCATCGCCGCCAGCGCGATTCCCATCAGCCCCACGCTCCAGAACGCCAGACGCCGGAATGCCGCCGCCGCCTGCTCCAGCGGCGCCCGCCACGCCGCATGATCGTCGTAGAGCGCGCCGGGGGCGGCCGCGTCAAGCCGCGCCTG
>Ga0100390_10004488_pt1 | contig 12082 bp, 8 predicted proteins | sample CryGeymeta201514_FD_81540 | JGI IMG/M metagenome (GOLD analysis project Ga0100390, IMG submission 81540) | Groundwater microbial communities from Crystal Geyser aquifers in Utah, USA - Crystal Geyser metaG 2015-14 | ecosystem: Environmental > Aquatic > Deep subsurface > Groundwater | place: USA... | reverse complement strand
TAAAAAGGCGCAGGACTTGCTAAACGGACGACCCAGGCAGGCGCTTGGCTTTCAAAAACCTTATGAAGTTTTTAAACAACTAATTAACCAAACTGTTGCGTTAAATTTTAGAAACTAACTAATGATTAATTTCAAATTTTAAAAATTGATACATTAAAAATTATTTATAAAATTAAAAATTCAAAAATTAAAAATTTTTTCAAAATGTTCTCCTCACTCTCCTAACCATCTTATATATATTATACCAGCCCGTATCATAAACTAAATCAAAAGTGCCGGGATAATTTATAACCTGGCCGCCAAAACCCATTTTAAAACGGGTTACGCCCGGCCATTTGGCGGCATCTACTCCATGGAAATCATAATATTTATAACCCAGCTGCTTGGCCTGCTTAATGATCTGCCAGTGCAAAGCGTATGGCGCCATGATTTCACGGTTCTTGTCTGACGAGCCGCCATGGATATAAGTGGCGCTGTCGCCAAAAAATGTCACTAAATTTCCGGCCAAGGGCTTGCCTTGGTATTCAGCAAAAAATAATTTTACAAAATCATTAGCAAGCTTTAGCATGGCTTGATAATAACTGCGGCCATGCAAATTAAATTTATCGCGGTCGCCGCTGGATACCAGCAACTGCCAGAACTCTTCAAAGCGATTAGCGCCTACTTCCATAATTTTTACGCCTTTCTTTTCCGCTAAACGGATATTGTAGCGCGTTTTCTGATGCATGGCTTGCAAAAGTTCATCTTCAGATTTGGTCAAATCTAAAATCAATGTCTTGCTCGGTTGAACATCAATAGTCTTAAAAAGTTGAAAGTTCAAAGTTGAAAGTTCAAAGTTGAAAGTCGGTTCAAATCTTAAAAACATAACACCTTCCGGCGCAGCCAACTCCTTAATAGCATTAAATAATTCATTCGCAATTCGTGATTCGTAATTCGTGATTCCTACGGGGCCGCGGCCGCAATAAAAATAGCTTCTGCCCATGGGCAATTGTTTTTTTACCAACTTAGCCGAGGCTACCAGCTGGCCCTCGCTTGCTACCCCGATTCGCCAAATAATGCCGCTGACTTCTTTCTGAAATTCTCCCCACTGCCATGATTGTAAAAACTGGGCATGTTTTTTTGAGCCAACAAAATCATTTAATTCTTTTTTATCCGTTATATTTATAATCTCCATAATTTAGTATTGTCATTCCGGCCCCAGTTTACAGACCGTCCAAAAACTCTGTTTTGTCATTTCGACCCCGCATTTTGCGGGGGAGAAATCTTTAATACTTGGCTAAGAGCGACTAACAGCTATTAAAGATCTTTCCCCCGCATTTGCGGGGTCAAGATGACAATTTTCGGACAGTCTAGAATCCAGAATTAAACGCTCCTACCATTTTTACTGGATTGCGGGTTCCTGTATCAAGTACAGGACAGGCTCCGCCCGCAATGACAAAAAATTATCTCCCTAATTTTCTTAAGGCTTGTTTAATTCTCTCGCCGCTATCTTTAATACTGGAATCAACCGCCTGCAAGGCCTGCCTGGCCTGAACTAAAGAATAGCCCAAAGCCATTAGGGCATCAATCTCATCGCCACTGCCCAATGCTCCCTCGCCTGACTTTCCTAAAGCAACATCTGTCTGGCCAATCTTTTCTCTTAATTCTAAAATTACTCTCTCAGCGGTCTTTCTGCCAATGCCGGAAACTTTAGTCAGCAGCGCTGAATCGCCGCGAGCGATTGAATCTTTAATGTCGCTAACATTAGCCATTGACAAAACCCCCAAAGCTGATTTGGGACCGATGCCGGAAATTGATAAAAGCAGTTCAAATAATTCTAGTTCTGCTATGGTTTTAAAGCCGTACAAATCTAAAACGTCTTCGCGGACATATTGATGAGTGTACAAATCAATTAATTGCCCGCTGGCCAAATCAGCATAAACCACTGGACTGATAAAAACTTTATAGCCGACATTATTTGCTTCTATAATAATAAATCCGGCTCCTTTGCTTTTTATTTTTCCGCTTAACCAAGCTATCATATATACTTTCAATCTACTATTTTTAAGAAAAAAAGGCAAACTAAAAGAATCCCAAATACTCGAGATTCTTTTTAATTATTATTCATTATTTTCTTACAATATTATCTAGCACTCTCATTATTTTGGGAGTACCTCCGCCTTTAATTAATTCTAAAAATAGGCCGGTCCAAGATGATATTTGAAAAACAGCTAGCATCGCCCCGCCTAAAACTATGAGCAGGAGAAAACTCAATAGGGCGACAATAGCAATCAGCCAAAAACCGGCTAATGAAGCTAAATAATAAAAGATAAAACCCAAAAAAAGGAAGGGCACAGCTAAAGTTAAAATACACAAAACTATTATCAGGCCTACTGCGAAATTAATAAAAAATAAAATTAAAGCCATTTCAAAACTAATCAGCCAATTATCCATAAATAATTGCCAACCCTGCTTAAACGAATCTACCAGACCGCTGCCGCGGATAACAACATAAGCGATAGCATATTTAATAATAAAAGATAAGGCAATAGCTAAAGGAACAAAAATTATAAAACCGACAATATAAAGCGAGCTAGAGACTGCTGCATTGGTTTTTAAGACAGTTAATACCAAAGGCAAGCTAATTACGGCAAAAATTAAACCAATAATTATCTTGCTTAAAATATTCAGGCCAAAAACTGGCCAAAAATTATTTATGCCGCTGGCAATTCCTTGGCGCAAGTTAGTGTTTTTCTGCTTAATAATACCGGCGGTATTATTAACTAAAGCAGCTTGTGAAACTACGGTCAGCCAAACCAAAAAAATCAATAAGACTAAAATGACCAATAAGACGGCTAGAGTTAAAAGTAACGATAAGGCGTCGTTGCTCATCATTGTGGTAATATTATGCAAGGTCTGGCGGCTAAAAACTCCTGTTTCAGCTAATTTCTGCCAAGAGGGAAAGACGCTTTGGCCATCGCCGCCCAGACCGCGGACTATAATTTCGTATTCACCGCCATTACCCAATAAAGCGGCAAAAATACCAAAGAACCATAAATATTTATTATGCCAAGCTATTTGCCAAGATTGCTTTAAAATATTTCTGTATAAGGACATATATTATCCTCCCTTAATCGCACTTTTTAGTACGAAATTAATATATTAAAATGATATCTAATATTATAACATACTGATCTGTCCTTTGCCAAATTTAGGGTCTATCGCCAAATGCGCTTTTGCAGCGACCCCGCAATACTGCGGGACGAGATAAATTTTTCAAACAAACTTTGAGGTTTATAGCAGTATAAGCCGAAAAGTTTTTTGAAAAATTTAGCCGAATTTCAGGAATTGCAGCCAAAATGGCATTTGACGACAGACCCTTATTAGGCAACTTCCTTGGGGCCGACCAACTGTTCAAATTCTTCTTTCTCTAAAGTTTCTTTCTTCAGTAAAACTGCGACAACCTTTTCTAATTCTTCGCGCCTTGATTTAATAATGCCTTGGGCCTGATGAACCGCTTTATCAAGAAAAGAAGATAACTCTTTATCAATTTGTTCAGCTATCTTCTCGCTATAATCGCGCTGCTCATGTATTTCCCGGCCTAAAAAAATCATCTCGTCTTTCTCGCCAAAAGTTCTTGGCCCCAAAGTTTCGCTCATGCCAAAATCAGTAATTAATTTGCGAGCCAAGCTAGTGGCGCACCGCAAATCAGCAGTGGCGCCAGTGGTAACTTCGCCAAAAATAATCTTTTCCGTTTCAAAGCCAGCCAACAACACCGCTAATTCTTCCGCAAATTCTGTTTTATTATGCATATGCTTATCTTCGGTCGGCAATTTGATAGTATAGCCACCAGCTTGACCGCGAGCAATAATAGATACTTTCTGCACTGGATCAGTATGAGGAGAAAAATGAGCCACAATCGCGTGGCCAGCTTCATGATAAGCTGTAATTTTTTTCTCTTTGTCTGATAAAATCTTTGATTTTCTTTCCGGACCCAGCATCACTTTTTCAATTGATTCAAACAGCTCAGCCATTTCAATAATTTTTTTGTTGCGTCTGGCAGCCAATATCGCGGCTTCGTTCAATAGATTGGCTAAATCAGCGCCGCTAAAGCCCGGGGTTCGTTCAGCAATCCGGCGCAAACTGACGTCTTTTGCTAATGGCTTTTTTCTGGCATGGACCTTAAGAATATCTTCCCGGTCAGCTATGTCTGGTTCGTCTAAAATTACTCGGCGGTCAAAACGTCCTGGCCTAAGCAATGCCGGGTCCAAGACATCAGGCCGGTTAGTCGCGGCCATAACAATCACATTAGTATTAGGATCAAAACCGTCCATTTCTACTAAAATCTGATTTAAAGTCTGCTCCCGTTCGTCATGCGAGCCGCCTAAGCCAGCTCCGCGGCGGCGGCCAACCGCATCAATTTCGTCAATAAAAACAATGCAGGGCGAACTTTTTTTAGCCCTGCGGAATAAATCTCTGACGCGGGAAGCGCCGACGCCGACAAACATTTCCACAAACTCTGAACCAGAGATGCTAAAAAACGGCACATTGGCCTCTCCGGCTACGGCGCGCGCCAGTAAAGTCTTGCCTGTTCCCGGACTGCCCAAAAGCAAGACGCCTCGCGGAATGCGCGCCCCTAGTTCAGAAAATTTCTGCGGCTGACGCAAAAATTCCACGACTTCTTTTAATTCTTCTTTGGCTTCCTTGACGCCGGCTACATCCTTAAATGTTGCCTTATCTTTGTTTTCTTTGCCGAATTCCTTGGCTTGCGACTGGCCAAAACTCATCGCGCGGGTATTGGCTCCTTGCACTGAGCGCATCATAAAATAAATAAACGCGCCAATCAATAAAAAAGGAATAATAAAAGGCAAAACAGTGGCCAGCCAATAATTCAGCCCTTCATTTTCTTTAACCTCTAGCTTGACGCTGGCTAACTTCGCTGGATCAATATTAAAATTTTTGATTAAATCTGAAAAAGTTTCGCCAGTTTCTTTTTTTACAATTTCTTCCTGACCAGCTTTTAAAGCAACTTTAAGTTCGCTGCCGGAAACAGTAACGCTGGCAACTTCTTGATTATTTATCTGGTTTATCAAAGTTTCCAAGCCGACTGTTTCGGTTTTATGGCCGGTATTGCTAAAAGCACTAAATAGAACGGCTATGGCCAAAAAGACTAGAAAAAAAATAAAAAAATTTTTAATTAAATTCTTCATTTATATTAATTATAAATTTACTAAAGACCTTTTGCAAATGTCATTGCGAGGAAGTTGCGAAGTGAAACGGAGCAACTGAACGCAGATCCCTCCCCCGCATCAAGTGCGGGGTCGGGACAAGCTTCGCAATCTCACAGACTATAAACTGTTTCCCAAATTTTACTATAAAAGTAAATATTTTTTGTATATTCGTTCGTGAGATTGCGAGTTTATCCCGAGCGATAGCGAGGGACCCGCGTTTCCCCCGCAAATGCGGGGTCGCTCGCAATGACAATAATTAATGTTATTTTGCAAGAGGTCTTAAAATTATATAATAATAACTCCTTTTTGACAATGTCAAATCAACTAAACAAAATTTTTTTGCTTTCTTGAGTAAAAGACACTTGAGCAAAAGACACTTAGTGTCCAATTGGACACTAAGTGTCTTCATCCTAAATGTCTTAATTCTATTGCTTTTTCGTTTTCTTGATTTCTTATCTTTTTGATTTTTTGGCTTTATCTGTTTCAGCTTTCTTTAAAGCTGTTTTGGCAGGAGTTTTGTTTTTAATTTTCTTATCCGCCGCTTTCTTCTTGTCTAGATCAGCTGTCCCGTCTAGACTCTCGCCTCGTCTTCGACTTGTCGAAGCGGGCGGCAAGGCTGGCTCGCCTTGACTTGCCTTTTTAACCGCCGAACTTTCTTTTACCCCGTTAGAGAAAGCTGCCATTTTCAAGCGGCGGTTATTACCGCTTGAAGCTAATGGTGGTCTAATACTACCATCAACAAAAGCTGTTAGAGAATAAGATTCTCTAACGGGGTTCAGGACCGCCAGACCCAGCCGATGTTCTTTGGGTTCAATTGAGACAATAGTAAATTCCTTTTTATCATTAACCTTATACAAATCGTAAATTTTCTGCCCCGGCGCTAAAGCTAGCTGGCTGATATGGGCCAGTCCGTGAATGTCTTTATCTAATTCAACAAATAAGCCAAAAGGGTTAATTTTAAGGATGGTACCGCTGACTGATTGCCCCACTTGATATTTTTGGCCGACATCTTGCCAGGGGTCTTTAATTAACTTCTTGGCCGAGAGAAATATTTTTGAGCCGTCAAGAGAAATAATTTCCGCCTTAATCTTGTCGCCGACTTTAAATAAGTCAGCCGGGTCATCAATTCTTTGCCAGGCCAATTCGCTAATATGAATTAATCCTTCTAAATTCTCGCCAAAGCTCAAAAAAACGCCGAAATCAGTCAAGGCAGTAATCACGCCTTCTACCACGCTGCCAACTTTATACTGGGAAATAATATCTTTTTGCTTTTCCTGCCAGGCCTCTTTCTCGCTGGTAATTAACTTTTCTTCTTTTTCGTCTAAAGTCATTATTTTCACTTCAACTTCTGACCCGATAAAAAATTTAAGCTTGTCTAAAATTTTTCCTTTATCGCCGCCATTAACCCGCGGATAATTTTCCGGGGCTAATTGGGAAACCGGCAAAAAACCAGCAATCTGGCCATAGCTCACCAAGAGACCACCTTTATTAGCATCATTAACTTTAACTTTAATAATTTTTCTATTGGCAAAGGCATCAGTTAAAGTGCTCCAAGCCTTTTGCTGGCCGGCATGTCGGAATGACAGCTCCAATTCGCTATTTTCGTTTTCTTCTTCTATGACAGTGGCTTCAACTTCGTCACCCGGCTGTAAATTAGCGTATTCCTCGGCTTCAAAATAAAGCTCGCGCCCCCGTACTACTCCAGTGGCAATGCCGCCAATATCTAAACGTACTTCCGCTTTAGAAGCGGATAAAACCACGCCTTTGATAATATCGCCGACTTGCGGAATTTCTATAGTGTCTTTATCTAATAATTTTTTAAAATCAACTTCTAGAGAATCAGTTGTTTTGTTATCTTCAGTCATAATATTGAGTGTTGAATAACTATTTCCAATGTAATTTCAGCGTTTAGTTCAGCGTGATTCAGCGATAAAAACTTGACAACGCTGAATAAACGCTGATATACGCTGAACTAGGCTGAATTATTCAATGGTTTAAATATTACAGCAAACAAAAAAATCTACTTAACCTTTCTGGTGAGAGAAAAGTTCTTCGGCCACCTCCCCCAGAATAAAATGGGGTATTAACCCTGTCAAATAATTCTGCTTGGCAGAATGCCTGCTTTGCCAGATTTGACAAGGTAAGCCAAAGAGTTAATTATAGGTGTTTATTAAATTAACCTGAAACTTGAAACTTAGTAAAATTGCGACATAAAGTTTTAAGTTTCAGGTCTTAAATTTCAAGAATAATAATATTATACAGGAAAACTAAAAAAAAGCAAGACCCGCCGAACTGCTCTATTAATTTTTGCTTTTCCCCCATACCAAAAAAACAGGCCGAAGGCCTGTTTTTAGATAGGGTAAAATTGAGGAATTTTTAGGTTTTTTAAAATTTTTTATAAACTAATAAACTGCCTTTTGTTTATAATTAACCTTGATATAATTTCTATAATTTATTCATACGCATGGCCATTGTCTTCCACCTCCTTGGTATTGATATTAATTACATAATAATACAAACAGCGGGTACCGCAACCATAATAAACAATGACATGTTTATTATCCCTCCATTCCCAATAAGAAGTATGGACATCACCCCGGTAAACTTCATAAGCCGTTCCATTTTCTCCTGGTTTAATCATCAGTTTCACGTAATTTTTGTAATACGCCTCCTTTCCGGCCGGATTTGTTTCTCCATTTTTGTTAATATTCTGAAAATAACCAATCAGCTCATTATCGTTAAAAACTTCCAGATGGCTTTTGGGATATTGATCAAAAGTTAATTGTCTTAATTCGTCGATATTTCCCTGTTCATTCAAATATAGGACATTTATTTCCTCGGTTTTGGGATTAATGAAATAATGCCGATATTGAATATTTTGCTCCGCCTCGCGCGCTTCTGCTTCTATTTTTACCTGCTGAAATATAAACAGATCGGCCGCCAAAACAACAGTTATAATCAGGGCAAACAAAAATTTAGAGAATCCGCCCGGCGCGTTTTGTTTGATTTTGATATTATAAAACAAAGTGTTGCCTATTTTGATTGTAAATTCTGCATTTTTATCTTTAGTCCAATAAGGCGGTTTTATAAATTCGCTGTAATAATGGTTAGCTCCGCCGGTTGGGTCTGATACTTCTCCTGCCATGACTTGACCGGCAATTTTATAGCAATCATGCCAGTCAGTAATCTGCGCTTTATCTAAAAAAGGATTTCTCACATAAGGCAAATTTTTATCATCTAAATTAAAAGAACTATACTGTTTAGGCTGTAAAATCACTTCATGATAATTATCCCCCCATCTTTTCGCGTCAATTACTCTATTTTTTATACTCCAACCCACCGCGATTTTCCCTTGCTCCGGCAAACTTCTGGCTTCGCCGAAAATTGCTCTAGCCAAAAGAATCTGTTCGGGATCATCATTAAAATTTCCCGTCCATTCCGGATTATTAACTGTCGGAGTCCGGTTTTTATTTTCATCCGGTTTAATAAATTGAATTTCCATTCTCTCTAAAAACGGCTCTCCATCCGCCCAGAGTTCAATATAATGCCAACCGCTTCCCAATTTTAACTCTTTAGCAAATTTTTTTTCTCCTCCCTTTAAAATTTTCCCGCACCAATACCAGTTTTTATGCGCTTTGGCAGTATTATTGATTTGTGTTTCGCCGTTAATTATTAGTTTCAGATCATCGTCATCATTTTTTTGCTTATCCGCTTTGGCGATTATTTTTAAGCCGCTGACGGCCAGATTCACCAAAATCAAACTTAACCATGGCCGTCTGTTGCCGTTTTCCGCCGGATTATTCTGCGTCGGGATATAGATTATCTTATCTCCTTCTTCAATTTTTGAAATTTTAATGTTCTTAACAAACGGCTTTATATCGTTTAAAAATGAGATGGTATGCTTGCCTCTGCCAAAATAAACTGCAAACAGCCCGGTTTTAAAAAGTCCGCATAATTGATTTCCATTCCAAGCCATTTTAGCATCAAACAGCCATGTTTTACCGCTTTTTTTGGGAAATTCTAGATCATCAATCTTGACAGCCAAATCATCATCACTAAAAAATGACCTGAAATTTTTTAAATTCTGCCGCCAGCTTTTAGCGCTAGCGATTATTTCTATTAAATATAATCCATTTTCTGTAAGATCAAAATTATACACAAATAAATCGCTGATTTCTCTGTTAATTTTTTCCTCCTTAATTAGTTTCATAAACTTTTGGTTAAAAATAATTATGCTGTAATTATAGCATAATTTATTTCCCCATCCAACCTCTCGTCTTTACCACACCAACAGATTGTCCGAGAACTCATTTTTTGAGAAAATTTTGAAAATTTTTTCGCTAAAATTAGCGACTTAATTTTGCGTAAATATGATAAAATATCAGTAATTATTATTAAAATACTGTAGGGAACAAAAATTTTTGTTCCCTACAGTATTTTATTATTTTTATAATTTTTTCTTTTAATTAGCGCAACCGCCACCAGAACTCTCCGCTGTGCCCTTGCCAAAGCCGGCTGATGGCATTTCGGCTGATAATTTTGCCCGGCATTCTGCGGGAGGGTTATTAAAAGCTGAACAAATTATTTTAAGCAAGCTGGCTGGATCCCGATTGGCCTGCGCTTGCGCGCCATTAACAACCAAAGTCGGCGAACCCTGTACGCCATACTTTTGGTTATCTGCCTGGTAAATATCAAAGGGCGGATAACTGCCGTTTGGCCAGGAATTTTTATCATTAAACTTTTCTGTTACTTTATACTCTTGGTCAGCCTGCTTAACACAATTGGAAATCTTAGCGGCATCCAGTCCGGTTGATTTTATGCAAGCCGCTGAATCACTGCTAATTAAAAAGCAATTTAGATAACTTGATAATTTGCCGCGGTCGTCTTTTTGAATACAGTATTGAGTTAATTGCTCATTAAGCTCCTTTTCGCCGTGCATGGCATAATCGCAAAATTTTAAAGTGAAATCAATTTTATCGCCCAAGGCCGCGACAACAGGCAGTATGCCTTTTTCCATCTGCGTGCCATAAGGGCAATAGCTCATCACAAACAACTCAACATTCGGCTTATCGCTTTTGGTTATCTCGGTTGGCGTTTCAGTTTCAGTTTGCTCTGTTTGGCTTTCTTTGGTTACTTGTTCTATATCTATACCTGATTGAAAAAACTTTTTGCCGTCCTTGGTCATATAGGAAGTATAGTCTTTGCCATTAACATCTAAAGTAATAGCATAGAGGTTATCCTCTGCAACTACACTTTTTATATTTGCCTTATAGCCCGCCGGCATCAATTGCTCATTAATAAACTTGTCCGCCTTGACCTTGGCCTCTTCCAGGCCAATCGTTTCAATTAAAGTCAAGCTTTTCCCCTTGAAAAAAAAGTAACAGCCGCCCCCTGCGGCAAGAATTAAGACCAAAATTGCCCCGGTAATTATTGCTTTTTTCTTCATAGATGTTTTTTAAAAATTATTTTTATTGCCCTACTACCTTAGCAAAATATATATTAAAAGTCAAAAAATTAAGATACTAATATACAAATAAATGCTAATGATACGAATTATACTAATATTTTTTATTTGGTTTATCTATCCTCACAATCCTTATTGGTTTAATATATCTGCTTCTAAAATTAACTAAAATACCTAATTTAATATTTGCCTCTTGCAAGTACCTTTGCATCTGATAATAATCTTCTTTGGTAATAATTCTTTTAGCTTTAAGCTCTAAAATTATTTTATTATCAATCAAAAAATCTGCTATATTGTTACTTCCGCCTATTCTTAATTCCCTTATGTATAAAATTTTTATTGCTAATAATTTCTTCTCTGTTAAATCCGCGTATTGCTTTTCCCTGGCGTAACAACCCAATTCATTGTGAACTGCAAACAATATTCCTGTTAAAATATAAGATAATTCGGGATAAATCAACTTATTATCAGCATTATTCGTATCCATTAGTATAATTCGTATTCATTAGTATATTAGTATCATTTATTTAACCGGCAAGGCAAAACAAAACTTACTGCCCTTGCCTTCGCCGGCCGACTCGGCCCAAATCCTGCCCTGGTGCGATTCAATCATAATGCGCGCCACATAAAGCCCCAAGCCAGTGCCTTCGGTATGGACCAGCGAGGTGCCGCTACCGCGGGAAAACTTTTTAAACAAGTTGGCCAAGTCAGCTTCGCTGATGCCCATGCCAGTATCACTGACGCAAAAAGTAATATTTTCCTTGTCCTGCTCCACTCTGACAGTCACCCCTCCCTGCTTGGTATATTTAATCGCATTATCAACTAAATTCATTACTACCTGCCTGATTTTTTCTTCATCAAGCTTAACAAGGGGTAAGGGCTTGGCCGGCGGTTTGTATTCCAAGCGCAAATTTTTCTTTTTAACATAGCCAGATAATTCCTCAACCACGCTAGCTACCATCTTGCTAAAATCAACTTCTTCAAAATTAAATTGCAAACGGCCAGATTCAATACGGGAAATATTTAAGAGGTTCTCCACTAATTGAATCAGCCGCTCGTTGGATTCAAAAACCTTCTCTAGCGATTCTTTTTCCGAATCAGTTAATTGGCCAAAATTGCCTTCCAGCATCATGGAAATATAACCTTTAATCACGGTTAGCGGCGTACGCAATTGATGCGAGGCGATGGAAATAAATTCCGATTTGGCCGCGTCCAACTTTTTTAGCTGAACATTGGCTTTTTTTAAATCATGAGTGGCTTTTTCCACTTCTTTTTCCAGCTTGATGCTGAAATTCTTGGTTTCTTTATAGAGCAAGGCATTTTCCAAAGCAATGGCGGTTTGCGCGCCCGCCACTTCCAAAACTTTCAAATCTTCCTCGTTATACATATCGCCGGATTCTTTGGCGCC
>Ga0100390_10004475_pt1 | contig 12106 bp, 9 predicted proteins | sample CryGeymeta201514_FD_81540 | JGI IMG/M metagenome (GOLD analysis project Ga0100390, IMG submission 81540) | Groundwater microbial communities from Crystal Geyser aquifers in Utah, USA - Crystal Geyser metaG 2015-14 | ecosystem: Environmental > Aquatic > Deep subsurface > Groundwater | place: USA... | reverse complement strand
TTCTGAATCTGTTCCAAAGAAGGAACAGGTTTTACTGAATCTGTCATGCGCCCTTTCTTGTTTTATTAATACGTCAGAGAGCTATTGCTCTCTTGCGTTTACACAAGAAATTGTACAGACTCGTTTTTTTCCTATTCGTCATCAACCATTTCAAGTGAGCAATACTTGAATTGAATGACTGTTCGGATTCCGCTTTAATCATGATTCTCCTTCATCGCCTCCGCGAGCTCTAATCCATGCAAACCTTTGGCTTGTAACTCACGAATTTTGGCGATTAAAATAGTGATCTTTTTCATAACAACGATATTATACATACTTAATGTGTATAAATGCAAGAGTTATTATAGGATGTTGTCTACTTCACTACAATGCTATGTGGTCTTGACTCGACCCAGCTGGTGCTCGAAATACGAATAAATTGGGCTTTCTCGCCAAGTTCTCTAAGATTTTTTGCCCCAAGATAGCCCATGCCTGCTCTTACTCCACCAGTAAGCTGATAGATATGCTCCTCAAGTGGGCCTCGATGTGGGACTAAACCTTCAACTCCCTCAGCCACTAATCGCTTAGTTTTTCCTACCTGCCATTTTTGGCTATAACGACTAGCGCTACCCTTCTTCATGGCCGCGATCGAACCCATGCCTCTATATGACTTAAACAGCTTGCCTTCTAACTGAATCACATCTCCCGGAGCTTCATCTGTGCCTGCTAGCATAGAACCAAGCATGACTGCGTGAGCTCCTGCCGCGAGTGCTTTGACAATGTCACCGCTAGCTCGAATACCTCCGTCGGCGATGATGGTTTTTCCTGCATCTTTGGCAGCGCGCACACCTTCAATCACTGCAGAAAGTTGTGGTACACCCATGCCTGACATAACTCTCGTCGTACAAATAGATCCTGGACCCATTCCCACTTTCACCGTATCCGTGCCAGATTCAAAAAGTGCCATAGCGCCATCGTAGGTAGCCACATTCCCCGCCATAATGGTGACCTTTGGCGCTGTTTTTCGAATAAGTTTTACGGCATTCATTACCCCCATGCTGTGACCATGTGCGCTATCTACACAAATCACACTCGCCCCTGCTTTAAGAAGTGCGGCAAGGCGGTCTGTTAGATCAGAACCTGCCCCGACTGCTGCGGCAGCGACAACGCCAGCTTTGACAACCAGCTTGATCTGCTCTGCCTGCTCCTCGATCTCTAAGTTTCGATGAATGATGCCAAGACCACCCAATTTGCCTATAGCGATAGCCATGGCGCTCTCACAGACCGTGTCCATTGGCGAAGCCACTATGGGGATTTTCAAGGTCAAAGCTGGAGAAAGCTTTGTAGAGATCTCTGTATCCACTGGCAAAATATCGGAATAATTCGGCAAGAGTAAGACGTCGTCATAAGTCAGGTACTCCGGCAGTGATGAAAGTTGCTGTCTGGTGAGCATAATATTTTTCCTTTGCTACTCCCACTCCATGGTGGCGGGTGGCTTGGTCGTGATGTCATACACCACTCTTGATACATTCAGCACCTCATTAACGATTCTGCTCGAGATTCTACCCAAGACTTCATATGGCAAATGGGCCCATTGCGACGTCATTACGTCATCAGATTCGTAAGCCCTGATAGCTATAACTTCTGCGAAGACTCTGCCATCACCCTTGACTGCCGTGCTTTCCGCACCTGTCATGACGGGAAAGCACTGGAAGACTTGATTGAGAAGACCGGCGGCACCTATTTCCTCAAGGACAATGATGTCAGCTTGCTTAGCTTGAGCCAAACGCTCTGGTGTCACTTCTCCTCTAATACGAATAGCAAATCCTGGCCCAGGAAATGGCTGCTGCATAACTGTTTCTTCTGGAAGACCTACCAATCGACCAATCTCTCGGACCTCATCTTTATAAAACAACCTCACTGGCTCTAAAAGTTCTAAGTGCATATCCTTGGGAAGTCCGCCAACGTTGTGGTGAGATTTTATGGCTGACGCATGCTTGGAGCCTTTGGATTCAATCACATCTGAGTAAATTGTGCCTTGACCAAGGAACGAAGCATCTTTGTGTTTAGCCGCCTCTTTTGAGAATAACTCCACGTAGAGTTTGCCAATAATTTTCCTCTTTTTTTCTGGATCGGTTACTCCTTTGAGAGCAGACATGAACTGCTCTTCTGCCTCCACTACTGTTAAAGGAGCGTCAATAAGTTCACGGAAAATATGTTCTACCTGTTCTCTTGTTCCGGGTCTCATGAAACCACTCTCGATGTAGACGGGGAGCAATTGCTGACCGATCGCTTTACCAATGAGAAAAGAGGCAACTGTCGAGTCAACCCCACCAGAAACACCGCAGATGACTTTCTTATCGCCAACTTTAGATTTTATTTCCTCAATGATTTCATCTGGATTTAGAGTTAATGGCTCTAGCTTTTCGTGACAAATTTCTTGGGCAAAATGCTTAAGCACATCTTGTCCGTGTTCCGTGTGTGCAGCTTCTGGATGGAACTGGACTCCAAAAAAGTTTTTCTTCTGATTCACAACGGCTGCGTTAGCGACATGCGCTGTATTGCCAATAGATTCAAAACCTGGCGGTAATTTTGTGACCGTATCGCCATGAGACATATAGACTTTGCATGATTCTACTGGCATACCTATTAGCTCAGGTTTTGAAAAAGAAACTTTCTCAGGACCGTATTCTTTGTGTCCACTCTCGACCACGCCGCCAAGCTTTTCTGCCATCAACTGCCAGCCGTAGCAGATACCAAGAACCGGACCCCCAAAATCTATTACTTCTATGGGAATACTTGGCGCTTCTGGTTCGTAGACCGAAGATGGACCTCCAGAAAGAATGATGCCCGTGGGTTTTTCAGTGGAAATTTTTTTGAGTGCTTCGTCTGGAGTCACATAACTATAAGGAGCTCCAATTTGCCTTAATCTCCTACCAATCAAATGAGCTGTCTGGGAGCCAAAATCAATAATAATGATCACACAACCCTCTGCATTTTGAGTACATTTTGGTAGTGTTCGTAGACTGTTGAATCTAATCCAAGTTTTGCTAGTCTTTCAATCACCTCTTCCTCCGCAACCCCCTGCTCCAGCCACTTCGGCGCCAACATTCTAGCCATCTCAATGCACTCATACTGAAAAACAATCCAGGCAGTTGTTTCAGCGGCGAAATAGTCTGGTTTTAAAATTGAGTGTGGCTTGTAAAAAAGAGTGGCCGTTCGAACTTCTTTGGCTCCACGCTCTATCAAAATATCTTGGACGAACTTTAGGGAGTGACCAGAGTCTGCCACGTCATCAAAAAGGAGAATTTTTTCGCTGGCGATCGCAATGGGAAGATCTTGATAAATCTCGGGTTTTTCTAGTCGCTGATTAATACCGCTGTAGAACTTTACCCCCATACTGGCCACGTCTGAAACAGCCAGGTAATCAACTAGGGAGCGCGTCATCGCCCAGCCACCCTTGGCCAAGGTAACCACTCTATCTGGTCGCCAGTCACTAGCGAGAACTTTTTTGGCTACTTCAAATGTAAGCAGGTTAAAATCCGACCAAGTCGGTGCGATATAGGAAATCTTATCTCCAGTAAATTCATGATTCTTAAAATCCATGAAGCCTTTCTGCAGTAATTATTTGTTACATATGTTCTACAACCGGCATACCCAAGATGTCCATCCCCGATCTTAGGACTCGCGCAACAGCGACAACTAAGAGAGCTCTTCTCTCTTGAATTGAGCTTAGTTTCATGGCGTCTTTATCAAGAACTGGACAGTTCTCATAGAAGCGACTGAAGTCTTGGGCGAGTTCAAAAAGGTAGGTGCAAACGAGGTGTGGGGCGTAGTTTTCAGCGGCTTTTCTAACTACATCAGAATGTCTCGAAAGGTTCAGCAATAGATCACGTTCTTCGGGGGCAAGTGGCTCTTCAGAGTATGATTTAATGTTAATTAATGTATCAATACATTCAGTAATAGATCGTTTTTCGATGACTTTTGCAACTTTGCGCAAAATGCTCTGTGAGCGAACATAGGTGTACTCCACATACGGACCAGAATTCCCATTCATGCTCAGCGATTCTTTAAAACTAAAGGCAATATCACTGCCAATATTTGACTTTAAAAGTGCGTATTTGACTGCTGCCACTGCGAGATTATTCGCCAATTCTAACTTCTCTGCCTGATCCATTTCAGGCTTATTTTCCTCAAGAACTTCAAGTATCTGTGCCTGAGCCTCATCGACCAACCATTCGCCAGTAATAATTTTCCCAGTGCGACTGGACATTTTGCCATCTGGAAGCTTAACCATGCCGTGAGATAAATGGGTAGTTTTTTTAGCTAACTCTGGCTTAATTTGACTCAAAGCCGTAAGCACAACTTTGAAGTAATCGTCAACCTCATTGCCAGTGATTATGATGGAGCGATCATACTCACCCAGCCGCTCTTCTTTGATAAACGGCAAGCCAAGATCTTTGGCTTCATAAGTAGGCAAGCTCATGGAATTCACAAAAACTCTGTTGTGCAAACCATAGTCTTCGCCTGGAAAAATCACCGCTCCGTTGCTCTCTTTGAAGACGTCGTTTTTGAGAAATTCGCGCACAATAGCCAAGCCTCGTTCTCCAGATTCAGACTCGAAAATGTGTTCTTTAAATTTGGTTCCAAGTCGCGAATAAAGCGTCTCGAAGTACTCCAGGCTCCAAGCCCTGCCAGTAAAGTAGAGGTCTTTAATCTCCTGATACTCGTCGTCTTCAGCAGAAACAAACTGACTATAATCGATAATTGGGGTGAAATTTTGTTCCTTAACTAAGCGTTCTTGACCAGCCTTATATCCGAGAAAATTGATCTTTTTCATCTCTTCTTTGGCCTCTTCTGAAGTTTCAAAAGCAGTCGCACCAGTAGCGTAGGACCTACCCAAAAAAGCGATACGTTTGTTGAGTTCCCAAGTTCCAACTGTGTCTAAATCAAGATTTTCCTGCTTAAATAAATGCTGAACGCCCCACAAACTTTTGGCGACATGCATACCGACATCACCCTGATAACAGACTCTGTTAGCCGTAGCTCCAGTAGCTGAAAGCAAGCGGGCGATCGTCTCTCCCGCGATCGTGGTGAACAGATGACCGATGTGAAATTCCTTAAATGGATTCGGGTCACCAAACTCCACCACTATTTTCTTACCCTGATTTTCTTGTGGCACTAGTTGCTTAGTCTCGTCGGCAACGATTGGCAAAAAAGCTGTCAGTGCTTGATCGGTTGCGATGATATTGATAAACCCTGGCTTCGCAGCGGTGGCTGAGAGAATCGGGCTTCGCTGCTTATCATCAATCGTTGCTGTCAATTTGTCAGCGAAGATTTCTGCCAAAGAAAACGGCGATGTAACACCCAGTTCTTGCTTCTTCTCCTGATCCAGTTGAGTAAATACTGCTAGAGGCCAGTTGGTAGCAAAATCGGCTTTGGTGTGGGACGGAGCGGCAGATACGCGCAAACTCTCATTAGGACTTAATCCTAGCTCGCTAGTAACCTTTGCTAAGAGCGACTCAATTTTCTTTTCGATGCTGTGTTCTATGTACATAGTAAGGCTATTGTACCGCAGCGACGCCAGTCAATTCGAGCCCGTTTTGGTGATGCAGAAATAACACGAACACTTTTGAGTACTAATTGTGATCATCAATGTGAGTTCAACAAATACTCTTTTATTTATTTATTGAGAAACAATTTGTGTTCGATAATTTGATAAAGTAGATACTTGACAATCAATCGCATAAAATATTATCGGCTTATTCGGGACCAAAATGTGTTTAAATCTTTAAAATTTCTTCCAATCTATGTCTCAGAATTTCTAGAAATGTGATTAGATTCAATGTCGAAAATATCGCAGCAACCTATCCCAAACAAATCATGTTTTTTACCTTTACTGCATCAAACCTGCGCATCTATTCAACTCACTTAGCCACCCAATAATTTTTGCCGTCACTGACAATATGGACCGAGCCACTTTCATCAGTCCGAAGTATTAATGAACCGGTTTCTTCTAATAAATCAATAATTTGGGGGGATGGATGGCCGTAAGAGTTGTTTTTACCAACGCTGACCACTGAAATTTCGGGTCTAATTACCTTCAAAAAGTCAGCGGTAGTACTAGATTTAGACCCATGGTGAGCTACCTTTAACAGATCTACATCGTCCAACAGACCGTCTGACAGTAGCGCCAATTCGCCCTTGGCTTCAAGGTCTCCGGAAAACAGGGCTGAAAACTGCTTAAAAGAGAGATAAAGAACGATAGACCAGTCATTGGCACCACCGTCATTTACCGATATATACTCGCTGAAGTCCGATAGTATGGCTTCGGGTCTTTTGGCGGATTGAGGCGCTAAAACTCGCATTGTCACTACCCCATCAAGCCCTATCTCCACCCCCGTCTCTGCTACCACGGGTGGGAACTGAAGCTCAGTTTCCCTCGAGACGGCCTGCTCAAGCGCTATAAAATCGGCCGTTTCTTTCCTCACTGGCGGTACCAAAAGCTGTTTTACCCCAAATTGGTCGAAGATAAATGGCATGCCGCCGATGTGATCGGCATCGGGATGTGTCGCTACCACTAATTCAAGCTCTCTGTCCCCCATCGGCATGTACTGCCACAAACAACTAAGCACTTGCTCATCGCGACCGGAGTCAATGATAACTTGCGAAAAGTGATAAGAAATGAGAATGGCGTCTCCTTGTCCGACGTCGCAAAAAATAATGTGCAGCAAATCATCACTGTCCTGTAATGCATAGAGACTCTTGGCTAGAAGGCCAGCAATCAGCATCCCTATAAATACAAGAAACCACTTCATTAGCAAAGCACCCGTGGACGAGCTCTCTTCTTTTGTTGAACAAGCCAAATGAACACTCTAAGTAAAATCAAGCCACCCCACCAAAGACTGGAAAAAGTGGGCGGTAAACTGTCGATTTCCAGAGGTGGAGGCAGTAGCTTGGCCAAGTAATCAAATATCTGGGTGATAAACCACAAAGCGACTGAAAAAGCCTTAGCGACTGGCAAGAAAAGAAAACTACCGATTGGCATGATGGCTGCAAAAAGGGGCGAAATAGCAGCGATTGTCAGGCCAAAGAGTAATAATATTGGCACCAACCAGACGATTGCTACAGATGTTACTGGACCAAATACTTGGAGGGAGCCAAATTGATTAAGTACTAGAGGAAAAATGGCCAGCTGGGCAGCAATTCCAACGACTAGCAAACCAAAGACATGTTGCCAGATCGACAAAACCCAATTAGATTTTTTCAGACTTTTCGCCTGGAAGTCCCCTTTCTCGAACCTCAAAACAATATTATCTAGTTTTAGAAAAAATGGCGCATACATGAGAATCCCGCCTGTGGCCAAAGCTGACAGCTGAAATGAGAGAGACGATGCTATATCTGGAAGAAATAAGTAAACAAGAATGATAGTCAGGAACAACCTCAAGATGGCCGGAGGTGATCTACCAAACCAAAGCCTTGCTCCCATCCCCAGCCAAAGCATCAGACAAGCGCGAATTAATGACGGCCTCACCCCAGTTAACCAGAGGTACCAGCTAGTTGCTAAGACTAAGATCAGAGCTATCCAACGTCTATCCAAAGACTTTGGCAATATACTCGAGATAATCAAAGCTACCAGGCCAAGATGATACCCGGAGGGAGCAAAGAGGTGTTGTAACCCCAGAGAACTAATCTGGTCTCTAAAATCGCTTGAAAGGAGATCTGTCTCCCCCAAAGTAATAGCCGCAACGACTCCACCAGGCGTAGAGCCAAGGAGAACTCTTGACTGCTGGGCCACTATAGCCCTCTGTTTCTCACTGGCCTTGCTAAAACACTGAGACCAATCCAAAACCGAACTGCCTCGATCTGTGGAGTCAGGATCGAGCTCTACAGCCATCTTTTTAGAAGAAAAAATACCGTTATCACATCTTGGCACCCGACTGCTAACGGTCTTAACAGCTGATAGTGTTTGATCTATAAAAAAACCTAGACAACTAGCCCCATTGCAAGGGTCTGTGCTACGGCTGAGCTTCGGTTGAACCTTAGTAACAGCGGGTGCATTAATCACTCGGGGAAAGAGTACTTTTCGGGTTATATAGAATTGTTGCAAAAATACGGTAATTATTAATATTGCTAAACAAATCAAAAGGTTAATTAGTAGTCTACTTTTTCGCTTATTATTTTTTTTGTTATTTGACACGAAATTATGGTGTTTATAGTATTTCTAGCTTTTTACTCTCTTTTTTAACTTCAAAAGTTATAAGTCTATATAAAGTGTTACAAGCTTAGAGAGATAATTCACCCTCAATTTGCGTAAAAATCCCCTCCGTCAAAACCTCTTTTTCAACTAAATCACTCAGTTTTTGGTACGGACGCCCCGCAACAATCGCTTCAGCCCGTTTTTGACCGATGCCTGATAATGACTCCAATTGGGTTTGGGAGGCTGTATTAATTGAGATTGTAGAGTTATTGCCCTCTGCCGCTTCCGCTGATTCTAAATTAGCTATAGGATTCTTATCTGGCTCGATCTCAAAAGGCACATAAACCTTCGCTTCATCTGACAGCTTTTTGGCTAAGTTCAGATTCTTGGCAACATACCAATCGTCGGCTGTATCGAGAAAGCCGCCTGCTCGCTTAATCACCTCGCCAACTCTTGTTCCAGAATCAACCTGGTACATACCTGGATAAAGAACGGCCCCAGCCACATCAACGACTATCTGATTGCTCGGAGTAATTACGGTCACCTTAGAATCTTCTTGCCTGGGCTCGACTAGAGCAGACGTCTGCCACTCCCAACCTCCCCAGAGGATAATAATCAAGCCAGCGAAGACGCCTAAAATTGAGAACTGCAGTCTGTATCGACGCGATAAATCAAGAACGTAGGTAATGCTGGCAGAGTAACTAGAAAACACTCCCCCAATATAAGGTCTGGAACTTACACCAACTGTAGGATCGGGCTACTTGGTCACGAAACTAAGGATTTTGCCTGGGATATAAATTGTTTTGACAATTGTTTTACCATCTAGCCACTTGATCATCGCTTCATTTGCTTGCGCCTGGGCAATAACCTTGGTCTCCTCAGCAGCATCGGCCGCGGCGACCTGAAGCTTGGCGCGAACCTTGCCATCAACCTGGACTGGTAGCTCAATCATATCCTCAGCTGCCATCTCTGGATCGAAGCTCGGCCACTCGGTCTGATGCACTGAAGAAAATTCAGATATCTCGCGACCGCGTTGATATAGCTCTTCAGTCATAAATGGAGCAAATGGTGCCATAATCTGGATAAATGCCAGAACTTCAGACTCCGGCAAAACCACAACCTTAACTTTGTTAGCTTTTTCCCAGACATTGACGCACTCCATCAAGGCGGCAATGGCTGTATTGTACTTGCGAGCCGGAATATCTTTCGAGACCTTCTCGATCGTCTGGTGAAGCTTTCTCCGCACAGCTAGATAGTCTGGATGATCTGGAGTTTCTGAACCGGTCAACCTTACTGCCTCAACTAAGCTCAAAACTCGCTGCAAGAAGCGATAGACGCCTGCTACAGCACTAATGTCCCACGGTTTATCAGACTCGATTGGACCCATGAACATCTCGTACATTCTGAGCGTATCGGCACCGAACTTCTGAATAATGTCGTCTGGATTAATGACATTTCCCTTACTCTTACTCATCTTCTTATTGTCTGGACCGAGGATCATGCCCTGGTGGCGCATTGCCTGGAAAGGCTCGTCAAACTGTAGATAACCCTGATCTCGTAAAAATTTAGTAAAGAACCTCGAGTACAAAAGATGGAGAACGATGTGCTCTGGCCCAATCATATAAAAATCGACTGGGAGGTACTTGGCCAGTCTTTCAGGATCGGCAAATTGGCTTTCATCGCGGGCAGAGACGTAGCGCAGGTAGTACCAACTCGAATCAACAAAGGTATCCATGGTGTCGTACTCTGGTCGCCAGCCTGGACCATAAAGTTTCTCGACTCTCTCCTGGAATTCCTTACTTGATGTCAAAGGCGATTCGCCGGTTGGTTTAAAATCCACGTCTGTTGGCAGCGTCCAAGGCAAGTGCTCTTCCTTAACTGCGTGCGGTTTTCCGTCTGGGTCGTAGACAATGGGAATTGGCGCTCCCCAGTATCTTTGCCTAGAAATCAGCCAGTCGCGGAGTTTGTAGGTGGTAGTTTTTTGCATTAACTCCGGGAAAGCCTTTGGAATTGCATCCATAGCTTCCTCAGAAGTTAAGCCATTAAAATTACCAGAATTAATCAACACTCCATAATCTGAGTATCGAATATAGTCTGTATACCAACTATTTTTTGCTAAAAATATCCATAAATCTTCCTTGATTCTTAGTTCGTCATTGTTGGCCTCCAAAAGAGCATTTATGTCCTCGGTTATAAAGTCTTTTGTAGCTTCCTGTAGGGTAGACATATAGATGTTAGTCGGGTCTTGCCTAATGATAAAACCAGACTCAAAACCAATCTGTTCATTCCAAAAACCATATTCTAAATTTGAAATAATCAAGTCTTCGTAAGCATTCCAAGTTTCTTTTGTTTCGGGGAATTCTAATTTCCGATCACCAGACGGCATTCTCTCAACTATTTTCACGCCAATTTTTTCTAAGCTCTCGTCACTGATTTTCGATCCGCCCATCAGGTAGCTTCGCGCAGGCAAACCTTTTTTTGCAACTACTCTCTTGACAGGCAAATTATGTTTAACGGCGAACAGCCAATCTCTCTCATCATGGCAAGGCACACCCATAACTGCGCCCGTACCATATCCAGCTAGAACATAATCTGCAACAAAGATTCTTATTTTGTCCTGATTGACTGGATTGATTGCAAAAAGACCGGTGTCTTCGCCTGTCTTATTTTTTTCCCCAATCATTCTCTCTTCTTCAGTCCTCTTTTTAGAATTTTCAATATACTTTTCAACTAGAGGTAATTCGGTTGATCCAACCTGAGCTAAGAGATCTAATTCAGCAAATTTTTCAGGAGAAACAGCAATAAATGTGACTCCGAAAATAGTATCTATTCTTGTTGTAAAGCATTCCAGCTGGGCATCACTATTTTCAATTGAAAATGTAATTTGCACTCCCTCTCGTTTCCCAATCCAGTTCAACTGCTGCAGCTTCGTCGCTTTTGGCCAATCGACCTGATCTAAGCCAGAGATAAGCTCATCTTTATAGTCAGTGATCTTGAAGTACCACTGTTTCATTTCCTTCTGGATGACCTCACTGTCGCAGCGCTCGCATTTGCCCTCAACAACTTGCTCATTAGCCAGAACCGTCTGACAAGACGGGCACCAGTTCACCTGACCAGTGCCTTGATAGGCCAAACCTTTTTTATAAAGCTCTAAAAACAACCACTGCGTCCATTTATAGTAGCCAGGGTGGGAAGTAGCGATCTCGGACTTCCAGTCATAAGAAATACCGACTCTCTTGATTTGTCTTCTGAAAGTATCGATAGCGTTTCGAGTCGTCTCAGCAGGATGAACCCCAGTCTTGACTGCGTAGTTCTCGGCAGGCAGTCCAAAAGCATCCCAACCAACGGGGAAAAAGACAGTTTTGCCATGCATGCGATTAAATCGAGCCAGAATATCGAGAGCGGTTTTACTCTCAACGTGACCGACATGAAGACCTTGACCAGATGGATAAGCGAAAGCGAAAAGTAGGTACAAGCTTTCCTTATTAGGATCGGCTGTAGCCAGGGTATCTTGAAAAAGCCGTGTTTCTTCCCAGACACCATGCCAGTGCTCTTCTATCTTTACGTGATCATATTGAGTGTTTTTTGCCATAATTTCCCTCGACTTAGACAGGGTTGACTATATCACAGCTTGAGGAGAACGACACGGCTGTATACAATGGAGCTGTGTCACCGCTTTCTCACACTGTTTCGCTCATCCTCACCGTGCTACTCGCCTACATCTGGTTGGCTATTCCGGCTCTGGAGCCATTCGCCTTGCAAGGATTCGCCGTGACTATCCTTTTATTCTTAGTTCTCAAGCGCCTGCAGAAGGCAAAGGTCTGGCATATTTTGCCTCAACACGGTTCGCTCGAGATTACTCTTTTAACTTTCGCCTTTCTGATTCTTATTGGTGCTACAGGTGGCATTGACTCGGCATTTTTCTCT
>Ga0100390_10004450_pt1 | contig 12141 bp, 10 predicted proteins | sample CryGeymeta201514_FD_81540 | JGI IMG/M metagenome (GOLD analysis project Ga0100390, IMG submission 81540) | Groundwater microbial communities from Crystal Geyser aquifers in Utah, USA - Crystal Geyser metaG 2015-14 | ecosystem: Environmental > Aquatic > Deep subsurface > Groundwater | place... | reverse complement strand
CAGGCGGCGGGTTTTCTCAACACCGGTGCGGTGCCGCAACGCCAAGGCAACACCCACCCCAGCCTGGTCCCGTACCAGACCTTTGACACGCTTGACGGACAGATGCTGCTGGCCGTGGGCAACGACGGCCAGTTCGCGCGCTTTTGCGACGCGGCCGGTCACCCTGAATGGGCGGCTGATGCTCGCTTTGCCAGCAACACGCTGCGCGTGAAACATCGTGAGTCGCTGATCCCGCTACTGCAAGCTGTGACCCGCACACGCAGCACGGCGCAATGGATTGCGCTGCTCGAAGACAAGGCCGTGCCCTGCGGTCCGATCAACGACATGGGTCAGGCCTTCGCCGATGCGCAGGTGCAGGCGCGCGGTTTACGGGTGGATCAGGCCGTCACCAGCAGCCAGCCTGGCGCAGGCACGGTTGCCTCCATCGCCACCGTGGCCAGCCCGCTGCGCCTGATGGCGACGCCGCCGGTGCTGTTGCGGCCGCCGCCCGCCTTGGGCGAGCACACCGATGAGGTGCTTGCCGAATTAGGCCTGGATGCACTCCAAGTGGCGGGCTTGCGCCAGCGCGGCGTGGTTTGATCAGTTCATCCCCCAAACATACGACTCCATCGATATCACACCGAAGTTAATGTCGCCGGCAATGACCTGCGCGACTTCCCCCTCGCGGCTGGCGCCCAGCGCCACCAGCAAGGGTAAAAAGTGCTCTTGTGCCGGATGGGCGCGCTCGGCATGTGGCGCCAGACGGCGGTAGTCCAGCAGCGCCTCAACATCGGCACGGACCACGGCTTGGCGAATCCAGTGAGCGAACTCGACCGCGTAAGCCACCGCAGGCGCAGCGGGGGATTGAAGATCATGGAGGTTGTGCGTCAGGCTGCCAGAGCCGACGATCAGCACGCCTTGATCGCGCAGCGGTGCCAGGGCACGGCCGAGCGCCAGCGCACCTGCCGTGTCAAGACTGTGCGGCAGCGACACCTGAAAGACCGCAACATCCGTCTTGGGCAGCAAATGCAACAGCGGCACCCAGGCGCCGTGGTCCAGGCCGCGGTTGGCTTCAGCTGTGACAGGCCAACCCGCTTGCGCCAACAAACGCAGCGCCGCCAGGGCCAGCTCGGGTTGACCCGGCGCCGGGTACTGCAACTGGTACAGCGCCGCCGGAAAACCACCAAAATCGTGCACGGTCTCAGGCTTGGGCGTGGTCAAGACCTGCAACTCACGGGTTTGCCAGTGTGGCGACACCACCAGCACGGCCTGGATGCCTGCGAGTTGTTGCCCCATGGCACGCAGATTGGCGCCCAGTTGCCCAGGCTCCAGAGCAAACGTGGGGGCGCCATGCGAAATGAAGAAAACGGGAGTTGGATGCAGGCTGTGTGTCATGTCGTTGTCCGTGTATTCCGTGCGGAAGTCAAAGAATGCTTGACATGCAGTATGCAAGATGCGGCATCGCCTTGGGCTTCCCCAAGAACGTGCGCCTGTTGATCCTGGTTTAACCCATCAAACAGTAAGCGCGCAGACCTCGCGCCCAAATTCTTCGACCTTGTTCCAGTCGGTGAACTCCACCACCGCCTTGGGGTCGGTGGGGCCCTTGGTGATCAGCATGATGAAGCGGATCATCTGGCGATCCAAAAAGCCGTATTTGGGGTAGTCGAGCTTGCCAGCAAAGACCCCGGTCAGGTGCGGTTTCCAGGTGATGCTCTTCAAGTACTTGATCAGGTAGGGGTTGGTTTCCGGCGTGTTCTTGTTGGGCTTGCGCGCCACGATGTTGACCGAAAAAAAGGCGCTGGGGCGGCTCTCCAGCAATGCCTGATTTTTGGCGATGAACTCGGCCACTTGCGGCTGGTGTTTGCCGTAGCGGATGCTGGCACCGATCACGATGCGATCAAAGCTGGCCAAATCCAGCGCACCGGCCTCAGTCAGCAGGGTCACCGTGGCCTGCTTGCCCAAACCTTGCATCACTTGCTGCAGCCGCTGGCAGATGCGCAGCGTGTGGCCGTCTGTTGTTGAATAAGCGAGCAGGATGCGTTCAGGAGTGGCAGCGTTCATGGGAAGACCTATCGGTTACAAAAATCAGTGATAAAACAACTACAAAGGATGCTCAGTGTAAAACTTGCCGCCGTGGTAGAGCAGCGGCGCAATGCCGCTGCGGTGCGTGCAGTGCTCCACTTCGCCGACAAAAATCACATGGTCGCCCTCAGAATAGCGGCTGCGGTTGAAGCACTCGAAAGTGGCCACGGCACCGGCTAGCAGCGGCGCGCCACATGCCCCTTCAGCAAAATCGACATCGGCAAAACGGTCCACGCCGCGGCTTGCAAAGCGCTGGGCCAGCGCCTGCTGGTCGGCCGCCAGAATGTTGATGGCGTAGTGCGAGCCCTTGCGAAAAGCCTCCATCGACGAGGCATTCTGCGACAAGCTCCACAACACCAGCGGCGGGCTCAGCGACACCGAGTTGAACGAATTGGCGGTGAGGCCCACCAGATGGCCGTCGCGGGCACGCGCCGTCACGATCGTGACGCCGGTGGCAAACATGCCTAAGGCGGTGCGAAATTCGGTAGTGGAAAAAACGGGGGGGCGGGCGCTAAGGGCCTGTGCAGTCAACAACATCACTTGGAATTTAACCGAAATCGCTTGAGCGCTTGCGGCTGGTGGGCAATATCAGGAAAAACCCGATCATGGGTTAACGTGAAAGAACGCCGTCATTGCAAACACAGTGAAGCTATCCATGACTTCCGGACTGCATGGACTGCCGCGCTACGCTCGCAGTGACGGTCCACTTTCATCATTCGGGGTGGTTTGGCGGTCATGACAGTTAGAATGCCCCCACGCGATACCCATCATCGTTCGGTTCACCTTGACCTATGCCGACGCACCTGTTGGCCTGTTGGTCCTGTCAATTTCCATTCGTTCCTGTCGTTTCACCGCTACCCAGCCATCCCTGCCTTGGCTGTAGATAGCACCGGTGGGCGCTGTTTGCCGCTTCTGCTGCGCTTTTTTCCAGATACAACTTATGAATTCTTTCCGCCAGGACTGGCTTTCCAATATTAAAAACGACTTGCTGGCTGGCTTGGTGGTGGCGTTGGCGCTCATTCCCGAGGCTATTGCGTTTTCCATCATCGCCGGCGTTGACCCCAAGGTCGGCCTGTATGCTGCGTTTTGCATTGCCACAGTCAGCGCTTTTGTCGGCGGCCGCCCGGGCATGATTTCTGCCGCAACAGGCGCCATGGCGCTGCTGATGGTGACGCTGGTGAAAGACCACGGCCTACAGTACCTGCTGGCCACCACAGTGCTGACCGGCGTGCTGCAAATAGGGGCGGGTGCGCTGCGCCTGGGCGAGTTGATGCGCTTTGTCTCACGCTCGGTCATCACCGGTTTTGTCAACGCGCTGGCGATTCTGATTTTTCTGGCGCAACTGCCCGAGCTCACCAATGTGAGCTGGCACGTGTACGCCATGGTGGCGGCCGGGCTGGGCATCATTTACCTGCTGCCCTACGTTACCAAGGCGGTGCCCTCGCCGCTGGTCACCATCGTGGTGCTGACCGGCGTGTCGATGTGGCTGGGGCTGGACATCCGCACCGTGGGCGACATGGGCCAGTTGCCCGACAGCCTGCCATTTTTCCTGTGGCCTGAAGTGCCCTTGACACTGGAAACGCTGAAAATCATCTTTCCAGTGGCGGCCACGCTGGCCACGGTGGGCTTGCTTGAATCCATGATGACGGCCTCCATCGTGGATGACCTCACCGACTCAACCAGCAACAAGAACCGCGAATGCGTCGGCCAGGGCATTGCCAACATCACCTCTGGTTTTCTGGGCGGCATGGCCGGTTGCGCCATGATCGGCCAGTCGGTGATCAACATCAAGTCAGGCGGGCGTGGGCGCCTGTCAACGCTGTCTGCTGGCGTTTTCTTGCTGCTGATGGTGGTGTTCATAGGTGACTGGGTGGCGCGCATCCCCATGGCAGCGCTGGTGGCGGTGATGATCATGGTGTCGATCGGCACCTTCAGCTGGACCTCGCTGCGTAACTTGCGCGTGCACCCGAAAAGCACCAGCCTGGTGATGATTGCCACCGTGGTGACGGTGGTGGCCACGCACGACCTGGCCAAAGGCGTGCTGGTGGGTGTGCTGCTGTCGGGCTTCTTCTTTGCCCACAAGGTCGGGCTCATTTTGTACATTGGCTCGCAAACCGAAGAAGAGGGCCGACTGCGCTCGTACCGCGTGGTGGGCCAGGTGTTTTTTGCCTCGGCCGAGCGTTTCATCAACTCGTTTGACTTCAAGGAAGTGATCGAAAAGGTGCGCATCGACGTCAGCCGCGCGCACTTCTGGGACATCACGGCGGTGAGCGCGCTCGACAAGGTGGTGGTGAAGTTCCGCCGCGAGGGCACCGAGGTGGAAGTGATCGGGCTCAATGAAGCCAGCGCCACCATGGTGGACCGCTTTGCCGTGCACGACAAGCCCGACGCCATCGAACAACTGATGAGCCACTGAGGGCAAATATCATGATTTTTGACAACAAAGTGCTGGCCTGTGTTGACCAGTCCCATTTCGCCGACCATGTGACCGACTACGCCGCCTGGGCGGCGCTGCGCATGGACGCGCCACTGGAACTGCTGCATAGCATCGAGCGTCACCCCGAATTGAGCGACGGTGCCGACCACAGTGGTGCCATCGGCATGAATTCGCAAGAGGTGTTGCTCACCGAATTGGTCAGCCAGGACGAGCAGCGCAGCAAAGCCGCGCGCGAACAGGGCCGGCTGTTTTTGTTGCGCTTGCGCGAACGCGCTGCGGCAGCCGGCGTGGCCTTGATCGATACCCGTCAGCGCCATGGCCGCCTGCAGGAAACCCTGATCGCCCAGGAGCCCAGCGTGCAACTGTTTGTGCTGGGGCGGCGGGGCGAATCGGCTGAGGTAACACAACGCGACCTGGGCCGCAATGTGGAGCAGGTGGTGCGCGCGCTGCACAAGCCGATCCTGACCGTGACTGAGGATTTCAAAAAACCCGAGCGCTTCATGATCGCCTTTGACGGTGGCATCGTGACCCGCCACGGTGTGCAAATGGTGGCGGGCAGCCGACTCTTCAAGGGGCTGCCGGTGCATGTGCTGATGTCCGGCAAGCCCAGCGGCGACGCCGTCAAGCAGCTTGACTGGGCGCAAGGCGCACTGGCCGCTGCCGGCTATGACGTCACACCACATTTGCTACCCGGCGACACCGAACGTGTGATTGCCAAAACCGTGACAGCGCACGGCATCGACATGCTGATCATGGGCGCCTACGCGCACTCGTCGCTGCGCGGTTGGCTGTTTGGCAGCAAAACCTCGGAGTTGCTACGCTCGGCCAAACTGCCGACCTTGCTGCTGCGCTGAGCAACATTTACGCTGAATCGGCCTTGGGCAGGCGCTGCAGTTGCAATTGCGCCAGCGCGCTGTAGAGCGGCACGCACAGCAGGCGCGACACCCCGCTGGCCACCACGGCGGTTGCCATCAGGCTCAGCACCAGTTGATGGCCTGCCACCATCTCCATGACGATGATGAACGAAGTTAGCGGCGCCTGCGTGACGGCGGCCAGAAAACCCACCATGCCCAGCGCGATCAGGGTGGGCGCGTTGGCATAGTTCATGAACTGCGCAACGTCGTTGCCCAAGGCGCCGCCGATGGACAAGGCCGGGGCAAAAATGCCACCGGGCACACCAGCCCAAGCGGTGATCCAGGTAGCCATGAACTTGAGCAGCACGTAAATGGGCGAGGTGTCGTCGTTGCCTTCGAGCATGGCGCGGCTGTGCGCGTAGCCGGTGCCAAAGGTGTCGCCGTGGCTGACCAGCCCGATAACGGCAATGACCAGCCCGCAGGCGGCGCCAAAGGCCACCGGGCTGCGCTTGCGCCAGCGGCTGAAACGGTCGCCGGAATCACCCCTGATCGACACCAGCAACACCCGCGCAAACAGACCGCCTGCCAGACCGCTGAGTACCGCCACCACCAACCCTGGCACCAGCAGTGCCGGGCTCAGGTTTTGCACCTCGATGACGCCAAAGTAAGTGGCGTTGCCGTAGATTGACACCGCCATCAGCCCACTCAGCACAATGGCCGCGAGCAGCAGGCCGCTGGAGCGCTGCTCGGGTTTGCGCGACAACTCTTCGATGGCAAACATGACACCGCCCAGCGGCGTATTAAAGGCCGCGGCAATTCCAGCGGCGCCGCCTGCCATCATCAGGCCGTGCTCTGACACCTGCGACTTGTCCGGCAACCAGCGTCGCGCGTGGTGCATCACACCGGCGGCAATTTGCACCGACGGCCCTTCGCGCCCCAGCGACAAGCCCGCCAGCAAGCCCCAGGTGGACAGAACCATTTTGGTGATTGTGAGTTTGACTGACACAAACAGGCTGCGGTCGGCCGGAGCCACGCTGCCATCAAGCGCTGCCATCACCTGCGGAATGCCCGAACCGGCACTGCCCATGGCGTAGCGGCGCATAACCCAGACGATGGCGGCGGTGCACAGCGGCGTCCACAGCAGCGGGCTCCACCAGTAGTTTTGCTGCATCTGCTCAAAGACGCCAAAAGCCAGCTCGGTCATCCAGGTAAAAGCAACCACTGTCAGCCCGGCCAGGGCGGCAAACACCATCACCAACACACGCCCGGCCCAAGCCCGCCAATCGACCGCCTCCTTGTGTATGGAGTGCAGGATTTCGTCGCTATTTACATCTGGATTCATGAACGTGCGGGGGATCGGGTGGCAAGCCTTGGCAAATGGCTTTTGATTACAGATTGTGCAGGCAAACTACATTGGCACGAACGTATTTAAGGATAATGCCCTCAACTAGAAAGCTGTGTTGGACAGTCGCCACAGTTAACCGGAAGGAAGCAATTCATGATCAAAGTGGGTTTGGTAGGTTTTGGCAAAGCCGGGCAAGCGGTGGCGCAGGTGCTGCAGGAAGACCCGCGCTATGCATTGTGCTGGATTGCGCGCCGTTCTGCTGTTACCTCGGCAAGAACTGCCCCCGACCCTGGCGTGCCCATGGTGGCCCTGGCCACGCCCGAGGAGTGGCGCCAGTGGCTTGATGCGCACCCGGTCGATGCGCTGGTGGACTTCTCTACGCCCGAGAGTCTGCACCTCTATGGCGAACAGGTTAGTGCGCGCGCGCTCATGCTGGTCAGCGCCATCTCAGCCTACAGCGAAGCCGACCTGGCGTATGCCCACACATTGGCAAAAGACGCCCGCGTGATGTGCTCGCCCAATATCACCGTAGGCATCAACTTCTTGATTATGGCAGCGCGACTGCTGCGCAAAATCGCGCCGTTTGCCGACGTGGAAATTGTCGAGCAGCACTTTCGGGAAAAACCCGAGGTGTCGGGCACGGCACGCAAGATTGCGCAAAGCATCGACGTCGACGAGGACCGCATCACCTCGCTGCGGCTGGGCGGCATCGTTGGCCACCACGAGGTGATCTTCGGCTTTCCGTACCAGACCGTGCGACTGATCCACAACTCGATTGAACGCCGCGCCTTTGGTACTGGCGCAGCCTTTGCGCTGGCCGAACTGGCGCATTGCGAGAACGGGTTTTACACCTTTGACGACCTGATGATGCGCATGGTGCGCCATGAACTACTCGTCCAATCGGACTGACGACAATTTCATTCGCAAGCGTCAGCATTCGGTCCTATGATTCCTGGTAGTTTCATTCCCAATGAGTTTTTATGCCGCGCAACATTGCCCCCACCAGCCAGTCAACCCAGTCCAGCCAGGCGCTGCGCCGCTTTCGGGTGGTCTTCAACGCCGTGCGCAGCCATTTCAAGCAGGTTGAAAAGCAGGTGGGTTTGGGCGGTGCGCAGGTCTGGGCCCTGAGCGTGATCCGCGACCAGCCCGGCATCGGCATGGGCCAGTTGGCCAAAAGCATGGACGTGCATCAGTCCACCGCCAGCAACCTAGTGCGCGTACTCGAGCACAAAGAACTGATCCGCATGAACAAGGACGAAACAGACAAGCGCCATGTGCACCTGCACGTCACACCGCAGGCGATGGCGTTGCTGACCAAAGTGCCAGGGCCTTTCGAAGGGGTGCTGCCGGCCGCGCTCGACCAGCTAAACCCGCTCACCCTACAGCGCCTGGATCAGGACCTGGCCGAACTCATTGCGCTGCTCAGGGCCGACGAGACCGCCGGACAACTGCCGCTGGCACATTTGTAAGGGTCCGTCCGGGAATAAGTTGTGCCATTGGCCGCTGGATTTGGGATGCAGAGCTAGGCGCCCAAAGTCAGCGAGACAATTGTGCAAGTTATTTCGGGACGAACCCTGAGCGCCAGCTTGCCAAAAAAACGGGCCGCAGCCCGACCGGTCAGGTTCAGAGAAAATTGTGGGCCTGCAAGGCAGCGTCTCCTGTCGTAGAAATTTGCGATCTGCCTGCTCCAAAGCGGCCGTTGCCACCTAGGGATCGACAGACAGCTATGTATAGGACCTTCCCCAAAGTGGGCACCCGAACTCGACCAGTTGCAGTCATTGGAAGCGGCCGCCTGTTACCTGTCATTGGGCAAACTAAATCCTCAATACCGGGCGTTCAATTTGCACATCACTTTGAGCGTTAGCAAATGACCATGAGTTCCCAGCCGGTTTACACCACCAGCGCTTCAAGGCGAAAACTACTGGCAGACGCTCGAATCTCTTTCATCTGACCATGGCCTGGAAGCGTCTTGGTTTCTATCGTGACGAGTCCTACTTGTGCCAACTGGTCTACATCACGTTTGACAGCGCTACGATCACGACCCAGACGACCCGAAATGACTGTGATCGAACCGGGTTCACCCTTGACACTGCGGAACACGTCAAGTCGACTGGCAGTTAGCAGGCGCAGAAGATCGGCCGGGTCTTCGAAGCTGACCGTGCGTTCCTCAGGCAGAGGTTGACCAGCGTCAGCTAATCGTGCCAACACCCGACCTCTGCGAAAGAATTCTTGTTCGTTACCTGACTTAAGGGTGATATTTTTCATAGGGTGCTCCTGAGGGAAGTCAAATCAGTCTGGAATTGTTCCTCAATGTCGTCAAAACTCGTGAACTCGACTGATGAGATAGCGCCAAAGTAGTGCCGGTGGTGAAACCCGTGCTGGTTGTCATAACCCACTACTCGTCCGTTATCGCCGCTGTGCAGCGCATGGTTGATGTACGCAAGGTTGTAACGAGTCACCTGATTCCGCGCATCAATCCAGATTTCACGACGAAGCTGGCCGTTCCCTCGCTTTTGCGTGATGTGATGCGTATCGTCGACAATTTTTCGATCAGCCATGACGTATATTATCATGGCTGACAGCTTGACATGTATTAAATTGGCGACTTACCGGCTATGTTGAAATTGGTTGCCAAATTGGCATCAATAGCTTCACGTGAGGAATGTAGCCATGTTCCTCAATGACTTTCAGCGCTTACGCCCCGGTTTAGCCCGCATCGGCACATAGATGCTTGTGACGCCTCAAGGGTGGATTGGGCCGCTCGATAGCGATGGCATCCAACACGGCTGCCAGTTGGGAAACATCATGTCGGTTTGCTTCGGTCACGACGAGTGACAACGGGACAGACCGGGCATCTTGGGGTGGCGAATAGGTCCGTAGTACCGAGGGAGCCAGGTAATGCTGGTGGAGGGAAGGGGACTTGGTTCAAGACGAACGCAACAAGTGGAAAGGGACAGGAGATTGGGCAACCTATCAACTCCAATACGCGCTGCTGACCGCCAATTGGTGAATGCGATCACGAAAATTGAATGGCTGCTCTGGCTTGTCTGGTCGAACCCGCAAACGTCAAATCTTCACGATTGTGTCCGTCCGCTTCGGGCACGTTGAAGTTGCCACGAAAGGATTCTGAAGTGCGACGAATTAGGCAACCCGTAAGCTGACTGTCGTGACCGGCTCCAACGGGTCTGAAAAGGCAATTCGCAAAGCAGCGAGGGAGTGCAATCTTTCAGGCTCGATATCCAGTGGGCTACAGCGGGTGTAAGAAGCTTTGCGCCTTTGCTGGCTCCGCACACCAAAGCCCATCTACCGGCGACTAAATCCATGACAGCGCACTCTCAAAAAATTTGTGAATGCTGGCAATGATACATAGAGAAAACAGCGGCACGCGACCCTACCGCCCGGCTCGCGTTACTGCCCGTATGCCAGCCCGGGGCCGGGCCGCCCTGCACCGCCTCAGGCAAACCCGTGCGCCACCCGGCTGGCCTGCTCCTGCGGCTTGAACTGGTTAAAGCGCGGCAGGAACTTGTCCCAGTCGATGATGTGGCTGTCAAGCTCGGGGCCGTCCACGCAGGCGTGCTTGCGCACCATCTTGCCGTCAATCGTCACCGGCACCATGCAGGCGCCGCACATGCCGGTGGCATCCACCATGATCGAGTTCAGGCTGGCGACGGTCTTGACGCCATAGGGTTTGGTCATATCACTGACGGCTCGCATCATCAGCGGCGGGCCAATGGTGACGACTTCGGCAATCTTGCGGCCCTTGCTGGTCTGACCCGCCTTGAGCATGGCTTCAAGCGGGGTGGTAACAAAGCCCTTCGCGCCAAAGCTGCCGTCGTTGCTGGTGTAGATCACATCGAACAACTCCGAGAACTCGGCTTGCAGAGCGGCCACACGCTCGCCGTCGCCAACCCAGAACAACAGGTCTGAATTGCGAAAGCCCGCAATCAACGTGACATGGTTCCCCAGGCGCAAATGCGCGCGCATGATCGGATAAACCGGCGGCAGCCCCAAGCCACCGGCAGTGAACACGACCGTCTGCTGGCCCTCGTAGCGGTGCAGCGCACTGGGCAGTCCCAGCGGGCCGGCAATACCGGCAAAGGCGTCGCCCACTTTCATCTTGTTGATCGCCATGCTGCTCGCGCCCATGGCCTGCACCACCAGGCAAATGGTGCCCGCTGTCGCGTCCCAGTCGGCCAGCGTGAGCGGAATCAGCTCGCCCTTGTCCCACGGCAGCACGCGCACAAATTGACCCGCCTGCGCCGCTTGAGCCACCAACGGCGAATGCACGATGAACTCGACAATGCCGTCGGCCAGATGGATTTTTTCAAGAATGGTTTGCGGCGCGCCGGCCAGCTCGGTGTAGTGGCCAGCGGCGTGCACCATGCTGCTGATCTGCTCGGCCGTGAGGTCGATGTTGCCCACAATCTCGCGCGCTGCGGCCTGGCCGTCACCGGCGGCGCGGATGGCCGTGGAGCCGCCGCGTGCGGCGTCACCGCCTGAATAAACCCCCGCCAATGAGGTCTGTTGTGACCCGGCAGCCACGTCGATGGTGCCCCACTTGGTTGTTTTCAGGCTGGGCTCGGAATCTTTGATGATCGGGTTGGGTGTGTTGCCCAGCGCCATGATGACCAGATCGACCGCCATCGACTCGGACTCGCCGGTCACCACCGGGCTGCGCCTGCCGGACGCATCGGGCGCGCCCAGCGCAATCACGTCGAGCAGTGTGTGGGTCACAAAATGGGTTTTGTCGTCGCCGATGAATTCACGTGGACCGCGCAACTCTTTGAGTTCAATGCCTTCTTCAAAGGCGTGGTGCAGTTCCTCCACCCGCACCGGCATTTCAGCTTGCGTGCGGCGATAGACGATGGTCACCAAGCCACCCAGGCGTCGGGCGGTGCGCGCAGCGTCCATGGCTGTGTTGCCACCGCCGATGACGATGATGCGCTTGCCGCGTGTCTCGGGCAGGGGGGTCTCGTAGTCCGCGTGCAGGCCTTGCATCAAATTCACGCGCGTCAAAAATTCGTTGGCCGACATGACATTGAGCAAATGCTCGCCCGGCACGTTCATGAAGCGTGGCAAACCCGCGCCAGTGCCGACAAATATCTTCCAGAAACCGGCTTGCTTCAGGTCTTCCAGCGTGGCGGTCTTGCCCACCACAAAGTTGGCAACAAACTTGCCGCCGAGCAGCTTGATCTTGCCGACCACATCGTCAATCAGGTCGTTCGGCAGCCGAAACTCAGGGATGCCATAGCGCAGCACGCCACCCAGGGCATGAAAGGCCTCAAACACCGTCACCGGGAAACCCTCGGAGACGAGCAGGTAAGCGTTGATGAGACCAGCCGGGCCGGAGCCCACCACCGCCACCGGTGGCTTCTCGGCCTTGGTCCAGGGGTTGGGCATGTTGGCAAAGCGCGCCGCAATGCCATCGGCGTTGACCATTTTTT
>Ga0100390_10004448_pt1 | contig 12146 bp, 8 predicted proteins | sample CryGeymeta201514_FD_81540 | JGI IMG/M metagenome (GOLD analysis project Ga0100390, IMG submission 81540) | Groundwater microbial communities from Crystal Geyser aquifers in Utah, USA - Crystal Geyser metaG 2015-14 | ecosystem: Environmental > Aquatic > Deep subsurface > Groundwater | place: USA... | reverse complement strand
TTACACACTGTTTTAGGTGACAGAGAATGCCAAATGCTCAAGTAGTTGGTCTGCATTAAGTCGCGTTGGGTACCAAAAGGCAGGGTGTCATTGACACCTTTGGCGCGACGATACACCAAATTGCGCTGTTCTCGATTGAAGGGTTTTTCTGCGGTGTCACTGGCAATCAGATATTGCTGAATTTCGGGGCGGATGAATTCAAAAAAATACCGGAAATAGGCAAGGCAAGGATATAAACGGTTTAAGGTATGGTTACTGAAATATAGGTCATGTAAGCCAACAATACTATACGTCAGCGTCAGCACCCCTAGGGTGATGGTCCAACCGTTGGGCAAAAACCAACACAAGGTGAAAACACATAAATTGCCCAGGGTGGCGATGAGCCAGAATACTTGTTGCACAGGTGTCATAACAATGTTGCTCGGCCTTATATAAAACTCTGAGACTATTAAGCCATAATTTTTGCAGTCTGTAAGCCAAGTAAATAGATCGCTAAGCATTAAAATTCAGGCTACACCGTCATCCAGTTTGTGAACTAAGCCTGAAAAACTCAGGGTATCAGCGCGGGTCAGCAGTGATAGTGACAGGGGCTGACAGACTGTTATAGGTACTGGGTTTGTCTATATGCGTGGCCACTAGCGGTTGCGGTAGGTGGGCCTTGAGCAGATGATCAAATACCCTAACATCTTGGATGGTCGGGGACAGCCACATAGCCAAAGTCGCATCATCTTGGGGCAAAATTAGCGGGCTGGATTTACTATGGTAGGCGTGTAATTTAGGGTGGGGTGGTAAGGTAATCACCGAGCATGAATACATGTGCTCACCCGTCTGAGAATGTTGCCACTGACGGTACAAGCCCCCTAAGGCGAGTGCTTCGCCATGTGCGGCAGAAAAGTCAGTGTATACCGTGCTTTTGCCTTTACCTTCGGTTTCGCCAAATCCTTTCACCGGAATGATACAACGGGCACTGCGATAGGCCCTAAAACCAGCACTGTGTGGAACGTTTAATTTATCGTAGCGGGTATTAAAGCTGGTGTAGCGTGAGGGGGTGAAACCAGTGCTGGTTTCGTCGAGTAATAACCACCACGTTGCTTGTAGTAGTCTGCGCTGCTCCCCTTGTTGGCATATAAATGCAATGGTATCGCTTGCCCGCACAAATCGCTCAAAACGCAATGTTTGTTGTTGTTCAAGGTGTTCACTCTCAGGCCAAAGCGTAAGGCCCAAGGCCTCACACAAGGCCACTACAGCCGGATCATCAGTAATATTGAGTCGACCGCACATTGATACTCACTCCTTAACGTGACGCACTGCCTGTTAAACGTCTGGGCAAATCCATACAAACCCAAGCAAAGTTAAACAGCGGGTTTAAATCCTTTGCCTACTAGATAGACTTCTCGCGAGCGAGGCCGCGAGGCCGCAGGTTTACGCACTAAAACTTTGTCAAAAGACTTACGTACCTCTTTGGCGTATTCCTCATAACCCACACCCTGAAAGACTTTTGCACAAAAATTGCCACCGGGCTTGAGGACGTTGCGCGCCATGTCTAAGGCTAATTCCACCAAATACATGGATGAATACTGGTCGGTGGTATTTACGCCACTCATGTTGGGGGCCATGTCAGAAATCACGGTGTCGACTTTTTCACCGTTTAGTACATGCAGAATTTGTTCGTATACGGCTTCTTCTGTGAAATCCCCTTGAATAAAGGTTACATCAATGATGCTATCCATAGGGAGTATATCGGATGCAATGACACGTCCTGAACGACCGACAATTGGCGCAACAATTTGTGACCATCCACCCGGTGCTGAGCCGAGATCCATGACCACACTGCCAGCGCGAAACAGTTTGTCTTTTTCGTTAATTTCAATCAGTTTATAACTGGCTCGAGAGCGGTAACCGTCTGCCTGGGCTTTTTTCACATAAGGATCGTTAACGTGCTCATCTAACCATTGTTTACTGGTTTTTGATCGTGCCATGTTGTGTCGCTGCTATTCGTATCGAGAAACGGCGGCTATTGTAAGCGTGTAGAGTGGATTTGCAAATTCACTTGCCGCTGAAAAATACCTCCTTATTGGTGACAACGATGGGTTTAACCTGACTTAAATAAGGCAACAGGTTACAATTATCCGCAATCAACACACAGTGTTTCAACGGTCATGACTGAGCTTGAACCACACAAACGGCGCACAGAACCAGCGCTTTTTCAGTCATTCACTGGGAATTAAGGCAATCGTAAATGAAATTGGCTGATGTCAAAAAGCTCCATCAAAAAAAATACCGCAGTCAGTTGGGCTACTATTTAGTGGAGGGTGAGCACCTCATTCTTGAACTCAGCCAAGCCGCGAAATCACAGCCCAGTTTATCCAAGGCCATCATTTACGCCACTGAAGACTATAGCAACTGGATAAACGAGTTAAATACGCCATTTAGCGTGGTCAGTGTCGATGCCAAACAAATGGCCTACATCAGCGATACCGAGACACCCCAAGGTATTGTGGCCTGCGTACCTATGCCAAGCGCTGTGCAAGGTGATCCATCGACAAGGCATTCATCCACTGAGCGCACGATATATTTACATGAGGTGCAAGATCCTGGAAATCTTGGCACTATCTTAAGAACCTTGGCCTGGTTCGGTCACTTTCGACTATTGCTTAGCAAAAACAGTGTTGATCCTTTTAATCCCAAAGTGGTGAGAGCCAGTATGGGCGCAATATTCCATGTACCCATGGAGTTAGGTGTTGAGCTCACTGAGCTACCAAAGCGATTCAAACGGTTTGCTTATTTGGATATGCAAGGTGAAACGATCAGTCACACAACATTTGCTGACTACGATTGCTACTTATTTGGCAATGAAGCCCGTGGTGTGCCGCGTGAAACTTTGTCAGCCTGTCAGGCAGATGCCTTTACCATCAAAGGCAAGGGCGATATCGAATCACTTAATTTAGCCAGTGCCGTGAATATTTGTGTATATCAGCTCTCACTGTAAGCATGGCTGCAGTCTACTTGTTGCTCGTCACCATTAAGCATAGAGTGGTGTGCAACACAGAAGCTGCGCAATGTTTATTTGTTGATGTCGTCGCTGCCTGTTAGTTCATCAATCTCAGAGGAATCGTCATGACGGCTAATGAATCTGCAAACTCAGCACTTAGCACGGCCATGCCCCCCAGTATATTTAATGACGCGATTGGCCCGGTGATGAGCGGACCGTCGAGTTCACATTGCGCCGCTGCCCATCGAATTGGTCGACTCTGCCGAGACTTAATGGCAGGTAACCTTAGCCGGCTCATCGCCGAATACGACACCAATGGCGCGCTGGTGTCTACCCATAAAGGGCAGGGCACCGACATGGGACTGTATGCTGGTATTCTTGGTTACGAAGTAGACGACGATAGACTCCAACACTTTAATACAGGCATTGTTGAGGCCGGTATCAAGGTGGACGTTCACTACGTAGATTATGGCGCAAGCCATCCCAATAATTATCGCCTGACCATTGCCAATGCCAAAGAAAGTCACGTCATTGAAGCTATTTCCACGGGCGGTGGCATGATTGAAGTACAAAAAATTGACGGGGCCAATGTATCAATCGCCGGTGATTATTACGAACTACTGATATTTTGTAAGGACGAGGCACAGCGCATCGTTGAGCAACTAAATCAGGCGTTGGTGTATGAGTTTTTGCATATCCATCAGGCTGCTGACACCTTGCTTATCGAGGTTAAATCCAGCGTGGATTTCGACACATCGTTTGTGCAAAAGCTCAAAATAAACCCCTTAATTCAATCAGTGAATGTGCTGCAACCAGTGTTACCGATTCTCGCTCGCGCTGACTTGCAAGTACCGTTTCGCTCTTGCGCGCAAATGCTTGAATACAACCAAACAAAAGACTTATCGCTCTGGCAACTGGCGCTGAAATATGAAAGCCAGCGTGGCGGTATTTCTGAAGAGACTGTGCTGCAGAAAATGCACGATATTGCCAGAATCATGCGACAGGCGATTGAGACTGGCATTGCAGGTACCGCCTACGCCGACCGTATTTTACCGCCTCAGGCACCCTTGTTAAAAGCGGCTACCGATAACAAGGTCATTCCTGATGATATAGTCAATCGCATGACGTTATTTACCACGGCCACCATGGATGTAAAAAGTGCCATGGGGGTGATCGTAGCCGCGCCCACCGCAGGCTCGTGCGGCACGCTGCCCGGCGCGATTTTTGGGGCGGCAGCTTATTTGCAAAAAAATGACGATGAGATTGTCAAAGCATTGTTGGCGGCGGGTTTAATTGGTGTGTTCATTGCCGCGCGCTCAACCTTTGCCGCCGAAGTTGCAGGCTGCATGGCAGAAACCGGCAGCGGTGGCGCCATGGCTGCCGCGGGATTAACGCACTTACTCGGTGGCAATCTCAATCAAGCGTTAAATGCCGCAGCGCGCACCTTAGGGGCTTCTTTGGGGCTGGTATGTGACATGATAGGCGACAGAGTAGAGGTACCTTGCCTAGACAAAAACATCTCAGCGGCCAGTAAGGCCTATGCCAACACCTTGACTGCTATCGCCGCTTATACCGATGTGATCCCCCTCGACGAAGTTATTGATTCAATGGCACAGGTGGGCAAAATGATGCCCCGTGAACTGTGCTGCACGGGCTTGGGAGGCTTGGCGATGTCGCCCACTGGTTTAATCGTGTTGCAAAAACTTAATGCCACCTCAGCCCAAGATCGAGAGCCCGGTCAATTTTGGAAAACATGTTAAGGCCCTTGGTTGTCTGACGGCGGTTTTTTATCTGATGCAACAAGAATTATAGTATTGGTGGCCGTCACACGGTGGCCGTCACACGGTGGCCGTCACACGGTGGCCGTCACACGGTGGCCGTCACCAAAAGGTTAGCAGTAGAGGGGGCACCCAGTCGGTTAATACTTAGTAAAATCCTGTCTATTTTTTCGTTTTGCTAGGCTTAGCACAAGGAGCCACATGGAACTCGTACATTTAACCCTTGAACAGGGGCATGAGTTGGCGATGCGCTGTTTACTCGTCAGCGGCTGTGATCGTGAAAACGCCACGGCGGTTGCCCAGCGGATGATCCAAGCAGAGGGAGACAAGTGTCATTCACACGGTCTGTTTCGACTCCCTTGGTATTGTCATGCGGTGAAATCAGGGCGCGCCAATGGCAAAGCCAGACCGCGGATTGAACAATTAGCCCCCGCTGTCATTCGTGTCGATGGTGACAATGGATTTGCTCCCTTGGGGCAAACCCTTGGTCATCCAGCCTTGGTTGCCTGTGCGCGACAAAACGGTATTGCGTCTTTAGCCTTGGTTAATATGTTTCACATTGCGGCAATGTGGCCCGAAGTGGAAGCCTTGGCCATAGACGGTTTATGTGCCTTTGCGTTTACCGCGTCTTATCCCTATATGGCTCCTGCTGGTGGTAAGACACCGCTGTACGGCACCAATCCCATGGGCTTCGCTTGGCCAAGACAAGACCAACCGCCGTTAGTGTTTGATCAGGCTTCGTCCGCCATGGCACGTGGCGAAATTGAGATCTGCGCCCGTGACGGTCGGTCCGTACCAGAAACAGCGGGTGTTGGTCCAGATGGAAAGCCGACTACCGAACCGAATGAGGTTTTAGCGGGCGCCCAACTTGGTTTTGGTGGCTATAAAGGGGCGTCTTTAGCCCTCATGATCGAGCTGTTGGCTGGGGCCTTAATTGGTGATTTCCTAAGCTTCGAATCACTAGCCGATGACGCTGGCATGGCAGGGCCACCCAAAGGCGGCGAATTCATGATTGCCATCGATCCAGCCAAACACGGTGATCCCCACGGTTTTTTGCAACGTGGCGAAAGATTGTTTAGCGCAATATTGGCCCAACAAGGAACCAGGTTGCCAAGTAGCCGACGATTTACCAATCGAGTGGTAACCGCCCAACATGGATTCCATATTCCCCAGCGTTTGTATCAGCAAATTATGGCGTTGCAGTGATTAGGCATGATTGCAGACTTGAGCAAAACGAGAGAATTTATATACGTTCCACACATGCGCTTTTGTAAGAGGTTTCTGATAGCTAGTAAACCCGAGCGCGGCTTCGCACCCACCAACTCCCAAATACAAAAAGGCCCATTATTGCTAATGGGCCTTTTATGTGTTTGGTGGAGCTGGCGGGAATTGAAAATTAAATTTAACTATATGAAAAATATATAGTTAAATTTGTTTTTATTTATCATGTACCACTACTTGTACCACTAAAAGTGTAGGTCACTACCTTTTTGTATATCTACTAGGTGCGAATTTGCATATCTATTTTCTTATCTGGCTGGCGTTTTTGGAGGATTGAATTTGATTGTGTAAAAACAGCAGGTGACAAGTGAAAACAGTTAGTGTGGCATTGTGCCAAGAGGTAATTCAAAAATACAGGCATCAAAAAGTTATACTCCGGGATGTCAAAGTTCCAATGTTATTTTTTCGGTACTCAAGGTCGAATAATCATGAAGGAAGCTTTCAAGTAAATTTTACTAATAATGGAAAAACTACAAGTCGAGTATTAGGGCGATGTCCTCTGCTAAGTGTCAAAGAAGCCAGAAAAGCAGCAATTACGAAATGGCAATCTATTGAAGCGGCAAAATTTAGTGCAACCAAAGGTAAGCATTTTAAAAACTGCGGGGAATTACTGGTACCAAGAGTTTCGATTTGCAGACTCCGAAATATCGTTCAACACAAAAAGGAATATCGAGCATCATATAGTTAAAGTATTGATGCCAATTCTTAACAGCAAAATATTTGAAGAATTAACGCCTGGATTTATGTCAGAAGTTTGGCTTACGAAGGGACTTGATAATTATGAGATATCAACCTTAAAAAGTGGCTTTCAATGCTTGACAGCTGCGTTTAATCGAGCAGGCAAGATGGGATACATAGACTTTAATCCCTTAGATAGAGTTGGTTTTGGCGATCTAACTACAATCAAAATTAGACCGAGAGAGAATAAAATTCAGTTTTGGTCTTTGACTAAATTGAAAGGGGTTATTGAGAGTCTTCCAACAGAACTTAAAATATTGAGTTATTTGTGCCTGGGGTATTTGACCAGAAACCAAGAAACAGTCAGTGCCAAGTGGGAACATTTCGATTTCAAAAACTTGCTTTGGCACATACCAGCTGAGAACACTAAAACTGGGCAAGACGTTGCGCACCCACTTACCTTTCCAATGGTAGAGTTGTTAAAAAAATACAGGAAATGGCAGTTACATAAAACAAAATCAAAATACCTATTTCCTCAACAACGAGGCTATAAAGCAATTTCTGCTTCTCAAGCCGCTAAGAAAATAGCCATACACACTGACGGTAAATACAGGCTTCACGATTTGAGAAAATTTGGTTCAACCTTACTCAAAGATATGGGAGTAGATTATTACATTGTTGAACGTATATTGAATCACAAAATGACGCGGTTAGATCAAACATATATTCAAACGAGTAGCAGAAATATAATCACAGATAGTTTAAATGTATGGCATCGGGATTTATTGATTAATAGATAGTCGTTGGACCGGAACATTTCATTTTGTAGTGGTCAATTCATTTTGACCGAGAGTTGCAGCTGTTTCAGCAACGCTGCTGTGATTCATTCGGTGTTAAACTACCGTCTTATGGTATCCAAACGGATTGTTGTTTCAGAAGTTTCCTATGCGGCTTCTTTGTTTGTATAACCCTTGTCGATGACCAGTTGTGCTGACACGAGTTTGTATGTAGAACTGAAATTCGGACCATTCTTAATAGCCATCTTGCCATCTAACGTCGCTAGGCTGCAATGATAGCAGCTCTAATTAGGTGGCCAAACTCCGTGTACCACTAAACTTAGTAAAGTGACCACTCTTGCTGCTACAACTTTGCTGCTACAACGAATACAACTAAAAAATCGCTGCACGAGTTTCCGTTTCAATGAGGTCGTCTTTCGAAACAATTTGCAAATAACTTCACAGTATTTTCACACTCTACAGTATTTAATTCAGTTTTGTGTTTAGACCTGAAGGCTTTGCGACATGTACCTCAAACAATTTTTCTATGCCGCTGATTCGAAAATAAGCCTCTATTAACTTGTTCCAATAATAGTACATCTCGTTGGGACAAAGGAGGGAGTATGTTAAATTTAAAAAACATTAATAAAACTTATGCCGATGGCACACATGCGTTAAAACAAGTCTCTATGGACTTGGGAACGGGCATGGTGGGATTGTTGGGCCCAAATGGTGCTGGCAAATCAAGTTTGATGCGCACTATCGCAACGATACAAGACGTTGATAGTGGCTCATATTACTTTGGCGGCATTAATGTTCTTGATAGACCAAAATTATTAAGAAAGCAGCTTGGATATTTACCCCAGCATTTTGGTGTCTATCCCCGGGTTTCTTGCCGCGATTTACTTGAGCATCTGGCGATACTAAAAGGGCTTAACAACAAAGCGGAACGACATAAGCAAATTGACGAGCTATTGAACTTAACTAATCTTAGTGATGTTGCTCACCGAACCGTAATAGATTTTTCCGGAGGGATGTTACAACGTTTTGGGGTTGCCCAAGCATTACTCGGTGATCCGAAAGTATTAATTTTGGATGAACCTACCTCAGGTTTAGATCCTGCTGAAAGGCTCCGTCTTCACAAAATTCTGCATGAAGTCGCCAAGACCAGAGTTTTGCTCCTATCGACACACATAGTGGAGGATATAGAGCATCTGTGTGCCAATACCTATATTCTAATTTCTGGAAGCATTGTTGCTAGCGGGTCAACAACGTCACTATATCAGTGTTTAACAGGAAAAGTTTGGCAAGGGCGTATTGATGCTTCAGAGCTACCAGATACAGCATATGTTCTGAGCGAAAGCTTACAATTTGGCGTGCCAATTTGTCGTGTTTTTTCTGAAATACCATTAAATTCGACAATGGAGCAAGTAACACCCTGCTTGCAGGACCGCTATTTTATGCACCTCTATGGAAAATTCCAGTGAGGTATCTGATGTTTAAACAACAAATCTGGTCTGAGTTGAAGCTGCAATGCTTTCATCCTTTGTTTATCACCTTGTTAATATTCGCACCGATATTCGGCTTTTTTGTCGGTAAAGGAGTCAGTGCGTCGCAAATTGAATTGTTTCAAGACCATAACTTACATAAAGTGATTGGGATTCTTAACATGCTGGCTCTTCCCTGGGCAGCAGTGATTCTGGCTGCTTCAGTACTGTTTAGAGAGATAAAAACTGGCATCGCAGGGTTGATTAGTGCCCTACCACCAACCAAGGTGCAGCATCAGGGGCTTATTGTAACTGGTGTAATATTATCATTGTATTTATTGTGTATATTATCCGTGTCCGGGTTGTTTCTTGGTCTTCTTTCGCAGGCGGTGGCATTACCCAGTTTCAATATCTTGCTGATAATTTTTGTGAAAATGCAACAGCTGCAATTTATGCTCAGCGTTCCTTCTTTATTGTTTTTCGTGGCAATATTTTGGCTGCTTAAAAATATTGGCTCTCCGTTGATCGGGCTTTATCTTGTTACACTAATGTTGTTCGCTTCTTATATGGCTTTGGCTAGTGCCAGTGGCTCACCTCTGATGGCCAGCGAACATACGCCATCTCCTTTACTGGTAGAGGTAATGAATTATCTGGACTGGTTTGGATTGACGGCTTTCGTTGTCAGAGATTTAAATTGGGATATCATCTATCTCAACCGCCTGATTATTGCTATTGCCTCGATATTGATAGCTTTTGTTGCTTGTTTATCGGCTAACTCACCCCAGAAAAAAAATAACGCTAAGCTCAAACTAACACAGCAAGTGCCAACCAAAATACATCCACAGGTTGCATTTACATTCAGAAAAGTTTCACTTAAATTTTTTGTTCAGTTTATCTCTTCGCTCAGCTTTCAATTAAAGCAGTTTCTGATACATCCGGGAACATTCTTCATTTCAATTCTATGGTTCGGTATTGTGGTGGCAGAGATTTACCCTTCCTTGAATGTTGCTGAAACAGGATCCACATTAAATAGTTTAAGTATGGACGCAATTAATCGGTTCATGTGGGATCTGGTGCCGATGTTTGGCTCAGTACTTTGTATTTATCTAAGCTATACCTTTACGTGGCGAGATCAGCACGCTAACTTTCACTTGATCACAAGATCGCTTCCCGTTTCATTCGCAACAATTTTTTTGTCACGTGTCATCTTGCTAAATATTGTTGTTTTTTTGTTCTTGTTTATAGCTTGCCTGGCTGGAGTTGTGGCTCAGTATCTGCGTAACAGCCCGGTTGATTTTGCCGAGTATGTGCGGTTTATCTACAATGCTGGCCTGCCACTTATGGCAAAATCAATCGCCTTTATTGCAATACAGTCCATTTTAAAACAACGAATCGTTGCTACAACAATTTGCATTTTTTTAGTAGTACTTGAGTTGTCACCGTTAACAACGGTTATTGGCTTGTATCATCCAGTTTTCCGTCCATTCTCAACACCACTGGATAATATTGATTCTTTGTTAAATTACAGTCATGTCGACTCTGGTTTTTGGGCATTCACTTTATTTTGGTTTATTGTAAGTTTATTGCTCTCGTATGTGGCATTGCTGGTGAATAAAGTTGGCGGTGTTAGACCGTTTATCAAGCTAGCAGAGGCACTACTGTTTGTATTCTTGATAGTTGCTGCGGCTCTCCAGTTACAATTCATAAACCGCCAAATGCTAAAAGATGGTAAATCTATCTCTATAGCCTCTCAAATGGAACTTCTTGCAAACTATGAAATAGAGTACAAAAAATTCGAAAATCAGCCGCAGCCAACAATCCAATACGTGAAAACGGAAGTTCACATTTACCCGCAAGAGCGTAAAACGATCATTAAAGGGAATTACACTCTACTCAACCCACACAAAGTAGCGATTGACAGTATTTTACTGGGAGAGGATTGGCGAACACCGCTGCAAGAAGTATCGCTTTCGCATCCGTCTATGATGACTTACGACGCTTTGCAAGGACAAAGAATTTTCCAGTTAACTTCCTCTTTAGAGCCAGGACAAGAAGTCGAACTTCAATTTTCCCTAATTCTAGAGCAGAGTGGATATCAGAAAATACCTAATCACAAAGTTTTGACTTCTGGTTTTGTTTATATCAGGGGAGTGCCTATTTTGCCTGAATTGGGATATCAGCCGGTTAGAGAAATCTCCGATAACGACTGGCGTCAAAAGTATGGTTTAGCCAAAGTTCATCACGAAGCTTTTGAAACATTGTTAGGCAATAGAGACCGTGCAAAAGACATATACCAGTGGACAACACTCAGTACGATTATTTCAACGCCGGAAGATTTCCAGAGCTTTAGCCAGGGCGAATTGATTTCTGAAAAGAAAATAGATGGACGCGTTTTCAGACACTTTGAAACACGTTCTGCGGTAAGACGATTACAAGCATTTGTCGCATTGCCAGCTCAAATTTCTGAACGTAAAACTGGCGATGTGTTACTTCGGGTTGCTCATAAAGAAATGCATTATCAAAATGTCGAAATGACACTAGATGCTATGCAGCAAACTGTAGAATTCTTGACAGAGCATCTAGGGCCATTTCCTGGAAAATCATTGACGGTAGTTGAAAAACCGGATTTCGGCCCCGGAGGTTATGCGCTACCACAACTTACACTAATTAGCAGTAAAATTGGATTTAGAGTTGATCAGAATGATGAGCATTCCTTCAGCCATGTATATCGGCGCGCTGCACACGAAACTGCCCATCAGTGGTTTGGTCATTTGCTCGGAAATGGTGTTAAGCAGGACAGTGCGTTTTTAGTGGAATCCATGGCCAAATATATTGAACTTGTAATGCTAGAGCGACACCATGGGTCTTATGCGATGCAATCTCTGATTGATCACGAAACTAGGCGCTATCTTAATGCTGAAAAGCATAATCGAAAGCCACCTTCTAGCCTTGTCGGTGCTGAAAATGCACATGACAAGTATTCCAGAGCCACTCTGGCATTCGCAAAATTAAGGGCAGAAATTGGTGATGACCCTATCTTGGCAGCGTTGTCTGAATTAACTGCAAAACATCGATTTCCTAAAGCTCCTGCAAGCTCATTAGACTTTGTTGATATTCTGCTTGCGAAAGCGCAAGCTCACAAAGAACTGATTGA
>Ga0100390_10004437_pt1 | contig 12156 bp, 15 predicted proteins | sample CryGeymeta201514_FD_81540 | JGI IMG/M metagenome (GOLD analysis project Ga0100390, IMG submission 81540) | Groundwater microbial communities from Crystal Geyser aquifers in Utah, USA - Crystal Geyser metaG 2015-14 | ecosystem: Environmental > Aquatic > Deep subsurface > Groundwater | place... | reverse complement strand
TTTAAGAAAAAATTACGGCTATATAAGTGGACAACCGGAACTGAATTCTAAAAAGAAAATTGTTCAATCAATCACCGAAAGAGAATGGGGATTTATTGTCGGTAGTATGCAACAGCCAAGTAAAAATCGAGATATTAACTCTGTTTTTTTTGAAGCATTTGGAAGATGGAGTTATATGCAACCGATGTTCCAAAAGAAGGGCAGGCAGAAAGCAAGGAATGAATACTTTGAAGAAATAATCAGAACTACAAATACAAATGACAAAATTTATTTTCAGGTAATTAAAGAATACTCATCATCAGGAAAGCAATATAAACATAGTCTTAGTTCTCCTGAAGAGGCATTACGCCGACAGGTTGATAGTTATGCTAAAACACACGAAATCGAAATAAAGAAAAGAAAGAAACGATAATAACCACATCTATCATCTATCTATATCCACCAATTCCATCTCATAAGCAAGTATAAATGTACAATTAATACTTGTTCACAAGCCTTACCACAAAAAAAAATAGCTTAGCAACAGATTTTTATTACTGTTGCTTAAAAGAATTAAAACAAATTCTATTTCCAATTTAAGAGCCTGGATGAGCAACAGCATCCGGGCTTTTTTATGGACAAAAAAATTGCCGGTAAGATTCGTAAGGTCTTATCGGCGAAAGGAAATTGACAAATGAAAGATAAACCTTTTATCTCAACCAACCAACAGCCGGTAACACCAGACCGCAAAATGCTTACTTGGTTAGCACCTATTGCCCAAGTGTATAAGGCAGTCTTATTAAATGTCTCTCCAGATTCTCCCAGCCGGAAACTTCTCATTCATATTTCAGAGAACGTACTCTTAAAAATAGGTACGTATGTAATCACCTACATTCACAATCTTGGAAGGGCTGAAGATGAAAAAGCTAATTGAGTTAATCCCGACCAAACATCATTCAGTGTTTACAGTCCAATTAAATCTCGAATCACAGACGAGATGGATAGGCAAATACGATGTTGCCGGCGAGGGAACATACGTTGCACAACGCCAGCAAAAACACCTATTCCGAAAGACCAATTCATTAGGCATCAATCATTCTCTTTTGGTTGATGAATCAATACCATTCAAATGGATTGTAATTGATTTTGAAGGCAGAAAGTTAGTTACAACACGGCTATTCTTTTTAACACACGGCAAATGCTTTCAGTTTGGAAATAAAGGCTTCGAGCTTCAATGCTTTTTACCATTAGAATCTTTTGGTATAAACAAAGCTCGTGGATTTGAAGCGGCGCAAACTTTAAATCTTTTTCAAGAGGTGGCATAATGGAAGATGAAAAGACAATCCAAGAGCTTTACGAAAGCACAAGATGCCTATTGTTAAGTACCGAGAATATCGGAAACAGCGTCAAAGAAATTAAAAACGCAAGATTAAAAAATCATTTAACTGAAATGCTGAATACGTGTATTGCAGACTTAGCTATAATTAATGATTTATTGTTTGAGATTTCGACCTGCGAAAACGACAGCGACATTGATTTTTTAATAAACTGCGCTGATGATGACAGCTTGACCGATGAAACAACTTTCCCGGTGAATTAAATGGCGAACGTGCAAAAAGAAAACGGATATACAACAATAGCTAATGAACTTTTAGAAGCTATTACCGGAAGCAACTTAACACTTAGAGAGACTAAAATTATTCTTTGTGTAATCCGATATACTTATGGATTCAACCGGAAGGAAGCGGAACTTTCACTTAGATTTATTTCTGTATCCACAAATATAGATTTCCGACACACTCAAACCGTATTAACAAGTCTGATAGCTAAAAATATTCTGATTATAAAAAAAGGAAATCAAGGGATTACCGGAAGGATTATTTCGTTAAACAAAAACTATGAAACTTGGAATACCCTTGACCAAAAAGGTGACACTAACAAGCCTTTAGCATTGACCAAAAAGGTGACACTTGCATTGACCAAAACAGCCAATGGTAGCATTGACCAAATAGGTGACAAAGAAAGAAAAAAGAAAACATTAAAGAAAGAGGATTCTTGTTTCTTTGATTTGATACCTGATGAATTAAAAACAATAGAATTTAAAGAAGCCTGGCAAGATTGGATTACTTATAAAAAAGAGAAGAAAGATAAATTAACGGTATCAACAGCAAAACTACAATTCAAGAAATTAATTCGCTTTCTAAATGAAGGGATGAATCCGGTAGAAGTAATAAACCAAACTATCACAGAAGGATGGAAAGGTTTGTTTCCGTTAAAACAAAACGGTGAATCTTATCAACAGCAGAAACAGAATCAAGGAACTTTAGTCTTATGAGAATGATGCAAATAACATTTGAAAAAGACGGCGGAGAAATTCAACTAACGACTAACAACCAGATGGAATTAGATGTTTGCCTTCAGGATGATTACAAACCGATAGCAATGAAATTTGTTGAAGGTGAACGTAGAATTGAACCAGAGCCGGAAGATAAGAGAATAACCATAACAACGGATTACCTATTTCAATCTTTAAGAAAACTAAGTAAAGGAGTTACCAGATGAATAAACTTGAATTAAAAATCGAAAAGGAATTGGAGTTTTTGGGCTATATGATTTCATCTCCCGGACTTGCATCGGAATTATTTTCAAAAGTCCCTGTAGAGTTAATAAGCAAGGATTTTCAAACTGTATTCGAGGAAATAAAAGAGCAAAAGAATTTAGACAAAATTTCAATACTGCATATTTTACGGAAAAGCAATTTCCCGAAACTTTCAGAAGTATTAAGCATCGGGAGACAAAGCACAGGCGAAGGCTTCCTTGAACGAAGGATACAAGAATTTTACGAAATAACCGACAGCATAAAGACGGAGAATATTTTTACGGACCTGCTGAAGATGAGCCGGGAACAATTAACCGGATTATCTCTGCTCACTGAATCAAAGGAACTGATTGAAAAGGAACTTGAGAAGTACAACCGTTTCGATAAAGAAATAACATTTTCGGAAAGCATTGATTCAATTATTGAGCGGATGGAAAAGCGAAACACTAAAAACGATTCAATAAAGACAAGAAATTTTCCGGCATTCAATTCAGCGACCACAGGATTAAACGAAGGCAATTTAATCGGTATTGCAGGAGCATTTAAGAACGGAAAGACAACCTTCGCTTTGAATGTTGCCTTAGACTTAGCAAGTCAAAACATTCCAACAGCGATATTTTCTTTAGAAATGAGTATGAGCGAAATCCAAGACAAAATATTAGCGTATAAGACCGGAATCAAATATGAAGCATTGAGAGACCCAAAACAGCTAAGCGAAATTGAGAGAGCAAACCTGAACAAAGCATTAAACAAACTGAAATCAAAAAGTGAACGGTTATTCCTGTTTGATAGGTTATTCTCTTTAGCAGAGATTGAAGCCAAAATAAAATACTTAGCGAAGTGGGAGAACGTGAAAGTTATTATGATTGACTACATAGGACTGATTAAGTCAGTTTCTAAATTTAAAAACGTGGAAAACAGGGAAAGGGAACTAAGCCAAATTAGCCAAAGTCTTAAAATCATTGCAAAGGAAACCAATACAGCTATTTTCATATTGGCGCAACTTAATCGCACCGGAATAAAAGATGCAACATCCGGGAACTTAGCCGAAAGATTAGAACTTGCAAGGGATTGTGATTTTCTGTTCACAATAAAGAAATTGGCTGATGAGAACTTTGGTAACTATCAAAAAATAAAATTGAACGGCAAAGAGCTTGCAACATCTTTAACTGAAAATGACTTTGTAGTTAAGTTAGATTCTTCAAGACACACTAAAGGGGGAAATTCATTTGTAGTTAGACTTGATGAAAGCGGAAGGTTTAACGAGCTGATGATTAGCTACGCGGAAGCACCACAGCGACAACAAACAGCAAAACGAAATGAACCTTATAATTACTTTGAAAATCAGTATCAATAATGCTATTTGCTAATTACGGCAAATAACGGGAAAAATCATAAAAAAACGGATAGAAAACGGTATGGGATATAATCAAACATCATTCAAAAGAGGGAATCCCGGCAGACCGAAAGGATGCAAGAACAAAACTACTTTGTTGCGCGAACATTTGGGATTGAGTTACAAAGATGTTTGCCAGGCTCCATTAGACTTAATTCAACAGGTTCAAGAAAGAATGAAATATCTTCCTATAAAATTGCAGATAAAAGCATCTTGTATATTTATGGATTACTTTATTGGTCTGCCAAAAATTGAAAAGGGGAGAAAAAGAAAATATTAAAAGGAGTATCATTAATGACTTATTTATTTCGGGAAGAAAGAGGAAATAGGAATATGAAGCAATTAGCGGAAAGAATAGAGTTTAAAGGGTTTGTTTTTATTCAAGAAACAAGGAACGAAAACCTTGCAATATATCAACAATGGCTAAAAAAGGATTTGATTGACTATGAAGTGATAAGAATTAGGAAAAATAAAACACGAGAACAATTTGGAAAAATCTTTCCATCTTCCGAAAGTTACCCGACTGAAAAATCTTGGGGGAACGAGGGGAAGACTTTTAAGAATTTAAAAGATGCACTTAAACAATACGAGAAATGGAGTTGTGAAGTAGTAGAGAAATGCCAAATTTGATAATGCCTAAAACCGTAGAGACACTTTTATTAGCAGAGGCAACAAATATACTGCCTTGAAGAAAAAAGATAAAATATCCCTTGACTTTGGTAAAACGATGTATTATTTTTACATTTAAGATGAAAGAAAATTTGATAAATATTAACAAGTTAAGAGTGCCTAACAACTTCGCCAAAGAAAAAGGTATCTCAAAAGCTATGATTTACGATTTGATGAAAAGGAATATTGTTGATTGGATTTTGATTGACGGATATATGTTCATTCATCTTACTGAAAAAACGAAAAAGTATAAGAAAACGGTTTTTAATAACGGATAAAATTTTAAGTAAACTGTAAACTGTCACGATGAAAGAAAATATTTTATTTTGGAGAAGTTCAACCGATTTTTAGCTGTGACAGGCTATCAGTTTCCGGTTAAGCTTCTCTTTTTTTTTAAGTTCTTTGAGCAGTTGAGACGGTCAGAAAAAGAGGTGATGACTAAATTGATGACGATTTGATGACTATCATTTAATCTGAATCAATTAACTCATTCACCGATTCTTTCCCGGTCTATTTCCGAATCTTTTAAGGGATGTTGATTTGAACCTTAGAAATCATTTGTTTCTTAGCAAAAAAGCAAATTTCTTTAAAAGAAAAAATGCGAAGATTCGGTTGTCTTCGCATTAGAGGAAGTGGGCAGGGACGGAATTGAACCGCCGACACAAGGATTTTCAGTCCTTTGCTCTACCGACTGAGCTACCTGCCCATTTTTTTGAGTACCAAAATTACGGTTTTTCTCTTTTCATTCCAAATAATTTCACTAAAAATAACCATTACAAATTCTTCACCTCTTCTGTGTTATCAAGAAAGATTTTGAAAACCAACAAACACTTAAAAATCGTTTGAAATCACAACTTTTTTCAAAAAGGCAAAAAAAATGCCCGGTGGAGGGCTACCGGGCGTGGGAAGATTCACTATGGGGGGTAAGCATAATGAATCATGGGTACAAACTTAAATGACTCAGAATAAAAAAGCAAGTCTTTTTTTAATCTTTTTTAAAAAAAGTTTAAACTTTTTTTAGAGAACGGTAAAATTTACGTCACAACTTGTGTGTGGAGCGCAATTTCTTCTAATACCGACGAAACTTTTAGACACTGTATTAATCCTCCACTGAAAACTATTGCTCTCCCTGTAAAATGGACTTCAAAAGCGTAATTTCTCGCTTCGACTAATGAACAGTTCACTGCTTTCATAAGTTGAAAAATTACTTCATCAAAAGTATGCCAATCATCGTTATACAAAACGACTTTGCCCGGTATCTCCACCGTAGTTTTATTTTCTACAACTATTTCTTGAGCTACTTGAAGTGTATTTAAAAATTTCATGTCGAAAGTTAGGCAATGTTACAAAAAATTAAAAGCATGAAAAACTCCCAATAATTTTTTATACTTAACATTAAAATTCGTGTATTATTGGAATATTAATGAGATAAATGAAGCGATAGAATGACTGAATGAAGATGAATGGGTGAATGTTTTTCATTCAACCGTACAATCATTCAATTGTTCAATCGTTCATCCAAAATATTTGGAATTTAATTTTTTGAATTCCGGTTTATCCTGCTTATTGCCGGGTTTATCCGGGTTAGGAATTATAAACGAGAAGAGAGGTGGCAATGTGTGTGATTTGAGGTGTGCGGGAGGGAGTTTCTTTTAATTCATTTGTTTTATAAATATATGATATTTAATTTTTAATAAACTTTATTTAAATATTTAGAGGTAAGAATGAAAATAGCTGTTTGCGTTAGCCATGTACCCGATACTGCTACAAGGGTCAAAATAACAAGTGATCAAAAGTCAATTGATCCGTCTGGTGTTTCTTTTGTTCTTAATCCGTATGACGAATATGCGGTTGAAGAGGCTTTAAAAACAAAAGAAAAATTTGGCGGAGAGGTTGTGGTGCTAAGTGTCGGGAGCGACAAAGTAAAGGAGACGATCCGTAAATCATTAGCAATGGGAGTGGATGAGGCTATTCATCTTAAAACGGATGAAGCGCTCGATTCATTTGCGGTAGCACAAGCTCTGGCTGATGAAATTAAATTATTAGGGAGTGAATTAGTTTTTATGGGGAAGCAGTCTGTTGATTATGACAATGGAATAATCGGACAAATAGTCGCAGAATTATTAGGTTTCAATTCAATTTCAGTTTGTGTCACCTTTCAACTTGAAGGGGACAAAGTTACTGCAGAACGCGAAATTGAAGGAGGGAAAGAAGTTGTTGAAACATCTCTTCCTTGCGTTATTACCGCACAGAAAGGATTAAATGAACCACGTTATGCTTCTTTGAAAGGAATTATGACCGCAAAGAAAAAAGTAATTCAGGAAAAACCGGTCGGATCAAAATCGGCGCTCGTCGAAAATATTCAATTAAGAATGCCGACGCCAAAAAATCCCGGTAGAATTCTTGGCACCGATAGTTCAGCCGTTCCCGAACTCGTCAAACTTCTTCACGAAGAAGCAAAAGTAATTTAACGAAAGGTTTGTTATGGAAAAGAAAATAGTAGTTATCCTGGAACAAAGAGATGGAAAGATAAAAAAATCCTCATTCGAAACCCTTACTGTAGCGCAGCATTTAGCCTTAACGCTTGGGATGACGGTTGATGCAATTGTAATCGGTGATAGAATAGAAAATGCTTCTGAGGTATTTTCTTTTTGTAATTGTCAGCTCATTCATTTTTCGCACGCTGATCTTCAACTTTATTCTTCATCTGCATATAAAAAAATTGTAGTAGAATATGCATCGCAACAAGAATGTGAAATAGTTCTTCTCTCAAATACTTCTCTTGGAAAAGATCTTGCACCGCGGGTTGCGGTTGGTCTAAAAGCAGGTTTAGTAAGCGATTGTATTTCGCTCGAACAAAAAGAAAACCAATTGCTTGCAATACGTCCTGTTTATGCCGGAAAGGCGTTGCAGGAAGTAACATTGAACAGCGAAGTGAAAGTATATAGTTTGCGTCCAAATGTATTTAAAGCCGTCCAATTAGAAACAAAAGCTATAGAAAAAAATTCTTCGGTTGCTGTCTTAGATCCTGATCTGTCAAGCAGAGTGAAGGAAGTAATAAGATCGGAAGGAAAACTTGATGTTTTAGAAGCCGACATTATTGTTTCCGGTGGAAGGGGAGTGAAAGGTCCGGAGCATTTTAACCTTATTGAAAGTTTAGCAGAGCAGCTTGGCGCTGCGGTCGGAGCCTCGAGAGCAGTAGTAGATGCTGGTTGGAGACCTCATGAAGATCAAGTTGGACAAACGGGAAAGACAGTTTCCCCCTCACTTTATATTGCATGCGGGATTTCCGGCGCCATCCAGCATTTAGCGGGAATGTCGTCTTCAAAATATATTGTGGCAATTAATAAAGATAAGGATGCACCTATTTTTACTGTGGCTGACTATGGAATTGCCGGTGATTTATTTGAAATCCTCCCGGTATTGACCGAAGAAATAAAAAAACTTAAAAGTTAGGAGATTTTTTTTTGGGTAAAGTTGAGTGCGAAATATTAGGAATGTCCACAAATCCTTCTTCTGCAGGGGCTTATGCTTTGCTGCTAAAGGAAGTTTTTGGGAAAAGACGGTTACCCATTATTATTGGTCAGGCTGAAGCGCAGGCAATTGCTTTGGAACTGGAAGGAATTAAACCTCCTCGTCCGCTTTCTCATGATCTGATGAAAAGTATTATAGATAACCTGGGAGGAACGCTTCTTCAGGTGTTTATTAACGAGTTAAGAGAGAATACATATTATGCTCAGTTGATTATTGATCTCTCAACTTTAAACATTGAAATTGATGCTAGACCGAGTGATGCAATTGCGTTAGCCATTAGAGCGCACGCGCCAATTTATGTTGCCGATAGTGTAATGGACTCCGCCTCATTTATACCGGCGACCGAGCAAAATCCATTTATGAATGAAGAAGGAGGGCAGATCCCGTCTAATCCAGAACCGATCACAACAAAGGAAGCCAAGTTGGCTTCATTACAAGAAAAATTACGCGCTGCACTTGATAATGAAGATTATGAGAGAGCGGCTGTTATCAGAGACGAGATTAAACGACTTTCGATGAGCAATTAAATTGCTCGAAACATACTCTCTAAAAGAAGGCATACTTTTTTTTGATAACATGAGATGACAGAATTGATGCATGAAGTTGAAAAGGGAATAGTTTTGCTTGAGTTAAATAATAAGTTACCTTACACAAAAGATGAAGAATAAGATTTTTTTCACTTAACAACTGTGTAACGAGACTTAAGAAACTTCCCTGAGCTTGGAATTCAGAAAATTGCTATTAATAGTAACCTTGCCCGACTTTAAATGTGATTAAGAGTATGATCACGAGGAAGGTCACGATAAGTTGAATAACCTGTTTTCATGATTTTCATTCTTCCAAATAGGTAAGCGTTCATTTATAACTCTTTTTTTTTATAATCGAGATGTAGGTTTTCAATGGCGAAAATTCAAAAATTAATTTTACCGATCTTATCCGGATTAATCGTTTTTACTATTTATATTTTTTATTTCTCCTCCGCGAAGGGGCTTGGCTCATTTAAGGATTATGATCCCTACAGCCATGCTCAGAAAGAGATTGTCGTTAAATTAGTGACTGAAAAGGGGATACAAAAAACAGATGGAGGACAAAAATCTCTTTTTTATGTAGAAGATCGTCATGGGACTCAAATGCCCATTCAGACAGAGAAAAATTTGCCCGCGGGATTTGAAAATGCTGAAAGTGTTTCTCTTACGGGGCACATCTGTGGAGGTAGTTACGAATTGGTGAATATAGCACTTGATTAATTGTAAAGGAATTTTGATTGATTAAGAACAACTACATTTTTCCCAAGACAATGCTTGGGAAAAAAGCGACCTGCCCGACAGATTACCGGTAGAAAGGCAGGCGGGAAGGGAAAAATGAAAAACAAACAGAAAATTAATTTGTTTTGTTATGGTATTTTCTGTCAGCAGCCCACAGATTCATCTGTGGGTAATTTAACCGAAGAAAACCCTTAAAACCGATTTATCGGTTTACGATTTGAAAGCTCAATTATTACTCATGGGTGCGACATTGTTCATCTCTTTACTAACCTGCCTGCGGCGGGAATGACCTATTTATTTAATTCTACCGCATAGCTGAAGCTATGGGCTGCTCTTCCCGGCAATTATTGTTAACATGTTAGTGATGACAGTTTTCTAAGAGCCTACATTTTTCCCAAGACGCTGCCTGGGAAAAAAGCTAAAGGAAAAAACGAATACTGAATATCGAACAAGGAATTTCTAATGATGAAGTTGTAAGATAATCTGCATTCACTTCGCCCGCCTCTGGCGGGCTTGTTCTTAATTCGATATTTAATTATCGTTAATATGTTAGCAATAGTGATTTTCTAAGTGCCTATCACTTTGTAAATGGGTAGAAGCATCATCATGGATGATCTTTACTTCACTACAAATTGCTAACTCTGGATTCAGAAGAAATAAAAACCTTTTTGCCAATTTTGCATGACGTACATTTACCTTTTGAGCAGAAACTTCTGAAAAGTTCAATCATCCCCTGATTGATGGATGATCTTTTCCAATGGTTGCTCAAGCCCAGACTTTCAGAAATTTCCTTTACTAAATTATTCTCTGCAGATAATAAAATGTGAGAAAAAGTGTTTAAAGTTTTTTGTGATAAATGTTTTTTGTTAAAAAGTTCAAAGTAGATATAGGCAAAGGGGAAAACAACATTTACAAGAATTTCTTCAACACGAGTATTTCCAATAAAATATTTGATTTCTCCACTTGAGGGTTTATCAAACACGTAATGGGTTTTCCAATAACCGTCTGCTTTTACTATCAGCAGATTTCTTAATATTTGAATGAGTACTTCCGGTTTATGAATTTCGTTCATCTTTTTAAATATACCAGAGATCAAATTCTGCTTTAGTATTCGTTCAACAAGAAAAACTCCGCCTGCTATCCGTACCGTTGGGAAGTTTTGCGGGCGTAATTGAAAGAAATGCCAATCGGTCTCCGAAAATATTCGACCATCGTAACTGTTTTTAATTTCCTGCCATTTTTGAAATATTTTTCTTGTATACTCCGAGGTATGCTCTTCTTTAAGATTTAAAACATCGGGGAGTAAACCACCAACGGAAAAATAAACAGATTCTGCTGCCATGCAAAAATCATCCTGGTCAGTAAAGTGTCTTAAAAATTCAAGATTTACCGATTGAGCCAGATGCAGCATAATATTTTTATTTTGGCTATACCCAAGTGCTTCAAAAATCAGTTCGTAAAAAAGTTGTTCCCAGATTAATCTATCATTTAAATCATCATATGAAAGGATTTTTTCGGAATATTCTTTTGGCAAGGTATAGTGAATGAGCGGCTCTGAAACTTTCGTCTCTTTTAGGTAGATCAATTCTCTCAGACGGGTAACTGCTCTCTCGCATTTCTTTCTAAATCGTTCAAGTCCAAGTTCTTCTAAAAAAGCTACTTTTTCTTTTTCGCCAAGGTTATCGCTGAGCTCGTTACAGGGCATTTTATTTGTGCGTTTTTCACGATCGTTCAAGATTGCATTTTTAATAGTTGAAGCAAGACTCTGTGAAAGAAAATTACAAAATGCTAAAGTTGGAATTTTCCTCCCGTTCTGTGTAAAAACGTGAGAATGGTTAGAGTCGTTTGAAAAAACGGCATGGAGAATAACCTTATTAAACCTATCGTTTAGGAGATGTCCGTGGTTTTTCCAATCGTTTTGTGTAGTATCTATTTCGACATCTCCGACGTAAGTAATATTTCCGATTTTAATCCTGGCATTACAGAAATCGGGACCGGCATGTTCTTTATTTTCTTCCCCTGCTTCTAAGATTTGGATAAGTTCGCCATCCAAAGTTTTTATTTCTTTAATAAAATTTTGCTGCTTCCAAATATCGGCAAAAAATTTTTCGTGAATTTTTTCTTTCGAGTTCATAAGCACACCCTTCGGCTTGTTTCACTCGAAGTGAAGAAAAGAAATAATGGTTCAGTCTGAGCTTGTTTGAAATGTTGTAAACGGATGGATTTAAATATCAACCCGGAGTTAGAAAAATATTTACTGTGATTTTGCATCTGATTAAAATCTCCTTTGAAAACTTAAGAAGATATTATTGAAAAACGAAAAGTTTTTTATCCGATTTATTCTTCTCTTAACATCCCATCTTTCAGATGATAATTTAATTTTGGCAAATAAAATAGAAATATCTTTCATATTTCAGTTAATAGATTTAATTTTGAGCAGGACAAAGAAAAATCTATGAAAAACTTTATTCAAAATTTCCTCTTTTCAACAAGTTGCTCTGAAAATTCCTTTCTTAAAAGACAAAAGATCTTTGAACTTATCAAACGTGTAGTACCATAATTAATTAGGAATTAGGAATTAGGAATTAGGAATTAGGCACTTAGAGAATCGCTATCGCTAACATGTTAACGATAATTAAATATCGAATATTGAACAAGGAATAATGAATTTCGAAGTGAATGCAATCCGTATTTTAACTTCATCATTCGAAATT
>Ga0100390_10004413_pt1 | contig 12175 bp, 9 predicted proteins | sample CryGeymeta201514_FD_81540 | JGI IMG/M metagenome (GOLD analysis project Ga0100390, IMG submission 81540) | Groundwater microbial communities from Crystal Geyser aquifers in Utah, USA - Crystal Geyser metaG 2015-14 | ecosystem: Environmental > Aquatic > Deep subsurface > Groundwater | place: USA... | reverse complement strand
TCCATTTCGCGTAATTAAAGAAACCGGCTGGAAAGATTTTGTGTCAAATGAACTTTTTCCAATTGCTCTTACAAAAAAAGGAGCGCAGTGGTGGCCTAATTATCAGCTACATTTAATTGACGGCGGCATGACCTACCGCGCAACCGCAGAATGGTACGAAGCGCATGGGGTTCCGCAGCCGAAGCTTTTTTCATTTGCTACGATGGCTTTTTATCATCTGCTTAATGAAGCTGTTGAAAATGGAAGTTTCGCCGGTTACAATGCAGACCCGGTTGCAGACATCTATTTTTTCGATCTCGGCGGAATTATTTTGTTTAGTTATGATAACGTGTGCCGCTTCTTCAGCGAAGAGTTAAACTTGGCGGATTGGTCGCTTCAGCCTTCTTTCACTTTTAATCCTGTTCGGCTTCAAAACAACGGGCAGTATTTCTCAATAAAATGGAAACTGCCGTTTTCCGAAAAAGTCCATTTGTTTTATTACTTTGGGATGAACGGACTTGGAGGAATTTCATATAAATTCAATGATAGTTCGTATATATCGATTGGAGCGGGGCTTCGCGCAAAAAATATTGAAACATTAGATGAAAATTATTTTAAAAACACAATTAAAATGACCTGGAACGCAGGTGTTTTTTATGATATTAATAATTCGTTGATGACTTCAATTTTTTTTAGTGGATTGACAAGTTATAAAGTGAATTTGAATATTTATCCCGGCATTTTTAAGGTGGGAAGTTTCACTCCCGGCTTATGGATAGTTCTTCAGGACAAAGGGAAATTATTAATCGGAATAACCACAACCTGGCTGCCCGGAAGTGGTTTTATCCTTTAGCTAATATGTGAATTTTAAGTTTTGAATTTTGTTGGTTAATTAACTGATGCATTTCAAACTTTTTAGTTTTTAATTTCTACTTTTTAATTTTTAATTTTTAATTTTTAATTTGGAACTTATCCTTAATCGAGCTTATTAATCTGTAAAATCTTAAATTCGCAATGTAGTTTTAATCTTAAAAACAACGGAGTTATTTCATGAAAAAACTTAACCGCCGAAGGTTTATTCAAAGCTCGTCTTTGATCGGGGCATCAATCCTAACGTTTGGTTCATCATCAATTAATCCTTTTAATATGAGTTCACGCGAATTCGATATATTAATTAAGAATACCGGAATAATTGATGGTACAGGCAAACCTGCTTTTACCGGAAGTATCGGCGTCAAGGAAGGAAAAATTATTGCGCTTGGAAATTTAAATGAGACTGATGCTTTATCTGTTATTGACGGCAAAGGTTTATATACGGCTCCGGGTTTTATTGATATTCATTCTCATACCGATACCGACCTGATCTTCAATCCGAAAGCAGAAAGTAAAATTAGACAGGGTGTAACTACAGAAATTACAGGACAGGATGGTTCGAGTTATGGACCCAGCGAAGGTCCCGGACTTGAATCGGCTATAAAAAGTTTTAAAGAAGAAACGGGTGACGAATTAAACTTCTTTACCCTCGGAGGATTTTTAAATTATATGTCATCTAAAAAATTCTCGATAAATTTAGCAAGTATGCTCGGGCTGGGAACAATAAGAGAAATGACCGTTGGCTACGATAATCGCCCGGCAACAGCCGTTGAAATGAAAAGAATGATTGAACTTGTAAGACAGTCAATTGAGGAAGGAGCTATTGGTGTTTCAAGCGGATTAGAGTATACACCGGGAAGTTTTGCTTCAACCGAAGAATTGATTGAGTTATGCAAAGCCGCCCCATTAAAAGGAAGATTATATTCTACACACATGCGCAACGAAGACAATACGGTAGTGGAAGCGGTTGAAGAAGCAATACGAATTGCAAAAAAATCTGAAGGCAAATTATTGATTGCACATTTAAAAGTGTCGGGTAAATCAAACTGGCACAAGGCGGACCGGGTACTCGAACTAATTGATAAAGCCGCTGCTGAAGGACTTGAGGTTCACGCAGACCGTTATACTTACGTAGCATACCATACTAATTTGTCTTCTCTGTTTCCATTATGGTCGCGCGAGGGAGGCGACATAAAATTTTTAGACCGCTTAAAAGATAACTCGCTAAAAAAAGACATTAAAGAATATGCTGAGAAAAAGGTCAGCAATCTTGACGGCGAATGGAAAGGAGTTTTAATTTCCAGCGTCGGGAAAAAAGAGTATAAATTTTATCAGGGAAAAACAATTCGTCAAATTGCCGGAGAAGAAGGGATTGATGAATTTGATGCAGCCGTCAATGTTATTCTTCAATCGGAAAACAGTGTGATGATGATGGGGTTCGGGATGGAGGAAAAGTCAACCGAAGAAATACTTGCTCACTCCCGCGTTATGATTGCCTCGGATGCCGGTTCGCACGCTCCATACCCGCCGATGAATAGAAGCATTGCCCACCCGCGGGCTTATGGTACATTTCCGCGCGCTATTGCAAAATACGTGCGCGAAAGGAAAATTTGTTCTCTCGAAGAGATGATAAAAAAGATGACCTCAATGCCGGCAGAAAAATTGAACTTAAAAGATAGAGGGAAAATAAACGAAGGAATGAATGCAGATTTAGTAGTTTTTGATTTTAATACAATTCGGGATATGGCTACATTCACGGAATCGCATCAGTACCCGGAAGGAATACCTTACGTTATCGTAAACGGAAAAATGGTAATTGATAAAGGCGAACATACCGGTGAGATGCCGGGAAAGGTAATTTACGGATAACAACGATTTGGTTATCAAGTCACTTAACGCAATATGAATTTGTAAGAATTAGAATTATAAAGCGTGGATGAATGAAAATGTTTATTGGCTGACTGATGCACAATGACACGAATTTACTTTTTAGATAGAACTCATAAATGAAAATCAACTATCTTTTTTGTTTAATGATTAATAAACTAGGGCAACCTATTTCAGGAAAGGACAAATTGTAAATCCCAAAAGTAGATCAAATAAACTTAATGGATGAAGTAACAAAATCCGCCGGTATATTTCATCATTAAAATTTTCTGTATAAACGCCGGCGGTTTTATTTTCATTTACTAAGTTAATATTTCCCGTATGTATCATGATTTTATTTAATAAACATCATATTCTTTGAGCTTGTAAATTCACCTGCTGTTAGCATATATATGTATATTCCGCTTGGCAGATCAGAAGCATGAAAGGTTTCGCTATATCTTCCTGCTGCTCTTACTTCATTAACCAGTGCTGCAACTTCCTGTCCAAGGATATTATAGATTTTCAGAATTACTAATTCCTCATTAGGTAAGTCAAATGTAATTGTTGTTGCCGGGTTAAAAGGATTGGGAAAGTTTTGCGCCAATTCGAAGCGAATCGGAACTTCTGAAGTTTTTCCATCATCTATTCCACTTACGCTTGAAATCAAAAGAAGTAACGAATAGGAATCAAACACTCCATAAGTAATAACCTTTAGATAATAGCTGCCAGGCAAAACATCTGAAACATTCATAACGTAACCGCCTCCCCATGTATCACCACCATTATGAACAACAGTAACACCGTCTTCCTTAAAAAGCTGTGGTCTAAGATTAGCTGAAGCAGTCTGTGTAAGTGTGAGTTGTAAATTACTTGTATCCTGGAGTGTAAAGTGCCACCAATCCACCCCATCTAAGCCAAAGTTATCCCGGAATCCATTGTAACCAAGATGACCTTCTGAAAGAATACCATTTATAAGCTCGGAGGCATTCTCTTTTGAATCATTCGGTTCCGGATCATTGCCTCCCGGGGCTGGCGTGAAGACGTTACCCAATGTATATGGTGTAAAATTCCAGGCGTATCTATATACCCGTATGAAATATGTACCATCCCGGAGATTATTAATAGTAAGACTTGTCGTATCACCCCAGGTGTCTGCATACACGATATGCGTTTCGCCGTTAGGGCGATAAATCGCGAGTTGCAGATTGACCGGTTCAACCTGCGTGATGGTAACGGTTAAAATACCATCACCGGTTGTGGTGATTTTCCACCAATCAATCACATCTGCCGGATTGGACGCCCAATGACCATCGTAACCGATATGGCCTGTGAGTGTGTTGTTCAGGGGAAGTAAATTAGCGTCAGCAAAAATGTTATTGGGTTCATTATCATTTTGAAGTACAGCTACTGCAAACTCTGTGGTTAATGTGAATCCGTGATTTTCCGAACTACCATAGTATCCCCAAAGGCGGATGTAGAAAGAATCGGGTTTGACACCATTGACACTCAGAGTAAGTGGATTGCCCCAGCAGTCACCCCTGATGATTTCATTTTTCTCTGGCGTGCAGAGCATGAGTTGCATGTTCACACCATCTGAAGGAGTAAGAGTAACGGAGAGGTTCCCGTCAGCGTTCACCGGTACAGCAAACCAAACGTTGGTATGGCCATAGAGAAGGCCATGGTAAGTGGTATCCTGCGGGATAACAGTGTCTGCAAAAGTTACCCCCAAAGAAAACAAATAAATGAATATGGGAAGGATTACGATTCGAATTTTCCTGTTCATGTTGACCTCAATTCTGTTTTAGCACAGTATGCGAAAATAATTTTTCAAGGCACGTATGTTCTTTAAATTTTGCTTTAAAAGTAAGCAATTATACTATCAATGTAAATATTTTTACACTGATATAATATTGTGTGTAATAATATCGTGACTTTGCGCAAAACTTTGTTGCTCCCTTTTCATCTTCCATAAATATATCATTCAATTACATAATGGAAATAACATTTACTTCCTCTGACAGGATATATTTGTTAATAAAACCCATCCCCACTTTTGATGGTTCAAAGGGAGTAAATTTTTTCTATTCGGGATCGAATTAAATTATTCCTCTTCCGCATGTTCCCAACCAAACAATAATAGTTTCGTTTTTATATACCGCCCCGATTAATAGTAATATTATATTTTCTCTTTTCATAAGTTTGTATTGCTTTAAAATAAAAAAGGCTGCCGGAGCAGCCTTAATTTTTACTTCGTATGAGCTAACCAATTCCCTGTTAAACCGTATATTTTACTTGCGCCCCATGTGTTGATTTTAATAGTAAAACCATCTCGTGAAATAGATTTTGCTTCAATAGAGTAGCGTAAGTTTTCAGTTTTATCCGAATCAAAACCAATAATAGATAGAACGATTTCAGGTTTTGTTTCAAAAGGTGTTAAGAAGGTTACTTCTATAGTAAGAGATCTATCGCCGGTATTTTTGTCAAGAGTATAACCGGGTGTATCCCCGTTGACTGAAAATTTACCACTCTGGATCATCTGCTGTGCGTTTGCAGTAAAGAAACCGAATAATATAAAAAGCACGGCTAAGGTTAATATTTTTTTCATTTTTCCACTCTCCATAAATAATTATTAAATATTGTTTTACATTGAAAAGATAAGACCTTTAATTTTATTTTTCAACCAAAACGTAAGTTTTTTATTAAAAATTCGTTTGATAGAAGTTAAACAGACTTGACATTATATTTAAGCACGCTTAACTTTAGCCCCATAAAATTCACAAATAACCAATGACAAATATTTCAAAGGAAGATTATTTAAGTGTAATCTTCAAACACAAAGACCAAAATGAAGAGATAAAGGCGGCTGTTATTGCCGAAATGATGAATATCTCCGGAGCGGCGGTAACGGATATGCTTAAAAAATTATCTAAGGAGGGAGATGTAAAATATGAGAAGTACAAAGGAATAAAACTCACAAAAAAGGGAGAAAACTATGCGCGCAATATGGTTAGGCGGCATCGAATATGGGAAGTTTTTTTACACGACATAATTGGAGTGCCCTGGGAAAAAGTTCACGACGAAGCGCATCGGCTTGAGCATTCCGCTTCCGATGAGCTAATTGACAGGATGGAAGAGATGTTAAATTTTCCGGAGTATGACCCGCATGGTGATCCGATACCTGCAAAAAATGGTATGATACCAAAATTGCGCAAACATGTTCCCCTTTCGTGTATGAAGCCCGATAGTGTTTGTTCAGTAGTTCGGGTGAATGATTTTCATAAAGAATTTTTAAATTACATCAGCGGCATTGGAATTAAATTAAACGAAAAAATTGTAGTTGAAGAGGTAAGAAACTTCGATAAATCTCTTAGAATAAATGTTAATGGAAGCAGTTTCGATGTGAGCCAAAAATTGGCTGATAATGTTTTTGTAGAAATTGTTACGATATAACGGAAGTAAAAATGGAATTAATTTTAATAGCGATTGTGATAGTACTTTTACTTGTAATTTTGTATCCGAAAATTGGATCATTGGCGGCAAGAAAAAGTATGAATGCATCAAACGAAAGAATTTATGTTGAAGATGCCCTCAAACATATTTACGACTGTGAGTATAAAAATATAAACGGCACAGTTCAAAGCATTGCAGGTAATTTAAATATTTCGTACGACAGAGCAGCTAAACTTGCCGAGCGGCTCGAATCACTCGGAATGATAATAACCGGAGATGTGTTAAGGTTAACCGCAGAAGGGCGTTCTTATGCTTTAAGGGTTATAAGGGTGCACCGCTTATGGGAAAGATATTTGGCAGATGAAACAAGTATACCAGAAAAAGAATGGCATCTCAACGCAGAGTTAAAAGAACATGATATTTCTGCAATTGAAGCTGAAGCGCTTTCGGTGCAACTTGGTAATCCTGTTTATGACCCGCACGGTGATCCGATCCCCACAGTAAACGGCGAACTGCCCGAAAAAAACTGGAAACCACTTTCCTCATTACAGAGCGGTGACGTTGCGCGTATTGTTCATATAGAAGATGAACCGAATACTGTTTACGCGCAGTTAGTGGCTGAAGGTTTGTATCCCGGAATGCATGTGAAGGTAATTGAAACTTCTTCCGAAAGAATAAAATTTGAAGCAAACGGCGAAGAGGTAATTATAGCGCCATTATTTGCGGGTAACATTTCAATAGCGCCTCTTGCCGAATTTGAAACCATCCCCGAAAAATATAAAACACTGCTCGAACTAAAACGGGGACAAGAGGCTGAAGTAATAGGGCTTTCAAAAGCATGCAGGGGAACTCAACGGAGAAGATTGATGGACCTTGGAGTGGTTCCCGGTTCTAAAATTTCAAACGAATTTATTAGTACCTGGGGCGATCCGATTGCTTACAAAATTTGTGGCGCAACAATCGGCTTGAGAAGAAAACAAGCAAAACAGATTTTTATTAAACCCGGCAAAACAGAATCGGCAAAAGCATGAACGATAAAGGATGTGAAACCTGCCCCGTATATAAACCAGGCAATTTAATTAGGCATGGAATTAATATGACGGATTTCGATTTTGTGATTGCGCTTGCTGGAAATCCGAATACCGGCAAGAGTACGGTGTTTAATAATTTAACCGGACTTAGACAGCATACGGGCAATTGGCCCGGCAAAACAGTTTCGCGGGCGGAAGGAGCGTTTTCTTTCAACGAAAAAAAATTTAAGATTGTTGATTTACCAGGAACTTATTCTCTTCTTTCAACAAGTCAGGATGAAGAGATAGCGCGCGATTTTATTTTATTCGGAAGACCCGACGTTACCGTTGTAGTTGTAGACGCAACCCGGCTTGAGAGAAATTTGAATCTTGTTTTGCAAGTTCTTGAAATTACAGAAAAAGCTGTTTTGTGTGTCAACCTAATTGATGAGGCAGAACGGAATAAAATTACTATTGATGATCGAAGTCTTTCTCGTGAACTTGGCATTCCTGTTGTTCTTGCTGCCGCACGCCAAAAAAAAGGTATGCCCGAGCTGCTTAATTATATTCATGCAGTGGCATCAGGTAATTATAAATGCAAACCACATCGTATAAGCAGCGAAACAAGGGAATTGAAAAGTGCGGTTGAAAAACTTTCAACGAGAATTTTAAAACAATTACCTCATCTTCCTAATGCAAGATGGGTAGCATTGCGTTTGCTTGACGGCGATCAGAGAATGATTGATGCAGTGCGCAACGGTGAACTTGAAGAGTTATTTAAACCGGATGATGGAAACCAAAATTTAATGTCCGTTCCGAATATATGAATGACAAAAAAAACACGAATGAAATATTAAAACTGGCGGATGAATTACGCTGGGAAATAGGAAACGACTTTCACGATGCGCTCGCCGAATCAATTCATGCTGATGCTGCCCAGATAGCTGCGGTTGCAGTTTCTTATGATGATAAAAAACCACAATTTGATATGGACAGAACAATCGATAGAATTGTTACGAGTCCATGGCTCGGTTTCCCAATAATGTTTTTACTCCTTGCTGGTGTATTTTGGGTTACAATAGAAGGCTCGAATATTCCCTCAGGATATTTAGCCTCAATTCTTGTAGATACCGTTCATCCGGCATTAAAAGCTTTTGCAGATTCCATCAACACACCCTTCTGGCTTAGCGGCGTTTTAATTGACGGCGCTTATCTTGCAATGGCATGGGTTATTGCTGTAATGCTTCCACCAATGGCAATTTTTTTTCCGATATTTTCTTTGCTCGAAGATTTTGGTTACCTGCCAAGAGTTGCATTCAATATGGATAATCTTTACAGAAGAGTTGGCGCTCATGGCAAGCAGGCTTTAACGATGAGTATGGGATTTGGATGTAATGCCGCAGGCGTTGTGGCGGCACGAATTATCGACAGTCCGAGAGAAAGATTAATTGCTATAATCACAAATAATTTTTCTTTGTGCAACGGAAGGTGGCCTACTCAAATTTTAATTGCAACAATTTTTATAGGCGCAACAGCTCCCGCTCATCTTGCTGGAATTGTTTCGGCAGGCGCTGTGGTTGGCGTTGCGGTGCTTGGAATATTTTCAAGTCTTGTCGTTTCCTGGTTTTTATCCCGCACAGTACTTAAAGGTGAAGCATCGGCATTTAGCCTGGAATTACCTCCATACAGACCACCAAGAATTTTACAGACACTTTATACTTCGTTAATTGATAGAACTTTATTTGTGCTGTGGCGCGCTATCGTTTTTGCTTTTCCTGCAGGCATTGTAATCTGGCTTGTTGCTAACATTCATATTGGCGGAGCAGCAGTTGCAGAAATTTTTATTGACTGGACGAATCCTTTCGGAATATTAATTGGTCTTAACGGCGTCATTCTTCTCGCATATATTATTGCAATACCGGCAAATGAAATTGTTATTCCCACCGTCTTAATGCTCACTGTTTTAGTTTCCAGCATCAGCGGCGTTGGCGGGGGCAGCGGCGTTATGTTTGAACTCGATTCAATTGAAGCCACGTCAAGTATTCTTCACGCAGGAGGATGGACTTTATTAACCGGAATATGTTTGATGTTGTTTAGTCTGCTGCACAATCCTTGCTCTACTACAATTTATACAATCTATAAAGAAACCGGAAGTGTAAAATGGACGCTGATCTCTACCTTCCTCCCGATAGCAATGGGCTTAGTAGTTTGTTTTACAGTTGCACAATTATGGTATTTGCTTGCATAAATTTTTTACTTATAAACTCACGTTACGCAAAAATTGTAGTATCCGTTAACCAACGGATTAGTTAACGGATAAAAAATAAACATTTTATCGAAACTTCGCTTCGATTTACAGGACAATTTCAGAATTCTGCGTAAGGTGACTTATTAACTCACGTTACGCAAATTATTTTTTTTGTCTTCACGCCTTAGCAGGATCTCAATTCTGAATTAAAAACAAAAGATTGCTTCACTCGAAGACTCGTTCGCAATGACACAAGAGAAAAGTCATTGCGGGGGCAGCAGCACGAAGCAATCTCAAAAAATGCATCAGATTGATTTTGTCCTTTAACTAACGGATTAGGGATACTCTTTAGTCTATTTGCTTTTATTTAAAAAAATTATTCTCAAAAGATGCAGATCATCATATGTTACCGCATCACCAAATTTTTCTTTTAACGGACTCAATGCCGATGTGCCTTCTCGCTTAAATTCATTTAAAATATTTTTTTGCAATTCTTTTCCCGAATTAACTTCACTTTGAAGATAATCAGGGTTTAGTTTATTGCCGTTCAAAACATAATCGAAGAGATGCTTTATAATTGTTTCCCGCTTAACACCCATTGTTTCTGCAATGCTTTCTACTGATATGTTTTTATTAAATTCCTGCCCCACTTCGATATATCTTTTTCTTTCCGTTTTTTCAATTATTACGACTGGTTTTTTCGCAGGTATGTTCTTTTGAGCACAATAACTTTTTATTAGTATAAGAAATACAGATCCGTAACTTTTAATTTTCTTCTCGCCAATGCCGCTTATTTTAGATAGTTGAAATTCATTCTGAGGAAGCTCCTTTGCCATTTCTATAAGAGTGCGGTCTGAAAAAATAACATACGGCGGAACATTTCTCGCTTCGGCTATTTGTCGCCGCTTCTGTCTTAAAATTTCGAATAGCTCTTCATCGTATTCTTCCTTAAGTATTAATCGCTTTGTTGATGAGCGGACTTTCGCTTCTACCCTGCCATATACTTTTTCTTTTTTGAATAAAACACTAATAGCCGATGGAGTTAGTTTCAAACCTCCAAACTCTACATCCCGCGTTAAATAATTCTTGTTTAATAATTGTATGGGAATTTGTTTCCATTGTACTTTGGTGTATTCCTTGCCAATTCCGTATACAGTTAAATTATGATGACCGTTCCGCAAAATCTTCTCCTGTTCGGAGCCGGTTAAAACATCTATAATATATCCCGCGCCAAAAATTTCGCCGGTTCTTTTAACGGCAGATAAAAACTTTTGCGCGGCTATAGTAATATCTTCACTCACTTTTGCTTCAGCTATACAGTTATCGCACATACCGCAGTTCACCTTTGAATAATGCTCGCCGAAATAAGTAATTAACGGCTGCCTCCTGCAGCCATCGTACTCCGCATATCTCACCATAGCATCAAGATGAGCTTTAGCTGAGATCCGTTCCACAGCATCTTCCTTCTGGTTGATAAAATAATTTATCTTTGCCGTATCAGAACCGCTAAAAAGCAAAAGACAATCCGCACGCACACCGTCGCGCCCCGACCGACCGATTTCCTGGTAATACGACTCTAAATTCTTAGGCAGGTCATAATGAATAACAAAACGAACATTTGATTTATTTATTCCCATTCCGAAAGCAATGGTTGCAATTATTATATCTACTTTATCGTTAGTAAATAAATCCTGGTTTGTTACTCTCTCAGCATCGGAAAGACCGGCGTGATATGGTTTTGTTGAAAATCCAATTCCGGACAGATCTTCATGAAGTTCATCTACCTGACGGCGGGAAAAGCAGTAAATAATCCCGGATTGATTTTTGTGTTCATTCAGAAATTCTACTGTTTGTAAAAATGGATCTAACTTCGGAACAACCTGAAGGAACAAATTTTTCCTGTCAAAACTTGCCACAAACTTTTGGGAGTTAACAAGATTTAAATTTTTAACAATATCATCCTGCACACGCGGCGTTGCTGTTGCGGTTAGCGCAGCACAAACAGCATCGGGATATTTAGTTCTCAATATTCCAAGCTGCCGGTATTCTTTTCTAAAATCATGTCCCCATTCCGAAATGCAATGCGCTTCGTCTACAGTAATACTCTCGAGTCCCGCTTCATTCAACAGCCGTTGAATATCGTCCTTGAATAGGGATTCGGGAGCCAGATACAGCATCTTTGCCTTTTTTGATTTTACGCAATTAAAATTGTAAGAATATTCTTCCGGCGTTAATGAGCTGTTTAACACAACCGCATCTACTCCGAGCTGTTTTAATTGTTCTACCTGGTCTTTCATCAATGAAATAAGAGGCGATATCACAACTGTTAATCCCTTGAATAATAATGCGGGAATTTGATAACACAAAGATTTTCCCCCGCCGGTGGGCATTATTATAAGTGAATCACGCTTCGAAAGAATGTTTGAAATTATTTCTTCCTGCAGAGGTCTAAATGAATCATACCCGAAGACTGTTTTTAATTTTTGTTTTATCTCGCTCATCTTTAATATTTTTTCTTCATCTTCAATTTAAACTTTAATTAAAAAAAATACATCAAGCGCCTCACATTTTTTAATATATTTTAAATTTCAACATAAGATTTGCTTCATAGCATATATTCCGCTTCGTACTTTTTCCGGTGCTGTCTAATCCCACCGTGAGTTTAATTATAATCTTGAAATCAATTTGGGGCGGGATGTATCGAAGATTTAGATAAACGCATTAATCAAATTATTTTTCCAATCAC
>Ga0100390_10004396_pt1 | contig 12195 bp, 18 predicted proteins | sample CryGeymeta201514_FD_81540 | JGI IMG/M metagenome (GOLD analysis project Ga0100390, IMG submission 81540) | Groundwater microbial communities from Crystal Geyser aquifers in Utah, USA - Crystal Geyser metaG 2015-14 | ecosystem: Environmental > Aquatic > Deep subsurface > Groundwater | place... | reverse complement strand
TTTGCGGGGTGGCGAGCGTTAGCGAGCGGCGGCGGGGCGGAGCGTCAGCCCTTTCGCTCAAAGTGGGTTCGCGCATTTTCAAACAAAGGGCGCCCACTTGGCGCAAACCCCAAAACGTTGCTTTTTTATTTGTTTTGTTGTAATTTACGCAAAGGAGGGTTAAACTAATACTTGACTCAATTTATTCCTTAACAACTTAAAAAGAGGTGAGAGAAATGAAAAAAATAGTATTAATTGGGTTGATTATCGGGTTGATTGGTGTGTTTACGAATGGTTGTATTGGCTTTATAGGTTATAGATATCCAGACTATCCCTATTATGACAGTTATCCCTATTATGATAGTTATCCCTATGGATATTACCGGTGGCACAGTTATCCCTATAGATATTACCGGTGGCACGAATATAGGCATTATCACGGTTGGGACCGCCACCATAGAGGAGGTCGCCGGTGATTAATGTTTCAACACGACCCTTGCGCAATACAAGCACGAGGGTCTTTTATTTTTTCTTGAAAAATTTATTATAATGAGTTATGATTAACTCTAAGATAGCGCGCCGGAATTTATAGAAATATAATCATGGTGGTCGTAGCTTAGTTGGTCTAAAGCGTCAGTTTGTGGCACTGAAGATCGTGGGTTCAAATCCCACCGACCACCCCTAAAAGTTTGACACGACCAAGACAATCTGTTATTTTTGTTATTGTCTTTTAAAATAGCGGCTGTTTTTTTATGCCAACTATCCATCAGTTAGTCAAAAAACCGAGAAAGACACCCCGAAAGAAACCAAAGACGCCAGCTCTTTGGCGGGGTTTTAATTCCCAGAAAAACCGGCCCCAAAAATACCCCTCTCCTTTTAAAAGAGGGGTTTGCACCAAGGTCTATACTGTCACGCCCAAAAAGCCGAATTCGGCCTTGCGCAAAGTTGCTCGCGTCCGGCTGACTAACGGTCTGGAAGTGACTGCCTATATCCCAGGCGAAAAGCATAACTTACAGGAGCATTCGGTGGTGATGATTCGCGGCGGCCGGGTCAGGGATTTGCCGGGTGTTCGCTACCACGTTGTTCGGGGCGTTTTGGATACCGTCGGCGTTGAAGGCCGCAAACAAGGCCGAAGCCGCTATGGCGCCAAAAAAGAAAAGGGCGCCGGTCCGGCTAAGGCGGCGGCAAGCGCCGCGGCGGCGGAATAGACCTTTAGGGTTGAATTCCCAATTTATAACTAAATTCAATTATGCGCAGAAAAAGAAAATTTAAAAGAGACATCAAGCCCGATCCGATGCATAATAGCGTTTTATTGGCTCAGTTTATCAATCACTTGATGAAAGGCGGCAAGAAATCAATTGCCCAGAAAATTATTTATCGGACTTTTGACCTCATTAAAGAGAAGACCAAAAAAGAACCGTTGGATATTTTTGACTTGGCGGTTAAAAACGCTTCTCCGTTAGTTGAAGTCAGATCAAGGAGAATTGGCGGCGCCCGTTATCAGGTGCCAAGAGAAGTGAGGGGGGAAAGAAAGATTGCTTTGTCTTTCCGCTGGTTAATCCAGGCGGCGGCCGGAGGAAAAGGCAAGTCAATGTCCGAAAAATTGGCTGAAGAATTTATCCTGGCTTCTAAAAACGAGGGCACGGCGGTCAAAAAGAAGGAAGAGACCCACAAGATTGCCGATGCCAATAAGGCCTTTGCGCATTTCGGCTGGTAAAGGGCTTGCTCTGATTGCCGGACGGCGGGAGAGGGATATATTTTGATATTATGCCCAGGGATTACGCTATTGAAAAAATCAGGGACATCGGCATCATTGCTCATATTGATGCCGGCAAAACAACCGTTAGCGAACGGATACTTTTTTATACCGGTATTTCGCATAAAATCGGCGAGGTCCACGAAGGGACGGCGATAATGGACTGGATGGAGCAGGAGAGGGAAAGGGGTATTACTATTACCTCGGCGGCAACAACCTGCTTTTGGACGCCAAGAAAATATTTAACTCAAGACAAAGATCGGTCGGAATGCCAAATTAATATCATTGATACGCCTGGCCACATTGATTTTACCGTGGAAGTCCAGCGCTCTTTAAGGGTGCTTGACGGGGCGGTGGTTGTTTTTGACGGTGTGGCTGGCGTTGAACCGCAGTCGGAAACGGTCTGGCGGCAGGCAGATAAGTTTAAAGTTCCGCGAATCTGCTTTATTAATAAATTAGATCGGGTGGGCGCCAGTTTTGAAAAAAGCTTGGCTTCAATTTGGGAACGGTTGACGCCTCGCGCCATCGCAATGCAAATTCCAATCGGCTTGGAAGATAAAATGGAAGGGATGATTGATCTGCTTAAGATGAAGGCCTATAAGTTTGAAGGCGATTTAGGCCAGGACGTAAAAGAGGAAGACATTCCGGAAAATCTAAGAGCGCAGAGCCAAGAATATCGGGCGAAAATGATTGAAAAAATTGCCGAGCAGGAAAATGCCTTGACCGAAAAGTATCTTAATGGAGAAGAAATTGATGAGGCGGATTTAAAAAGAGCTTTAAGGGAAGCGGTTATCAACTACAAACTGGTGCCGGTTTTTTGCGGTTCCGCCTTAAAGAACAAAGGAATCCAACTTCTTTTAGACGCCGTGGTTGATTACTTGCCGTCTCCGATTGATTTGCCGCCGGTAGAAGGATTCAATCTTAAAGACAAAACCCAAAAGATTATCAGAAAAAGCGATGATGATGAACCGTTGGCGGCGTTGGCCTTTAAGATAGCGACCGATCCTTTCGTCGGACAGTTGGCCTATATTAGAGTTTATTCGGGGGTGCTGAAAAGCGGTTCTTATGTCTTGAATTCCAGCACAGGGCAAAAAGAGAGAATCGGTCGGATTTTGCGGATGCACGCCAACAAAAGGGAGGAAATTGAAGAGGTCTACGCCGGCGGCATTTCTGCCGTGGTTGGTTTTAAAAATACTACTACCGGCAATACTCTGTGCGACCAGAATAACCCGGTTGTTCTGGAGAAAATCGATTTTCCGGAACCGGTTATTTCCATCGCGATTGAACCGAAAAGCAAGGCCGATCAGGAGAAAATGGGTTTAGCTTTGAGACGCTTATCTGAAGAAGACCCGACTTTCCGAGTCAAGGGCGACGTCGAAACCGGCCAGACGATTATCGCCGGCATGGGCGAGCTCCATTTAGAGATTATTGTTGACCGGATGTTGAGAGAATTTAAAGTAGAGGCCAATGTCGGTCAGCCACAGGTGGCCTACAAAGAAACGATTAAATCCACGGCGGAAGCCGAAGGGAAATATATCCGGCAGACGGGCGGTCACGGTCAATATGGTCATGTTTGGCTCAAAGTTGAACCCCTGGAGCAGGAAAATGGATTTGAGTTCGTCAGCGCTATCAAAGGCGGAGTCATTCCTCAAGAATATATTCCAGCGGTTGAAAAGGGAGTTAAAGAAGCGATGGATAAAGGTATTTTAGCCGGGTACCAGCTGGTTGATATCAGAGTGACGCTTTATGACGGCTCTTTCCACGAGGTCGATTCTTCCGAGGCGGCCTTTAAAATCGCCGGCTCTATCGCCCTGCAGGCTGCCGCCAGAAGAGCTGATCCGATTTTGATGGAGCCAATTATGAAGCTGGAGATAGTCACGCCAGAACAGTTTATGGGCGATGTTATCGGGGATATTAACTCCAAGCGCGGCCGAATAGAAAAAATGGATGACCGGGGAGAGGGAATGGCCAAGATGAAAGTGATTGATGCCTTGGTTCCTTTGGCTAATATGTTTGGCTACGCGACTCAGTTGAGATCAATTAGCCAGGGTCGAGCGACTTTTACGATGGAATTTGACCATTATGCCGAGGTGCCAAAAAACGTCGCTGAACAAATTATGGGAGGGGAGAAAAAATAGTCGTCAATTATCAATAATCAATGGTCAATTTGAGAGTTGGTAATTGAAGGTTAAGTATGATGTGGGAAAAAATAAAGAAAATAATAGAAAGAGAAGGAGGCAAAGGCATTATTATAGAAGACGGCCAGCCGGTCTACTTGGTTAAACGGCTTGATGAGACAGAAGAAGATATGGAAAAGATTAACCGCGATATAGAAAACCTGAAAGCAAGCGAGAATAAGGACGATAAAATTATTGAACCGGAAGACGACGCCTCAAAAGAAGTCAGGATAGAAGATTTGCCTTTTTGATTGGTTGCCGTTTTGACCGGTGGGGTCTTGACTATTGCTGAAACATTTTGTAAACTTCTTAGTAAGACACTAATCAAAATAATACCAGGCAAAAATTTTAGATAACAGACAATGTTTTTGTTGTCTTTTGTTCAACTTTTTTGTCAAGCCCATTATGGCTGAAAAATTTGAAAGAACAAAACCTCACCTTAATATAGGGACAATCGGACATGTTGACCACGGTAAGACCACTTTGACGGCCGCTATTTTGAAATGCTTGGCGGCAGCCGGTCTTTCGGCCCAAACAAAAAGCGTTGACCAAATTGACAGCGCTCCGGAAGAAAAAGAGCGCGGTTTGACTATTTCCGTTTCGCATGTTGAATACGAAACGGCCAAAAGGCACTATGCTCATATTGATTGTCCCGGCCACGCCGACTACATCAAAAATATGATTACCGGCGCCGCCCAGATGGACGGAGCGATTTTAGTCGTTTCGGCTCCGGACGGAGCGATGCCGCAGACCAGAGAACATATTCTTTTGGCTCGTCAGGTTGGTTTGCCGGCTTTGGTTGTCTTTTTAAATAAAATTGACCAGGCCGACGACCCGGAGTTGGTTGATTTGGTTGAACAGGAAATCAGGGAACTTTTAAGCAAGTACGAGTTTGACGGCGATAACATTCCGATTGTTCGCGGTTCGGCTCTCCAGGCGCTGGAATGCGGCTGCGGCAAAAAAGAATGCGAAAAATGCGGCCCGATTTATCAATTGATGGATAAGGTTGATCAGTCCATTCCCGAGCCGACCCGTCCGGTTGACGAACCGTTCCTGATGCCGGTGGAAGATGTTTTTTCTATCTCCGGCCGAGGAACAGTTGCGACCGGCCGAATTGAAAGAGGCCAGGTCAAAGTCGGCGATGAAGTTGAAGTAGTCGGATTAGGCGAAACAAAGAAAACCGCTATTACCGGCATAGAGATGTTTAACAAGTCGCTTGACGCGGGGATGGCCGGAGACAACGCCGGAATCCTTTTAAGAGGACTCAAAAGAGAGGATGTTGAAAGGGGACAAGTTTTGGTCAAGCCCGGCTCGGTCACTCCTCACGCCGAATTTGAAGGCGAGATTTATATTCTTAGCAAGGAAGAAGGCGGCCGGCACACCCCATTCTTTAGCGGTTATAAGCCCCAGTTCTATATTCGGACAACCGATGTTACCGGCGAAGTAACGTTGCCCGAAGGGACAGAGATGGTTATGCCGGGAGACACGGTTAATGGCAAGATTAAGTTGATTTCTCCGGTGGCTTTGGAAGAAAAGTTAAGGTTTGCCATCAGAGAAGGCGGCAAGACCGTTGGCGCCGGCGTAGTAACAAAAATTGTTAAATAAATAAATGGCACCTAAAAAATCCGCCAAAGGCGGCGAAGAGATAAAACAGAGAATTCGAATAAGAATTCAGGCCTACGATCATAAACTCATTGACCAATCAGCGAAAAAGATAATTGAGGTTGTGGGACGGTATGGCTCTGACTTTAACGGACCTATTCCTTTACCGACCGAGATTCACAAATATACCGTTAACCGTTCCACTTTCGTCCATAAGGATTCTCGCGAACAATACGAAATGAGAGTCCATAAGCGGCTGATTGATATCGTTAATCCGGGACAAAAAGTGATAGACGCTTTAATGGAGTTGAGTCTTCCGGCTGGCATTGACATTGAGATAAAGATGCTCTAACGACAAAATTTTCACTAAAGGAAAATTTTATGAGGAGAGTTTCAGTTAAGTAGAAACGGCGACTTTTATGGATTTAGTCATCTTTAGCCGGGGACTATCCCCGGTTTTTGGTTGAGAGGCAAAAACAATTTTAGGGGCTGGAATTCTTCGGTAACTTCTTGAGAAAATTATATGAAATTCATTTTGGGCAGAAAAATTGGGATGAGTCAGATATTTGATGAAAGCGAGAAAGTTGTCCCGCTGACTTTAGTTGAAGCTGGTCCCTGTCCGGTCGTTCAAGTGAAGACAGATGAGAAGGACGGCTACTGTTCGACTCAAATTGCCTTTAGCAATATTAAAGACAAGAAGACAAAAAAGCCCCAGCGGGGTCATTTCAAAAAAGCCGGACTGAAAAAGAATTACCGCTACCTGAAAGAATTTAAGGGCGAGGGCGTGAAAGTGGGCGATGTTCTGACTGTTTCCATTTTTGCCAAAGGCGATCTGGTCAAGGTTTCGGGTATTTCCAAAGGGAAGGGTTTTCAAGGAGTGGTTAAAAGACATGGGTTCAAGGGCGGTCCAGCCTCGCACGGGACAAAGCATAATTTACGCGCTCCCGGTTCAATTGGCACGTCTTTCCCGGAAAGAGTTTGGAAAGGCAGAAAGATGGCTGGTCGAATGGGAAGCGATCGCGTCACCATCTTGGGCAAATTAAGAGTGGTCGCGGTAGATCCGGACAATAATCTGCTGGCTATTAGGGGTTCGGTGCCGGGCAGAAAAGGGACTCTTTTGGAAATAATCGGACAGGGCGAAATTAATCTAAACAAGAAAACTGGGAAAAAGAAGGATTTGCCGGTCAAAGAGGAAAAGAATCAATTATAGAAATGGAAGAAATAATTTACAATCAGAAGGGCGGAAAGATGGGGAAGATAGATTTGCCTTCGGATATTTTTGGTTTGGAAATGAATAATGACTTAGTTCGCCAAGTGGTCTCGGCCTATTTGGCTAATAAGAGGAAAGTGATTGCTCATACCAAGGACCGGGGAGAAGTAAGCGGCGGCGGGAAAAAACCATGGAGGCAAAAAGGCACTGGCCGGGCGCGGCATGGCTCTATCCGTTCGCCACTATGGAAGGGCGGCGGAGTGACTTTCGGTCCAACCAAAGAGAGGAATTTTTCAAAAAAAATCAACAAAAAAGTGAAAAGGAAAGCGCTTTTTATGTCTTTGTCTTCTAAAGTTAGAGACAAAGAAATCGTTCTAATCGATAAAATAGAATTAGACGAGGTCAAGACGAAAAAAATGCTTGGGATTATCAATAATTTAAAGGAGAAAATCGGAAAGGATTTAAAAAAGGGAGTATTGATTGTTCAGCCCGGAAGCGATAGGAACATATCGTTATCCAGCCGGAATATTCAAAAAACAAAAGTAATCCGAGCGGACAATCTTAATCTTTTGGAAGTCCTATCTTACAAGTATTTGTTGATTTTATCTCCCGAAGAAACCATTAAACTTATTGAAAAGAAATACGAGATTTAAAAATATGGCCGGATTACTTAAGAAAATATTAAAAAAAGACAACAGAGAGGAAAAAGACAAAACTCTTGGACCGGCGGAGAAAAAAGCGCCTAAGGAGTCGGCTAAATTGTCAAAGAAAGAAAAAGTCGATGTGTATCGGTTTATCCAGTCGGCGCATATTACTGAAAAGGCCGGAATTTTGACCGAGCAGAACAAATATGTTTTTAGGGTTTATCCTAAGGCAAACAAGCCGGAAGTGAAAAAAAGCATTGAGTCGCTTTACGGCGTAAAAGTAGAACAGGTCCGGATGGTTCATTGCGCGCCGAAAAAAATGCGGTTGGGCGGGAAAGAAGGCTTTAAGCGCGGGTTGAAAAAAGGATTTAAGAAAGCTATTGTGACTCTAAAAGAAGGCGATAAGATAGAATTGTCTCCAAGATAACGCCAAGATAATAATATGCTTAAAAAGTATAAACCAACATCTCCCGGGAGAAGGCAAATGACATCAGTTGATTATTCGGTTTTGACCAAGAAAGAGCCGGAAAAGAAACTGATTAGAAAGCTGGTCAAGAAAGCCGGCCGCGGTTTTATGGGGCGAATTACAGTTAGACATAGAGGAGGAGGCCACAAAAAAAGATATCGTTTGATTGATTTTAAGAGATGTGATAAATTGAATATCCCAGCTAAAGTTTTTTCTCTTGAGTACGATCCCAATAGAAGCGCTTTCATCGCTTTGCTGAATTACACCGATGGCGAAAAAAGATACATTATCGCTCCCAATGGGCTGAAGGTCGGGCAGGAAATTGTTTGCCAGGAAAAAGCCGAGATGAAAATTGGCAACAGGATGTTTTTAAAAAATATCACGCCCGGCGCTTATGTCCATAGCATTGAATTATCGCCTAAAAAAGGCGGCCAGCTGGTCCGCGCCGCCGGCTCTTCGGCGCAGGTGATGGCCCACGAAGGCAATTATACGCAGATGAAGTTGTCTTCGGGGGAGATTAGATTGGTTTTGGGTAATTGTTTCGCTACGCTTGGCCAATTGAGTAATATTGAACATAATGTCGTTGTGATTGGGAAAGCCGGCCGAAACCGCTGGCTAGGCCGCCGGCCAACCGTAAGAGGCACGGCGATGAATCCGGTTGACCATCCCCATGGCGGCGGAGAGCAACGTCAGCCAATTGGTTTAAGAAAGGGCCCGAAGACTCCCTGGGGCAAACCGGCCTATGGAGTGAAAACCAGAAAAAAGAAGGTCAGCGACCGACTGATTATAAATAGAAGAACTAAAAAGAAAAAGAAATAAACATGAGTAGGTCTGTTAAAAAAGGTCCATATGTCGATCCCAAGTTATTGGAAAAGATAGCTAAATTAAAGTCGGGCGATAAGACGGCGATTAGAACCTGGTCAAGAGATTCTTCCATTTCTCCGGAAATGGTCGGCTTTACTTTCGGCGTTCATAATGGCAGGCAATATATTCCCGTCTTTATTACCGAGGATATGGTTGGCCATAAATTAGGAGAATTTGCTCCCACTCGCAAGTTCATTAAACATGGCGGCAAGATGCAGAGAGAACAGGAGGCGACCGCCCGTCAGAAACAGCCGTAATATTATGATTACAGTTAGACTAAGACATTTAAGAATATCGCCTAGAAAGGTCAGGTTAACCACTGACCTGATTAAGGGTTTGAGCGTGAAAGAAGCCGAAAGCCAGTTGAAATTTTTAGCCAAGAGGTCGGCAAAACCGGTTTTGAAACTTTTAAATTCAGCCGTCGCCAACGCTTTAAAAAACCAGAGTTCATCCAGGGAAAATCTCTATATCTCGGGCGTCAGGGTTGACGGCGGACCAAGTTTAAAACGCTGGCGGGCAAGAGCAATGGGCCGAGCGGCCTCAATACTAAAAAGGACCAGCCATATTACGCTCACCTTGGGAGAAAAAGATTTTCCGGCGGCCAAGGTCAGCAAAAAAGAAACAGTGAAGCAAGAAGACAAAGCGGCGCCAGAGATGAAAGGAGCAAAAAGACCGCTATCCCGAATAGCGGGCAAGGTTGAGACAAAAAGCAAGATATTGCCTAGGAAATAATCATTTATTCCGAAAAAACCGCATCAAGACGAATCGCAGTCAAAGATTAAATTCTTTAGCCGCCAAACCTTTGGCAACGCCAAAAAGATTTTTAGAAGAAAGAGTATCTAACTATATCAACAATTATATCAAGAGATATAATTTCATTCGCTCGGAAATAAATAAGCCAGCTTATTATTTCCTCGCTCATATCAATTATGGGACAGAAAGTTCATCCATACGCTTTCCGATTGGGATTTATTAAAAATTGGAAATCGCGCTGGTTTAGCAAAAATAAATATAAAGAACTTCTTGAACAGGATTATTTGCTGCGGGCTTTTATTTTGAAAAAATTATCCAGAACCGGCGTCAATTCCGTAGAAATAGAGCGGTCGGCTAATTTTATTAACATCGTTATCCAGACCGCCCGGCCAGGTCTGGTTATCGGTCGAGGGGGAGCCGGTATAGAGGAGTTAAAAAAAGAAATCGAACGGATTCTTTTTAAAAAAGACCCGTCTTTGGCCAAAACCGAAGTTAAGTTGGAAGTGGAAGAAATTAGGGATTCTTCCAGTCGAGCGGCGGTGATGGCATCGGATATTTGCGTCCAAATAGAAAAAAGGACTCCTTATCGTCGGGTATTAAAACAGACGATTGACAAAATTATGCAGAGTCGGGAAGTCAAGGGCGCCAAGATAATGGTTAGCGGACGGCTCAATGGCGCCGAAATCGCTCGGAGAGAATGGTTAAAAGAAGGCAGAATTCCTCTTCAGACCCTGCGTTCGGACATTGACTACGCGCAGGCGACCGCTTACACTACCTACGGAACAATTGGGATAAAAGTCTGGATTTATAAGGGAGAAATTTTCAAAGACCATGTTGCAACCGAAAAAAGTAAAGCATAGAAAATGGCATAAAGGCAGAAGAAGGACAAAAGGAAAGGACTCTCGGGGGACAGAGGTTTCTTTCGGTTCATACGGCCTGAAGGCGGTCGGCTCCGCTTGGCTTACTGCCAGACAGATTGAAGCGGCTAGAAGGGCAATGACCAGATATATCCAACGCGGCGGAAAGATTTGGATTAGGGTTTTTCCGGACAAGCCGAGAACGAGAAAGGGCGCGGAAACGCCAATGGGCGGCGGGAAGGGCAGCGTTGACCATTATGTGACGGCGATAAAAGCAGGCCGAGTTGTCTTTGAGATGGATGGCGTGTCGGAGGAGACGGCCAAAGAAGCAATGCGCCGGGCAGCGCATAAATTGCCGGTTAAAACGAAGTTTGTCAGCCGATAATTTATGAAAATGAAAGAATTAAAACAAAAAAATAAGAACGAACTAAGAAAATTATTGACCGAAAACCAAAAAAAAATAGGCCAGTTTAGGTTTGATTTAAACTCCAAGAAGATTAAAAATGTCAAGGAGATGAAGGAATTAAAAAAGGACGCGGCCAGGATTTTAACTATTTTAAATAAAGAAGACCATGACTAAAGAAAAAGAGAAAAAAGATAATAACCAGGTTGAATCCGGCCAAACCAGGCTGCGTCTGCTTCAAGGTAAGGTAGTCGGCGGCGAAATGAGCAAAACGGTTGTTGTTTTGGTCAATCGGTTCAAGCAACATCCCAAATACAAAAAAAGATACTTAATCAGCAAGAAATACAAAGCGCATAACGAAAGCGGCCAATATGAGGTTGGCGACCGGGTTATTATTAAGGAATGTCGTCCGATGAGCCGGGATAAGAAATGGATAGTAGTAGAAAAAAGATAAAAGAAAAATATGATTCAGGCTGGAACAAAATTAAAAGTGGCGGACAACACTGGGGCAAAAGTAATCAAGTGTTTTAAGGTTTTGGGCGGCAGTCGCAGAAGGTATGCCCAAATTGGCGATGTCATAGTCGCCTCTGTTAAAGTTGCCGAGCCGAGAAAGTCCGTTAAGAAAAAGGAAGTTGTTAGAGCAGTGATTATCAGACAGAAAAAAGCTTATCGCCGGTCGGACGGTTCTTACATCCGTTTTGACGAGAACGCGGCGGTTATTGTTGATGGGTATAATCCGAAAGGCGGCCGAATTTTTGGCCCGGTCCCGCGCGAATTGAAAGAGAAGGGTTTTGACAAAATAGCGTCTTTGGCGCCGGAGGTCATCTAATTTATATATTTATGTCATTATGAGAATAAAAAAGGGCGATACCATCTTAATAATTTCAGGCAAAGACAAAGGGAAGAAAGGGAAAATCCTCCAGGCCTTTCCTCGTCTGAATAAGATTCTCGTTGAGGGCGTTAATGTGGTTAAAAAGCACAGAAGGGCGAAAAATGAGAGAGAAAAGGGCCAGGTCATCGAGGTTTTTAAGCCGATTAGCGTTTCAAACGCAAAATTGGTTTGTCCCAAATGCGGCAAAGCGACCCGAGTCGGTTATCGCCCGACGGAGAAGAACAAGTATCGGATGTGCAAAAAATGCGGTCAGGAGGTCTAAAAGAAGTAATTTTGAATTTATGATGCGGTTAAAGGAAAAATACATCAAGGAAGTTTTGCCGGCAATAAAAGAGAAGTTCGGCTGTAAAAATAACCTGGCGGCGGCTAGGGTTGAAAAGGTGGTCGTCAATACCGGCTTTGATCCCAATGTTAGAGACGAGAAATATCAAGAGGCGATTTCCAACGATCTGTCTTTGATTACCGGCCAGAAGCCATCGGTTCGCCAAGCAAAGAAGTCTATCGCTGGGTTTAAGATTAGGGAAGGAATGCCGGTGGGAATGACGGTTACCCTAAGAAAAGACAGAATGTACGATTTTTTAGACAGGTTAAT
>Ga0100390_10004395_pt1 | contig 12198 bp, 10 predicted proteins | sample CryGeymeta201514_FD_81540 | JGI IMG/M metagenome (GOLD analysis project Ga0100390, IMG submission 81540) | Groundwater microbial communities from Crystal Geyser aquifers in Utah, USA - Crystal Geyser metaG 2015-14 | ecosystem: Environmental > Aquatic > Deep subsurface > Groundwater | place... | reverse complement strand
TGTTGCTTCCACCCAGCCAGCAGTGCAATGTACCAGATGGATCACGTACAAACACAAGGGCAAGCTCCTAATTTCAATCAAACGAATTCAAAAATGTACGAAAGACCATTTTCACAGTTCAACTCCGCTGCCATCCTCGTTCCAACAACCTTTTCAAAATAGTGTCCTTTCAATGGACTACCAATGCACAATACTACGCTTGAGCCTTTCTTCCGGCTTGGTCGATTGCGAGTATTCTTCAAAACGTATCTTTGCATCCAGCAAAAATCCATGCTGAATTGCCTGCATCTTGCTGCATGCCGATCAGCCATTCCCACGAGTTGAAGAAACGAATTGCACGATCTGCACTAAAACTAGCTGTCTTTTCATCGGGCCACGTTGATGACATCCGTGTCCCCCACAGGACTCGTGGTCAGGCCACGTTTGCCCACTCCACCATCCGGGACTCAAAGTGTAAGCGTATTATTCATGCAATCCAGTCTCCTGTTTAACGTCATACGCTTCAACTAAAAAGATTACGACGCCGCCGGATCCGCCTCAACTTGCACGGAAATCTTTTATCAATGAAGCTACGAGAATAAAAATTAAAAATGCAAGAAAAATCAAGCTCAACAAACGAGCTCACAATTTTATCGGATTGAATCAAAAATATCCAAAAATGAAGTCTGCTATCTTTGCCTTTCTTATCGCCACAGCCGCTGCTTTCGCTCCTGCCAAGGATGCCGCTCGCACTTCCGTTGCCACCAACATGGCTTTCGAAAACGAGCTCGGGGCCCAAGCACCCCTTGGCTTCTTCGATCCTTTGGGTCTTGTTGCCGATGGCGACCAAGAAAAGTTCGACCGCCTTCGATACGTCGAGATCAAGCACGGACGCATCTGCATGCTTGGAGTTGTCGGGTATCTTGTCAACGCCGCCGGAATCTACCTTCCAGGAGACATTGACTACTCTGGCACCAAGTTCTCCGATCTCGGATACGGATGGGATGCTTCCTTCGCCGTTCCCGTTGCTGGAGCTCTTCAGGTCTTCGCCTTTGTTGGTTTCTTGGAACTTGCCATCATGAAGAACATCGAGGGAACCGGAAATGAGCACATTGGTGACTTCCGCAATGGATTCATTGACTTTGGATGGGACTCTTTTGATGAGGAGACGAAACTTCAAAAGCGCGCCATCGAACTGAACCAGGGACGTGCTGCCCAAATGGGACTACTCGGACTCATGGTTCACGACAAGCTTGGAAACGTTGAGGATTTCTTCCCCAACTAAAGCTTTGATTTTGCTCGGGCAACTGTCGACATCGTAAATTCTTATAGAATCGATTTGCTAATGCTAGAGCAAAACATACTGTCCGTTGTCGTAGCATTTCCGTTCTAATGGCTTTCATATTTGTTGTGACGCGGAAGCTAGACTTCCACACTTTGCTATTTCCCAGCCATTTTTTAACGCCAAATATGTGCGTGCTGTGCGTGCTCTTCACCCACCGTGGTACAAAGAATGCAAGATCTTTGCAAGTTGTGATGTATAATCAAAGGCTAACAAGAAGATCCATCAACAACGGCGTGCCGGCGATTAAAATCACCATATACGTTGTCTTGTAGCTTAAGATGCGGTCGCCGCCGAGCATTCCTACGCTTCTCGTATCAGATACATCCGACCCGGGCTCATTCACAAAATCGTCGTCTTCGGCGTCTTCTATAAATCCATTCGTGCACGGATCGATCGGCCCTACATTTGTCACTAGCTCTGAGCAATTGCGGATGATGTACGAGAGCAATCCAGATCCTCGCCGTGTTCTCCCAGCGATTCGCTTGAATATGGGTCCGCTGATTTCTTCGTTGCAGTTGATACAGTCGTTCAAGGGACACTTGGATACGTTTAGGTTGGGTGGGGCATTCAAATTGGCCAAGCAGACATCCAAGCAATTGTCACGGGTAAAGCTTGTGTCGTGCAACCATGTCTTGGCACAGGCAGGCGAAAAGCCAATCGCCTGATAGCATTCCCATGCGGCCGTTTCGTTGCTAAGAGCCAATAATCCACACTGAATCCCCGCCCCCTGTAGGTTGGGCGTTTCGATGTAGACGGCAAGATCTTGGGTGGAACTACAAGTTCCACAGGGCAAAAGATGTGTCACGAAAAAACCTGCAGTCTCGGCCTGTTGGCGATTCGCAAAGCTCTGGGTCACATAACTTCGAAAGCAATTGTTGTTTTTTATTTGTGTCTCGTCGTACTGTATCCCGCACACTGCATCCTCGCCAAGGTCTACTTCCACATTGTTTCCTGCGAAATCCGTCAAGGTGCAGTCCTCACCGCTGTCGGGCAAGTACGGATTGCATTCCAGCTGGATTGGATTTTTCCATACCATCTGCTTGAGCTGTTCCGTAAAGTTAAATTCTGTGCGAGGCGTGGGAGAGCGACAGGAACCGTTTTTCGTGTTATCATCCAGGACACAATAGCACCCACCACAAGTCGGAGGGAAAATATCGGCGTCCAAAATTGCATGAATAGTGGAGATGAACAGCAGCAAGAGCACGAGCACAACTGGGATTATACGCGCTTGCGACTGAATCATTTTCGTTTTTCTTGTTAGTTCTTTTTAGTAGGCGACTGACTACCACTATGCCTTTCTCAACAATGTCCTCGGTCCTTTTTTTTATTAGTCTAATGGGCAGATAAATTAGAGAGGCTTATGTATGCTGATTTTGATGATTGGCGGCAGCAGAGAATATTAGATTAAATTAATTTCTGCGGGTTTTTTACCTTTCTCATAACACTTCACAGGACTTACTGCTATGATGAGTCAAAAATACTGTACTAAAGGTATCTTGGCGCGACTCAATCTCCAAGATTGAGAATTATCGAAGCCAAGAAGGTCGCTTATTCTTTTTTATTATTATTGTTGGCTCTTCCAACTCCCAATGCATTTGTTTCAAGAAGGGAGACACAAAGGTTCTTTCTCTAATAAAAAAAATATTTATTTCAGGTTCGATGATGCAGCAATCCTCACGTGACAACGATCAGCGCCAAAGGCTGTGCCGAGATCTGGCAAAAACAATAGCTCAGGTTGCTGTGATTGCGATGACATTTGTGGTCATTTTTGTTTTTATTCTGGATGATGGTCAGTGGAATGGAAATGACAGTGCAGATTGCACAGCAACCTGCGAGAATTCTCATGTCTGCGATTATAACATGGAAGAACGGCCTGCGATTCAGCAACCAGTCAATGCTTGGACGAGCCTGGCCTACATCTTCGTCGGACTCTGGCCCATCAATCATTATCGAGTGGACATGAGCACATTTATTTTCATGTTGGCTATGTTTTATTTGGGAATTGGAGGCTTCCTCTACCATGCTTCCTTGACCAGTGTTTGGCAAACGATCGACGAGGCGGCCATGTTTGGAGCTCTTACTGCCTTGATCTTTCACGGAATTTTTGCTTTGACCAGCATTCCGTGGTCGTGGCTAGCCTTGCCTTGGATGGGATTGGTGATCGTCTTTTCGGTTCTCGAGCAGGAAATGAATGAAGCCGGCTTGGACTCCAAAACCTTGTCGACCATCATTGTGTTTATCATCATTGCGGAACATTTGGTCTTGTTGGCAGTAGGCATTCGAAAGATTCTCCTTCGACCGTCCACCTCGACAAAGCGATTGAAGAAAGCGAGACAATCTCTCAAGCTTGTGTTAGTGGCGTTATTACCAGGTGTCATCTTTGGAATTGGGCTACTCATTCGAGAAAAAGACTCGGATGACGAATGGTGTACGCCAGATAGCTTTTGGCAGGGACATGCTGCTTGGCATGTTCTTACCGCCTTTGCTATTTTGATGATTTGGAGATTTTTCGACAGACATCAAATGTTTGCTATGCTTGCCGATACACGAGACTATATCGATGAAGGCTCCGACAAATATACGCAAGATGAAGAAGACCACGACAATGCTGTGCCAGAGCATATCAATTTCTGTGATTCATCTAGTGTAAACGAATCAACGGCATAGATTTAATGGAATGACGTCGGTTCAAGCACTACTCTTTCATGAAGTTTGTAAATAATAGTAATATCATTTATTTTATATTTGAAATTCATGTTGTGCTAGCATGACACGCATTTTGAGTGACAGCAATTCCATCACGGCAGTAATGATTGTTGAATGAATGAATGAAGGAAACCTTTCTTTCTCTGCTTATTTCATTGTTTCTTAATCATTGTTTTGAAAATTCGCTGGGCAGTTTATCAATCCTTTCCAGTTCTTACGCAAACGCCACATAATTTTCTTTGTTTTTCAAGACATATTCCTCTCCCACTGGCTGAAAATGAAGTCCCTGTAGCTCGGTTAAACCAAAGTCGACAATGGCCTGTCCTGCAAAATTCCAGGCAGATTGAAAGTTCTCTTGCGCAGACAGCACCTTATGTAACTCTCGATCTAGGCCCAGTGTGTCCAATACCAGCTCTCGCTGTTCGCTGGCCATTCGCGTTCTTTTCAATGATTCGGACAGGATATTTACAGTACGTCGTATTATTTGAGCAATCATTTGTGCTTGCGGCAGTGGAGCTGTTCTTGTAGACTTTTGATTAGCGATGACCTTGGAAATGGATGGATGTTGACGCGCATGTAAAAACAGAGGAGATATGGAGGCAGCCTGCACAAGATTGATCTTGATCTCGTCTGGCATAGGCTTGATGGGTGCTACTACCCCGGGTGTTTGCTTTGGCGGGTAAATGGTATCCACGCGCTTCTTATCTTTTGTTTCTTTGCGTGATTTAATTGGACTTACCGGATGTCCCCTCCACCAAACACCGGATGACTGTTTTGTCGTCGTCGGGAAAATGGCGGGAGCAACCATTGAAAAAGCCGAACAGTGATTCGCATTCTTACTAGAGGACAGGCATGATGTGAGGGCTGCGGCCAAAGCCACCAGTCTCAGCCATCCAACTGGCCTTCGCAGCTTATTTTCTGTTCTCGTTATTGATGGGCTCATTGAAGTTGAGGCTCTTTCAAGTGTGATTTTTGTGTTTTGTGTGTTTGGAAGAACAATAATAAGAGAGGACGCCAAAAAAAGCGAAGCGACTGTGTTTGGGGATTGCCACGTTGAGACAGATACGTGTAGGTTCAGTCAGACGGGAATGAATCATCATCACTACTACCAGGGTACCTGGTACTACTCGGGTAGTGGCAGCAGTAGCAGTAGTAGCAGACCTAGACTAGTTAAGCCACCCACAGCTGGGGCAAACACTGCCAGGTGGATTTTTGTTCTTTACACAGACGGCGCATTCTTCTATCGCTTCGACTACCACTGTTCCTTTTCAAAGGGTGGCGACGACTATCAATTGACCAGTAAGAGTGGTTGACAATCTTGAATAGCGAAGGAAGCAAGTGACGAGATGGTATCATTATTTGTCTTATACTTATGGAAAACTGATATTACTTTTGCTTCGAGGCGGCGCCCTGGAGGGATTTTGAGGAAAGTAAGGCTTGGCGGTGACACGAAAAATACTATTGATCGTTCTCTCTTGTGTGGGACATCTTCTTGTACTCGTGCCGGCATTGCACTTTCGAGGCCAGTGTGTAGCTCTCTGTAGCTGATACAAGCCATCCACTAATTGCCACTTGTCTTGACTCGCTGGCTGTCGCAACCCAGATCATTTTGTTTATGCAGCCACGAATCATCTTGTTTGTTGTCTTCATGGACTGCCATTGCTTCTCGGCGTGTTCAAAGTCAGATTCGTATTTCTCCACTTGGCACCGGTGATGGTTGACTGCCGTCGTTCGCGCAAGGATTTGTCGTTGAAGCTTTGTCATATCGCAGCCTGTTTTGACTTCAAGTTGTGCTGTCTCGTTCAAGTCTTGTTGTAGTCTTCGATTGTCTCTGCGGAGTTCCAAACAGCGCCTTCGAAGGAAGACACCTATCTTTTTGTAGCGCTTCATTTCCTGCTGTAGATTCGCGAGAGCGATTGCGGTTCTGTGGAGAGCGGACTCGATGGGTTCCTGTGGTTGCCTGTCTTCCGATTGCTCCGCCTCCATCTCGCATTTCACCTCGCTCTTTACCTGCTTCAGATTGGCAGCAATCGCAGCTAGCTCGTACAGTCTTGCCCTCTCTATTTCCACAAGTCTCACCCGGAGCACTTGTTGTCGCTCGTACAACCTTTTGTGTAGACGTCGACTCAGAAGAAAGAACCGTTGCAGTACGGCTGCGGCGTTGTTATTTGTTGTGCCTGGCTGTGCAAACGTCTGTCTTTTGCAATCTGTCATCGTCCCATCGATAAACGCTGCCTTTCCACAGATCAGGGGGGAGTGCTATATGGGACCGTCGCGTGACTCTTTCCGTATTTTTATCATTAGAGCTCATGGAATCATCTGAAACAAGAGCTGGCGCTTTGTTCAGACTGTGCAACATTTTTCTCGTAAAAATTGTGGATGTTGCAGCATTTTTTGGCAAATTGGTAAGAAATACTAGTAAGTTACTTGATGTCGCCGTTAAGTGGGTCTCGGTGAAGTGAATAAATACCATGCTTTCAATGAATTATTGTACCGAGAGCATGGTATCAGACAGACTACTAGTAGGTCGGAATGGGAGAACCTAGGGATGTTCTACAGTCCTAGTAGTATTCCAAAAATCCTGGCAGCAACTCAATTACTAGTAGTCTACTAGACAACGGTACTAGGTCTACTACGTACTCGTACTAGACTACTCCAGACAACTACTACGAGGTGGTACTACCAGGTAGCTACTAGTAGTAGCTTGGTCTACTAGAGAGAGCTAGAGAGTGCACAGTTGTCTACTACTAGTAGTACTACTACCAGACTAGTACTGGTAGACTACTGGTAGTAGAAGGAAAACAGATTTATTTGTTCCAGGACAATCCCAACCGGCGAAGTCACAGTTGCCTACTACTACTAGACTAGTAGAGTAAGGCTGACGCTACCGTACACTTTGCCTGTAGAAAACTCTTGAAGAAGCACATCATCTCCAAAACTACTTTTGAGGACAGAAATGAATAGCTCTCACCGAGTCTAATCTTTTATACATGACAAGAAACTGATGTTAACTTCAGCTTGTTGGCCTATAGAGGCATGTTAGATATTGAGGCTGTGGGCATGATTTGGTCCAAAGCTGACACTAGTAACGTTAGCACGATATACCGCACAAAGCCATGAAAAAAACTATTAACTCGCTCGTCTTCGTCGCGGCTCAAACAACCACCACTGTCATCATCTTGACTCTTTCAAGTCTCAACAGCTTGTCTGCAAGCTTGTCCTTCTGTAGTTTAGCAACACGTGGGACCTTAGCTTCATAATAATACTTGAGTAGATCCAGCATCTGTTTCCTATTCAGTGCCAAGAAGTGCTTTCACATTGAGTCTTCAGTCGCACGATCGATTCCATCCATCGATGCTTCTAAATCAGGAAGCTTCAAGGCTCGTGCTGTCTCATACTCTGCAGCCACATTCTGCTTCTTATCCTGCTTTTCTTTGGCTCGTGTGGCTGCATCATCCTTCTTCTTCTGCTTATCAGCATCAGTTTCAGCACTGATTGTTGCGACCGAAGCCACAAGTTCATTATGCTCCTTCAGTGCATCCATTCGCTTGGTATCATTGAGACACCTCGCATAACTTGACACATTGCCCTCAAGGATGTCCAGACGTCTCCTCGCAACCTTATTCTTTGCACCAGCTCCCTTAACATCATACATGATGAAGCCTTGTAGAACATTCTTGTACGATGGATTGAAGAGGCTCTTCTGTTCAGCACTTACTTCAACATCCAAATATGGAGATGGAAGCAACGCAGCATCAGAATTCCAGTTCATCTGAGCTGAATAGTTGCACATATGCTTGAATAAGGTGTTAGTGGCATGAGGAAAATGATATCGATGAGGAGAAGAATGCGTTGTTGCCTTCTTTCCATTGGCAACAATGTAATCCATCACGAGCTGCTGTGGCTTGAAGCAAAAGAAGTTATCCACTGTCTTCGTTGTCTCTTCCATACCACCAGGACATGATGATGAATCACCACGCCCAGACGAGGACATCATGTCACCATTCTCCTTTTGGACCTTGTGCAGCTTTGACATGTACTCTTCTTCTGTTGTAGTGATAGCTTTATCATCTCGCTTTGCTGCAAGATAACATGCTCGTGCTTTGGCAATGTCATCAAGTGGGACAAACTTGGTGAGTGTACGAATGTTAACAGAGCTCCATACTGACTGACCTTCTTCGGTTGTACGATAGATAGTATCAACAGCAGCGACGAAGTCCTCCCTGCTCTGTACTGGCATCCTTCTCCAGAATGCAGGCATGGCATCATACATTCCACAATTAAAGTTATTATAAAACAACTTGCCAGACTCCATAATACCTTTCTTCTCAAGCTTTTCAATCCATGCATTGAACTCCATACGATACTTTGGATGCATGTTAACTCGTATGAATGAGTTCATCCACACTGATGTCTTTATCTTCATCTGAGCATTTGCAGCAATCTTGATGAGATGCCATTGCGACATATGCTCCTTCAAAGTCTTCTTAACTTGGATCAAGTTGCAATTCAATAGACGCTTGTCTTCCTTAGCAGTCAGCTGATCGTACGCTTGGTTAACCTGCGACGTGTCTCCTTCTTCCTTGACAACCATGATCTTGTAAGCTTCAAATATCTTGTGCGCATCATTGACATTGACATGGGAACCAAATCCATCCAAAGAAAACATACACCACCAATTGGGATGCTCCTTGATTACTGGCATCTGTCTAATACCAATACAGAGTTTAGGAACAACCTCCAACCACACTGCATCTGTCATGTAAGCATTCTTGGACATCGCGACATACGATCCTGGAGTAAAGGTTCCTGGATCTCTGTCAAGGTAACGAAGTGAATGATGACACTCATTCCTCTTCCCCTTTGCTAGGAAGATGAAAGGTCCTTGATTGCCGGCAGCATTGCCACTGCGAAGACTGGTTATGGAGCACCGACAATCATCTCTGTTGGCTTCAGTCTTTCTTTTTGCTGCGGATGCAATGACTTTAACTGATCCATCTTGGTTTGCCATGAAGCAACTCTCGTCGATATTGCCAATGAAGTGCTCTGAGACTTCATCAAACGTCACACCAGTACCATCAAGTTCATTCAGCTTCTTCAATTCAGCCAAGGTTGTATCATAGAGGGAATGCCACCTCCATTGCTGTTCTTTTGTGATGGCACTTTGCTTCGTTGTTGTGGCTTGAGCAGTGGTAACACGACCCCCACGCTTCAACAAGGTCAGCCTCTTCTCTCTAATGAGATAATCAAAGTGATTCTTGGACTTCAGGAGGTCAAAACACTGAGACATCTCTGATATCATGTGAACAACTTCATGTTGGCTCATGGGATTGTTGCTGTTGTCTCGCGACAATATGGCCTCTTGAAGGAAAGTGACTTGCTCTCCTGTTAACAAAGGAGGGTTCTTAGATGGAGCATCCTGCCAAAACTGATCGTACGTGAGACAACCAATGGTTACATTGTACTGTTGAGCTGCAAGAAGAAACTTGGAGTATTGTCCTTCAGTGTGGTGAGAGGAATTGGAAACATGCCATCAACGCCATCTTCCAACCTCGCATATTCCATTACTCCTGCCTTGAGCACTTCCCAACTGTCTCTGTTTCGGCAGTTCATCCTTGTCTTTGTCTTCTTCTGTGGTGGAAACAAGGCAACCACATCAGCAGCAGGAGTGGCAACAGGACGCTTTGTCCTTGCAACCGGCAAACGAATCTTTTGATCTGACTTTGGGGGCCTCCTAGGTGGAATTTTAACACACCAACCATAGATCTTACCTGCCCCCTTTGCTGCTAGGATCTCTCCTCTGGTTTTTGGCTTCCTAAAAGGAAGTTTAGGAGGCAGCACCATTGTCAAAATATATTCCTATTGTGGAGCGAGTAACTACTCATGCACTGCTTGCTTCCATTCACCGTGTTTTAAGAAGAAAGATCTTTCTGTCTGTTGAGGCTGTCTATGTGACAGGCAACGCATGCTTCAAGTATAGATTTTATTGCAGATTTGGAATGATCTCGCGCAGGGCTTTCTATTGATGTATCTAAATACTGAATTGAACATAAATTGGTTGAGTAGGAAAATATAGAAGTTTACCTAGTAAGAGTACGTTGAAATTTCCCAAATAGAAGAACGTTAACTGTTATCCAACGCTAACCGTCAGCCTTACTCTAGTACGCCAATAGACACCAGGTAGACTACTCTAGCTACTGCTGTAGCTAGGAGTAGTACTCGAGTACTAGCCAGCTACTCTAGCTAGCTAGAGCTAGTAGTACATCTCTTTCCTGCTGTACTACCAGTACTAGTCACGGTACTAGTAGTCTTTTGGCAATCAAGGATGACCCACACTTGTTCGACAAACTAGGTTTCTGGATGTTGGGTGCTGCGAGAGCATTATTTTTTACAGGAAGGTCCACTAAATAGGGCTCATATCCTGAAATTGAGTCCTGCCAATTGAATCGTGTTGAAATGTGTTGATATGTGTTGACGTGTGTTGAAATGTGTTGAAATGTGTTGAAATGATGTTGAAATTGAGTCATGTTGAAATTGAGCCCCCCTTGTCTCTGCATCTTTTAACTAGTCCATCGTGTTGAAATTCAGTCTTGTGTTGAAATTAAGTCATGTTGATATTGAAATGTGTTGAAATGTGTTGAAATGTGTTGAAATGTGTTGAAATGTATTGAAATGTATTGAAATGTATTGAAATGTATTGAAATGTATTGAAATGTGTAGTTAACAGTTACTACTGTAGTATTACTCCAGTACTTACTAGTAGTAGAGTGATTTGGCGGACCTTCCAGTATTTTTTATTACCAGGTAGTCCTCTACTCTAGCTAGAGACTACTACCAGTAATCTACTACTCTACTTGGTCATCGCAACTGATATGTTGTGGATGGTTAATTTGATTGTGAACCGGTGTCGGAGAACTGGGTGCAATATTTTAAAGCATGCGTAGCTTTAGTAACAACCGAGAATCTCTCGGAGGAATTCTCTTAACAAATAATGAAAAATAAATGTTTACTAGGTCTAGAGGTGTCCGCTTGCTACTGGCTAGTGCGAGTGCATGGCTATTTTGTATCCATGGTGGCACCATCTGCCTGCTCAATCAAAACAGGTCGATGCGAATATCCAGAAGCAAAAACCTGTGGTGGCGCTGATGAGAAAGAAATCCACCGGCACGACATCGTGGCCGTGTGCAAAGCGTCAACAAACTCTCCAATTGACCCAATCCACAGCACCAAAAAGTGGATACAGCCATTAGTGCCAATCTAATCAAGACGGCGATAACATACAAAGATTTACAGCAGACGCTTCCAAAATGAGTGAAAAATAGCAGCAGACTGTCTGTCGTTGCTCGTAGGTGCAACAAACGTTTCGACAATCACATGTGAACTTGCTCCTATGCAGTAGTCATCGCTGCAAAAACGGTTCCTTCGATACCGGATTGAATGGCAGCAGGAAAAATAGCAGAAATGCTGTACCGACAAGAGGGCACCGCAAAATCGCACATTACAACATTTACTGCTTTACAAAACTGGCACATCAAGCCGCGACCAAAAGAGTTTGCCATTCTGTGCAAACACTGAAACCGCCTTGACAAGGTTCCAGAAGGTAAAAAATAACAAATATTCCTGAGCACACTTAAGAAATCTTACCATTTTTATTTTTTGCACTTTAGTATTCATACTTAGCGGTAGCGTAAAATGCTTGTGTGGTAATAGTAATTAGATATTAGTTATTAGTACTAGATATTATGGCAAACTACTGGCTTGTAGGCTTGTAGTTTTATGGACTCCTGTAGTAGTCGCGTATCGCTAATAGAAGACAAACTGCCATGGACTTGTGGTCCACCTGGGCTTATTATGGTCCCCTTGATTCATACATCCAAGTTGAGGAGGTAGGGATCACAACTTAGCCTAGGGCAGTAAAGTGTAGCTTGAGAAAACCCAACCTGACTTCAGGACAAATGGAAAACTCAATCAAATCTGGTCCTGAGAAAGCCCACCTCAATTTGAAGGAATGGAAAACTCAGCCAATGTTGGTTGTACCTATGCAAGCAATTGAACTCCATAAGAGGCTCACCCAATCACTCAAGGAAGCATCATGCAATGCCACAGTCCAAGAGCAATCCAACCTGGGGTTATTGCCTGTTAGTGCATGAACAGCCTCATCAATCTTT
>Ga0100390_10004393_pt1 | contig 12200 bp, 9 predicted proteins | sample CryGeymeta201514_FD_81540 | JGI IMG/M metagenome (GOLD analysis project Ga0100390, IMG submission 81540) | Groundwater microbial communities from Crystal Geyser aquifers in Utah, USA - Crystal Geyser metaG 2015-14 | ecosystem: Environmental > Aquatic > Deep subsurface > Groundwater | place: USA... | reverse complement strand
CTGTAAAAATCAATACACGGATCCCAGTACGAATGGGCCGCCATGTGACAGTGCCTCGTTCGAACGACACTTGTGCCTGGTTTGACTTTGAAGACTTATGCCACAGACCACTGGGGGCTGCTGACTATTTAGCAATCTGCGAACGGTATCCAGTGCTCATTATTAATCGCGTCCCTCAACTGAATGCATCGCTGTTCAACGAGGCTAGAAGATTCGTGACTCTAATTGATGCCGTGTACGAAAGCAAAACCAGGCTGGTTTTGGCTGCCAACGTACCCCTTAAGGATCTTCTCGTTGACTTCGAAGCAACCGTGGCGACTCATGATGGTGATGAAGAAATTGCTGGAGAAGCAATCCAGTCCAAACCCGTTAATAAAAAGAACAAGACAGAAGGCGGAGATCCAGCTGAAAACATCGAGGAAGGTATTTTCGTCAAGGGCGAAGGAGGTAGTTCTAGCTCGGCTGCAACAACTATGGTGCAGACTAAAGAGGGTGAAGTGGAATGGTCCGCCACTGGAAGAATTGGAGTATCTCTAGCGCAGCTATCTGCCGTTAAGGAGGTGTCGTTCTCCTTTCAAAGAGCAGAATCGCGGCTGTTCGAGATGAGTAACCACGGGACTAGAATTTGATTATAAGATGCAGTAGCGAGGTGGTACTCGAGTTTCTTTTTGGATCGGTGTTTCAATGTTGTGTCCACGGGCCAGAAAATTATTTTTGATGTCGATGTCAATGGCAGCAGAGGTCCTATGGCTTGTGATATTTTCAATTAATCTGGTAGGGCCTGATGGTTGTATGAGATCAATTGAAACTATTATCAGCCATAGGACCTCTGCTGTCATTGAGAAATTGTGGTGTGAAGGGATCAACAAACGAGGAGCAATATGGGGCGTCATCATTTGGAAACCGTCGGCAACAAAACTTTTTTACAGGGCCATGTGAGGCGTTGAGTCTGTCATCTAAATCCACTCATTGGCCTGTACTGTCCTGCCGAGACTAATCAATAGCTGAATATGTTCCAATCACCCATTTTGGACTTATTGACGAGGACATCCCAGACCAGAGAAATTTTGCCGAACTACGTATGCCCCTTTGGAACCTATCAGGACTTATAAAACGCCTAGCCCCCAATCATGTCTATAGGCTAGGACAAAAGTACCACATTCATCCCTTCCGAACGAGACGCCAGGAGTTTCTACACGGGCTTCAATTCATCGTTGAGTTCTGGAACTTACATGATCACACGAATTCACTTGACTTCCTGGGCGATCCACGCTGCAGTGCGGCTCCTTCGAGTTCCTGCTACTACTGCTACTGTTAGGAGCTGTTATAGAGAAGTTAAGCAAGTAGAATTGACTGGCACTATTTGTGATTGGAGTACTAAATTTGGACTGCTCCGATTTGATATCGCTACTGCACTAGCACGGTAATTCACTGGCAAACTGACTACGAGAAGTAGAAGCCAGCTACTACTCCGAGTACTACTACTAGTAGAGTAGCTAAGTACCAGTAGTAGTAGTAGATAGAGTTCAAGCCACCCGAATGCTGTCTTGAAAACTTCGTGCCACTGACTTTTTCAAGGGGTTTCTCCCGTCAGCTGGAGGCACTCCCGCTCGTGAATGCATGACCACGGATTCGGATAATAGAAAGTCAAAAAGCAACACCAGTTCCTACTACTAGACTAGTAGACCTACTACTCTAGCTAGCTAGAGGATCTTCCACAACAACATTAAAAGCAAGCTGGAAAGGAATTGATAGAGTCGCCTTCCTTTAGAGGAAAATCAAACGACCAGAAAGTCTATATAGCTGCTTCTTGATCTTCTAATCTTCTACCGAGTAGGCGATTGACAAATTCTCTCTCGACACAAGAGCCAAGGAAGAAAGCTTCCAACCACCGCTAGCAACAATACGCATACTAGAAAAGTAAGTTCCACGATGGGTACCTCAGACGAGCAGCTCGATTGTGACGACATGAGTAAGGATAGCTTTCAGAGTGTCAGCAGTGCCGGAAGCAGTAGTGCTGCTTCGAGCTTGCAAGACATTGAACTTGCCGAGACCACGAGCAATCCAATCCACAGCGCCTTGATCGCCGACAAAGTAAACGACAAGAGTCCAACACGACAGACTGGATATCTACCAGAACGCAAGAAACAATCAGCCAGAGGCAAGATGTACGACGAATTTGTACAAGAGATGATCAAAGTCCGGCGAAGCGTCACCGAATCAACTGGAATGAATCAAGTCGTTTTGTGTATCCTCGTTACAGAAGCAGCAGAACGGTTTACCTACTACGGTTTCCGAGCATCGCTGGTTCTATACTTCACACAAGAATTAAAGATGAAGGATACCATGGCCATTTCCGTCTTTGCCTTTACATCTTATGTGGCAAATTTCACCCCCATTTTTGGAGCTGTCTTGGGCGATGGACGCTGGGGGAGATATCGAACAATTGTCACCTTTGGATTTATATACTGGTTGGGTCTGATTATCCTGACACACGCAGCCTATTTAAGCAATAGTGATCACTCGCAAATACAGCTGAAGCGAGCCATTACGTACATTGGGCTGACCTTTATATGCACTGGGACTGGTGGTCTCCGACCTTGTGTCAGTATCTTTGGTGCCGATCAAGTCAACATCAAGGAGGGAGAAGGACAGGAGCACAAATTGCCTGGCAGTGTTTTCTTTCCTTCACCAAAAGCAACATTTTCCACTAACACGCTGAACTCGGACGAGCAGGAAAAGGTGAGATCCTTCTTTTCCTTCTTTAGCATGTGCATCAACGTTGGCGCAGTGGCCTCTTTTGTCGTCATCCCATCCATCAAGGGACAATATGGTTACGGTGTCGCCTTCTTGTTGCCAACAGTCCTGATGTTTCTGGCGACCCTTGTATTTTTATCACAAAGGAAAAATTTCAGGTATAGACCAAACAATCCTCATGGTTCCTCTCTATGGACAACGTTGCGATTGTGTGTATGGCTGCTGCACAACAATTTATGGAGCTGCAAGTTCATTTCTGACAAGTTTCCCTTTATGGAACCAGGACCAGTTCCTCTGCCGAGCTTCTTGCCGAAATCTGAAAATGCAGTTGTACAAGGATTTGCTGTGAACGTCGACCATGACGCCCGAGCAGGTAGTGAAGGCTCGGACGACCACGGCTCACTCTCGTCCATGTCCACGAGCACAGGGAGCCGAAGCGCCAGTCCTAGCATTAGTAGAGAACGTCCACAATCGGGAACAAGCACAGTCGAAGGCAAGAGTAGCCTAACAATTAGATCGCGAAGCAGCCGCACTTCTGCAAGAAATCGAAAGTCATCTGGCTTGGAAACTTGTGCATCGTCAATCTCTTCGGCCACTTCCCTGCACACAAGTGACAGGTATTTAGTTCAGCAGCTCAGTGATGCCGCACGTGCACTAAATGTTCTCCCAATATTTTCAATGCTTCCATGTTTTTGGATGCTTTACGACCAACAAGGATCCGTCTGGACGCTTCAAGCCAGCCGAATGAATCTACATGGGATTATTCAACCCGAACAGATTAACGTGTTGAATCCAATGGGACTGTTACTCTTAATTCCCCTCTTCGACAAGCTGGTGTATCCTGCGTTGGAGAAACGAGAGATCGATGTCTCGCCTCTGCGCCGCATGGGATGGGGAATGATCCTGGCCTCGTTTGCTTTCTTCATTAGTGGCATTGTCGAATACACCATTGACTACTGTCTGGTGAATGATTATTCTCCTATCTCAGTCTTCTGGCAGATTCCTCAAGTCTGCCTCATGACAGTAGCCGAGATTTTCATCTCGGTCACGGGCCTGGAGTTTGCGTACAGTGTCTCGCCAGACAGATTAAAGTCTTTTGTGATGGCTTCATATCTCATGACAGTTTCCAAAGGCGACTTTTGGGGAGGTGTGCTCTATTCTACTGTCTTTCGCGACATGAATCAAGCACTGGTCTTACATATATTTGCCTTGGTGATGATTGTAAATCTTGCTTTCTACGGATACGTTGTCAAAGCTTGGGAGTTGCGACATGGGCTCGTCTCCTGGGATTTGTTTGATAAAGTCCTGGACAATGAGTCCAGGAAGCGGCCTTGCTGGCAGAGCCACCAACGGCAATACCTTATGGATGCCGTTCCGGCCGGTGCCCTAGAGCAGAGTGAATGTTCTCTGGACAAGCAGGAGCGTGGAAGAGATCGGTGGAGAAGGCGCGGGAAGAAAAGCAGGTGCAAGAGTCGCCGTAGCAAGTCCAAAAGGTCTAAAAGGAACAACAAGGAAAAGGCAAAAGAAACATCTCAGTCATCGTCACATCGAAAGAGTCTAGGAGAACGAAAAGATCGTCGAAAGCATCGAAGTGATTGCATAAGAATAGAGAGTTAATTGAGTTTCTTAAAACCAACCGTAGCTTTAATCTAAAATTTAGGTAAGATTGCAAAAAGGGAAGCATAAAAAAAGCTAGCAACAGAAGCACTTTTTGTTTGGCAACACGAGATACACTCTCGATCATTCAAACACTTGGACAGACAAGCAACGTAAAAATTTGGTCGTGGTTCAGACAAGATGAGGATCCGCTTTAAAAGACATATTCTTGCATGAAATCCGCGGTGCTGACCGACCTGAGCCAAGCGTTCGCCGTGCGCTCTAAGGCAGCACGATCGTTGTTAGTGAGACCAGTCACACCTTCGCCACATCTGTTTTTTCCAAGAATTTTGTGAACGCAATTGACTGAAAATACCTTGAAATCTCGCACGGCAGCACTACGACTGCCTTCGCGTTCCCAATTCCGGACAAGTTCCATGCGAATGTCGTGGAATGGCAGTTCCCCGGAGTGGACCGCAGGCTTGAGGGCATTTCGGTACTGATGAAAATCGAACGCTAGAGCTTCGCAAGATCCGATTAGCTGAAGGACCTTCTGACTCAAATCTGGGTTACTGCCAGGAGCTGTTGACATGCAAAACCCAGCAACCGCAACTGATGTCACATCAAAGCCCAAAAGCCGTTCCGTAATTGCTTTTGCATTGGCAGTGTCGACCGGAGCTGTCATGAGCGCTTCTTGTAGTCGACTAGCCTCGGCATTGTTGTCTTCCCCATCTTCTACATCGGAATCCGTCACAACGCTACTTGTCTGATTGCAGAACAATTCTTTCGCGCGAAATTCATCGTCGTCATCAGAATCATATTCGTCATCATATGTCAGAAGCTCGGTCGCGGAAACGACAGACTGGTAATTGGTATCAAAGGGAGGAGTTACGACTCCGGCTCCAGCTCGTCGAGGCTTGGTGGAAATCCCCCGGTCCTTCCTAGCCTTCCTGGCGTATTCTTCAAGCTTCATGGCAACATCAGAGACAACAAGAGACTGCTGCATCATTTCTACCCTGTCGTATCGTTTGTCCATGCTAGAGTCGTCCTCAGGTTCCATGTCTACCTGTGCTGGTCGAACTTTGGAGGTATCGACAACAGGACTTTCAGATTGTGAACTTGGGGCACTGGTGCGGGTCTTCTTCGGCCTGGGTTGATACTCTTCGGTCTCGAGGTGAGGGTCCGAATATCCACTGTCCACGCTATTGAGAGAATTTCGCTTCTTGATCGTTTCCGCCGCAGTCAGCAATGCAGATGGTTCTTCTTGCGAGATAGAATCATCGTCGCTGCTGCTGCCGTCCTTCTTGCTGGATTTGCGAGACGAAACACGAATTTTTCGGCCATCTAGACCTGGGCAAGTGCGACGTCTCACCTGGTAAAGGTCTTCTGGATGATCGCGGTGGAAGAGCTGATGCTGATAGATCCACACATTGCGCTCACGATTGATCTTTCGAAAACTGTAGAAATTCAACTGTCGGACAAGGCTTTGAAACCGATTATGCCGAAAATATTGAGGCAGGGTTTCAGACTCGAGACGTTCTAGATCTGAACCAATGATGAAGGCATCGCCTTCGGGTGTCCACTGGAGAGTAAGAAAAAAGGAGCGAGTAGTGTTAGTTCTTGGTATGGTACTAAGTAGAAATGGAAAACAGGAAAACGTTAAATGCATGTTTCTAGTTACGATGACATCATCGCGAAAGTTTTTCAAACAATAGAAAAAAATTAGAGCGGATGGAACGCTCGTAAAATCTTCGTACTCTTTCGGTCACAGTCAGAATTGTGTAACAACTAAAACCTACTAGTAGTAGTAGAGTGCCTGGAGTCACCACAGCCTCACATTTTTCTGGTACATATTCTACCTGCGGGAAAACGCGGGCGAGTCGAGGCAAAAGATTCGCACATCAAGATGGGGCGGTGCGCGATACGCGCAGTTGGAAAAGCAAGATTTGTCTTCGGTTTGGATCGAAATTGATCTCGAGGTTGACCATGGCAAGTGGCAAGTCTTCCCGTCGGTATCGCAAGGGCTGATTTTCTGTCCAAATGACACCCAATCAACCATTCACGACAACAAACGAAATTTGTAACACTCGACCATGGTCTTCCAAAGTCAGACTTCGAAAGATCTAACACTTGAGGAGATGCCGATCCTCGAAGCCTGCGAAGAAAATGACCGAAGTCCAGGGGAGTTCGCGGATTTTTCCCACCTTTACACTCGCTCCGAACCTGCCTCAGCTGCTAAATTAAAGCAGTATATCCTCGGATATTATTCATCCGAAGAGGTGTCAGCGCTATATCCGATGTATAGGCTGGCATATGGCCTGAAAACGACATTGACTCGCAAAGAACAAATAGCTTTGGACCGAAAAATGATGATACGCCCGACCTCCACTTAGCGAGAAAGACACTGCGCACGATGCAGAAGATGATCATAGCCTCTGGATACGATGACAGCCTCTTCACACGCATGCGAGACGAGATAACGATGCCTCTGAGCTCCAGCCAAAGATGGAGTATCCAATGGAAGGTCGCCGAAAGAACAATTTGGATTTCTGAACGATGAAAGAACAACCAAAAACAACGTACCCGGATGACTTCGTCAGGAGCTCCATTAACCATCTGAAATAGCTTTAAGATAAAACCCGAGGGAACATTATCTTGTTGCGCCTTCTTAGATTCGACTTTAATGTCCGACATCGTGCCAGGTGCAATGGTATGTGTAGTAGAAGTTGTTTTGTACGATAAGAAAAAGTGTGGCTGTGAATCGGCATAGCTGCCAGTAGTATTCTTTCTTCTGACTATTTGCCTGGCTTTCGAAAACTTGAAAATCAAATTTTACGAACTCGTTTCTCGAAATCTCAGTTGCATCATGAGAAGGCTCCGCTGGGCTAGCCGCCTAAAAGCCAACTAAGTTCCTTCTTCTTAAGTAATCCAATGACTGTACCATAGGTACCGAACGTGATCACGCCAGCGCACATCTTGTCTTGATCTCGGACAGGCCAGTAGAAACGAGTGACGTTGGTATTTTTGTGTTTTCTTTTAAGAAGAGGAAATGTCGCACTACTACTGTCACGCTGCGAAGACCGATTTTTTTCTTCTTCACAGCACACTTGACGAGATTGAGAGGCCCGGAAGCCTGGAGACGGACGGAATGCCTTTTTGCTCAGGTGTGTACGTCAACCGATGACGACTTCTCTGCCAGAGCACAGTCTACACAGAATACTAGAGCTAGCCTAGTGGTACCACTATGGAAGAGTGCATCATCGACTATTATAGTATTAGTAGTGGTACGAGTACTACTACTAGATACTCAAATAGAGATACTCGAATCGAACACGAGCTCTTCTGTGCTTGGTGCTTTGTAAAGGTACTGGTACCAGTACCAGAGTGGTACCTGGTACTGGTACAGGTTAAGAATAAGAAGTACCAGGTACTCGGGTAGAGGCAGTCTACTGATTAGCTCTTTTGAAATTTCCCTACGACAGTACTACTAATAGTCTAGTAGAAATAGATTAAAGTTGACGGTCTAGTACGAACTGCTAAGGGTATCAATCAAAATTGTTTTACTACACCACTCATTTTCAAAACGCTTGCAGCCTTTTGTAAACATTGGCTTTTGTTTTGCTTTTTTCTTTGTTTGGCTGACTGCACACTCCAAGCGTAGTTTATATCCAACCAGTCGGGTCCATGCGCCAATAATTAGAAGTATGACTTCGAGCCGCACCACAAGAGTCCATTTGAACCACCTCTCGAGCCTTCGGATGGTGGTGCGTTGTGACACAATCGTCTGAATTTCTTGGCTGCGAGATTTCAAATCTATTGTCGTTGAAGTCTCCGTTCTTGGCGTAAAATATTTGACGATCAAAGCGTCCAGTATAGTCACAAGGTTCCAATTTGACAATTTCACCTCGTCGGGTCCAGCACCTGTCCTGTTCAGCCACCTTGATGAGAGCTTCGCGGTTTCCAAATTCAATGAGCTCAAATTCTTGTTGATAGCTCGTATCCCCACATTCATCAATATACATCTCATCCGACTTGCAACTTCGTTGAAAGTCGCTGTCGTACCAGCAGTAGTCACGGGAGTAGTCATGGCTCACGCACCATTTGCGTTCAAAATTTTCCTTCAAGAATATCAAATTATCGTTAGACAAGCGCACGCAGGACGAGAAAAGTATGAATATAATAGCACTACATAAATTGTAGAACTCACTTCTTGCCAAAAGTAATGATTCCAGTACATTCGAATTTTGAATGTAATTCCTGGACCAAAAGTTGGTCTAGGTGTTGGTCTAATGGTAGGGCTAACCGTTGGCAGAAAATTTCGCTCGACACATATATCCGTGTCATCGTCCAGACTGCCGATGCAACCGGGAAGAGGATCGGTTGCCGAGTTTCTCCGCCAGCACAGTAAATCGAATTCGCAGTCAGAGTCAGAGTCGCAGTCACCTGCAGAGAAAAATATGAAGTGTGCACAGGCTGAGAGGTGGAATAAAACCAGAAAGTAGCAATACAAAATAGGAACAGATAACTTACCTTGGCAATTCTTCAAGGGAAGGCCAGGGCCGAAATCATTTCCCACTCGCACGGCAAAGCCTAATACCCTTGTAGGAACCATGCTGGGTTTTTCAGCGGGCGCTGCCGAGGGCTGGACAATTGGTTGCCGCGTCGGAAACCAGGTGGGTTCTGCAATTGGTGTCCCTGATGGTGTAGCAGTTGGGCTCGTCGATGGCATTTTGCTCATCGTAGGACTAGCACTAGGCAGGTCCATGAGATTGATGCACACATCCGTATACAGTAAGTCATCCAACATCGTTCCATTGCAACCGGGAAAAGGATCATCCATGGCAGTGCGCTGAAAACAGGACAAACCCTCTGAACAGTCATTATCGGAATCACAGTCTCCTTGACAGCGATCTAATAAAGCGTTGATAGCTCCACCGTCGCCCACAAAGTTGACAGTGCCATTCGGTCGCAGTGGAACCAAGGTTGGTTCTGATAGTGGTGAACTTGTGGGGTGGTGTGATGATATTCTCAAAGATGGAGTATGAAATGGTCCCTGACTAGGCCGAGGTGACGATGATGTTTGCGAATTCCCTATTGTGGGTACCTCGGTAGGATCTGTAAAAGGATCATTCGATGGAGCTCCAGTTGCAGTTTCTCGTTCAATGATGATATTGACGAATCTCGAAACACCGTTGTCCTCGGTTTCATCCTCGACAACTCGCCGGATGTATCCTTGAACGAGGGAGCCATCAACCGCAAGGACTAAATACAGAATCAAAGGAACTTTTGGTATCAACTTTTCACGGATGCTGAAACGCCCCATACCCATCCTGACTTCTGCTGTTGGATGGAATTACTACGATTTGTGTTGTGACCGGAGAGGAGAAAACCATGATGAGAAGTCTCCCGAATAGGAATGTTTTTGTAGTAGTAAATACTGTCGAAGGGCTTCGCCAGTTTTGGTAGAAGAAGGCTGGGGTTTGTCATTATTTTCCAGAGCACGAGATTGTTGATGCAGCCAATTCGCTGCAATGCAAATTTTTATGTCCCTCTGGAAACTTAATGTGGTAGGAGTCTTCTATTATTTAATGGCCACTTCTCTTCAAAAATAATAATATTCACTCGCATGAGTGTGTGCGTCTTCTGTAATTCCCGTACTCCCCAACCTTACTGCAGCTAAGATCGGATATTATCATGGAGGACTGTGATGAGGACCGGAAAGTCAGACGACGATTTTCTGTAATCAATACTAGCTATTCTAGTAGACCTAATAGGTTGTCTAAAAAGATTGACATTCTAAAAGGAACCCAAATTCCATCCATTTACCCTCGTTGCCGCCCAACAGCCAATATTTGTACTTCAGGCGACTCTAGATCGCCCGTCGTAAAAGAATCTGTGCCATGATCGTGTTGAATCCGGTTACTGGTCGAAAGTGTCGCTAGACTCTCTTTGCCACCAAACTAACTGAAACAGTTAAATTTATTGTAGATTTGTTTGAACTAAGCGTAGTGTATAAATTGTATTCAATATGCTTTTAAAATGGATGGGCAGAGAGATCTTGCATCATCTATTCTATTCACGACACCCTAGTAGCTACAATTCGTTTCATTCGATGTATTTTACCTGTTCACAATTGCTGCCAACTCTTCTTGGATTGTTAAACTGGGTCCACATTTAATTATCTCAATTAGTGGAATCAATGTACTTTTGCATGGCAGCCTCAACGCCAATCTCCTCGATAGTCCTTATGGCACTGGCAAAAGCCTTTCGAAATACGGGGTCTTGAGCAGTCTTGCCGTAGACGTCTGACAATCCATCAAGCCATTTCTCTGGCTCTGTAGCTGCCATTTGAGCCAAAGGCTGCAATACGTCCCACTTGGGGTCATTGGGTGCAATTTCCTCTCCAGCCTCAGTCTTGCCTTGGCAGTACCGGCACCACATGGCAGAGACGAGAGCAAAGCCATCGATCTTGCGACCAGCCTCGAGATTATCCGCAATCACTGGTACAATGAACTTGGGCTGTCGTGAAGCACCATCGTAACAATTGCGGTTGATGGTATCATTCAATGTGGGGTTGGCAAACCGATGTCCAATAGTCTTCCAATATTCCGTCAAGTTCATATCTGGCACTGGTCCAACAGTAGGAATGATCTCGTTTCTTTCCAGGGCATCCAAAAATGGTCCGATGGTGGCGTGTTCCACAGCATTGTGGACGTATTTTAGTCCGAGTAAACCACTAGGGTAACAAAGAGAAGCGTGTCCTCCGTTCAGGACGCGAATCTTCATAAATTCATAAGGTCCGACATCGTCAACAAACTTCACGTTGTCCAGAATATCGAGGTTGGGGCGTCCGGCAGTGAACTTATCTTCCAGAACCCATTGGCGGAAAGGTTCGCAAAATACGGGAGAAGCATCCTCTAAACCATAGGTCGACATGACAAACTCTCGTTGTTCATCGGTTGTAGCAGGTGTGATACGGTCAACCATTGAGTTGGGGAAGCCTACATGCTCCTCAATCCACTCGGCCAAAGAAGGATCTGTTGCAGACGCCAATCCAACAACAACTGTTTTGGCAATGTCTCCGTTGTGTGGAATATTGTCGCAGCTCATGACCGTAAAGGGAGTTCTACCATTGGATTCCTTGTATTTCTTCAAGGACTTGACAATAATACCAAAGATTGTTTTTGGATCATCTGGAGTCTTGATGTCCTGCACAATTTGTGGATGGCCAGGATCAAATTTTCCATCATGCAGGTAGTATCCACCTTCTGTAACCGTGAGAGACACAATTTTAATTTTATCCCCGTCCAATGCCTTTTGGATAGCCGCAACGTCCACTGGCAGAAAATCGATCATGGAACCAATAATTTTGGCTTTGGTGGATTCACCATCTTGCATTACGAGAGTTTGCATCCAATCTTGGGGTTCCAGAAGATCTCGCTTGGTTTGATCGAAATGCATGATTCCTGCTCCAACAATTCCCCATTGATTTTTTTCTGGGTCTTCTTTTGCGTCGTTAAAATAATCGTCCATGTAGGAAGCCATGTGAGCTCGGTGGAAGTTGCCTGAAGAAAACCAGTTCGTGTATATGGTATGATAGGCATTGGAGATAGCAAAAATTTAGCAAAATCAGCTAAAAAAGAAAGCGCCATTCCGCGAGAAGAAAAACGTATTCTGCAAACATACCAAGTCCAATGTGCAAAATTCCCGGCTGTAGAAGGGATCGATCATATTGAGGAACAGAAACCCCTGACATGCGAGCCAATTCGGGAAGCACGTCCTTTGAAAGCCGTCCCAGAGCTGGTGATGGGACTCTCATTTTTTATTACTATATTCTAGAGATGGGT
>Ga0100390_10004385_pt1 | contig 12215 bp, 10 predicted proteins | sample CryGeymeta201514_FD_81540 | JGI IMG/M metagenome (GOLD analysis project Ga0100390, IMG submission 81540) | Groundwater microbial communities from Crystal Geyser aquifers in Utah, USA - Crystal Geyser metaG 2015-14 | ecosystem: Environmental > Aquatic > Deep subsurface > Groundwater | place... | reverse complement strand
GCTTTTCTTGATAAACGCACACTTCAAGAGGGTGTGTTGCAATGAAAAGAAATTATTTTTCCACAGGTAATTTTGTTTTATCCTTATCTTTATTGTTGCTTATACTCCGGTATGATTTTGTACTTCAAATTTATTCCCTCCTCTTCGAATGGTGTAGTCTTTTATTGTCAGATTTATTGAATGCACTTAATATTATAGATTTTGCTATTGCTGACCATTTTGTGTCCGCTTTATTAATCATCATTATTCCGCTTCTTGTAATTTCTTTACGAGCAAAAAAGATTTTCACCGAACCATTGTCCTACCCGTATACCATAATGATAAGTTTAATCTTTGTGTTTCTTTTTGCCCCTTTAATTACTAAAGTTCATCCCGAATTTCAAAAGAACATAAACGTAACTAAGCTGCTGCCGCCGTTAAGCAGCGTTAAAGTTGTTCATCTAAATGATGAGGGCAAATCAAAACCATACATCCGCTTTCAGTTACAAAAGAATAAAATTATTCCGGGTTCTTTTAACGAAAATGTTTTGTTTGCTGACAGTACTAAAACCGGAGATGATGTAGTCTATTATCAGCGCGGAGACGAGTTTTTAATTAGTAAAAAAAGAGTTGCCTCTATAGATGGGAAACCGCTGATTACAAGCAAACTATTCTTGTTGGGAAGCGATGAATTTGGGCGGGATACTTTTTCAAGATTAGTTTACGGCGCCCGAATATCACTAACTGTGGGCTTCGGCTCGGTAGTTGTCGCTTTTATAATAGGCAGTTTGCTTGGCTTTATTGCCGGTTATTCCGGCAGATGGATTGATACGATGTTAAGCAGACTTACCGAAATGTTTTTAACTGTTCCATCAATATTTTTTGTAATTCTTATTTTGGCGCTGTTTGGGAACAAAGTTTTTACTGTGATCCTTGTTCTTGGAATTTCCGGCTGGATGAGTTTATTTAAAATTGTCCGCGGTGAGATAATTTCGATAAAGAAAAAAGATTTTTTTATCTCGGCAGTGATGATCGGTCTGAAAAGAAGAGATTTGTTTTTAAAAGAGATTTTACCCGTCATCATTGTGCCTGTGGTTGTCAATCTTATTTTTCAATTTGGAAATGTGGTTCTGGCGGAATCGGCTATAAGTTTTTTGGGGCTTGGTACAGGCACCGAATATCCATCATGGGGAAGTATGATTGACTCAGGAAGAAATTATTTAAGCGAAGCGTGGTGGTTAATCATGTTCCCGGGCGCCTCTTTATTTGCTGTCATCTTTGCCGTAAATTCCGCAGGAAGAAAAATAAGTTCATCAATAAATTTGCTTAAGTAACTGAATTTACGCATGAGTTGAATTTTATGAATTATTTTTAGTGAAACTTGGTGACTTAATGCTTTTGTGGCTCAAATTCTTTTATTTTCAGTTGCCACAAAGACACTAAGACACAAAGAAGGAAAACACTATGACAAAGTATACGAACCATTAACAGAGAACGAAAATAGAATAGGAAGACTAATTGTTGAAGCGGCATTTGAAGTGCATAAAAATTTAGGCCCGGGGTTATTGGAGAAAGTTTATGAAGTCTGTTTTGCGCATGAATTGCAAAAAGAGGACTGAATGTAAAGCGGCAAATAGATATTCCGATACAATACGATGGAATAATATTTCAAGAAGGTTTACGTTTAGATGTTCTGGTTGAAGATTTAGTAATATGTGAATTAAAAGCAGTAGAACAAGTGAATCCGGTTTGGGTAGCTCAGGTACTTAGTCACTTAAAACTTACCGGTAAGCGCTTAGGATATTTAATAAACTTTGATGTACCGTTAATTAAAGATGGAATACGGAGAATAATTTTATAACTCTTTGTGTCTCCGTGACTCTGTGGCGAAAGAAAACAATTGCCACCAGGACACCAAGGCACGAAGCTTTGAATTGAGAATACAGATACTCTCTATTTAACAGATGGTATCTCTAAAATTAAATAAGTAATTTGCAAAAAAATTATAAGGAATTTAAATATTATGAGTACAAAAGATGAAATATTAAGCCAATTACAACAAGTAAAACCTGTACTTGTTTCCGAATATGGTTTGAAACGTATTGGACTTTTTGGGTCTTTTGCACGTAATGAACAGAACAATGAAAGCGATATTGACATCATAATTGAAATTGCCGAACCAAATTTTAGCAGCTTTGCCGGAACACTTATTTTACTTGAAAAAGTTTTAGGCAAAAAAGTAGATCTAGTTAGAAAGCACAGCAAGATGCGAAAGTCGTTGGTTGATAGAATTGAGAAGGAAGTTATTTATGTCTAAAGAAATAATCATAGAAAAGTTGGATTTAATCCTTGAATCCATTTCTATCATCCATGAAAGAATGAACACGATAAACTCGGCCGATCAGTTCGTTGCCTCTCCGTTTGGAATAATGCTGTTAGATTCTATTGCCATCCGGCTGCAAATAATCGGAGAACAGACCAAAGGCATTGATAAACTCGATAAACTATTACTGCCAAAATTCCCGGGTGTTGAATGGAATAAAATAATGAGATTGAGAGATTTAATTTCTCATCATTATGAAGAGATCGATTACGAAATTGTATTTCAAATATGCAAAAACGAATTACCAAAACTAACAACAGAACTGCAAGAAATTAAATCGCAGATAACGCAGTAATAAACCTTTGTGTCCCCGTTCCGCCGCGGCGGATCTGTGGCAGAAAACTATTTGCCACAAAAACACTAAGAAGATACAAAGTACGTAACTTCAATTAAGTAATGATAAACGACAGATACATAATTCATAATAAAATAGGCGAAGGCAGAAGCTCTGTTTTTATTTGTAAAGATGTAGAGTATCCGAATAGAGCCGCCGCCATAAAAATCTTACCGCCCGATTCACCCCGTGAAGAAAAGGAAGCATTTCAAAATGAATTTTTCACGATAAAAAAATTAAACCATCCTTTTATTGTAAAAGCCTACGACTATGGTAAAGTTTTATCTTCACCCGCCGCCTTGAAAAATATTGCTGTCGGATCGTATTTCTTTACTCTGGAATATATTGATGGGATGCCACTCTCAAAGTTTGATGATTTGCCTGAAGAAGAATTAATCGAAATAACATCACAGATTTGCAGAGCATTATATTATCTTCATCAATCTAATTATCTTTATTACGATTTAAAACCGGATAATATTTTAATTCAAAAAAACAATGGGAAAATTAAAATTAAATTGATAGATTTTGGTTTGACTGAAAATCTATATTCAAATAATGCAATCCCGCCGGGGGGAACAGCGCAATATATCGCTCCTGAAATTATTCAAAACCAACAGCCTACATGCCGGGCAGATTTTTACTCGCTCGGGATGTTACTTTACTTTCTAATTTACAATTCGTTTCCGTTCGATACCGACGAAGAAATTTCCATTTATAAAGCGCAGGTAGAAAAAGAATTCGATTATCCGGTAACGGAAAAATATCCTCAAATTGCGAAAGTGCTTTCTAAACTTCTAACTAAAAACCCCGTAGATAGGTATGGCAGCGCACTCGAAATATTAAATGAATTTGATATAAACATGTCGGGAATAGAGTTTTCCGAATTTACACCTGCCAAAAGTTTTGCAGGACGAAGTGATTCTATCACGATATTAAAAAAGTTTATAGAAGATGAAAGAAGTGACGAAGTCTTTGCTCTTGTTGGAGCCGAGGGAGCCGGTAAAACCACTGTCGGCGAAGAATTATCAAAGCAGATTGAAAACCTTATTTTTATTGACGGCAAAGCGGCAAGAAGCGGCACCGATTACTTTGAACATCTTTTAAGAATGTTGTGTTTTAATCCGGTTGTCTACCAGCATTTAAGTGAAGATATACTTCAAAAAATTTCTGACCTAAGAAAAGATGATGGCAGAAATTATATAGAAAAACTAAAAGCTATTTTCAACAATCTTACAAACGTCTGTTCGTTTATTCTCGTGCTGGATGATTTTAACAACTATGATGCTTTTGTTCTTGAAGTATATAAAGAACTGATCCCACTTATACAGGTTAGCCGTTGTAAATTAATTTTAACTTTAGACTCAGATAAAACTTATTTCCCCGATTATCTTCACAATTTAAGAGAGGTTAACCTAACACCGTTTACTGAAAATCAGCTTGATGAATATTTGAGAAAATCATATTCGCACGATTTTCCCGTTGATGATTTAAAACGACTCATCTTGCTATATGCCGATCTACTCCCCGGAAGTATTGAATTGTTTATTAAAGATGCTTTGCTTTTTGGATTAGTCCGGTACATGCAGGGTAAAGTTGTAATTGATTTTAATGATGAAAAATTAAAATTACTAAAACGTTCACATGACGAAATTTATCAGTACAGACTTGTTTTTTTGCAAAACCATGAACTAATGATGGCTAAGTGTATTTCCTCATTCAATAACAGTGTCGACAAAAAAATTATTAGCAGGCTGCTGAAAATTCCTCTATCCGAATTAAATATAAGTATTAATTCGCTCATTCATAAAAACATACTTTCTCCGGAAAGTGAAAGCGCCCAATTAACATTCAGCTCCGAGGGTTTTAAGAAATACACATACTCTACAATATCAGAAAAGAAAAAGTGGCATGGCAAAATTGCCGGAGTTATTGAGAATGAATTCGGCGAAGTAAATATTAACGAGCTTGCTTATCATTATGAATTAGCAGAAGAATACCTGAAGGCTGCTAATATTTATATTGCGGAAGCTTCAAAAGCGGAATCTCTAGCTGCTTTTTCTTATCGTTATAAAATTCTTGAGCATTTAATTTCTTTGCCGCTTTCCGATAATTTATTAAACGAGATTAAATGCGAAATGGCTCTAACACTCCACAGATTAGGCGAAAGCAAACCATGCCTCAGCATGCTGAACGAAATTGATTTTGCTAAATTCAGCAGGGAAAAACAAAATGAACTGCTGCTAGCAAAAGCAGATTCCCTGGTCGATTCGGGAAAAATCGACGAGGGAATAAAAAATTATAATATACTTCTTGCAGAAAAGGATTCTGAACAGTTAAACATTACTGTTTTAATAAAGATAGCACGTGCTGATATAGATTTAAATGCTTATGATGAAAGCATTGAAATTTGTACCCGGTTAATCAAGTCTCCTACTGTATCGCATGAACAGCTTGCCCAATGTTTTAATATTCTTGGTCTCGCCGCTTTTTACAAAGATGATAATTTAATCGATGCGCTTAATTATTTTAAAACTGCATTAAACCATTTTGAACAAGCCGGTAATAAATTGGGTTTATCTCAAATGTACCTGAACTCCGGCAATATTTATAATATGCAGTGCATGCCTGTTAAAGCAAAAGAAAGCTGGGAAAATTCTCTTGAGATCAATCGTTCAATTGGCAACCTTGACCAGGAAGCACGCCTGCTTCTTAATTTCGGAATATTTCATTTTGAACGGTTTGATTTTGAACAGGCGATAGAATCTTACAAGAGAGCAGTTGTTATTTTCGTGAGTCTCGGAAATAAAAATGGCAGGGGCATGGCGCTCACTAATCTTGGTGAAATTTATTTGTTCATTTGCGAATATCAAAAAGCGTATGATTCTCTTATTGAAGCCGATAAAATATTTAAAGACCTTTCAAATACAAGCGAAGGTCTTGAGACTTTATTTCTGCTTGCTAAACTTTATTTTATCGCTGGTGATTTTGATAGACTTAAAGGCGTGGTAAAAGAGTATATACAATTGTCCGAAGATGAAAATATTCAGGAAAAAATTAGATTAAATGTTCTGCTGCTAAATTTATTCTCTTCAACGGCTAATAATGAAGAAGCGGGCGAAGCAAAATATATCTCTTTGCTAAAAAGTTTTTATGATAGGCAGGATTATCAAAACTTCTTTACTGTGATTATGATGCTAATCGATTACTGTAAGGCGGAAAATAAATACGGCTTCGCTTATGAAATGATAACTTTACCGGAAATTGAGAATGTTTGTAAAACCAATCCTTATTTATCAGCCGAAAAAGATTATATTGTGGGCATTATATCCGAAAAGACTAAAGATCTTCAAATGTCTTCACCTCTCGATTATTATCTCTCTGCTTATGAAAAAATAAAGGACTTAAATATTGTTGAAGTAACATGGAAAATTCTTTTCGCACTTTCAGAGCAGTATTTTAATCGCGGTATGATGAGCAAAACAGCCGAGTTTGTTAGCTACACTAAATCATTAATTTATCATACGGGTGAAGATCTTAAAGATTCTCAGCTCAAAAATTCATATTTTCGGAAGACAGAATGTTGTCTTGCTTTTGAAAAATTAGATTACTTAGAAAAACATCTCTAAACATGTCTATTAATACTGTTAAAATTAAATTGTATTCTGACTTTAAAGACAGCACCTCTATTTCTGGAGCTGTTAGACAAATCCAATTAATCTATACATCGCTTGAGTTTGAAATTTCCAAAGAATTCAAATTTGAAGCCGATGAAATAATCATCATGTACGTCAAAACATTAGACTCGGCATACTTCAATGCAGTTGTTGATAGCAGGGAGATCATCCCGAATAAAATAATATTTGTTACAAACGATAATGATGCAGTTCTTGTAAGCACTTTAGCAAAACTCGGTTTCACCGAGATCTTTGTTCTTCCGTACGAACTTTTCAAATTTGTTAATTATCTTAAGGAAGTTATCGAAAACAATGCTTATGTAACTTCTTCAACTCCAATAAATGTTTTTGAAAACTCCGGAGATGGTTTCGACAAATTTCTGGGCGAATGTTCGGAAATCAGGAAACTAAAATCGATAGCAAAAAAAATAAGCGCTCGGGATGACATAAATATCCTGATAACCGGCGATACAGGAACCGGTAAGGGATTACTTGCAAAAGCGATTCATCAATTCAGCCGTTCTAAAGACTCTCCTTTTGTTGAAATTATGTGTACTGCAATTCCCGAAGCTTTGATGGAATCTGAACTATTCGGTTATGAAGCTGGAGCTTTCACAAGCGCTAAAACCCGCAAACCCGGCTTATTTGAACTGGGGGAAAACGGAACTATTTTTTTAGATGAAGTAGGCGAACTTAATCTTTCAATTCAAACTAAATTGTTACGCACATTAGAAAAGAAAGTTCTCCGGCGCTTAGGAGGAACGGTAGATATTATTTTTAATTCAAGAATTATCTCTGCAACAAGCCGCAACCTGCCCCAAATGGTTGATGAAGGAAGCTTCCGGAATGACCTATTTCACCGGCTTTATGTTGTGTCGCTTAACATCCCGCCTTTGAAAAAACGCGGAGATGATATTATACATATTGCAGAACATTTTATGAGAGAATACAATAAACAGTTCGGTAAATGTTTTTCATCTTTAGAACCGGCATTAAAAAGATTTTTCTTAGAATATTCGTGGAATGGTAATGTTAGGGAACTTAAAAATTCTATAGAACGGGCAGTGCTTCTCGGGTATGGTAAAAAGCTTAAACTTTCACAATTCTCGTTTTTAACTGAAAAACATAAATTTTCCGGAGAGAATGATAAAACCGAATCGAATTTATTAATCGGTGTCGACTATAAGATGACCGATATAAGAAAATTAAATATAATGTACGCCGCTAACGTCTTAAAAAAAGAAGCGGGAAATAAAACTAAAACCGCAAAAGTTTTGGGAATTTCCCGTCCTAAATTAGACTCCCTTTTAGGAGAAGTCGAAAAGTTGTAAAATTTCTTTACAATTCATCCCTTTTTTACCGGTCAAAAAATGGCAATATTTACCGGTATTTCTCGCTGTCCTTTCACTATAATCCAAAATCAAGCTTTTTGAATTTGGCATAAAAAATGCACAATGATAATGTCTTATTACAAGGCAAAATTCATCTGGGGCGTTCTATAAACTATTTTTTTTTATTTTTATGAGAGGTTCTTTTATGAAACATCTGATTCTCGCTCTTTTTCTTGTTGGAATTTTCCTTGCTGGATGTTCCGATCTAAACAACAGTACTGTCCCTGTTGGTACTCAGTCAACCGTCCAAAAAATAAAAATGCCGGCTCCAAGTTCTTTATCTGTTGAAACTGTATTTTCGGTTTCCGAAAGAATCGTGGGAAATATTGGCGGCGATGTTGAGCTCGAAGGTTTTTATTCAACTTCAACCGGTGAAGTTACAATTGAAGCATCGCTTGACGTCCCGACTGGCGCTTATGATGGAGCAAAAGTTCTTTCTATAGTAAATGAAGGACAATTTGTTGAAGTAGATTTAAGCCCCACAATGGTGTTTGACGCTCCGGTACTTTTAACAATAAGAATGGAAGGTTTAGATCTTTCCGATGTTAATCCGGCTCAAGTTAACTTTTTATATTTTGCAGACGACGGAAGCACCGAAGCTGTAACTTATGATAATTTAATTGTTGATGTTGAAAATGGAATTCTGGCAGTGGTAAATGCTCAGCTAAACCATTTTTCCAGATATGGTTTTGCAAAGTAAATAATTTTACTTGCGCCAGCCGTTTGTTCGTGTAATCCGTAATAATAAACGGATTACACGGTTAAAAAAATTAATTCTTATAAACCCGCTGCTTTAGCATTGCTATATAAATGGGGTAGGCAGCGGGTTGATGTAATAATGCGCCGTTATAGCGGATTAAGAAATTCCTCTGCCGGGGCGGAGGACTTACCTTTGTGCAAGAATTAAAAATTAATTAGATTTTTTTGAAGGGCGTTTTTTTATGGTTTACAAAAAAGTTGTTTTCTCTTTTATTATTTTTTTAACACTATTTACATCCTGCAATACAAACGAACCGGATAGTACACCGGCTAATATTGAGTTTGCAGCCGAAGATGCTTCATGCACGGAAGCATGGATAAAATTAGAAGCAGATAACATAAAAGCCGCACAAGTTTTTAGGGAAGATTCTCTCATCTATTCATTCAACACAAACAGCATTGACACAGTTCTTTATGATGAAGGACTGCTGCCTAATCAGTCTTACAAATACAAATTAACAATACAGCATCCGTTAGCTAACGGAAACAATTCAGCAGCAAGCAAAGAACTAACTCTGCAAACAATGGACACAACAAGCCATGAGTTTACATGGCAAACATTTACATTTGGGCAGCACAGCAGCAGCGTGCTTTACGATGTAGCCATAATAAACGAAAACAACATTTGGGCAGTGGGTGAAATTTATTTGAAAGACTCTCTCGGCAACCCCGACCCTAATGCTTATAATGCCGTGCATTGGGATGGGAGTGAGTGGGAGTTGAAAAAGATTACAGTTGATTTTAGAGGTAGTTTAATTACACCCCCATTAACTGGTGTTTTCACTTTCTCAGGTACTGATATATGGTTTGTTGGTAGTTTACCTATACATGGTGATGGAATATCATGGCAGATGTACGATCTAAGAACGACTGTTGACCCCAATTTATTACTAATGAAAACTTGGGGAACAAATTCAAATGATATTTATTTCGTTGGTCTAGATGGCAACATAGCCCACTACTCCGGTGCAAGCGGTGGCTGGCAGAAGATAGAGAGCGGAACGGATTTGAATATTTATGATATATGGGGAATAGACGATCTAAATTCAGATAAGCTTATACTTTGTGTTGCTACAAACTTATACACGAATGATGAACGAAATCTGCTAAGAATCAACCCCAAATGGATAATTTGAAAAGAGGTAAAATGAAAAAAATATTTTTAGCCGTATTAATAATTTCTTCTGTTGCTGTTACCTCAGCGCAAGACAAAGACACATCATACAAATATTGGATTACCATCGGAGGAGGATTCTGGCCTGAACAAGATCTTAGTTTCAACATTAACTATAGTTTTTCGCCAAACTTTAGTTTTTTATCAGATGATAACTTTTTTAAAGTCGAATACTTTTCAAAAGGAGGGTTCTCTTTCAGTAAAAATATAGAGGTTGGAAAAGATGGGTTTCTTTATAACACAATAAATCTTTCGATTGGCAAAAGAATATTATCTGACTGGTTTATGGCTTGTCTGTTTTTAGGTCCCTCATATGTATTTGGAGAAAAAAGAACACCTTATGGACCCTACGAAAAGTTTAAAACTATCGGTGTAGGAAGTGATATACAATTATTGTTCAGGCTTGCTAATGAAATTGGAATTGGAGTTGGATTATATGGCAATTTGAATTTTGCCAATAACTATGTGGGTATCAATATAAATATAAATCTTGGAAATGGTAAGTAATTAATTAGGAAACATAAAATGATAAAGATGATATATGGTTTTGTAATCTTTATAGCTTTTTTATTTGCAGCAAGCTGCAAGAAAGATACACCAGTCGTCCCGCCAATTGTACAGCAAGATACCACAAGCCATTTAATTAATTGGGTTATTGATGATATAGGCAATTACGGAAGTTATTTGCTGGATATAGCCATAATAGACGAAAACAACATTTGGGCAGTTGGCGAAATTTATATGAATGACTCGCTTGGCAATCCAGATTCGAAACTTTACAATCTTATAAAATGGAACGGGACTGAATGGAAACCGGAAAGAATTTATTTCACAAATAGCCAAGGACAATCATTTCTAGCACCAATGAAATCAATTTTTGCATTAAGTGAGAATGACATTTGGATTGGTTTAGACCAATTAATTCATTGGGACGGAAGCGACTATATTGAATATGAACTTTCGGATGCAATCTTTCAGAGTTGGATCAACAAACTCTGGGGCAAATCGAGCGAGGATTTGTATGTAGTTGGTAATGGCGGTAACATAGCGCACTACAGTAACGGACAGTGGAGTAAGATAGAAAGCGGGACAGATGTAAATTTAAGAGACGTTTGGGGAAGCCCCGATGGAAGTATAGTTTGGGCTGCTGGTTTTGAGGATTCATACGGCACGGTGTTTTTAAGAAACACAGGTAATGGTTTTGAAAAAGTTCTTGAAATAACCGGCCCTAATATGCCTCACCCGCCAAATGAAATTACTCACGTATTTAAAAGCTTATGGACAGATAAAACAGATACCGTCTATCTTGGTGCAATAGGAAGAGTGTATGCTGCACCAAAAAATACAACCGGTTACGCAAAAGAAAACATCTGGTGGGATTATGAAAATCAGACCGAGTATCCGCCAGAAACAAAAATCATTAGGGGTACAGCAGGCAATGATATATTTGTGGGTGGATATCTTCAATCTGTTAGTCACTGGAATGGAGCGAGTTGGAAAGGATATCTTGAGTTAGAGGGAGATGGAACCTGGTACAGTATGGCTGTAAAAGATAATTTAATTATAACAGTAGGTGAAAGTTTTAGTGCACCCGGGAATGCTAGAATAGCACGGGGGTACAGAATTAAATGAATACCCTACGAAGAAAAGGCTTAGAAATGCTCAACCATTATTGAAAGGAGGTGTTTAAAATGAATAATTCAGAACCAATAAATTAAAAGAGTAACGGTGCTGGAACACCGTTACCCAAAATTACAAACAAAGGCAACGGCATTTCTCGCATAGGCGAGATACGCCTTTTATGTTTGTGTCTTAATTTTAGCGAATTAATCCTTTCAATGAAAGGGAAATATTTATGAAAATCGTTTTCAATCTCATATCATTAATAATAAGGATAACAGTTATGAAATGCTTCATCTATCAAATTCTTTTTTTGCTACTTTTTTCTACTTGCCTTTTAGCTCAAAACAATCAAGGAAATTTTAGGTCTGCGATAGATACTACCGAAGATGGATTTATGAGTACCTGGCAAGAAAGTACAAATTTAAGTGATAAACTTACTATTATAGTCGAATATGACTTTCCTACTGAATTTGGGTTTTACTTAGGACAAAGCAAACTTGAATATAAAACATTAACGCTATTTACCAGAGTTGATGTCAGATATGACAATGGCAGTTGGATCACATTATTAAATACTGTAGGATATACAACAGGGGAGTTCATTCCGCCTTGGAATACATTAGGAACTCACACAATGGATATTAAATATTTGGATTTGGGTGGAATATCACACACAATAAATCAAATTGTATTTGTTATTCCTCCACGAGATAAAGTCTATTATGATGAGTTGGGAAATTGGGTGAGCGGATGGACAGGAACAACTCCAGAAATAGATAGACCTGTTATCATAATAGAAGGATTCGATCCTATGAATCTAACTTGGCCCGATTATTATTATGGTAAAGCTGCTAACTGGCTAAACAGAATACGCAACTTAGATGCTGATGTTTTG
>Ga0100390_10004377_pt1 | contig 12225 bp, 8 predicted proteins | sample CryGeymeta201514_FD_81540 | JGI IMG/M metagenome (GOLD analysis project Ga0100390, IMG submission 81540) | Groundwater microbial communities from Crystal Geyser aquifers in Utah, USA - Crystal Geyser metaG 2015-14 | ecosystem: Environmental > Aquatic > Deep subsurface > Groundwater | place: USA... | reverse complement strand
TTGAGTGAGCATCTGAGTTGGAAACCAGAGTTAACCCTTTCAGGTTAGAAACACGCCAATTCATCTCCGGATCCGAAGAAAGACCGGTCTCAAGGGCAAATATATGAGGCGTAAGGTCCTCGAAACATTCTTCAAGGGCATCAAAACCCGATTTGGATCCGAAAATAGAAAACCAAGGAGTCCATATATGTGCCGGTATTAGGAAAGCCGTTTCCGAAGTCTCGAGAACGATCTCTAAAAGATCTCTAGCATCCAAACCGAGGACAGGTCTTCCGTCAGAACGGATATTTCCGATCCTCTCCATCTTCCGGTTGAACCTTTCGGCACTTTGCATATCCGGTAAAAAAACGATATTATGGTTTTTTCTAACTTTTCCGTTTTTCTTATAAATATTGCTGATTTCACAGGATAAAATAAACTGAAGGCCCTTTTGGCAAACCGGTGGAACTTGTTGGTCTGCATGCCTCAAAATGGAGTCTTTGAGTTTAAAAAGCCCATTTTCCAAAGGATTACATTTTTCTTTAATCTCGGAAAACCAGGCAGGATGAGTAAAATCTCCTGTAGCGATGACAGAGATTCCTTTTTTTTGAGCAGCAATATGTATATTTTCAAAATCTAGATTCTTTGCCGTTGCCCTGGAATATTTAGAGTGGATGTGGAGATCCGCGATAAATTTCATCTTTGCTCGGTTACCTGAAGTCTACGTTTTTTCTAATATTCTTTTGGTCGGGCCAAAAGACTGTAAAAAATATTAGGGGTCCTGTCAAACAAAGGCGGTTCTTCGTTTGGACCAAAAGAAATAAAAAAACCTTGATATCTTTTCTATTTCAATATATATGCTATCATCATTTTAAACAAATACCATATATAGTGCCTTTATATTTTTGTTCCCTCGGCTTGATGAAGAACCGTTTACATCGTGTATAAACCCTGTCAATTTTAAGGCGGTTTTTAAACACCTAAAATATTGATTTTGATAATTGAAAAGAAATTTACATGGAATCAACAAAATTATGTTGGTTTCTTTATCGATAATTAGTTATTAAATGAATGGGTTGGAATTATAATATCCCTTTTAACGTGGCATTATTAAATTCTTTTTTTTAAAGATAATATAAAAAGGAAAGAGCTATGAAAATAATTGTCAATAAGAGGGATATCACCGAAATACTATCCAGGATACAGGGGATCACCGGTAGAAGAAGCGGGTTGGCCATTACTGAAAACGTGCTGATCAAAGCCGAGGATGCCGGAATTACCATAGTAGCCACCGATCTTGAAACCGGCTTTAGGGGAAATTATCCTGCGACGGTGGAGTCAGCCGGAATCATGGCCCTTAATTCAAGAAAATTCTACGAAATTGCAAAGGAATTTCCAACAGAAGAGATCACCCTCCAAGAGGTTGAAAATCGATGGATCCAAATCGGAAACCATAAGACCATTTATCGCATGGTTGGAACGAATCCTGAAGATTTTCCGGAAATACCCAGACTGGAAGAAGGGTCTTATTTTGATATCGATTCGCAAGAATTTAATAGAATGATCGATCAAACGATCTTCATTCCTGCACCGTCTGATAACAAGCGCGCACATACCAATGGAGTGCTCTTTGAAAAGATTTCTGAACCAAAACGTATCATTCGCATGGTTTCAACCGATGGCAGTAGGCTTTCCTGTGTGGATTGTGAAATAACAACCGAATTCGAGTTACCCTCGGGCATGTCGATACTGGTTCCCAAATCCGGGCTTAATGAGGTTAGAAAAATATTGAACGATCAGGAAACGGTTCAAGTCGGATTCATGCGTAACCATTTCATTTTAAAAAAGGCAAAAGAAACCGTCTTGATTCGTCTTCTCGAAGGCAGTTTTCCGAAATATCAGGACATTCTTGAAAAAAGCGGCAGCCGTCAGGTTTTCATTAACAGGCAAGTGTTTTTGATGATGCTGAAAAGAATGTCCATCTTGTCGTCTGATGCTTATAAGGGAGTCGTTTTTAATTTTACTAATGGAAGACTGACGATCCAGACAACAAATCCTGATATCGGAGAGTCCAAAGAAGACATGGATATTAACTATGATGGGCCTTCCATTGAAGCGGTTTTTAATCCTAGGTTTTTCATTGAAATTTTAAGTGTCATTGATGATGAAGATATCATTTTGATTCTCATCAGTGCGGAAAAACCCTGTTACATCGAAGGGAATAAAGATAAACGGTTTATCAGCGCAATCATGCCGATGAGGATTTGATGGAACAGAAGAACTACAACGAAGACAGCATAGAGGTTTTGGAAGGCTTAGCGGCGGTTCGCATGAGGCCGTCCATGTATATCGGAAATGTGGATGTAGAAGGGCTTCACCACCTGGTTTATGAGGTGGTTGACAACAGCGTGGATGAGGCCATGGCCGGGTATTGCAGCCAAATCTATGTGACCGTTCATGCAGATAATAGCGTGACCGTGGAGGATAACGGCCGTGGAATCCCTGTCGGAATCCATAAAACCGAAAAGGTTTCTGCAGTGGAAGTAGTCATGACCAAGCTTCATTCAGGAGGCAAATTTAATAATAAGTCTTACAAAGTTTCCGGAGGGTTGCATGGTGTTGGTGTCTCTGTGGTGAATGCCCTTTCGAAGCTTTTCGAGGTCAGGGTTTTTCTTGACGGAAACATTTACTATCAGTCTTATGAAAAAGGAAAAAAAACCAGCGAACTGTATATTATTGGAAAAACAAAAAAACAAGGAACTGTCATCCATTTTAAACCCGACACCGAAATTCTGGCCACCGATAATTTTAATTATGAAATTTTATCACGCCGGCTGAGGGAATTGGCTTTTTTAAACAAAGGCCTAAAGATCGCAATCGAAGACGAACGCACTGAAAAAAAAGAGGAATTTCTTTATACGGGGGGAATTCGATCCTTTGTTGAGTATCTAAATAAAAGGCACACGCCGCTTCATAAACCGATTGTCATAGAAGGAACCCGAAACGGATCCGAGATCGAGGTGAGCATCCAGTACAACGATACCTATGTGGAAAAATTATTGTCTTTTGCAAATAATATTAACACAATAGAAGGTGGATTTCATCTGGTTGGATTCAAAGCGGCTCTGACTCGAACCATCAACCAATATGCCAGCAATGATAGCATACCCAAAAACCTGCAGGCAAAAATATCAGGAGACGATGTGCGGGAGGGACTTACCGCCATTATCAGCGTTCGGATCCAATCCCCTCAATTCGAAGGACAGACCAAGACCAAGCTCGGCAACACCGAGATCAAGGGAATGGTGGAATCTTTGGTCAATGAAAAACTTTCAGTTTTTTTTGAAGAAAATCCATCGGTTGCAAAAAAAATTTTAGCAAAGGCCATTGACGCAGCAAGAGCCAGGGATGCCGCAAAACGCGCCAGGGATATTGCCAGAACCAAGGGTTCGCTGGTTGACTCCGCATTGCCGGGAAAGCTGGCGGATTGCCAGATATCCGAGCCGTCTCAAAGAGAGCTTTTCCTTGTGGAAGGAGATTCGGCCGGCGGTAGCGCCAAGCAGGGAAGGGATCGGCGGTTCCAGGCAATACTTCCCCTTAAGGGTAAGATTCTCAACGTGGAAAAGGCTCGTTTTGATAAGATCTTAAACAGCGATGAAATCAAAAATATCATCACCGCACTGGGAACCGGAGCTGGTCAGGAAGAATTTAATATCGAAAAGATACGGTATCATAAAATCATCATTATGACCGATGCGGATGTTGATGGGTCCCATATCCGAACGCTGCTTCTCACCTTTTTCTACAGACAAACGAAAGAAATTATCGAGAAGGGATATCTCTATATCGCACAACCGCCCCTTTTTCGGGTAGCCAAGAGTAAAAACGAAGTCTATCTCAAAGACGAAACGAAGCTGAGTGACCATTTATTGAAGAAAGTTTGCGATCAAAAGCGTGTGGAAGTGGAGCGCACGGGAGAAAGGATCGACGGACATAAACTTCATGGTCTGCTCGGAAACTTGAACGCCTATTTCGCCGGATTGGCCAAATTGGAACAACGGGGAATCCCCCCTCGATTGGTCGAATTGCTGATCAAAAGCGGAGTCGAAGACAAAGCATTCCTGGCAGACAAGGAAAAAATGTCCGGGTTTATGGCAACGCTCTTATCGATGGGTTTTTCTTCAAAAGAATTAATGTGGAACGAAAAGAGACAGACTTTTGAAATTCATCTTTCATCCTCACAAGAAATGGGTGAAGCGGCAGATGCCACACCCTTTGTTCAAAACAACTTCAATCTTTTAAAGATCGGCATGAGCCTGGTGTATTCTCCTGATTTCCAACAATGCGTGAACGCGGGCAGATCCGTTCTAAAGCAAGAGGAAACGACCCATCGGGTATTCAGCAAAGAAAAAGAAGGTGAACCCGTTCGGGTTGAAAGCAAAAAGGCCCTGTTTGATTATCTGATGATGGAAGCAAAGAAGGGATTGGTGATCCAAAGATATAAGGGGCTCGGGGAGATGAATCCCGAACAGCTCTGGAAGACCACCATGAATCCGGAAACACGGACGCTGCTCCAGGTTAAGGTGGAAGATGCCATAGATGCCGATGAAATTTTCACCATCTTAATGGGAGACGATGTGGAGCCGAGGCGGGAATTCATTAATAGCCACGCTTTAGAAGTGAACACTCTGGATATTTGATTTATCTTCCGGAAGGATTTTGACATCTCCTTTTTGAAAAGGATATTAAACCCCATGAAGATCTATCAGATACAGGCCAGAGATCTCCCGGATTTGTGGTTCCAGGCCGTTCACGACATACTGGATGTTGGCAGACGATTTCAAATAGATCGGGGATCGTATGCCGGTCAGACCCGGCTGGAATACGACTATTTCATCGGTCATGTGAAATATCCCGGGACACAACCCTTGATCCCCGATATTCCGCCTTCCTGCGGAATTCCAAATCCCGTGGAACACGATTACATCTATGGGGGACCGGGGTATGATCGGGCTTATATTGAATATCTCATGTCTCCTAGAAAAGAACCTGGTGAATCGTACACCTATGGAGAACGTTTGACCCGGGTGCCCATAACGGGGGAAAAATTAGCGTGGTGGAAAGACAACCGAACCGAAATCGTCGATAAAAGAAACATCGACGGCAGGATCGTATTTAAAGAAGGGGAAGCTTTATATTTCAACCAAATCGAATGGGTGATCGACACGTACCGGCGTTTCGGAGAAAGAAACAATCAACTGGTCCTTCAAGTCGCACACCCTTCGGATCACACGCTATTGGATCCACCCTGCTTAAGACACATCGACACGCGGATTCAGGACGGTGCCCTCTATTTCTTTGTGTATTTCCGATCCTGGGACCTGTGGAACGGGCTCCCGGCCAATATGGCTGCCATCCAGAACCTCAAGGAATATATGGCCGCGGAAATCGGCGTCAAAGACGGAGAAATAATCATCGAAAGCAAGGGGCTGCACCTTTACGGCTATGCGGAAGAACTAGCCAGGCTTCGGTGTTTAAGGACTTAAGAGCTTCCCGTTTTCAATGCTCATTGAACTCGAAGCGGATCAGCCAAAGGCAAACAGGCCGGTTGATGTGTTTGGAAAGGTGGACGGTGATTATCAATGGTTTAAATAAATCCAAAGCGGCACCAACATTCGCATAGAACCCATCAATACACAGACCGTGTGGTTATGCTACCCCGTGAAACCTGAAATACACGCACCATTCGGCGTGGTCCTCATCTCCGCCCCGTGGCCTCTTTACAATCGGCCTTCCGTTCAGATCGGAGCCCTCAAAAGCTGCCTAACATCCTGTTTTCCGGATATTTCGATATATACCCACCATGCATACCTTCAAGTCGCCGAATCCATCGGTTATCTGGTTTATCAGGCTATTTCAGAGCGGACATGGTTGGCAGAAGCCGTTTACGCCGCGCTGCTCTTTCCTGAAAAGAAAACCGCGGCTGATCGCCTTTTCCAACGGTACGCATCAAAAAAAACGGTTCTCAAAAAGATCAATTTTTTCAAACTCGTTGAAGACATCAGAACGATCACGGAAAAAATCCTATCCGGTATTTCCTTTCAAGAATTTCATCTGGCCGGAATCTCCGTCTGTCTGTGCCAGCTCAGTGCATCTTTATATTTTGCTCGATGTATTAAGAGACAGGCGCCCAAGATCCAGGTCGTCTTGGGGGGCTCATCGCTTTCGGGTCTTTGCGGAACTCCTCTTTTTCGCTTTTTTCCCGAGATCGATTTCCTGGTCCACGGAGAAGGGGAGTTGCCCCTGACTCACATCGTAGAACACCTGATTCAAAACAAAGAAAGACATCAACCCGTGCCTCCTATCAAGGGGGTTTTTCAAAGGGAGATGTTTCAATCAACAGAGGATGTCACGTTCGATCAAATCCCGAACCTTAGGAGCCTTTCATCGCCGGACTATGACGACTATTTTGCGCTTCTAAAAGCGCTGCCCCCAGAAAACCGCTTTTTCCCGACGCTTCCCGTTGAGGCCTCCCGAGGATGCTGGTGGCACCGGAAAACGATCAGTCCCCGTAGCCGGCGACAGGGGTGTGCATTCTGCAATTTGAACCTCCAGTGGCGCGGATATCGATGCAAGGATCCAGGCCAGGCCGCAAAGGAGGTGGATCATCTCACACGAAAGCACCGGGTCCTTTCCGTGGCTTTTACCGACAACATCATTCCCCCGAAACTGTCTGAGTCTCTCTTTGAGGAATTGGCAGCACATGGAAAGGATTACCACTTTTTTTGCGAACTTCGTGCAGACACGCCGAAAGATCTTTTGGAGCGGATGCAAAGAGCCGGTGTCAAAGAAGTACAAATCGGGATAGAAGCGTTAAGCACCCCATTACTTAACAGGTTGAATAAGGGAACTTGCGCCCTTCAAAACCTGGAGATCATGAAACACTGTGAGAAGTTGGGCATGATCAGCATTTCCAACCTGATACTGTATTTTCCCGGAAGCGATGCGGCGGATGTTGCCGAGACGCTCAGGCTCTTGGATTTTGCCAAGCCTTTTCGACCGTTGCGCACGGTTTCTTTCTGGCTGGGAAGGGGAAGCCCGGTATGGGAGGATCCGGCCTCCTTTGGTATTCACGGGGCTTATAATCATCCTGACTACCAGAGATTATTTCCCAAGGCGATGGCAAAAGAACTCCCTTGGATGGTACAGGCCTATCGAGGAGATCGAACTCATCAGAAGCGGTTATGGCGTCCTGTTAAAGAGAGCGTCAAAAAATGGAAGAAAGAGTATGAGCGCCTTTATGAGGGTTCGGAGAAGGATCCGATATTGAGTTTTTCAGACGGCGGGGAATTTTTGATCATTCGGCAGCGCCGACCCGGTGCGTCGCCCTTGAATCATCGGTTGGAGGGCAGGTCCAGAGAAATTTATCTCTATTGTGATTCCGTGCGCAGCATTCAAGAAATCCTCATACAATTTAAAGGGTTATCGAAGGAAAAGGTGGCCCGATTTTTGGAGTTGATGGTGGGAAAACGATTGATGGCCAATGAAGGGAGCCGGTATCTCAGCCTGGCGATTTCAGAACGCTTCCGTTGTTGATTTTTTAAAAAGCGATAGTCTCGATGTGTGGAGGCCTCTCAAGATCGAACATTGATATTTGACAGAAAGGGATTGCTTTTTTATGATAAAAATCAAGTTTCCAATAAAAGTTCAGATAGGTCAAAACGGTAATCCAAAATTGAATGGAGGAAGCCATGTTTTCTAAGGTAATGATACGGATGCTGGGGATAATGGTTTGTCTGATGATGGTTTCAACAGGGATCGGATTTGCGGCACAAAAGGGGATGCGCTATTCCATTATGGTGACCAAATTCGAAAATCATTCCGGCTGGCACAGACAATGGGACCTGGGAGACGCCTGGGGTGCCGTGTTGACGGACAGCCTAAATTCAGCCGGGAATTTCGTCGTGTTGGGGGAAAAAGATATGCGGCAGGAGGCCATGGACGAGCAGGATCTCGCAGCAAGCGGGAGGGCCGCCGGCGGAGGCAAGCAGGTGGTCACAGGGCAGATGACTCCGGCGCAACTTCTCATCAAAGGGGATATCACCCACTTTGACGAAGGAACCAGCGGTGGTGGCGGCGGAATCGGCTTCGGCGGGATACGCGTCGGGGCAGGAGGCGGCACGTCCGAAATCAATGCGGTCATGTACATCATCGATTCGAGCACAGGCCAGGTTCTGGCATCGAAAAAATGTTACGGCAAGGTGACGAAAACCGGGCTTTCGGTGGGAATATCCAAAGGCGGCTTTTCCGGCGATGTGGGAGGGTTCAAGAAGACCAATGCCGGAAAAGCCATCGAACAGGCCGTCGATGAAGGGGTGTCGTTTCTCACCTCAAAACTGGGAGATATTCCCTGGACCGGCGACATCGTCTTGGTAAAAGGAAATAAAGCCTATATCAACAGGGGTTCCCGGGAGGGCGTCGCCGAGGGTCAGGCATTCCGGGTGGGAAAGCTGTCCACCATCCGGGATCCCAATACAGGCGAAGTCCTGGATCAGGAAGTGGAGGTTTCCGGAAAGATCCAGACGGAGAAGGTCAAAGAAAAGCTCAGCATCTGTAATATCACGGAAGGGACCGTCCAAAAAGGGATGACGGTGATGCTTCCGGAATAATCACCGGAAACCCCGGACCCCGTTGAAGTGTGCTATCGGTAGTGGCCTGGAATCCAGTGCCCCTTTCGATTGTAGTGGCCCGGCATCCACGCTTTTCCGGGGACCTCGTGGGGACGCCAGTATCCTTCCATCCATTTCCCCTTGGGGTCAAGGTAACCCGGCACCCATACTTTTCCTGGAGGAGGTGGGCCGATCGGTTTCCAATAGCCCGGCACCCATACTCCTTCAGGATTAGAATGACCATCCACCCAGAGGAAGCCTTTCTTCTCCACAGGCCTGCAGAACCCATTGATCCATACCCCGTCTGGCGTGGTGTGGGGTGGCACCCAGACATGCCCCGGATCACATGAATCTGCGAAAACCCCGGGGACATGGAGAAGGACAGCGATAATGCCCAAAAAAACAATCACCAAAATACCCTTTTTCATGGGAATCCTCCTTTTTCATAAACGGTGAACATAGAGGTAAGCAAGACCCCGCTAAAGCTTGATGAAATTGTAAAAAGGCCGATTTTTCTCGCGCCGCAAGTCTTTTCGGAAGATTCAAAGGGTTTCGCTAAATCTCAAGAACTCGGCACAAGTTCCTCAAACAGCTTGAGATTTTTAACGCTCAACCCTTTGCCTCTCTTTTTCCGAAAAGACTTGAATGGCGCTCAGAAAACCTTTTTACGAAGCCATCAAAGCTAAACAATGATATAATATCCCTGCTCTGATATCAAACACGGTTCCAAAAAAAACGGATATCCCCCTAAAGCTTAACGGTGATATAATATCCTTGATCCCCCCGCTGTAAAAGAATCACCACCGACGGCTTCTGACGGTATTGGACGACGGCTTTTTTGAAATCGTCAACATTGCGTACCGGAATCTCATCGATTTGGCGGATGACATCACCCGGCTTAGCACCGATTTGGGCAAGCTCGGATCGGGGATCGATCTTGGTGATGACAACACCCTCGGGAATTCCGGCGTTTGCGGGTGTTTTTTGATGACGATTCGGATTTTCCACCAGGATTCCTAAAAGGCGCCTTCCCAGGGCTTCCGCCAGCCCCGGCGGGAAGGACCGGGTTGTCAAGGAAAGAACCTTTTCCTGGTTTTTCCGTAAAATGTGAAGGGAAATGGTGTCCCCCACGGCCACTTGTTTTGCTGCCGCCAGGTAATCCTCGGCTGAAACGACTTTCTGCTTTCCCACCGAAAGAATGACGTCTCCGTTTTGAATGCCGGTTTTTTCGGCCGGGCTTCCCGTCTCCACCGCCTTCACCAAAACCCCTCTGGCATTCGAAGGCCCCAGGTAACGGGACATTCGCTCATCAATGTCCTGAACCACAATGCCGAACCATGAGGAGACAACCTCCCCATATCGGATGAGATCCTGGACGATCCTTATCGCTCGATGGATGGGAATCGCAAAACCGATCCCCTGGGCCTTGGCATAAATGGCTGTATTGATGCCGATCAAATCTCCATGGATATTTAACAGGGGACCCCCGCTGTTTCCCGGGTTGATGGAGGCGTCGGTTTGGATGAAATCCAAAAACACCCGGTCTTCGGTTCGGATACTCCGGTGTAAGGCGCTGATGACCCCCGTAGTGACCGTGTGGCTGAATCCGAAGGGATTCCCAATGGCGATCACCGTCTCGCCGATGAGTAGATCGTCGGAATTCCCCATCTCGACGGAAGGGAGTCTTTCACGGGAATCGACACGTAAGACGGCCAGGTCGGAGTCCGGATCCGCACCGATGATAGTGGCCTTGAATTCCCGCTCGTCCATCAGTGTAACCGATATGGTCCCGGTTCGCTCGATCACATGGGCATTGGTCAGAATAAATGCTCGTTTTCCGTCGATGATAACCCCGGAGCCAAGGCTAGTACGTTTATGGCGACGCTCTAAACCGGGATCGAAAAAGTCCTTGAAAAAGGAATCGAAAAAAGGGTCCGTGGAAAACCCTGAAAACGGGCTGCGCCGGGATCGGACCTCGTACTCGGAATTGATGTTGACGACGGCCGAAGCCACCCGTTTGACCGCTCGAACAATGGGCGTCTCCCTTTCCGATGAGGCATTTGCCAGGGGAAAGGCAAAGAAGGCATAATACAAGAACAAAACGATGGAAAAAAGAATGCGAGAAAAGATCATGCCGGTTTTTTCTTTGGCAAAAAGGCTGTTTTTCATCTATAAAGTTATTCAACGGACTGGAAGTTCCCGGTCTTTTAAATACTCTGATGTACTTAAAACCGGATACTATGGACCCAATAAAAATTCAAGACCTCTTGCCGTTTCTGGAACACCCCAGCCGCTACCTGGGAAGCGAGACCAACCGTTGTCGAAAGGATTTGAGCCATGTCCAACTGCGTATGGCACTGGCTTTCCCCGATTTCTACGAGATCGGCATGTCCCATTTCGGAATACAAATCCTATATCACATCCTGAACAAAGATCCTAAAGTCTTTGCCGAGCGGGTTTTTGCGCCCGGCGAAGATTTATTCGACCGCCTGAAGGCGGCCGGGTTGCCGCTTGTGACCCTGGAAACCCAAACACCGCTGAATCAGATGGATATCGTGGGGTTCAGCCTCCTTTATGAGCTGAATTATACCAATGTGATTTATATGCTGGATTTGGGAAAAATCCCCTTTTTCGCAAAAGAGCGGGGAGATAAGGATCCGCTGGTGATTGCCGGGGGGCCTTGTATGTGTAATCCGGAGCCCGTGGCGGAGGTGCTTGATGCGATCGTCATCGGTGAGGCTGAAGAGGTGATCCGTAAACTGTCCCGGGCATGGCTCGATTGGAATGCAGAAGGGGATAGGCGACGGGAAACTATTTTAAAGATGTGGTCCAAAATCGAGGGGGTATACATTCCTTCCTTCTACAAGCCGATATACGACGCAAGGGGGTTTCAGGAACTTGAACTCCGATCCGGAAACGGCCCGGCATCGGAAACGATCGCTCGAAGGGCCGTGGTGCCGAGCTTGACCGAAGCCCCATTCCCCTTCAATCCTGTCGTCCCTTTTGGAAAGCCCATTCATGATCGCCTTCGACTCGAGATCGCCAGGGGGTGCACTCGGGGATGCCGCTTTTGTCAGGCCGGCATCCTCTATCGGCCCGTTCGGGAACGGTCTCCGGACGACCTCTTGAATATGGCGCAAAACAGCCTTGCTGCTACCGGCTATGACAATATTTCTCTGCTCTCCTTAAGTACCGGAGATTACACAGCGATCGGGTATCTTATGGAAAGGCTGACGGACCGTTGTGAGGACCAGAAAGTGGCTATATCGCTTCCTTCCGTTCGGGCGGGCACCTTGACCCCGAAGCTGATGCAGCTCATACAACGGGTGAGAAAAACCGGTTTTACTATCGCTCCGGAAGCCGGAAGTCAGCGTCTGAGGGATATTGTGAATAAAAACCTTACAGACGCCGAGATTATTGAAACGGTTCAAAACGCTTTTGAACTCGGGTGGCAGGTCATCAAGCTTTATTTTATGGTCGGACTCCCTTTTGAAATTGATGCAGATATCGAGGCATTGGTTGATCTCGTTCAAAAATTGAACGGTTCTGGAGTAAGGAAAAAAGGAAAAGGGAAAGG
>Ga0100390_10004373_pt1 | contig 12226 bp, 7 predicted proteins | sample CryGeymeta201514_FD_81540 | JGI IMG/M metagenome (GOLD analysis project Ga0100390, IMG submission 81540) | Groundwater microbial communities from Crystal Geyser aquifers in Utah, USA - Crystal Geyser metaG 2015-14 | ecosystem: Environmental > Aquatic > Deep subsurface > Groundwater | place: USA... | reverse complement strand
ATAGCCTGCTTGCTCAAACTTGAGTTTATACATATCTAACAAGGCCTCCTCATCCTCCACGATAAGTATTTTTTTAGACATAGAATTTGGTTAATCAGTTAATTAGTTAATCAGTTAATCAGTTTAACCGCGCAACCGATTAACCGATTAACCGATTAACCGCGCAACCGATTCATACCCAGGTTACGCAGGCTACTTTATCGCTTGGCTCTTTAAATCTCATTAATCTAACGCCTTGCGTATCGCGGCCCAACTGATTAACGGTTTTAAAAGGCAACCTGATAACTTGGCCCTTTTCCGAAATAATAATCAAATCTTTATCCTGCATATTGTCCGCCTTAACAATAAAGGCATTAATCACCCGACCGGTTTTAGCTGTTACCTTAACTGTTTTAACGCCTGAACCGCCGCGGCCCTGCACTTTGTAAAGATAAAGCGGCGTGCGTTTGCCAAAGCCTTGCTCAGTAATAACCAAAACTTGGTATTTTTTTTGTATTTCTTTATCGTCCTTTATCACTCCCATGCCCGCCAAGGCATCATCTTTCTTTTTTAAACGAATACCATAAACGCCGGCAGCATTGCGGCCAACATCGCGCACATCAGTCTCTTTAAAACGAATCGCCTGGCCAACTGCTGTCACTAATTGTATCTGATCCTGACCGCCAGTCGGCTTGGTCCAAATTAATTTGTCATCATCTTTAATCTTAATGGCAATGAGGCCGGAGCGCCGGACATTGGCAAAGGCTTCAATCTTGACTTTCTTAACTAGACCTCTTTCCGTGGCAAAAAATAGATATTTACTTTTAACTAATTTATCTAAGGGCAGGACCGAAGTTATCTTTTCGCCGCCGCCCAGTTGCAAAAAATTAATAATCGGCGTGCCTTTGGCAGTACGAACCGCCTGCGGCACTTCATAGGCCTTTAGCTGAAACACCCGGCCGCGAGTAGTAAAAAACAAAATGTCATTATGAGTCAAAGTAGTGAACATAAACTCCACCATGTCCTCTTCTTTAGTAGTTAAACCAATAACGCCTTTGCCGCCTCGGCCCTGAACTTTAAAAGTGTCAGGCGCGACACGTTTGATATAGCCGTCGCGCGTCATTATTACTACTACTGCCTCATTAGGCACCAAATCTTCCGTGGAAAAATCCTTGACGCTATGGACCATCACCTTAGTTTTTCTTTCGTCACCGTATTTATCAGCCAAAACCTTAATTTCCTCTTTAATAATATTTTTAATTTTGCTGGCTGACTTCAAAATCGCTGCCAAATCTTTAATTATATTTCTTTTTTCTTTTAGTTCGTTCTCTATTTTTAATCTTTCTAAGTTCGCCAAAGTCGCTAATTTCATCTCTAAAATAGCTATAGCTTGGCGTTCAGTTAATTTAAATTTCTTTATCAAGTTTACCTTAGCGACTTCCCGATCGCGCGACACTTTAATGGTCTTGATAACCGCGTCAATATTATTCAGAGCGATAGTTAAACCCTCCAAAATATGAGCGCGTTCGCGCGCTTTATCTAAATCAAATTGGGTTCGCTTTCTTACTACTTCCTGACGATGCTTAATGTATTCTTCTAACACCATCTTCAAAGTAAGAACTTTAGGCTGCAATCCGTCCACCAAAGCCAATATATTAACATGAAAAGTTTCCTGCAGTTGAGTTTGCTTGTATAAACTGTTTAAAATCTTTTTGGGATAAGCGTCTTTTTTTAAATCAATCACGATGCGCACGCCGTCTTTATCAGATTCATCCCGCAAATCCTTAATGCCTTCTAATTTTTTGTCTTTGACTAAATCAGCGATTTTTTCCACCAAACTGGCTTTATTGACTTGATAGGGTATCTCCGTAATAACAATTTGGAAATTGTCGCTCTTGGTCTCTTTAATTTCAGCCAAGCCGCGCATGACAATGCCGCCCTTGCCAGTGGCATAAGCCTGCAGGATGTCTTGACTGCTAAAAATAATGCCAGCAGTGGGAAAGTCCGGCCCCTTAACGAACTGCAGCAAATCTTCAACCGTTGCCTCGGGCTGGTCTATTAAGTGAGTAATTGCGCCAACTAATTCGCCTAAGTTATGAGGCGGAATATTAGTTGCCATGCCAACCGCAATACCCATAGTGCCATTAAGCAGTAAGTTAGGCAATTTAGCCGGCATTACCTGCGGCTCTTTTTGGCTGCCATCAAAATTAGGGATAAAATTAACAGTATTTTTTTCAAGATCAAATAATAATTCCTCGGAAATGGGAGATAATTTTGTTTCGGTATAGCGCATAGCCGCCGCGCTATCGCCGTCCATTGAATTGTGAACAAAAATTCCCGCCGCTAAACAAAAATTATGAGTATTATCAATTGTAAGATCGTAGACATCTTCTTTTTTTAATACCCTTTCAATCTTGACAACTTTATGATTATTATTAATCTCTTGGCGAACTAAATCCGGATTGCTTTGAGAATATTGTTCCAATGCTTTCTGCCAAATAGGCGCTGCGCCGTATGGATAAATTTTATTTCTGATCTTTTCATAATTTTCTTCATTAAGCGTGCACTGCTGATTGATAATTTCGCGGCAAACATTCAAAAATTTGATTTTTCCTGTTTTATTGGTAACATGGTTCTTATTGCCTTTAACAATATTTTTATGCATTTGAGAACGATATAAAGTATCTTGCCATAATCGCTTTAGGGTATTACTAGCTGTTCGGCTTAACTCCTCGCGTTTTTCCGGATGAGCTAAAATATATTGTTTGTTGGTTTCACTTAAAAAGCGCCTCATTTTCTCGCGATATTCGGGGTTTTGCCAATTCTTGATGTTTCTTTCTGACAACGCTTTCGCGTAACGAGTTTTATTACTGGGGTTAGACCAAAATTTTTTTCTGCCTTGCGCGATTTTTTCGCGATATTCATTGCTTTGATGCAAACGAGACGCTTGCTTATAATGGACTTTCCAGTGTTCTCCCCACTGCATTCTGACAATATTGTCCGGATCGTTATTCAATTTATTAAAATCTATATGATGCCTTACCCGTCCTGCGCTCTTCTTATATTTACCTATGTTCAAATTATAATTATCGGCCAAATGATGCACTGGCACCCATTCATTTTTTTTGTTTTGATATATTAAAATGTAATCTTCTCTGTTTAGGCGATCAGTTTTGACTGAAAATTTTTGGTACAAAGGCATCAAAGAATCTCCTGATTTTAGCTTCTGCGCTTCCTGATAAAGGCCATCTCGTAACATAAACAGATGATTAGGAGTACATTTTATTTCTTCGCCATTATCTAATATAACTTTAATAATTTCCGCCTGCTTTCTGGTCAATCTGGGGTTTTTGATCTTAGCAATAGAAATAAACCCCAAATTATTAATAGTATAAGTATAATTTTGTTTACCTTTTTTATACTCTTTTATAAGCTCGCTAAAACTCAAATTTCTGCTATCGGTCAATTTTATTTTAGTATCTTTAGTAAAACAACCAAAATTGCCTTGGCCGCGCACCAAGGGGTAGCGCAGAGAAAAATCCTGCGCCATCCTGACTAAAGAATCATAAACAGCCGCGTCGCCGTGCGGATGGTATTTGCCTAAAACTTCGCCGACCACGGTGGCTGACTTGCGAAACTTTGCGCCGGCGCGCAAACCAATACTCCACATGGCATAAAGAATGCGGCGATGAACTGGTTTTAAGCCGTCCCGCGCATCCGGCAAAGCGCGGGAAACTATCACGCTCATGGCGTAATCTAAATAAGACCGGCTCATTTCTTCGATAATTGGCTGGGGCTGGACCAAGCCATATTCAGTTTGCTGCTTACCGTTAACTAATTGTTTAGGAATTATTTTGTTAGAAGCAATTTTGGCTTCTTCATTGTTTAAAACTATTTGCTTATTATCTCCTAGCGAAATTTTCTGGTCTGATTTTATTTGCTCTTTTTTTGGCGGTTGAAGTGATTTTTTAACTGTTTTTGCATCAACTTTTTTCTTAGCCAAAGGCACAGAAGTTGCTTTTTTGGGTAACTTCTTATTTGGCACATTTTTTATTTTTTTATCTTTTATCTTTTTTACCATAAATAAAAAATAATAAATGATGAATCATGGAAAAATTAGGTAGAGACGCCCCGCAAAGTGCGGGGCGTCTCTACCACCGTGGCGCAACAAAAAATATTTGGTATTGTAAAATAAATTTGTAATTTGTAATTCACCTTAAGGTGTGGCGGTAGCCGTAGAGGCGGCTGTTGTGTCTGATAACAATTTTTCTTTGAGTTGTTCAATTTTTTGTTCAGTGCTGGAGGAAATATTGCCAGACGGCAGGGTATTCGGCATAGTTTGATTTTGTAAATTTTTTATCTCTGATAAATTTTTTTTCACTTCGGCCATAGTTTGATTAAGCTCACCTTTGATATTATTCCAATTAAACTGCTGATTACCGTTAGCTGTGTTAGAATCTGTTTTAAAAATAGTTTTAATATTAAATAGCCAAAAACCAATTATTAAAACCATAAAAAAAGTAATGCCGCTCCACATAATCATCTTTTTATCTTGGTCGGTAATATCTGCCTTTGGGGCTTCATTTTCAACCGGCTGATACCCAGCTGGCTCGCGCCAGGTTTCTTCCGCTGATTGAGCAATTACCTGTTTTTTGCTTTTTTTAACCCTAACTTTAATCTTAAAATTACTTTTCGCCTTAGCACTGCCAACACTACCTCCTGCTGTTTTATTCTTAATTCTTAATTCATCATTCTTAATTCTTTTTTGTCTCCTTGGCATAAATTAACACTTAAAAATCACTCATTGTGAGTGTTTAAAACTACTTGAATTATAGCAAAAAAATACCAGCGAGTAAACCCCAATTAAGCTATAAATAGCATAGTTATTTTTTTCCCTCCGCCAGAGTCTCCTGAAAGGGACTCTGGCGTCTCTCTTAAAAATCCACCACATTGGCGTCAGAGTCCTCTAGCGAGAGACTCTGACGGAAGGTAAATATTTAATATTTTAGCTAAAATTAAATAAAATCCACCTGATAAAACAAGACGGATTCCATTATTTAAATAATAATTTATCTTAAATGCTCAATACTACCAACTCCATATCTTCCTGCGGCAAATCCTTTTTAGTAATTTTTAATTTTTCTTCGTAAGACGGCTTAATGCCCAACTCTTTGATAAATTTATCAACACCGTCAATTTTCAGAGTGGAAGCGCCGGTTTTATAATGCATGGGAATAACCAGGCGCGGCTCAATTTGGCTGACGACTTCTACTGCTTTTTTAGCATCAATGGTGTAACTGCCGCCAACCGGAATTAATAAAATGTCAGCTCCTTCAAGCTTTTCTAATTGCTTGGTATCCAAAGTATGGCCCAAATCTCCCAAATGGACAATTTTAATATCTTCTAGATTAATACTATAGGCAATATTATGGCCGCGCTCTTGGCCGTTTTTATTATCATGCCAAGTATCAACGCCTTCAATAAAAACATTTTTAATTTCATATTCACCCGCTCCCTTGATAATAAAAGGATTGCCGCGAATAGCGTCTATGTTATTGTGGTCAGCATGATCGTGGCTAACAGTGACAATATTGGCCTCATGGTGCGGTACTTTAAAGCCGACTGATTTATCAAACGGATCAGTAATAATAGTCACGCCGTCTGGCCCGATTTTATCCTGAATTTTGAAGCAAGAATGCCCGAGATAAGTTAGGTACATAAATTAAAAAATAACAATAACAATTAATTCGCCCCAATTAAATTTGCTCGTCATACAAGAAATTTTTCATTATTTATATGCGGCAAATAAAAATTTAGGTTCAACCTCAACCGACCTATTATCTTGCTGACAGTGAAATTTTTAACCTAGCGTCCAAAGCGTCGGCAACTTTTTGCAAAAAAGCAATACTCGGATTGTAACTGCCGGATTCTAATCTTGACACCGCCGATTGTTTTGTGTCAATCTTTCTGGCAAGCTCTTTCTGCGTTAAACCCCGTTCAATTCTTCTTTTAATAATTATTTCGATCAAAGAAAATTCAGGCCCAAGATTACTATACGCTTTGCTAATTTCTTTGTCTTTTAATAATTTTGTTTTTAATTGTTGGTAGTTTTTCATACTATCTATAATAACTTATATGTTATACATTGTCAAATCGGTGTGCCTTTTTTAAAGCCAGCCGAATCTCTCTTCCAGGAACTCTTTGAGATTTTTTTATAAACCCGTGTAAAAGAAAAATTTTCGATTTACGAAAGATATAAAATATCCGAACTTCCTGCGCGCTGCGTATCCGCAATTCATAAAGCTGGCCACATACCTTTTTACTGTGAGGCAATCCTAAATTATGGCCAAACTTCTCAAGTAAATCAATAATGCGTAATACTTTAGCAATTGTTGATTTTTCTAAAGATTTAATAAATTTCTCCAAAGAAGCGTCTAAAATATTTATTTTCATAATTCAATCCAAAAAATTTAAATTATCTACTAAAATATTTACCGTCGTCATCGTCATCTGGTATTTTTGGCATTGTTAAACCAGCTGGTTTTGTTTGGTCGCTTTCACCATCAACTTCTTCTTCGGTAAAATCCGGCTCTTTATTTTCTCCCTCTTCCTCGCCTTCTTCCTCTCCTTCTGATAAATAATCATCCGGCGCTTCGGTTTCTTCTTGACGGTGCAGCGGCGCTCCGCTAATACCTTGGTCTATTAAACTATCATATTGCTCTTTAGAGATCAAAACTTCTCTGGGTTTAGCGCCATTGGCCGGGCCAACTATACCGTCTCGCTCTAATAAATCTAGCATTCTGGCTGCCCGGGCGTAACCAACACCTAAACGGCGCTGTAAATATGAAGCCGAGGCTTTGTTTGAATTAATAATTTCCTCTTTGGCTGCTTCTAATAAACTATCATCATCCGCTCCAGCGCCATATAGGCCGATACCGGCGCTGCCATAGACCCTTTGTTTTTCTACAATACTTTCTATATAATTCGGCTCACCGCCTTGTTGGCTGATATAATTAACGATTCTTTTGATTTCATTATCACTGACAAAAGCTCCCTGCAATCTCTTTGGTTTGGAAATTTCCGCGGCGGTAAAGAGCAGATCACCCCGTCCGAGAAGTTTTTCCGCGCCCAGTGAGTCTAAAATAGTGCGCGAATCAACACCCGAGGCCACAGAAAAAGCAATGCGCGCTCGCATATTGGCTTTAATCAAACCGGTTATAATATCAACACTCGGCCGCTGGGTGGCTAGAACTAAATGAATGCCAACCGCCCGGGACATTTGCGCCAAACGGATAATGCTGCCCTCAACCTCTCTGGCCGCCGCTACCATTAAATCAGCTAACTCATCAATCACAAGAACAATGTAAGGCATTTTGCCTGCCCCGCCCTGGCGGTGGTTCCTATCAGCATTATAGCTGTCAATATTTCTTTTGCTGTACTTGGCAAAAAGTTCAAAACGATGATCCATTTCATTAAGGCACCATCTTAGGGCATTAACTGTCTTACCGACATCAGTAATTACCGGCGCTAATAAATGAGGAATACCGTTATAAACCGGCAATTCTACTCTTTTAGGATCAACTAAAATAAAACGCAAATCATCAGGATTATTTTGGTAAAGCAAACTGACAATAATTGAATTAAGGCAGACTGATTTGCCGGAATTAGTAGCGCCGGCAACCAAAAGATGCGGCATCTTACCTAAATCATCTAACCAGACTTTGCCGGAAACATCCTTGCCTAACGCGATCAGCAAACTGCTTTTCCTATTTTTAAACTGCTCGCTTGATAAAATTTCTTTTAAACCAACAATGGCTTTAACTTGATTGGGCACTTCTACGCCAACCAAGGATTTGCCAGGAATGGGCGCTTCAATCCTGATAGGATGAGCGGCCAAAGCCAAAGCCAAATCATTGCTTAAAGTAGTAATACGCGACAGTTTAATGCCTTCAGCCGGCCGCAAAGTATATTGAGTTACTGTCGGACCGACATTAAACTCGCCCAGCTCGCAAGGTATGCCAAAATTTTCCAAAGTTTTCTGAATAATTAAAGAATTATTTTTAATATCGCCGCTAGTTGGCTTACCAAGGCGACTGTTTAGCAAATCCAGAGGTAAATCAATCTTAATATGAGTCGGTTGCCAATCACCTTCTTCTTCTTTCTCTTTCGCTCTTTTCTCATCCTCATCAACAAATAAAGCCGCTCCTGGCTTAAGCTTATGACTGCGGAAACCACTATCATCAATTTCTTCTTCAGCTATTTCCTCCTCGGTTTCCAGAGCAGGCTCTTCCTCAATAAACTCTTCTTCGTCAGAGACATCAGCGCGCCTAAAAATTTTATTAAAAAGAAAATTAATCGGGGACATTAGCTTGGCAAACCAGCTGTTAGCGCCGATAATTGCCTCCAGCGGCGCATTGAACATTAACATCAAAGAAATAATCAATAAACAAAGTAAAACAATCAAGCTGGCCCAAAAACCCATTATTTTGGTAAAAACTAAAACAATCAGCAATCCTAAATAGCCGCCGCCAGCGCCTTGGGCAATGGTCTCCTGCCATTGGCTTTGCTCAATAAATAAATGAAGTAGTCCGTTAAAAGAAATAATAAAAAGAAATAGTCCCAAATAATTAGCGCCTCTGACCCAATATTTATTTTCGTTATAAAGTAAAAAGCCTAGCCCTAAAAGGATTATGGGGAAGAGCCATTTGCCCCAGCCAAAAACCAATAACAGACCTTTACTTAAATAAACGCCCATGGCGCCGGCCAGATCAAATAGGCTCAACAAGCTGATAGCGCCAAAAGCTAAAATAAAAACAACAAAAATACCCTTTTTAATTTCCGGGTCTAAATCAAAGCTGGGTAAAGCCACATAATCCAAGGGGTTTTTTTTGTATCTTCTTCTGCGTCTAACCATACAAATATAAAGATACTAATATACTAATTTATACGAATACTTTTTATTGGTATTTATTAGTATCATTCGTATATATTCGTATATTAGTATTATATTTATTAATTATAACACTTTTTTCAGCCAAAAAAAAGCACCACTTTCTTGTTTTCTTGATTTTATTTCCTAATCGCCTTAATTAATAATCCGCCTAAAACAATAATCACACCAACCGCTATAACTAATAAATACTTAAATAACTCTAATTTTTTATTCCGCTCTGCTACCGCCCACTCGTTGCTAGCCGCCACTTCACCTAAAACACTGCCGACTGCTATTGGTTGATTTATCAAAACTATATCCTTGATAGAACGCGGCATAATTTTTAAGCCAGAATTAGTTTTACCTAGAATGCCGGTTATGCGGTAGCTTTTGCCTTCTGCTAAATTACTTGGCTTAATGTTGGTTGCTTGTTTAAGGTAAACTATCACTTCGTCGTTGCCATCGTCCAGATAAACAGTTGAGCCTTTTCTTTCAGTCACTTCGCCGCTAACGGCCACTAATTGCCCGATATAGTCTTCGCTGATTTTATCACAGCTTAATTGTTCGGCCGCTGGCACATCTCTATGCTCTAATATTTTTATATCAGCCATATCTTTTGTTTTCAGCCGCTTTTCGCCCTTAATCTGGACAAGCTCGCCTGAAACTTCAATATAATCGCCAACTTTTAATTTAGGAAATTCTTTTTTATAATTATAAATCTGCAGACCAGGGGAACCAACAATATAGAAAAATTGCGCGCCCAAGACGCCGGGTAAAACCGCTACCACGCCTTTGACTTTTAATAAAGCGCCAACTTCATATTCAGCTATTTTTTCCAAAGTCGTCTCAACAGTTTCTCCTGCCTGCTCTTTGCTTTGATTGCTAGCCAATACAAAATTATTGCTTTGACTATCGGCAACGCTAATAATATTTTTTTCTCCCGGGGTTAAAACATTGGTCCAGAACCATTTGCCATTGGCGCCTCGGGCATAAGCTTCACCCTCAACTGCCGCTTCATATTCAACTTGATCAATTAGCTCATCTAAATCAGAAAACAAACGCACCGCATCGCCGGTATTATTCAGAGCTAAACCGCTGTCAAGGCGCTTAACCACTAAATAATCATTTCCCGCTAACCATAAATCTTGTAAAAATTTATAAGGCGCGCTGCCGCCCTCTTCATCATCTAGCTGCCAATTTAATAAATTAGCTGCTGAATTTGCCGGATTATATAATTCAATCCACTCGTCTGTGGCGTCATTGCCTACAGGCGAAGGCAATAATTCATTTATAATTACCGGTGCGGCAGATTTTTTATCAGTCGTTGAAGCTGAAATTACATCATTGTTATCGCCGGGAACTTTAATTATTTTTTCTTTTTTAATTTCATTTTGGCCGTCGCTAACCGACAAGACAACTACGTAACTGCCTGCTTTAGTAAAAGTATGTTCAGGCGAAGGCAAATTTAATTTAACCCCATCGCCAAAATCCCAATTGAATTTTAACTCATCGCCGTCTTGATCAAAGGTGTCAGAGCTGTCAAAAGCCACTGGCTGGCCAACTATTGTTTTATCCGAAAAATTAAAATCAACTTTGGGCGGATGGTTAATGGCTATAAAAATATTAGCTTTATTGGGCGTAATAGTCTCACTCCATATCCAACAATTATTATCATTTTGCATTTTCGTAGTTTCGCACATATTTTCTTTCGCATTATAATTATAACTATTGCCTTCAGCCGCCCGCTCGTATTTAATGGTTTGGCAGGGTTTTTCTGCAAACGGCTGAAATAGATAGACACTGTCGCCATTGTTATTTAAAACTATTTTTGTTTGGCTGCGATAAATTGCTAAATATTCTCCTGCTTTAATAATTAGAGCAGAACTCGTTGTACTGATTTTATGTTTCAAACCGCCGCTGTCAGACAAACTCCAGCCAAACAAATTAACTTCTCTTGTTCCATTATTAAATAATTCAATAAATTCCCCTTGGCTGTCATCACCAATTGGATTAGGCAAAATTTCTGAAACAAAAATATCACTGCTGTAATCATAAAGCGCTTTCTGCTCGGCGCTTATTTCTGCTGCCTCGCTGGTTAAAGTAATGATGTTACTTTTGCCTTTGGTTGGTGTGGTTGTAATAACAAAATCATTAAGATTGTTAAAGCTATTATAACCATCTGATTTTCTCGCGACGCTGTTGGGATCATTGGCTTTAGGCGCGTTATTGCCAATATTGCCATCATCCCAATTGCCATAAGCCACTTGATCAATTAAATTACCCAAGCCGTCGCGCAAAATAATAATATCTCCGCTGTTATTTAAAATTCCTGCCGGCTTGGCAATAATTTTAAATCTTGAACTGCCCTCTATGCCTAATTGGCCGGTTAAGTTAGTTTTTGTTTTACTGCCGTCTTCAATGGTCCAACCGCTTAAATCTATTTCCTGGCCAATGGTATTATAAATTTCTATCCATTCTACTTCATTATCGGTCGGGTCAGCCACAAATTCGTTAATCACCACATCACCTAAATTATATCTCAAACTAACAACAGGCGACGAGGTCGCGGTTGGTGAAGTGGGAATTGATGAAGCAACTGGCGATTTTGGCATTGGTTCTGTTGAACTTTGCGGATTGAGGCTGGACAAATCTTCAAAATCAGATGATTGATTGGTGTCAAAACCGGCTGGTTTACGGGCGAAAGAATGGCCCTCGTCCACATTAATTATATAATCCCCAGCTGTCCAAATACCAGCAGCCACAGCAGCAGATTCCCATGTCTTTCCACCTGCTCCATATTTAACATAATCAATAATTGTGTTACTGGAATGTACGGTACTGTTAAATAAAGCTACCCAACCGTTTGTATTGCCCATATTGCCACCAAACCCAAAAATTCCAGTATATAAATCAGCTGCTGTATTAACACCATCTGCTCTCCAATGAACCACTACAAAATTACCACTGCCGAGCGTAAAATTTGGGAAAGTATAATAATCCCCGGAAACAGCATTTAAATCGTAACCTGTGAGCTCTATCGGATTAGCTGTCCCATTATATAGTTCTATCCATTCTTTCCCTGTATCATTATTTTCTGTTGGATCATAATAAACTTCATTAATTACTAAATGGTCAGCCGCCCAACAGCTTTTTTGCACACAAAAAAATCCTGCACCAAATAACAGGACTAACAAAAAAACAAATACTTTTTTAGACATAGGAATATAAAAAAATTTTTATAACTTTATTTTAGCACACAAAGATCAAAATATAAAAAATGAAAAACCCATAATTCATAATTCTTAATTCGTAATT
>Ga0100390_10004332_pt1 | contig 12281 bp, 14 predicted proteins | sample CryGeymeta201514_FD_81540 | JGI IMG/M metagenome (GOLD analysis project Ga0100390, IMG submission 81540) | Groundwater microbial communities from Crystal Geyser aquifers in Utah, USA - Crystal Geyser metaG 2015-14 | ecosystem: Environmental > Aquatic > Deep subsurface > Groundwater | place... | reverse complement strand
CAGCTTGGCCACAAACCGCGCATCCTCGCCCGACTCATCGGGCCGCAGTCGATGGTCTAAATGACACACCACCAGGGACGCAAACCCACAGCGATGAAGCAGATGCAGCAACGCCACCGAATCCGCACCACCGGAGACACCGACCAGATACCGCCGCCGCTTCGATGCGTCTTCAAGCCACTTTGGAATCCTCACCAACACGACAAGAGCCTGCCCATACCACCCCCGAATGGGCAGCCCGAAACACGCCATCCCGCCCGCGAACGCTTCGTCGCTTGGATCGACAAGACCTCAGCAGCCGGCGGCATTCCTTTGCCGCTCGGCGCTTCCGGCGCGGTGATCGAGGCCGGGCGGCAGGTCATTGACCGTCATGGACCCGTAGCACTTGCCAAAGTCGCCAAGCTCCATTTCCGCACTTCTGCTAGGATTCTCGGCCATCCCGGCCCCGATGGCACGCAAACCGCATGATCGCCGACGAACGAAATCGAATTTTTGACGGGACAAATGTCGCTGCCTATGGTCTCAAACCCCCGTGCCGGTCAAACGTCCGTCCCACCCTCTCACACCCATGGCCACTGTTACCAAACGCGAGCTCGTCGTCAAAATCAGCAATGAAACGGGTCTGACCCAGCAGCAGGTCTTCGATGTCATCCAAAAGACACTCGACTCGATCACTGACTCGCTTTCCAACGGAGACACCGTCGACATGCGTAACTTTGGTGCCTTCCAAGTCAAGGAAACCAAAGCCAAGATCGGCCGTAACCCCAAGGATCCCGGCAAAGATGTGCCGATCCCTGCCCGCGCCGTCGTCAAATTCAAGCCCGGCAAGGAGATGAAGGAAAAAGTCTCCACCACCCTCGCCCTCATCCGCGAGCGCGAGGCCAAGTAGGGCGGACCGCGCGACGCTGTCGCGCCCGTAATCCCAACAAGCTCTCAATCCAATCTCCCCACGAGATTGGAAGCGGCAGCACCTTAGATTTTGCCCAATCTCGCAGCGTGTCGGTCAAAGTCACCAAGGTCGCCTGCCAAAGCTGCGGTGCCAATCTCACCCTCGACGACTCCATCCGCTTCGTCACCTGCGGCTACTGTTCCGCCCAGCTCGAGATCGTCCACGACAGCTCGACCATCCATTCCAAGATCCTCGAAGACATCGTCAAACGCCAGAACGCCGTCGAAGCCGAATTGAACATCCTTCGCATTGAGCGAGAGATCCGGCGAATTGAAAGGGGATGGGAAAGCTACCGCCAAAACCTTTCCTCCCGAGCAAAAGACGGCAGCCTTGTCGAACCCTCCACCATCGGCCCGACGCTCGTTTGGGCATTTGGCTGGATCATCGGCCTGATCATCATCATCGCCTCCGGCTCCAACCAGCAATGGTTCGGCCTCGTCCTCGGCCTTGCCATCCTGCTCACCAGCTACCTCATCGCTGACCACGGCATCCGCCGCGCCAAGGAATTCGCCGCCATGCGATCCCGCTACCTGATCAAGCTCAACCACCTCAAAGGAGACCTCTCCAGCGCCGAACGAAAACTCCGCCTCGCCCCCATGAAACGGAGTGGCGCTTCTAAAATCCCATAACGATGGGCAAGGCGACCAAACCCAACTCTCGCCCTCCCGCCCGCCTTCCGCTATCATCCCCTGCGTGCAGAAACTCCTGTCCGCCATCCTCGCCCTCGCCGTCATCTCCTGCGCCCACCCGCGCGGAAACTACGACGGCTACATGACCCGCAGCTACACCGTGCGCGGCCAGACCTACCACCCGATGTCCGTCGATGAAGCCATTCATCACAGCGATGTCGGCACCGCCTCGTGGTACAACGAATCCAAATTTTTCGGACTCAAACGCGGCACCACCTCGCTCGGCGAAAAGGTCATGCCGTGGCACGTCATCGCCGCCCACAAAACCCTCCCGCTTCCCTGCGTCGTCAAGGTCACCAACCTTGAAAACGGTAAATCCGTCAAATGCCGCGTCAACGACCGCGGCCCTTTCATTGGCGACCGCATCATCGACCTCTCCCCCCGCGCCGCCAAAAAAATCGACTTTTACGACCAAGGCCTGACCACCGTCGAAATCGAAGTCCTTTCCGTCGGCGACGGAGGCTACAAGCGCAGCAAACGCAAAAAGTGGTTCTTCGGCCTTTTTTAAAGAATGGGGGGTGCCTCCGCATTGGTCGCGTCCTCGCGCCAGCTGAGCTTTTCCGCCGCACCCGAATCTTTATTGGACTTCACCCCGTCCGGCCCTAAGATCCACCATGGGTCCTATCGCTGGCTGGGTTTTGATCGGATTGATCGCTGGCGCGCTGGCCCGCTGGATTCTGCCCGGCGAGGAAAGAGGCGGATGGTTTTCCACCCTCGTCCTCGGCATTGTTGGTGCCGTCGTCGGCGGCTACTTGGCACGCCACTTTGGCTACCTGCCAGTCGCCGAGCCTGGAGAATGGTTTCCCTCACTCGCCTCAGTCGTCTCCTCCACCGTCGGAGCCATCGTCGTCCTTGCGACATGGAAATGGCTTAGGATTTAAGCTTTCCAGCCTTTCCACTCAGCCGCCACCACTCCGCTATCCGGGCCTCCAACTTTCCCGCTCACAAGAGAAACATGAAGTTCCTGTGAATTCGTAAACTTCCCCCGTCAGCAATCATGTTTCTCCTTGAGCGTCACTTGTTGCGGAGTAGTCTTGACCTCACCCGGGGTTCTTAACGGCCCTCACGGGTCATAAACAAAACGGGTCCGTTTTTGACCCGAAACCATAGACAAACAAAAACATGAAAACCAATAATAGAAAACTACGTGGTTTCACCTTGGTGGAACTCCTCGTGGTGATCGTGATCATCGCGGCCCTCGCGGGCCTTTCGGCTCCCATGATTCTCCGCCAGCAAAAGGCGGCAGCACGCACGGAAGCAATCAGTAATGCCAAGCAGGTCGGTCTCGCCCTCCTCGAATTCGACCAAGAGTATGGTTCCTTCCCGGACGACGACACCGCCACAAGCGTGGCGGACTCGACCGGAACCGATCTCAACCTATCGGGTGGCACGGCTAACGACTACTTCCGCCAGCTCATCGCCTTCGGTATCCAATCGGAAGACATCTTCTACACCAAGACGTCCTACACCAGAAAGCCTGATAAGGTTCTTACCGCTAGCAAGGCTCTCGAGCCCGGCGAAGTTGGTTTTGGCTACATCATGCTCACCGGTTCCGTCGGCCAAAACACCTCGGGCAACCCAGGTCGCCCGGTCTTGGCCACTCCACTGCTCAATGCAGCGGAAGACTGGACCTTTGACGGCGATCCATACGGCGACAAGGCCGTGCTCCTCCGCCTGGACAACAGCGCGGAAGCACCCCTCATTCGCTCGAAGGACAACAAGGTTTCCGTCGGCAACGGCAAGGTCATCGAAGACACCGGCCCAGACTCCGTCTGGGGAACCGAAAATCCTGAGCTCAAGGCTCCAGGCAAGCGCGGCACCTGATCCCGCCTGAGACTCCATCCATCCAAAACCGGGAAGCTTCACGGCTTCCCGGTTTTTTTGTTTGCGCATGGCCCACTCCGCACCAAGAGCTAGGCTATCATGTCGGAATCACCCGTCTCGCGCGCCTTCCTACCCTATCCCTCCTCCACCCTGAGCCCCAGGATCGTCCCCACCGATCTCAGCTCCTTCAAATCACGTGGCATCTCTCAGGTAGAAAGAGACCTCCAGCAAAAGCTCATCGAAATTCGCGAGACCTACCTCGCCGCCATCGACCATTTCAACTGGAACAAACTCGTCTATGAGGCCGAGATCAACTTCGAACCCGTCGTCGGCGAGACCTACCACCTCTACGAAAGCCGCGGCCGCCACCTGCTCTCGATGATCGGCCCCAAAGAGTGGGCCATGAAGCACCTCGCCACCTTCCGACTGAATGTCGATCGCCAATGGCTCCTCGTCGAAGCCGGAGCAGAAATCGACATCAAACAGCTCTTCGCCCTCCCAGCCATGAGCTGATATCCTGATCCATTTTTCTTGGCCAAGTCCCCCGTCGGACCTACAAGCCCCTCGCCATGACCCGCCCACAAGTCGAATTCAGCATCAAGATCTTCATCGTTCTCCTGATCATCGCATTCGTCGCCGCCCTCACCCACGTCCTCCGGACCCTCGGCTGGGCCTAAGGGAGAAAGGGCATTTCTGCCCTGTCCACTCACCCCACGAAGCGTAGCTTTCGCTGATCCGCTTTCCCAAAAAAAAGTGGTTCCCCTACGCCTCGAGTCCTACCAAGCCACCTTCGCCTCCTGAGGCTGCCCCCCCCGGTCCTTGTAACGGATCAAGCCATGCTCCACGCCGTACTCGTGGACGCACTTCGTGACCTTCACATCGAAGGCGCAGTATTCCGCGATTTTCATCATCGGCTCCCGGCTCCCCGTCTTCTTGTATTCCTGCCACCAGCGCAGCGCATCCAGTCCATCCGCCGTCTTATTTTGCCCCAGCGAGCCCTCCGCCGCCGCATCAAGCTTCAGGCGAAAACCTAGCACCTCCTGCAAATCGAGCATCATGTCCAAATTCACTGTCTGGTTCGGCAGATCATAAATCGTGTAACCCTGAAGCACTGGATAATCGAATTCCACGTGGTTCCAACCCACCACCAAATCCGCCTTCACCAGCTCATCGACCAGCTCATTCACCTGCGCCTCCCCGTAGATCTTATACGCTCCGCTATCCGTTGAGTAGGTCACCCCCACCGACATCCCCATCTTGTCCTTGTGGGCCGAGCCCCCCACATCATTGAAGCTCCGCTGAGTCTCCAGATCAAAGTAAACGATGTTCTTCGCCGCCACGAGCCCAGCCTAGCAACCGAGTCGCGCATGTCCAAGCGCCATCAGTCTGGAGTGGCAGCTTTCCAGGCTCATTGCCGTTCGAGGGGGAATTGACGATGAGGCTGGAAGCCTCAGTCACGGGTTTGTAGAAAACCTGTCACAGTTTTGTCGGCTCGGATCAATGGAGGGTGAAGAGCCATGCAAGCAGCCACAGTCATCGAATTTCCCGTGATGGACCGAAAACGATTCACCGACCTGATCCGTGGGCATCATCTGGGCCTCGTGGCGTATGCCACGGCGCTGGTGAAGTCTGAAGCCGCCGCCCGTGATCTGGTGCAGGATTCCTGCGTCGCGGCGTGGCAGAGTTTGGGGAAATTCGATGTCAGTCGTGATTTCGGCACCTGGATGCGGGGGATCGTTCGCAACAAGTGGCGCGAGCACTGTCGGAAATACAAACGGGAGGTGGCGTTGGATGAAGAGACGCTTTCACGGCTGGAGCAACCTTTCGAAGACTCGCCGGACGACTCCGATCTGTTTGCAAGACTCGCCGAGTGCCGCAGCAAACTGCCGGAGCCGATGGCTGTGGTGGTGCGCGTGATTTACGATGAGGGCCGGACTTCGGATGAAGCGGCGGAGATTTTGGAAACCAAGGCACCTGCCTTGAGAAAGCGGCTGGAGCGAGCGCGGGAAGTGCTGCGCTTGTGTCTGTCGCGCAACAACTAACAAGCAACACTTTAAAGAGAGATGAAAGCGGAAGATCAGTTGATGGATGCCTTGCTCAAGGAGCACGCGAGGAAGCGCGAGGCCGATGAGGCTTTGCTGGCGGGCATTGAGGCTGCGCTGGATGGAGAGGAGGTGCAGAAGACGCCGAAGTGGAAGCGGGTGATGCCGCTATCGATTGCGGCGTTGCTGGCGATGACGGCGGGGGGGGTTTTGATGCGCCAGAAGGACTTCGCGCCGGCGTTGGCGGTGAATGATGAGCTGGAAAGCAGGCCGATGAGACCTGAGGCGCATACGATCGCCCCGGGTTCCACGGTCGCTGCACCGAGTAGTGATGAAATGGCTCCTGCTGTGCCGCTTATGGAAGAGGGAATGGTGAGCCTAATGGAGGTGGCCGAAGCTGCCGCCGCAGATCGGGGAGCCGAGGTGCTACCCAAAGAGTTGCTTGAAGGAACTCCGTCGCCGATCCGTTTGCCTGACGCACCCAGTGCGAGCAAGGCTAGGGTGATTGCTTCCAACACGTCAGCTCCCAGTGCGATTCCGGTTCCGACTGATGCGCTCTCTGCGCCGCTCGCAGAATTTGGAGCATCGGACGACTTCGGTGATGGATGGGGAGCCGGTGTAGATGGTGGTGGCGGCGGAGGTGGCGGAGAGATGTTTTTTGGACGGGATGCCGCAGATAAATCACGGATTGGTGGCGAGAGTGATGGCGCTCTTGCTAAGCGGAAGATGGACCGGGCTGCTCGCTTGCCCAGACTGCGCGGAAAGATCGTTGAACCTACTAACGGGGCTGGCGACCATTACGGCCCGCTTGTCGATCAGCCATGGAAGTCGCCTTGGGAGGATGGGCTTTCGACCTTTTCGATCGATGTCGACACGGCATCCTACACGAACTTGCGTCGGATGATCCGTGAAGGTCGCAATATCCAGCCGGATGCCGTGCGGATCGAGGAGTGCATCAATTACTTTAACTACAATTACCCCGAGCCGGAAGGCGATAGCCCGTTCCGGGTGCAGTCGGTGTTGGCGACTTGTCCGTGGAAAACGGATCACCTGTTAGCCCGGGTTTCGATCAAGGGTCGGGAAGTGGCGAAGAATGCGCGTCCGGCCTCGAACCTGGTGTTCCTGATCGATGTCTCGGGCTCGATGCAGAGCCCGGACAAGCTGCCGATGCTCAAGCGGGCGATGAAGCTTCTGATCGATGAACTCGATGAGCGTGATCGGGTCGGGATGGTGGTCTATGCCGGAACGGAAGGCGTGGTTTTACCACCAACCCGCCTCGATCAAGAGGGCAAGTCGAAGGCGCTGGCAGCTTTGGCGAAGCTTGAGTCGGGTGGATCGACGAATGGCGGTGCGGGCTTGAAACGAGCCTATCAGATGGCTTTGGAAAACATGCAGGCCGAAGGGGTAAACCGCGTGATCCTGGCGAGTGATGGGGACTTCAATGTCGGCACGACGGGTCAGGGCGAGCTGGTCGCGCTGGTGAAAGAGCGTGCCGCGAAGGGCGTGAGCTTGAGCGTGCTCGGCTTTGGCACGGGTAATCTCAACGATGCGATGATGGAGGCGGTGACTAACGATGGAAACGGCAACTATTTCTACGTCGATGGCGATCGCGAGGCGAAGCGCGTGTTTCTCGACAAGCTGAGCGGCACGCTGGTGACGATTGCGAAGGATGTGAAGATCCAGGTCGAGTTCAACCCGGGCAAGGTGAAGGCGTATCGTCTGATCGGCTGCGCCAACCGCGTGCTGCGCAATCAGGATTTCAATAACGACAAGGTCGATGCTGGAGACATCGGTGCCGGGCATACGGTGACGGCATTTTATGAAATCGTGCCGGTCGGTGTGGCGGCGCCGGGTGTGGGTGATGTGGACGAGCTACGTTATCAGAAACCGGAAGGCCGCAAAGAGTTGGTGGAGAGTGATGACTGGTTCACGCTGAAGCTGCGCTACAAGCATCCGGAAGGGGAGAAGAGTCAGCTGATTGAGACGCCTGTTAGAGGGAATGCGGTGGCTTGGGAAGAAGCGGGCAATGATTTCCGCATGGCCTCGGCTGCGGCGCTTTTCGGGATGAAGCTGCGGAAGATGGAGGATGTGAGCGAGCTTGGCTGGGACAAGGTGATCGAGATCGCCAAGCCAACGCTGGCGGAAGATCCGCAGGAGCAGCGGGCGGAGTTTGTGGACTTGGTGAAGAAGTTGGAGTGAGGATTGGAGCGCACGACGCTGTCGCGCCCATCTGTTCCGGGAAGTGGCAGGACTCGCTAAGGCGCGACAGCGTCGCGCGGTCCGATTCTAAAGATTTGGTCCGCCAGCTGCTTGGAGAGGTGAAAGCCTCTGATGATGAATGACGAAACGCCCTGACGACCTGCCTTTTATCGCGCGGGTCGACCCGTTTATTGGCCATGCCGAAGCTGATCTGCCTGCGCCGGAAGGCATTGCGGCGACTTGGTGGTGTGCGAAGCCGCCGATTGGGAATACGCATCCAGGGGCGACGTTGCCCTTTGGCATGGTCTCGGCCTGCGCGTATTCGGGGGCCTATGTGACGGGCTACGGGCGCTATGCGGTTTCGCTGAGTGGGGATTCACCGCCGGTGCTTTTCGGCCGGCATGAGGCGATTGGCATTGCCCACTTTCAGCAGAGCGGCACCGGGCGGATCCGGATGTATTACAATTACCTGCTGACGACGCCGTTGGGTGTGGACGGATTGGCGGGGAGGGAGGATCGGCAGGGGCTCATCGAGGAGCGGGCTTGGCCGGGTTTTTACGCGGGGAAATTCGAGGAGTCGGGGATCGGATTTGAAGTGGTGGCGGCGGAGCGCGGGGTCCGGCATCGCTATGATTTTCCTGAGGGCGTGGAGCCATCGGTGGCGGTGGATGTTTCTGCGGGAGGGCTGCTTATTGATGAAATGGGCTGCTATCCGCAGGGTGCGAAACTTTGGATCGAGGCGAATGGCTCGGTCTCGGGTGAGGTGGTGATGGAGGGGATTCCACTGCATTTTCACTGCGTCTGTGAAGGCGGCGAAGCCTGGCTGTGGGAGGATGAGCAGGTGCTAACAGATGTCGCCTATGAGCTGACGCTGGAGAAACAGAAGCACCGCCCGGAGTTCGGATTTGGTTTCCGTGGTGGAGATGGAGCACGCATGGAGCTGAGCTTTGGCTTCTCGCTGCGAACGGATGAGAGGGCACTTTCGGCGACGCCAAAGGGGTGGGATGCCTGCGTGGGTGAGGCGGCAAAGACTTGGGAGCAGGTGCTTTCCAAGGTGGAGGTGGAAGGCGGCACAGCGGTGCAGCAGGAGGTGTTCGCGACGGCGCTGTATCATGCCTGCCTGAAGCCTGCGGACTTCACGGATGAGAATCCTTTCACCGGGAAACCCGGGCCATTTTTCTTCGATCTTTCGACGCTGTGGGACCTCTACAAGACGCAGCTTCCGCTGATGATGAGTCTGTGGCCGGAGCGGGCGGGGGCGTTTGTGGAGTTTCTGTGTGAAGTCGCAGAGCGTGAGGGGGGATTCCCAGTGAGCTATCTGATGGACAACGTGCCGGATCGCTTTATCAAGCAGGCGACGGGGCTTTGTCATGCGATTCTTGAGGATGCGCGGGTGCGCGGGATCGAGGCGGATTGGGATCGGGTGCTTTCGTTGCTTTGGAAAACGAGCCAGAGCGGTAAGGGTCGTAAAAGTCGCTTTGCCGAGTACTCGAAGAAGCACGAGGTGGATCCGCTTTCGCATACGCTGGATATTTCGTATGCGCATTTCTGCATGGCGCGGATGGCACGAAGACTGGGCCATCAGTTGATCCACGATCGGGCGACTTCGTTGATGGGTTATTGGCGGAATGCCTTTGATTCGAAGAGCGGGCTGCTGAGGGAGGATTCGACCTACTACGAGGGGGAGAACTGGAATTACTCGTTCCGGCTTCTTCACGACATGCAGGCGCGGATTGAACTGGCGGGTGGCGATCGGAATTTCATCGGCCTGCTGGACAAGTTTTTCGGCTTCGCAGAGCCAAGTCATGGTGAGCGGGTTTTTCGATTTGAGGGACTTAACAACGAGCCTGATATGGAGTCGCCATATGCGTATCTCTACGCCGGGCGTCATGATCGCACGGCGCGGGTGGTGAGGCGGGTGATGGATTGTCAATTCACTACCGGGCCGGGTGGTTTGCCCGGAAATGAGGACTCGGGTGGGCTTTCATCATGGTATGTTTGGAATGCCTGCGGGCTCTTTCCGGTATGCGGTCAACCAGTGATGCTGATCGGCAGCCCCTTGTTTGAAAGCGCGGTTTTTCATCTCTCTGGCGGGGATTTTTCGGTGCGTACAGAAGGAAATTCGCATGAAAATGTTTTCGTCCAAGAGGCCTTTCTGAATGGTCAGCCGATCAAGCGTAGTTGGTTGAAAATCGGGGAGTTTCTCAAGGGTGGCACCCTGCATTTGAAGATGGGAAATGAGCCCTCTGACTTTGGGTATCACGAGAGGCCGCCAAGCTTTTCATCATGATGGCATGGGAACTGCGTATGAGTTGATTACTCTTCACGCTAAAATATTCCCAAAAACCATGCGATTCATCAACTCAGAAGCTGCTATTCGGAACGCCGTTTTTCTTGTCCGTGCGGATCCGATTATCTGTGGGCATTCAACTGAGGCACGGAATTTGGCAGAAGCTGCGGTGGCAATGGGGATGGAGAATGTGCACATCGTGAGTTACCCGCTTGATACTCTGAAGGAGAGTCAGTTACCCCTGAAGCCACTCGATACAATCAGCCCCTATTCTCCGGGAATCTCGATCGATCGACCTCGGCCGATGGGGAATTACAAGGTGCTCGATGGACGGCTTTCGCTCGGAATCGGTGGGCATCTCGTTGATCTGATGCACAAGCTTCCAGGTCGCACAATGTTGATGGATCTCTATCTTGTCCCGCATGGCCTGATGGTGATGCAGGCGGTGAATAGTTTCCGAAGGTCGGGGGCAGGTTCATCGGTCTTCACGGTGGGTGAGGCGGTGGGTTCGGATATCACGAACGTCGTCGGGAATGCACTCGCGGAGGGTCGCACGGGGGCGGCTCAGATTCTTCTCTCCAACTATCTCGAACACGATCATCCGGTGGCGGTTAGCCGCTTCACCAAGGACCTGATCATTGATGCGGGGCGACAAGTGGACGATGCTTTGGGAACGGCTTTCACGGGTCAGCTCGAGAGCCGGGTGGGGATCAGCTATCCGGCGATTGATACGACGGCATACATCGATATTGAAAAGAATTCCGGGACGGTGGATTCAATCCTTGAAGAGCGGGGGCTCAAGCGTGACGGCTATGTGATGTTTCTTTCACGGATCGCTCCGGCCAAAGGCGTCGATGACCTGATCGCCGCATGGAAAGACTGCAAGCTACGGGGGAAAAAGAAGCTCATCATCTGTGGCAATGGTCCAGCCAAGGACAAGATCCGGAAGATGGCGGCGGAGTTCGGTGATGTGATGGTTTTCGACAACGTGAGCGACTCGGAGAAAGGTGCGCTGATGCATGGTTGCTTTGCGTGGTGCCTGCCAAGCAAACCTAAGACGGAGTTTGTGGAGACCTTTGGCATTGCTGTTGCAGAGAAGATGCTGGCGGGCGGCCTTGGGCCGGTGATCACCACACGCACCGGAGGTATCCCTGAGGCAAGTGGCGGGCATTGCCTTGAGCATGTGGCGGGAGATGTTGATGGTCTCCGCTCATGCCTTGATCAAGTTGCCGAGATGAGCCTCGACGATCGTGTGAAGCTGTCGGCAGACGCGCGCCACTTTGCGCGGCGTTTTGATCGCTCCGAGATCTTTGGAGCGCTTCTCGATCGGGCCGTGAGCCGGATCGAGGCGGCCTAATTCTGCGGAGTGCAGAATGGCCGACTTAGCCCAGCGGGTATTCGCCGTCTTCGTCGATACCAACCCACCCGAGTTTGTGGAAAGCGGCGAGGATCGCGAGTGTCGGATCATTGCGCTCGTCTTCACCATGCTCGATCGTCGCAGTGCTGGTGAGGCCGCGCATCGATTCGATGCTGATCACGGTCGTGCAGCCTTCGAGATAAATCCAGTCGCCCCAATTTTGCGCTTCGTGTCTTGCTTCAAGCTTCTGCATTCTGAGGGCGCTGACAACTTCACGAATCGTGCTCGGTTCATTGTCTGATGGGACTTGGACGACGGTCTGCATGTATAGTTGATGGGCAATTCGGGTGACGCTGGGAGAAGGTTGCCGTGGATGGCAATGGCTTGTCACGGATAATGCTAAATGCTACGAAGATTCAGGGTGGAGGTTGCGACGGATTGAAGTTCGTGTGAAGTGTCAGCGCAAGCTTGCGTTGCAGAGTCGCGCGTAAAGCCCGTCGTGTGTGACGAGTTCGTCGTGGCGACCAATCTCGGCAAGTCGGCCATCCTTGAGCACGCAGATCAGGTCGGCGGAGCGGACGGTGGAAAGGCGGTGGGCAATGACGAAAGAAGTGCGCTCAGAGCGAAGGTGCTCAAGGGCTTCTTGCACGAGTCGCTCGGTCTCATTGTCGAGTGCGGAAGTGGCTTCGTCGAGAAGCAGGATGGGCGGGTTTTTGAGAAGGGCGCGGGCGATGGAGAGACGCTGCTTTTCTCCACCTGAAAAACGGATGCCACGCTCGCCGACGAGGGTATTGAGACCCTCAGGCAGCTCGCGGACAAAGCGGGCGGCATTGGCGGATTCGAGCACGCTCCAGAGTTCATCATCGCTGGCACCGTGTTTGGCGAGAAGCAGATTTTCACGGAGCGTCGTGTTGAAGAGAAAGCTCTCTTG
>Ga0100390_10004326_pt1 | contig 12288 bp, 11 predicted proteins | sample CryGeymeta201514_FD_81540 | JGI IMG/M metagenome (GOLD analysis project Ga0100390, IMG submission 81540) | Groundwater microbial communities from Crystal Geyser aquifers in Utah, USA - Crystal Geyser metaG 2015-14 | ecosystem: Environmental > Aquatic > Deep subsurface > Groundwater | place... | reverse complement strand
GAGATATTTTCGTACGCGTCTCCCGGCCAGCAGTTTTGACTATCGCATTTGGTATCCCAACCGCCATCGGTAGTGTGTCCAACAGACGAATAAGAATAGTTAAAGCCTCCCGAAGTTGACGCGTACCAGGCCGAGAAGGGCTGGCCGTTAGCCATCAGTACCCAACCACGCGTCGCATCCACCGCCATATCCCAAGCACCACCCTTATTGTCTGGTCTATAAACCTGGCAACATTCACTTGGACAAATTTCTTCTCCCCGAGCTAGTGCATATGATCTAGCAGCCACTGCTTGCGCCTTGAGGGCAGCTGAATCATTGTCAATCCAAGAAGAAGGCATCTCATAAATATGTTTGGCGTAAGTTTCCAAATCCACTATTTCATCAATATATTTACCTCTGTCGGGATTGCAGTATTCCCAACCCTTAACATGCACTGTTGCGTTAAAATAATCTTTTTTTATTTCTATACCGCCGCCGTAATAAGCATGTAAAATTTCTTCGGCTGACTGCCCTTCTTTTGCCCTGCCGTAAGCCCCGTATTGGCTCATACCTTTTCGGTGGGGAGCGCCAAAAGAAAAAGCGGCAAACGCGGGGGAAAATCCGGGATTGTAATCCGGGCTGCTTGCGGGATCGTCTGCCAAAGGAACATTTCCAACCGATGTTGAAAAGGTGCCGGTTTTTTCGGCTAAAAGAGCTCGTTGTTTGGCGGAAAGTTCCGCAAGTTTATTTTGCAAATCTACCCGTTCCTCTTGTTTATTGGTAAGGTCGGTCTGTGCAGACTTAACCTCCGCCGCAAGTTTTTCTTTTAGCGCGGCAAGCTGGGCTTGTTTTTGTTCCAAACTCGCCTTTAATTTTCCAGCTGACTTTTTGTCTTTTTCGTATTGGGCTATTTCGGAATTTATTTCGTAAATAGTTTCGCGGGCGGTATCCAAGAATTTTTTGTAGTAAGCGATTCTTTGGGCAACGCTCACAATATCTCCGGAATTTTCGGGAGAGGCGAACAAAAGTTCAAGCGAACTAAAAGTTCCTTTTTTGTAAAAAGCGCGGATGGTGGCATTTCGCACTTTTTCTTTATGCGAAAGCTCCAATTTTTTTGCGTCAAGATTTTTTTCTATCTGGGTTAATTTTTCAGAAACGGTGTTTATGTTTATAGATATCTCGTTTAGGTTTTCTTGGGTAACAGAAAGACTGTCTGAATACTCCTCTAGTTGTGCGGATACTTTGTCTATTTCTTCGGACAACTCTGCCAATTCTTCTTCAGTAACTTTAATTTTTCGCGCGCCTTCTTCTATTTCATCCAAAGCGTACAAATGATTGACATAAAGGAAGAAAGCAAATATGCTTAAAAAGAGTATGAAAAAAGCTTTAACTTTAAAACTCATCGCAAGTTTCATTATATCATTTGCTTTGTCCTTTTTTATATCAACAGAAAATGTCTTTGCAGACACTGTTCAATGTAGTAGAGTTAGGGTATCTGTTGTTAGATCTACGGATAACCATCCCGTAGGAGATGCCGCTATTACGATACAGTTTCATAGAGGAACTATTACAGGTACCACAGGCAATACTCCGTCTGATATGGGGTGGTGGGACACTATCATAGACCCACCTGACATCAGCGACACGGGGTGGGTGCAGGTAAATAAGAGCGGTTTTCAGCAGGGTTTTAGCACTTTGGATGATAGTGGAGGTATGGGAGTTTGCACCACTTTGGTTAGGTTGACCCCGGAAGGATTATCCTGCGACAAAATTAAAGTAAGGGTAACCGATGCTGGGGATTCAGCAGGTGTAACAGGGGTGCCTCAGGCTACGGTTAATATATTTAAAGTCAATGGAGAAGTTATCCAAAGGACAGTTAATGATAGCGGCAGAGGGGAGTGGAATTTTTCTCCCGCAATAGCTGTTTATGAAGATATAACTGCGGAGCACCGCGGATTCAGAACCAACTCTGGGATAATGGATTCTTTTTGTATAGCAACGGTATCTTTGGCAAGGCTTCCAACTTCTTCCACGAATTGTGATTTAATATCCGGTATTGTAAAAAACGAATTGGGTGCGGGTATAAGCGGGGCGACAGTTTCAATTATTAATAGTTCAAGCGCCGTAATTGGAACTGCCACTACAGGTAGTAATGGGGTGTGGTCATGGCAAAATGGTGGGACAATTTTTTCTGTTTCTAGGGTAGAGGCAGAGACATCCGGAAGAAGAACAGGTTCCACGACAGACATCACCCCCGACCCAACTATAGGATGTACGGCGGGGGATATTATAATAAGCAGTGCAGGGGGTCCCGGGGGACCAGGGGGTCCTGGGTTTCCGGGGGCGAATTTGCCAACCGCCGCTGTCCCCGAAAAACTGATGGGAAATATCCAACTTTTGGCTATTGCAATTGGAACTATAATTGCAATAATAAGAATTATTCTAGGCGCACTCCAGATTGCCGGCGGGGGCGATAACCCAATAGCGTTGGAGGCGGGAAGAGATATGATAACAAGTTCAATTTTGGGCTTGCTCGTTATTCTATTTGCTGTTACTCTGTTAAGAGTAATAGGTTCTAGTGTTTTAGGTATAATAAACTAATACCTGAGTTTAAAAGGAGGTGAATTTTTGTGTATTTGTTAGCTTCTGTAAATAATGAATTTACTGACCCTACAGCGTTGAGCAACTGGATTACGAAATACGCGGCTTTTAACAGCATAAGTGGAGTTGCCCTGAATATAGTGTTCTATGGAGGTGTGGCTTTAACCTTAATATTTGGGATTATAAATGGTATTAAGTATGCAACTAGCGGCGGGGATAAGTTTGCCTCCCAAGCCGCAAAGCAAGGTGTGACTAATGCAGTAATAGGGTTTATAATAGTGGTTGGGTTTAAGGTTATAGTATCTGTAATAATTAACCTGCTTGGTGGCGACGCCGCCAATTTACCTAACTCTACGCCTGAATTCTAGTCTGCGTTTCGCCGATGTATATGTTTATTAAAAAAGCATTTGCGGATACAATAAATGTGCCGTTGCCGAATGATGTTTTTGGGAACAAGTATGCTACCGCAGGGAACCTTTTTGCTGTGGTTATGAACTTGGTTTTTGCAACGGCGTTTGTTATAGGACTTGCTAATGTAATAATTAGTGGTGTTAAGCTAGCTGCAGGCGGTGGGGATAAGTTAGCTTTGCAAACGGCAAAGAAGTCTATTACCTGGTCCATTATAGGGGTTTTGGTGATAGTTGGGTTTAGAGCCTTAATAGAAATTATTGGCAACCTTTTGGGGGGTAGCGGATTGCCTAATACTATTCCTGATTTCTAATTATGTTATGACTAAATGCAACACGAACACGGCAGAAATAGGGGAATTGGGTTGTGTATTGGGAAATGGATTGGAAGCGCTTTTTATAGCAATTGGCTTTTTTGCGGGACTTAATGTGATTCTCTCCGGTATTAAACTTGCAACGAGCCAAGGCGACCCAAAAACTTTAGCCTCCGCCAAAGCAAGATTTACATGGGCAATACTGGGTTTTATTATAGCAATTGGTGTTATAGCGATACTTCGTTTAGTAGGAGGTTTTGTAGGTTATGACCTGTCACCGGGAGCGCTTAATTTAGACACGAATTTGCTTAGATAGGAAACGAAATATAATTTTTAATGCTTAATTTTAGGGTCGATACTTTTGTGGAGTTTAACAAATGATTGAAAATGTGCAGAGCACCTCTGTTTTTGCCAAAGCCTTGGGATTGTCCCACAATGTCGCCCAAGCTTTGGGAGTTGTTTTTGGCATTGCTATGTGCACCCTTCTTCTGATGGCGGCGGGAGGCGCGAGCCAAATACTAAAACATAAAGGAAGTCCCTATATGCGCGCGGGAGCAAAAATTACCACTATTCACGCGGTGCTTGGTTTGTCCCTTTCCTTTTTGATAATTCTCTTATTAAACCTCTTTAATAAAGTTATTAACTAATTTCTCATTGGAGTTTCTTATTGGGGGCTGACCCCCAAATTACCCCTAAATTACCCTACAAGTTACAAGTATAGAAATTCCTCCCAAAAGATTATATACTTAAAACAAAAGCTTATGATTAAATCTATAGATAGGGATAAAAAAGGTAATGTCCTCCTGAAAATTAAATGGGATGTTGCTGTTTTTATAGATTGGGCAAATGTTTATAAGCTGGGTTACATAGGAATAACTAAGGATGTAAAATTTCTGAAAGTGTACAACGAGGAACTAACTGTGCATATATGGAAAAGAAAATGCGATATGGATTTAGAAATGGAATTAGATGCCTTTAGAGATGTCCGAAAAATACGACTCCTTTATATTTCTAACGGGAGATGGGGATATGAAAACTTTATATGAGAGGTTACTCAAAAGGAAAAAGCAAATCGTTGTAGTTTATATGTACGGACATTTGAGAAGGGAAATATGGCAAATAAAACGAGGGGTTTACAAAATACCCTTAAAAAGTTGGGGAATCTAGTTAAATAAAAGATGACCCCCTCCTACGGAGGGAGGCGAGATTGTTTTTAATATAACACAAAAATGTAATAATGTCTATCACACCTCCAAGGTGTGATGGTATTATTCGCTAAAGAACAAAGTACCTTTAAGGTTAATATCTGATAAAATTAATGAGGTTAATTCCAGTTCAGAGGAGTCTAATATGTATTGGACGCATACATCCTATTGACATTCTGATAATACATATTTATAATATCCGTATGACATATAATACAGCTAGTAGTACAGTAATAACTGTCTACAGGAGCGGTAATAGCAAAGTTATTACAATTCCGCCTAATATCCCTGTTGAAATAGGAGAAAAATTTAGAATCACAGGTACGCAAAAAAGATTGATACTTGAAAAAGTGCGCGATTTTGGTAAGAGAATAAAGATTGCAAGACTAGAAAAATATACGGGACTTTTCCCAGATTTAACCAAGGGAATGGGTATAGAGCAATTAGAAAAAGCTTTAGAAGGTGTGTATGAGTAATGTCTTCATTGATTCCAACATCCTTATATACAGCCAGGATGCCGCCTCTTCTAATTACAAAAGAAGTATGCAAATACTTAAAGGAATTTTAGAATCTGGCGGATCTATAGTAATAACACCCTTTGTATTAAACGAAACCCACTACTTTTTTATTAAAGCGGTGGGTATAGAAAAAGGAGCAGAGGCAATTACAAAAATACTAAAAATTCCAAACCTAAAACTTGTAGACCTTATATTAACAACAAATGATATTAAAAGCATTTTAAGAATTTCTAAAAAATACAAGTTAAAAACATTTGATTCGTTTCACACTTACTACTGCAAAAAACTACGGATTAAAAAAATTGCGACCTTTGATACCGATTTTAATAAAATCCCCTGGCTTAAAACAATTAACTAATTAACAACCCGCCTTTATTGTGGTTAAATATAAGTAATATAAAATGTCAAAAAAGTTATTAAAAAATATATTAGGTTCAATGCTTGTTGCTGTGGTAGTTTTTATTTCTAACCCGAAGGCGCTATTTGCCGCAACTTGCGGCATAAACTATTACCCAAGAGACAAATCTATCACACCTCCAAGGTGTGATGGTATTCTCTTATTAAACCTCTTTAATGATCTCTTAAAATAGTTAACATAAGCTTTATTACCAAAAAGTTATGTAATATAATTAAACTGCTTATGAATAAATTTTCCTTTGCAAAAATATTTGTTCTTTTTTTTCTATTATTAACAGCCTTCCCCAAAGAAGCTCACGCAGAGGATTTTGGATACAACATATATAATTTAGGTCGAGAATCCGAACAAAATATAGGCACTATATTAGATTTTGTAGCAGGTAGCTGTAAAAGCAACATTGTTAGATTCTGGGGATTCAACGGAACGCTTGGAGTAAACGGAGCAGAAGCAATTTCGCGAGTTTTGAGCGCGGGAGCGGGGAAGGGAATAAAATTCATTGTGTCTTTGGAAGACTATACGCACGGACTCATCTCTCAAAACCCTACAACTTGGTACACCTCTGATTACAAGAATTCTTATAAGCCGTATGTGCAAGATGTAGTAAACCAATTCAAGGGGCGGGTTTTTATGTGGGAGCTAGTTAACGAACCTGTGTGCGAAAATACCCCTCAATGCAAAGAGGCTATGAAAAATTTTATGGCGGATATGTCCACAACTATAAAGAACATAGATTCGGTGGCGTTAATTTCCCCAGGTATGAAAGCTAGAGGCGAGGGCGGAGATGATATTGGTGGGTATTACGACCAAATTACTGCATTACCAAACATTTCCGCTAATTCCTGCCATTATTACAGCGCTGGCGGAGAGACCTGCCAACAGGCAAGAGGTGTTGTCAAAAGTATGGGAAAGTATTTCTATGTCGGAGAAGCGGGGATAGAAGTGCCCGGATGCACAACAGGCGCTTGCACAAATGCTTGTTCCGTCGACCAGCTTCAGGGAAGAGTTGCGACAATAAATTCTGATATAGCATCTATAGGGGCGGATGCGTACTTAATTTGGCAGTTTGGCATTCAACAAAATGGGCTTTTATCTTGCGACCCCTTTACGGTATTTGATAACGACCCCTTGTGCGGAGGGACCGGAGGACCGGGTCTTCCTCAAACACCGGGGGGGAACCAACCACAACCCACCCCAGTTAGATGCAGAGATGAGGTTAGGGGGCTTGCAAGTCCCGGGTGGTGGAACATCGCGGAATGGAACGGGAGTTTGCCAAGTTATGTGAAGGATGTATTCGGAGACCTCCAATCCAAATATGCAAGGGTAGGTATTGATTGGGCGCAAGTAGAACCGTCGCGAGGTAATTTTCAATACAATAGGCCCCAAGCGCCTATAGATACCATTGTTAATACCTATTTATCCAACGGAATAACCCCCATAGCTGTTTTCACCGCCGCCCCGTCTTGGCAGGACCCGAGCGACGCTAATTGTCAAGACCCTAACAAAAATGTATATTGCGATATAATTCACGAGGACTCTTTTAGAAATGCCGTTAGAAATATAATAAGCCACTTTAGCGGTATTAAATATTGGGAATTTTGGAACGAACCGGAGCAATATCAAAACAACCTTAGGGACCCAAATGAATATCAAAAGTGGTTGAACATCTTTTATGATGAGGCGAAAGCAGTTAATCCAAGTATAAAAGTAGCGGCGGGTTCCGATTCCGCCAACTGGTTTTCCCCAATTGCGCAAACAGCCAAATACGACGCTTTGGTTGTCCACCCTTATACTGGAAACAGCCATGAGGGGCCTCTTGATAGAGGAGAAGTTCAGCAGGCCGCTTCTATAATAAAAAGCGGGGCAACAGTCTGGATAACGGAATGGGGATACAACGCGGATGAAATAAGCGAAAGCACACAAGCCGAGCAATTGAAACAGGATATAAGCTGGTTGAATTCACAAAGCTATGTTGAATTTGCAACATTTCATTTACTGGTAGACGAGGGCTCCACTAGATACGGACTAATGAAAAGCGATTTTCTAACCGCAGGCATTAACGGCACAAGAAGGCTCGCCTACGATGTTTTCAAAGATTTATTCGCTTGTGGTTACGCAACTTCCGCAACTTCCGCAGCCTGTGAGCAACCCCTCGTGGCGAATCCGGAAGCGGGGTGCTACAATTGCAATTTTGAAGGAAGCGCTAGCCAGAGTGCTCCCGTTCCGCCGGGACTACTGGCGGGTTTATGCGCGATTCCTGTTGGCGGGCGAATTTGCAATTTTATAACTAGCGTGGCAGCAACACTTGGCATAAATTACAATGCTACAATCAGAGTGGACGACATAAAATCCCCTATAACAGAAGAGCATTTAGTGGAATGGTATGGGCAGGTGGACGATGTTAGTGAAGAAGTGCCTAATACTGAGGAAGATACGGGGTACCTAGCCTATTTTCTTAATCCGTTAGATTGGGCGATTGCCCAACAGCGGGGCTCCCAATACAAAAACACAACTTCAAGGATACTGTACGATACCCAAGTTCAGAGTGGACAAATTTCTGCAGAACGGGGAGAGGGTTCCACTAAAGCCGTCTATGGAACTCAAAATGCTGTGTCGGTAGTGGAATGCTTGCTAACGGCAAGTCCCGAAGACCCAGAATGTGAAAGCGTAACCCCCGACCTAATTTCAAGAACTAATAAGTATTTAGCGCTGATGACGGAGCAGAAGAGGAATTTTTCTCAAAATCCGCCCGCGATAAAATTATCTGATGGTGTGTTATTAGACAGATTGGAAAAAGATGTATCAGAAAATTTTGACACAAAGACATTATTGGCAAGTGTAGGGGGAGCGAGTTTACTTGCAAAGGAGAATTCAACTAATGAGAATGTTCTAGGTTTTAACACTATTTTTGGCTTTTGCCCTGACAAAGAGGATGCTCCTCAGCAAAGCCTCCTTTGTCCAAATACCATATCGGGGAGAGATATAAGGTTATCAGGAGTGATATCTCACGATTATTTTCAAACAGATGCAACTGGAGCTGTTTCTAGGGGAACTTGCAATACTACTCACACAATAAATGCAAATGGGGAATTAGAATCTTCTTCAGGGGATTGTAGTTTGGGGGATACACAAAGAGTAAGTATTGCTCCAAGATTTGATTTTGCTACAGGGACAACTTTAGATGGACAATTAGGAGCTATCCCTGGTGTAATAAAAATATATAGTATATTTATGCCTCCAAACTTTGAGACCGCTGATGGAAAAAACATAAAGAAAAAGAATGATGGAAAAGTGGATTTTTCAATAACCCGCGTCCCTGGAAATGCTAGCATATCTAGACCCTTAAGTGTAATATTGCGCATAATAGATGCTGCTTTACATATTGATACCAACAGTGTGGAGGGGGCTAATGTGGAAAATGGAAAGAAAGCAGAGTGTTTGTCTACCATAACTAAAACTGGGTGGCTGCGAAATCCTTTGGAAGCGCAAAGTATTCCTGATGAGTGTTTGGAAAAGAAAGGCGTAAAGCAAGACACTATTCCAGGTATGTGCGAAAACGGAGATGGTGGGGTTATCTATTGGAATAATGCAACGACCACATTTAATAGCCCAATGAATGGGAGCACAGGAAATGTTTGCGGAAAAATAATCATAAAAGACCCTGATCCAGAACACGGCGGGATACCTAGAAGCCCCTGCTCTAAAGCTACAGGGAGAGCCTGCGGAACAGTGGGTACTTACATAATCAATAAACTGAACTGCTCCTATGCACAGGCATCTGCCTGTGTAGGCAGAGAGGCAAATGAAACATGCGGATGCGCTAAAACTGAAGTTGGAAGATGGAATGCTCCGGAAGGAATATATCAAACAATAATAGATTTGAACCTTCTAAAAGATACTGTGTACAGTATCTCTGCTAAAAAACTTTGCTACGGAGCATTGGAATCCCCGTGGTTTTCAACCAATACAAATTCTTGTGTAGATATGTTGATGTATAATATTCCCTCTAACCCATGTCAAAACTGTAATCCAGTGTCGGGTTGCAGTCATGGGGACCCCGCCCATAGAGACGACGATGATACGGCGGAATATTGCGGAGTTACGGATAACTGTTGCGATTACGATTGGGCTAGATGCGGTTTTGGAAACGCTGAAGAGATGGGAAGAATACCCTGCCTGTTTGGAGTTCAATCTTACGCTGTTTTATGTGGCGCTAACATGTGTCCCAACGGAACGGACCTGATACCTCCTAGACTTTCCGACTTAAGTATTTCGGATATTTCTTGTCCAAGCGAGAATGTGTGTTTTGCTTCCGCCCATACCCTTAATTCAAGCGGCGTTGAGAACAGAGCGTTCTTGGGAAATACTACAGACGGAATAAACTGGGTATTTAAGCGGGCAACTTATATGGAAGGAACGGAAACCGCAAATCTTGAAATAGTCCCAAGAATAAAATTTGTCAGTAATGCGACAGGTTGGCTGGTTGCGAAATCTGAAGGCTCAGTTAGAAATGTTATACTGAAAACCGTTGATAGCGGGAACACTTGGACAAGACAAGCTGGGGAACTTTTAGAATATAGCGGAAGCGTTAGAAACTATCAGTCGTTTGATATGCTAACAGATGTCTTGGGTGTTGTTGGGCCCTCTTCCGCTATAGTAAACACAGGAATACTTTACACAACAAACGGGGGAGAAGGGGAACGGTGTTCCTGGAACCCAAGTAAATGGTGCCCAACTTGGTTAAAGCAACCTGTTTCTTCATCAATTAGAGACACCAATACCTTTAATTCCGCTTTGGACATCTCTTTTTATAGTCCGGATAGTTTAATGATGTCGGCAAACGGGCATAGAATGTATGAAATATCTAATACAAACGGCGCATGGAACATAACGGGGGGAATAGTTAGCGGGTGCGATGGAAACGGTAATTTGGGCAGTAATATGGAACGGGTCAGAATGCTATCCGGGTCGCTTGGATACGCCGCGGGAAATAGATGCCCCGCTAAATACGATGGCGGGGTGTGGACAAAATTAAGCGGTTTTGATAATGTGTCGTATCTCGGATTGGACGCAAAAGAGTCTACTCAAATTTTTGCGGCAGAAAATGGGGCGGTTTATGTTTTGCATAGAGGGGGGGCACCGGAAAAAATTGTCCTGCCAAACGCGGGCAGGCTTCTTTCGGTAGAGATTATTGGGGACACCGTTTTTGTTGGCGGAGATAGAGGGAAAATATACAAATCAACAGACGGCGGCGTAACTTGGGCGGAGGTTGCCGCTTTAATCTCACAGCCGTAATTTATAGGGGTCTGACCCCTCCGAGGTCAGACCCCAAAACACTACTCAAAATCTATCTTAACACCTTCGGGGACAACGCCTTTACTCTTAAACCACGCAAAGACATCTTTTTTAATGGCATCCGTTTCATCTTTATAAATGCCGAAAACAATAACAAAATACTCGTCTTTCTGCCTTTGCATAATAGTGTATTTTTCGGTTCGGTAAGGTAAAAATTTTAGAAGGGGAAATGTTTTTTCATAAGTCTCAAACGCCTCTTGCGCTTCTGGAGCGCCTATTCCAAACCTCTCTACTTCGGTAGTGAACGAAAAATTGTAAGGGGTAACCCTTTTGCCCGCTATACTTAAAGTATACGCAGTTTTTGCCAAAAGCTCTTTTTGCGGTTTAATTTCAATGCTTTGTCCGTTTGACGCAACCGAAATATCCCATTCGGCGGGCGGAGTTGAAACAACTTTAACATTCTCGCTTAAAATCTTGGGCGCCTTCCTACTAAAATAAACTTTAATCGTTATTTCTCGCGAAGTATCCCTAGCGCCGCCAACAGGTTCAGTTTTAATAATCTCAATAGGGAGAAAGAAAAAATAATAAAGCGCCAAGCTCGCCAGAAATGTCAAAACTCCTCCTATTGTTAAAAGCGCAAACCTTTTTGTTGTATCCATATTAGTTAGCAACTAAAAACCCCACAAATGTTAAACCCGGAAGCGCTTCGGGGTTAATAAGCGTTCCTTGCGCGTCAAAAAGAAGCGTGTATTCGGTTCTTCTCATATTTGACCCCGTTATTTTAACTGTGGTTCTGTTTCCGGAGGTGCTGGATTGTGTAACAATTCCAACATGCCCCCCCGAAGACGCGCTGAAAATAAGCAGCGCCCCTTCCGGTGGAGCAAAGGGGGCGGAACCCGCTCTATATTTAGAATATAATGTTCCGTCCGCAGTATCAAACCAGTCGCTTCCATTGCCATTTACATAATAATCCGCTCCCCCATAACAACCTACCGCTATATTCGCAAAAGCAACACATTGCAAGTTGCTGGGATAATATAGTGGGATTGCTGAAGAATAGTAAGCGGCGAAAGCGTTTGAACAGTTTATAGTGTTTAACACCGGTTTGTTCGCAACGCAACTCGGGTTTAGAATAAGATATGTCCCCGCGCTGTGATTAAGCGCCAAACAGTCTTTTAGAGCGCTAGCAATTGCCGCTAGATTTCCCGTTTCTTTGCAGCCGCCCCCTCCAAAATCAATTTGTTTTCTAACCGTACCGGTATCCGAAACTCCTACTCCTGTTCTGGGAACTATTTCAATAAGAGCTTTGTTGAGGTAAGTAATATTGCCCGTTACGGAAGGAACATCTTTTATCTCATACTCATAAACAACCGTTTGCCCGCTTTGCAAATCAATATGCTCCGATAGCCCCGGGGACATCCCGGAAAAATCTAAGTACCCATAGGAACCCCCCGCTGTTGTAGTTAAGATAATGGGAGCAAGGGAGCAATCCTCCAAGTAAACGGAAGCGCTGTCTCTAACAAATTGTATCTTTTGGGGTTTGCTGTCTTTGTT
>Ga0100390_10004325_pt1 | contig 12288 bp, 6 predicted proteins | sample CryGeymeta201514_FD_81540 | JGI IMG/M metagenome (GOLD analysis project Ga0100390, IMG submission 81540) | Groundwater microbial communities from Crystal Geyser aquifers in Utah, USA - Crystal Geyser metaG 2015-14 | ecosystem: Environmental > Aquatic > Deep subsurface > Groundwater | place: USA... | reverse complement strand
TAGACCCTACCACTACTACTACTACTACTACTACTAGTACTACTAGTTTGATACTCTTAATAAAATAGATAGGATCCATTATTTCCAGGAAAATCAACTAGACTCAAGATATGTCAAACGAAGGCGAGTGTTTGGCGCCCTTATCAATGTTCCAGAGCCTCACGGCCTCCCCTGGGATATTTGTTGCACATCTCGTGGTAATTGGATTGGCTCTGGGCTTTCTTGCCACTCTCAACATCGGATATCATGTAGGTCTCTGGATCGAATACTTGACCACTCCAGTTCCTTTGATTGAGGTGGAAATGACAGATGCAGAAGCCAAAGATGACGGTGTTACTAGCAAACCCATCACATCTAAAATAAGCATCGTAGATCCCAAGCGTCCTGGATTTATTCAATGTTACGATCCTGCCACCAAACAGCACTTGGGCGAAATGAAAGCCATGACCGCCAAGGACGTGCACGAACTCTGCGTCAAGGCCAAGGCAGCTCAAGAGAAGTGGGCGAAAACGACCTTTGCACAGCGTCGGCAGGTGCTACGGACGATTCAAAAATATGTTTGTCATCACGTGCAAGATATCTGTCGCGTCGCTTCGAGAGATTCTGGCAAGGTCAAAGTGGATGCATTGTTGGGAGAAGTACTCACGACGTGCGAAAAAATTCGAACCATCAATGAATGGGGAGAATTGTGGCTAAGACCCAGTTATCGTCCCACGGGACCCATGATGATGCACAAGAGTGCAAGAGTGGAATACGTGCCCTTGGGAATCATTGCTCCAATTGCACCTTGGAATTATCCGTACGTTCATATTCGTATTTTGCTAGTGGTTGCGTTGAATGTTGATACGTCTGTTTTTGTTTCGACATTTCAATATTGTAATGTGATGTAATGATTTGGTCTGCTGCAGCAATTGAGCAACGTTTTTCCCGCTCATCCTGCTTTTTGAAACTGTATTCCTCCAAATGAAACAACGACCAACCATGCTTCTACACATCCACAATAATATTCAGATTCCACAACGCCATTAATCATATTATCAGTGGAATTTTTGCCGGAAATGCGGTGGTAGGAAAAGTGTCGGAGTATACATCATGGAGTTCGTCGTATTTTGATCGCATTGTTCAACAGGCCTTAAAAGAACACGGTCATGATCCTAATTTGGTTGCCACCGTTACCGGATTTGGAGAAGCCGGAGCTGCTCTGGTGTCGGAACCACTGGTTGACAAGATTATTTTTACAGGATCCCCCGCTATTGGAAAGAAGGTTATGGAAGGCGCTTCCAAACATCTCAAACCAGTCATTTTGGAGTTGGGGGGCAAGGATCCCATGATTTTTCAAGAAACAGCAGATGTGGCAACAGTTGTACCCTTTGTCTTGCGCGGATGCTTCCAGAATTGCGGACAAAATTGTGTGGGTGTTGAACGTGTCTTTGTGTACGAAGGAATTTACGACGACTTTCTGAAAGCCATAGAACCACGCGTGGCTGCTTTGCGGCAAGGTGTTCCCTTGGAAACATGCGGAAATGATGCAAATGTCGATTGTGGAGCCATGGTCATGGATGAGCAGATGGATCTAATTCAGGCCTTGGTTGACGATGCTGTTGCCAAGGGTGCTAAGTTGCATTGTGGAGGAAAACGTAATACGTCGGACAAATGCAAGGGCGGACAATTTTACGAACCTACACTGTTGAGTGGCGTTACTCCTGATATGAAAATATTCCAGGAGGAACTGTTCGGGCCTGTCATGACTGTTATCAAGGTAGCTGGTAACAGTGACGAAGAATGTGCCAAGATGGTGAATGGGAGTTGCTTTGGTCTAGGATCCAGTGTGTACGGAGGAGACCAGGAGCGCGCTCTCAAATTAGGACGACAGTTGAAGACAGGCATGCTGACTGTTAATGATTTTGCTTCCAATTATTTGGTACAGAGTCTGCCCTTCGGAGGTTGCAAGGACAGTGGTTTCGGCCGATTTGCAGGAATTGAAGGTCTTCAGGCTTTGTGCTTGGAGCGATCCATTGCTACTGATCGTATCCCTGGAGTCAAGACCTCAATTCCTCCTGTCCTGGATTATCCTATTGACAAGGAGAAGGGGTTGCCTTTCAGCGATGCTTTGATCCAGCTCTTTTACAATGAAAGTATTGTAAGCAAGGTCAAGGCAATCATTGCATTAATCAAGTACGGGTAAACTAAAATGCTCATTTTCATTAAACATGTATACCTGTATCTTTGAACGGTAGAGCCAATGAAAACTGGGACATCGAGTGTTGAATGTGAAAGTGTGGGCATGAGGTATAAGGCATCGTTACTGAGAGACCGTTGCGTGTATCTGTTCTTGGATCAAAAATAGGCAATTTGACACGCGATTATTACTTTATTTTCAGTAGTCTACCACTCAGTATTTTGCTTTGAGCAGTGCACCTGGCAAATCCAGATTATTTTTATATGATCTTGTGGATGCATGAAGAGAAAAAATCAGCAACAATAGCCTTTTATGCTTCTTTTGGACATGATCCATTTGTTCTTGAAGGCCTTGGTCGGAGGTTTCTATCGTGGGATTTGACTTGGTTGCATTCCTTTAAAACGAATTCTGGTCGACAAGCTACTCTTGCTAGAGTAGTAGACTACTAAGTACTGTAGTGGGTAGCTACTAGATTAAAGCATTGAAGGTCGTACACTTGCTCACACAGTTTTTCATCAAAAAATAAAAAATCACCACAAAACGCAACACAAAGATTTTCTTGAAAGCTTGAAAGCAATCTTTTATTATTGTTCCAGGAGTATAACTCTTGTAAGGCAGCAAGTATCCACTTGATCCAAACGAAATAAGATATCTAGCATAAAACTTACACACGTCTTACGTGATGAATCAAGAGAAAAATCCCGTTAAAGGAAGCTTGAAAAGCGCGGACAAACGTACCAATAGCAGCAATGAAAAAATAATAGTAGATGATGATATTCGTGATGCAACCGTTCAAAAGTGGTCCAAAGGAGCATTGTCTGTACGTCAAGATCCAACACAAGGGGCCTATGTAGTTGCCAATCGATCAATATCTCCAGGAGAGATTCTTTTGGAATGTCCATCTACAAGCATTGCTCTGGATTCTACGTACCGTTTCAGTCACTGTGGCTTTTGTGCTATGCCTGTTGTCGAGTCGTTACGAACTCGAACTCCTCTCTGTCAACACTGTCATGTCATTGCGATTTGTAAAAAGTGTCACGATCAGGGTGCCGAACAGTGGCATTCAAAAAGTGGTGAATGTTGCATACTCCTTTCCTTGGTCGAGAGTTTCCAACAAGTCTTTGTCGAAATGACAGGGTTGACGTTACCAGAGGTAGCCCAAAACGTGGATAGCATTTACATGCTCGTCATGAGGCTGGTAAGTCTACGGAGGCAGAAATCATCCAATTCTTTATCTGCCTGTCCTTTACCATATGTAGATTGGGATGTATTTGATGCATTGTACACAAGTCCATTGCCATCATCCGATGGTGCATCCGCTGCGGCAGTAAAAGCCATGGCAACTCTACTTGAGGTTGCGGCTACAAAACTCCAACAAAAACAAAAACAACCAGCACAAATTACTTTCGATTTACAAGAATGTGTATCTATTTGGAATAAATGTCGAGGCTGTTGCCATGGCATTACCGATCTATCACGCCCTTTGGGATCGCAAAATCTTGGTATGGCTCTCTTTGCACCGCAAAGTTTCTACAATCACGCCTGTGCCCCAAATGCGTTCTTGTCCTGTATCTTGGCTGGTGAAAACAAAACCATAATGAATCATGCTACGGTTCGAACTGGTAGTACCGACAAAGATGACCATTTGTGTGCAGTGATATCACGTGTCGTCAATTGTTCCCAGACAGCTGTAGACGCAGGAGCACCCGTAACCATTAGCTACATTCCTATGAGCGGACTGTGTCAGCAAGAACGCAGAATGCGTCTAAATCAAACCTATCATTTTACGTGTCACTGTCAAATGTGCCAAGAAGCTACGGTTGCCGGTACAGACGGATTTGTAGTGGAGCAACACGTTGGCGGAGATTTTGCCAAAAATCATCCACACGACCAAGATCTCGTGGCCGTTCTGGACCCTCTCCGTGAACTACAAATTGAGTGCTACCAGCAACTGATGCAAGCTTCCACTTTACCACCGGACGATAGCGAAAAAGGAATTGAGCGTATTGAATTGGCAGAGCAAGTCATGACCAATTTGCGCATGGCCCAGCGAGGGATCCGCAACAACAATATTCCACCCTCGCACGAAGTCGCCCTCGAGTGCCACCGTCTCTTGGCAGTTGCTTTTGCCATTATTCGCGGTGATCCGACCAATAAGGACATGGAAGAAATCATAAAAGAAGAGCTTACACATCATCGAAGTTTCTTTGAAGGGGTAAAGCCTGCAGAGGCAATACTGGATCCCTCGGCGTTGACACTTCAACACGAACTCATGGTGCAGTGCTTGGAGGCAGAACTGGAATGCAATTCAGTTGACAGAAGAACTCAACAAGAGATCCAACATGAGCTTGATGAACATCTCTCAAACGCGGAGGCAACTGCCGAGAGAGCATTGGGCAAGGATCATCCATTAGTTATGTCACAAGTCAATCGACGGAAAACCAACAAAAGGAAGCGCAATTTTGAAAATAACGTAAGTACCGAAGATGGCATGGCCTCATTTGCTGATGAAGTAACAGCTGAGATTTATTCCTTTCTGGGGGCCATCGGTACGGTTCGCTGCGCTTCAGCCTGTAAACAATGGTATTTAGTCTGCAAACACAGTCGAAATCTCTGGCGTCGTTTTGTATATGATGACTTTGGACTCTCCGTAGGGGATGCCAACGCGGACTGGCAGGCGATCTATGCATACATTTACACGGAAAGCAAACGTGTCGACGTTTTTGTACCCTCCGTTCTTGTGTTTTGCGACGATGGAAGTCATCAGCCAGGAAACAGCCCAGCAAATGCTTTGCAACAAAATGAAGATTGCTGGTGTACCAACGCCTTTGTGGATCATGATGTTGACCTAGTGGCTGATCTAGGGACTCCGCATTTGATACAGTACTTTTTGATAGGAAATGGAAATTACAACTACAGTGCCCCTGTCAAGGAAGCTTTGGCGTTTGCGTCGTTTGATTTACCGGACCTCGAAACGGCAAGAGCGTATGATGGGGAAGCTGGGATTGGCTTAGCACGGAGACTCGATGCGTTACAAAATAGGGATCGTTGCAAGAAGACCGTGTCTTCTGACAGATGTCATCCTCTGGCAGGATTCAATTTCCCCTTTCTTGCTTATGATTTCAGTCTATCTAAGCCCTTGTTACGACCTACTGTCGCACGATATGTACATTTTAAATTGCTGACGTCTTCCAAATCCAACAACAGAGTATCCAACAACATTGATGTTCGTAATCTCCATACACATGGGCGGCCACTTCCCAATTTAATGGCCATGCTGTACCCAGAATCTCCGAGCACTGCTGCCAGGCATAATTTACCTCCAGACCCTAGCAATCGTTACCAACGTCGTCATCAGGTTCGTCCCTATCCCTGGCATCTTCATACAGAATTTCGACTACAGGAACTTCAGCAAGATATAGAGCAGATGGCGCAACAGCTTTTGGGAGAAAGAGCGGATCCAAGAATGATGAATGTTCTCGATCCGATTGATTGGGGGCGAGATTTTCAAAATCTGCAGGCAATGGCATTGCAACGAGACCGACCGGAGCGGCAGGAGAATAATTTGGAACAAGCTCGAATTCGACTTGCGGATATTGAACAGCGACGACAAGAAGAGCAGAGAATTCAAGAGCAAGAAACGGAGCGACGATTAGGCGAGGTAGAAGGAGTCCGACGCCAACTTGTAGGTCAGGTGCAACAGCAATATGGAAGGAATATGGAAGCATCGGTGCAATTGGGTCGTGAAGCACGGGAGTTGGCAGGTGCTGCCTCCAATGCGGTGGAACAACAGCGTGAACAGCAGCGGCAGTTGCACGAGCTTGTGGCCAGTCGTACTGTCGAGGAGAATAATGCAGAGGACTTGGAGACAAACAATTACGGTAGTGATGGCGATGGAGCAGATGGGATGTGAAATTGAAGGCACGGGGAATTCAGCCATGCATAAACTGGGGCTGAGCAATTTGTCATCTATTAGCTATTCCAATAGCTACTATTACTTGCTACTAGCTACTAGTAGACTAGATAGACGCAACTAATATCACATCGCACTCAAGGAGGTATTCAAGCAACTGATCGAAATAATGGTCGTGATTAAATCCTACAGTCACGAAAAATGCGTCATAAAGATCTGCAATGCAGCCAGTTTTTAAAAAGAGGCGCAACGCAGGCTACGTCCAAGTCCTGTAGCGGCCAAAAAGCCAAAAAGCAAGCAAATTTACACCGTCAACCAACAACAACGAAAACTGCACACAAAACCTATTTCTTTTTCTTGTCGTGAGAGATTGAAATCTTTTGCTCTTACTCCTTTAAGTTTCGTCTATTTTATCCTCTCTCTCTTTTAACATTTCATCATGCGTGGTAAGTGGAACACCTTTTATGCTTCCTGCGAGGTTGAGTTCACTATGTCACACGCACAGACACATCGAGTCATTGGAACCCATCCACTTTTGGGCTTCCGTGTTGCATTGGCATTGCTACCAAGTTTGCTGTCATAATTTCGTCTCATATTATTAATTATTACTACTCTATTTTCGTTCCATTTTATTTTCTCTCTCCCATCTGTTTTTGTCGCCTAGAATGCATTTCGATTCATTTGGGTCAAGCCGGAATCCAAACCGGTAACTCGTGTTGGCAGTTGTACTGCATGGAACACGGCATTGAAGTGGATGGTTCCAAAAGCTCCATCAAACAACACAATGGTGTCGATGATTCGTCGTCGACCTTTTTCAGTGAAACATCGTCCGGCAAACACGTACCTCGTGCCGTTTTGGTCGATTTGGAACCAACCGTGTGTGACGAAGTCCGCAGTGGAACGTACCGCAAGTTGTATCATCCTCAACAGAGTAAGTAAATTTTGTGTGTGTGGTGTTTTTGTGGATCTACTTCATTTTACGTACGTCTTCGTCCTATAGTCTCTCATCTTACATGTTCACCCTTATATTTGCTTTTCTGCCTCTCTTCTTTGTTCTTTACGTAGTCATTAGCGGAAAGGAGGGTACGTGAAACTATTGATGTTTTTAGGATGTTTTTATGTACTGTACTAGTACTGTACAAAATTAATTTTGATCTCACCGTTGTTGATGTTATACATTTCTCTCTCGACAGACGCTGCCAACAATTATGCACGTGGTCATTACACTGTCGGAAAGGAGATTGTAGATACCGTCCTTGACCGTATTCGTAAGCTTGCCGACAGCTGCACTGGTTTGCAGGGATTCTTGGGTACGTATACTGCGGCATAGTGTGCCAAACATATGTATTCATTTTCTCACGGTACGCACTCGCATAGTCTTCCACGCCACCGGAGGAGGTACCGGATCCGGTCTTGGATCACTCTTGTTGGAGCGCCTAAGTGTCGACTATGGCCGTAAATCCAAGTTGAGTTTTGCCATTTCTCCTTCTCCTCAGGTCTCCACGGCCGTGGTCGAGCCCTACAATAGTGTCTTGTCCACTCACGCCCTCTTGGAGCACACGGATTGTACCTTTTGCTTGGACAACGAGGCTCTCTATGATGTGTGCCGTCGTAATTTGGGCGTCGAACGTCCTACCTACACGAACCTCAATCGTCTCATTTCACAGGTGATTTCGTCCTTGACGGCTTCTCTCCGATTCGACGGTACCCTCAACGTGGATGTGAATGAGTTCCAAACCAACTTGGTGCCCTATCCTCGTATCCATTTCATGTTGACCTCGTATGCTCCTCTCATTAGTGCTGAGAAGGCTCTTCACGAAAAGAACAGCGTGGCAGAATTGACCTCGGATGTTTTCGAGCCTACCAACATGATGACCAAGTGTGACCCCCGCCATGGAAAGTACATGGCTTGTCTCTTGATGTACCGTGGTGATGTGGTCCCCAAGGATGTCAATGCTGCTGTGGCCGCCATTAAGACCAAACGTACCATTCAGTTTGTTGACTGGTGCCCTACCGGTTTCAAGTGCGGAATCAACTACCAGGCTCCTATTCAGGTCCCTGACGATGATCTTGCGCTCGTTAACCGTGCTGTTTGTATGATTGCCAACACGACTGCAATCGCTGAAGCATTGAGCCGTATTGATCACAAGTTTGATCTTATGTACGCCAAGCGTGCCTTCGTTCATTGGTATGTCGGTGAAGGTATGGAAGAAGGCGAATTCAGCGAAGCCCGTGAGGATTTGGCTGCTCTCGAAAAGGATTACGAGGAGGTTGCCGCCGAAGGAGCTGAGGAAGTTGGCGAGGAGGAATATTAAGTGATTGTGTCCACGGCTTTGTAGCGTTGAGATGTGACGGCAGTTATTTATTATATACGAGTTCCTCGGCGAGCAAGAAGTGAACTTGGATTAGGTAAATAGGAAATAATTTGTTGGCTTTTTCGCACCTATAGCTAGATCACAGTGTGAGTTTTGCTTGGAGCAATTGACTGAAGATGACATTTAGTTAGCGGCAATGAAGAAAAGTGTTAGTTGCTCTCAAACCAATGAAACGTATCGCCCGAGAGCAATTTCTGGTATTAGACGCGTCTGAGAGCAAGATAGAGTAGCTAGTAGTAGTGAAAACAAATATGTTGAGGATACCATTGAAACGCAACGAGCTGTCTTGGCGGAATGAAAGAAACATAGCGGACAAGCCAATACATTTGCTGGTATTAACAATTTCACTACCGCCAAACACTGAGAAAATCACCTCTCTAGTTTCATAACGAATCAAATGGTACGAAGATATGAGTGATTTCGTCAGCTAGCTTAATTTTCCTGAGATGTTTGCTATGATTTGATTCCATACCAAACAAAAAGCTAGCGTAGGGATTTGGCAATTCCTTCGTTCGCCCAATCATCCCATGCAATAGGGAATCCAATGCTTACGATGTCGCCCTTGCTATCGCAAATGACCCCGGACCAATAACAAACATCAATGTGCCGATTCTTCCAATTCTCGCGCAATTCCTTCGGCCAGTTGTCTCCTTCCATAGCATCAAACAAAACCGAAAGAATATCTTCCGGGGAAAATGGTGTGCATTCGGAGCTGCCAAGGTACATGGTTGTTTCATTCTCGGGGCATATTTTGCAGCCACCGTCAGCAGCAGTGGCATGCCCTGATTCAGAATAGGTACCCAGTGGACAAATGACACCATCGCATCCGTACGTTTTGGCGAGCCCGCCATTTACATTGGCATTGGTACACAAAGATGGCGGAACAGGATCGTAAAGCATATTGCCGCCAAGACGAAAGTCTTTGATGGAACGGGATTGACCAAATGTGGCTGGAATGGTGCCGTGCAGTTGGCTTAAAAGACAATGGAAGACATCATTAGATGTGTTAGTCATTACGAACTGGTGTTGCCACGAAGTGCATAGGCTTCGCACTTCGGCAGCATGACTTACTTGTGAGAGACATCAAACCACGAGAGATAAGGAAGCTCTCCATACTTGGGAGGGATGGTGCCGGTAAGAGAGTTCATTTTCAAATGTATAATTTGAAGAGATACAATGTTCGCAAATTGCTTAGGAATGGAACCCGTCAGCTTGCACCCAAATAAGTCTATAAACAGGCCAAAAATGTTAGAGTGTAGTGTTAATCCAATCAACACTGCAGCATACTACATGTAGTGCGTACCGATTCGCTTGAGATTGGTGCAACGTGCCAGCGTTTCTGGTATGGTTCCGTTCAAATCAGTTCCATACATCTCAATATTTTCCAAGTTAGTCAAGTTACCTGTTTCTCTCGGAATAGTGCCATGGATGTAATTGTTGGAGTAAAAGAGTTCTCTAACGTTTGTCATCTGTCCAATCGATTTGGGAGGAAGCGTACCGGTGAAAATATTATTGCTAAGATGGAGCTTCTCCAGGGATGTCAAATGAAAGAGCTGTGAAGGCACAGTCTCGTTGAAACTGCTTCCAATTACGTTGAAGTATTTAAGGTTTGTCAGCATTCCCAGTTCGCTGGGCAGTGGACCGCCCATGTAAGGACAATCTGAAATGTCAATGTATTGCAAATTTGTCATGAGACCAATTTCAGTGGGTATGGATCCCAACAGGAATTGACGTCGACTTAGCGTTATCACTTCCATATCTTGGAGTAATGCCAATTCTGTGGGTATACCTCGACATTCCGGTGTCAGTCCGGATTTGTAGTCACCAATGGAGCACATGGCAGCATTGACAAGGTCCAGTTTCGCAACAGCGCCATTTAAACAAGTGATACCATACAAGTCACACTCATTTACGCTCAAGTCGATCCAATTTTGAAAGGGTTGCCCCCAAAAGCGTCCAATCGTTTCAACAAATAACAGTCGCAGCACTTCCCGCACGGAAACAGTACCGTCTCCGTCAACGTCACCATTCACTACGCGTACACCCTCGGTGTCACAATGCGTGCGGCCTAATAATTTGGAATTGGGAGGATCACGTTTTTCTCCGTCTACGCTGTTGGGGCAGTTACGGCAGCCAGAATTCAGTGTTGCGGCTCCTGTTGGATGAAAGCTGTTGGGTGGACAAAGGACGGCATCACAGCCAAATTGTCTGTATAAAAAATTCATGGATGTCGGACCGCCTCCGCAAAACATGGTGGGTATACTTCCCGTGAAGAGGTTGTTGGTCAAATTGAGCTCTAGATTGGGATTCATGCGACTCATTTCGCTTGGCAACGTGCCTTTGATCATATTGGATTGTAAATTGATGCGTTCCAGGTGAGAGCACTGCGCAATCTCGCGTGGCAAGGTCCCAGTGATGTCATTGTAACTCAAATCCACACTGAAAATTGTTATGATGTTATTTGCAAAGAAAAGGAATCTCAGGTTAGTCCGATACACATGCTTCAAAATACAGTCAAGCCAAAAAAACAATTTTTTGCGTACCTTTGTAGTGTCTCGGCTAACCCAAAAAAGAAATCGGGAGGCAATGTAGATGTCAGGAAATTGTCACTGGCATGAAAATATTGTAAATCCGATAGCTGCGACCACTTGTATCCCGCTTCTGGTTCCCGCATAGCTCTTTGGGGCACAGTATCGTCTCCGCCCGGCAGTGATCCTCGCAATTGATTTTGACTCAACATTAGGGCTTCCAGACTTGTCAATTTTAGCAATTCTGTTGGCAGTGTCCCACTGATGGCATTGTCAACAATATTGAATTCTCGTAATTGTGACAAACTTCCGTACATTGTCGGTAGCGTCCCATTTAACAAATTACCACCCACGTCCAATACTTCGAGACCTGTCATTCCAGCCCATTTTGGTGGAAGTTTGCCTGTGAGCTCATTTTCTTCCAGTAACAGTGTTTTAAGTTTGGGCAGTTGCTTCCGTCCGTATCTTGGTAGCGATCCAGTCAATTGATTTTTGCTAAGATCTAAATGTACCAATTGAGGTGTTTTCCAATCCAAAGGAATGGTTCCATTAAATTGGTTGGATCCTAACCAAATTTCCCGAATAGCTGGTGGGAACGATGATTGTCGGACAGCAGTAGGACGCAAATGATTACCATCTTGTTGTTGTTGTGGTGGTGGTGAATCATCATCGGAACTGGTATCTTTCGATGCTCCTACGAAGGTTCCAGTCAAATCGTTGCGCGTAACATCTAAATATTGTAAGTATTCCATACTCGACAAGCCATCCGGTAATGTTCCTCTCAACCGATTCCCTCTCAAATCCAAACGGTGCAAATACCGCAGTCCTGCCAGTTCCGTAGGAAGTGTTCCTACGAGACCAGCATACGGTAATTCTAATTTCGTAACACGTTGCGGTGGTGGTGGGTTGGGACAATGGTCGCAGCTCCACCTTTCTTTTATTGTTGTACGCTGTACGGTAGTATCGGTGGCGTCGTCGTCGTCGTCCATTGTTGTTGAACGAGATTCCATCATGATTCCACCAGGTGTCCAATGATATTGAGACGTTGCTGAAAAATCACTGCAAGCCACTCCTTCCCACTCACAAATATCAATATCATCTTGTAACCAACCGTACGCCTTTTCAATTTTTCGCAACGGTGGAGACGCCGTAAATCCACTCTGCGGATTGGTCCTGGCACGCTGTGCCGCTGCCGATGCAACCGCGTGTTCTCGCAAGGTTTGCTGATACGTTCTCCGACCTTCGTTGGGATAGTAGGCACGCTGTTGCTGCTTCAAGGCCGCTTTGGGGTGG
>Ga0100390_10004322_pt1 | contig 12295 bp, 11 predicted proteins | sample CryGeymeta201514_FD_81540 | JGI IMG/M metagenome (GOLD analysis project Ga0100390, IMG submission 81540) | Groundwater microbial communities from Crystal Geyser aquifers in Utah, USA - Crystal Geyser metaG 2015-14 | ecosystem: Environmental > Aquatic > Deep subsurface > Groundwater | place... | reverse complement strand
GCGGGGGTGCTCTTGCCCTCGGCACGCAGGCGCGCCAGCAGTGGGCCTTCGCTGCCGGTGATGAACTGCACCACCACACCAGTTTCCTGGGTGTACAAGTCAAACAAGGGTTTGATCAACTGCTCGTTGCGGGCCGAGTAAACCACCACCGGTTGCGCCACGGCCGCGCCGACTGAACAGGCCAGCAAGAACAGGACGTTTTTAAAAAACTTGTTCATAAATAAATTGTTGCGATGTAAATGAGAATGTGTCGCATTGTAATCAAATGAGAACGATTCTCAACACAGAATGCAATTTGATGCTGTATTAGCTGGCGCGATGGTGGCCGGAAACCACTGATAAGCCTATTCAAACAGGATCAAGAGCGCCACACTGCCCACCTCAAAAACCTACAGGAGACCTGTCATGCTGATCGGATGCCCGAAAGAAATCAAAAATCATGAATACCGCGTTGGCCTGACGCCAGCGAGCGCGCGCGAGCTGGTGCAACACGGCCACCAGGTGCTGGTGCAAAGCGGTGCCGGTGCGGCCATCGGGCTGACCGATGCGCAATACCAGGCCGCCGGCGCCCGGCTGATGACTGACGCTGCGGAAGTTTTCGCCAAGGCCGACATGGTCGTCAAGGTCAAGGAGCCGCAGCCGCAGGAATGCGCCATGCTGCGCCCGGGGCAAATTCTTTACACCTATTTGCACCTGGCACCCGACCCGGCGCAAACCGCCGCGCTGGTGAAATCTGGCGCTGTCTGCATTGCCTACGAAACCATCACCGGCCCCGGTGGCGGCCTGCCGCTGTTGGCGCCGATGAGCGAAGTGGCCGGGCGCATGGCAGTGCAGGCCGGTGCTGCGCACCTGGAAAAGAGCAAAGGCGGCATGGGCATCCTGCTCGGTGGCGTGCCTGGTGTACCCGCCGCGCATGTAGTCATTCTGGGTGCCGGCGTGGTCGGCACGCATGCGCTGCAGGTGGCCGTGGGCATGGGCGCGCGGGTGTCAGTGCTTGACAAGAATGTGGATCGCCTGCGTGCGCTGGACCTGGTGTTTGGCAACCGCATCCACACGGTATTCTCAAGTGCGCAAAGCGTTGAAGACGCAGTGCTCGACGCCGACCTGGTCGTCGGTGGGGTCTTGATTCCAGGCGCTGCAGCGCCCAAGCTGGTGACCCGCGCCATGATCAGTCGGATGAAGAAGGGCGCGGTGGTGGTCGACGTGGCCATTGACCAGGGCGGCTGTTTTGAAACCAGCCACGCCACCACCCACGCCGAGCCGACGTTTGAAGTCGACGGCGTGGTGCATTACTGCGTGGCCAATATGCCCGGTGCCGTGGCGCGAACCTCAACCTTCGCGCTCAACAATGCCACCATCGGCCATGCGGTAGCACTAGCCAGCAAAGGCTGGAAAGCGGCGCTCAAGGACGACCCACACCTCAAGCAAGGCCTGAATGTTTGTGCCGGCCAGGTCACCTACGCGGCGGTGGCGACCGCCCTGGGCTACAGCCACGTGAGTACCGACAGCGTGCTGTCCTGAACGGCTGAATTGCAGACCACGGCGGGCTGTGCCGCCCGCCGCGCCAACACCTGTGGCGGCAATGCTAAAGTGCGGCCACCCCATGGACACCTTTATCTTGGAACTCCGACGACGCGCCGCGCGCTGGCGCGCCGAGCACACGCAGGTGGCGCCCGCAGCGCTTGCCCTGAACCTGCAACGCGCGCGCATCGTGGCGCCGGTGGTCGCCGCCATCAACCTAGCCCTGGTCATCTGGCTGGGGCTGGCACTGACTGTGCGCACCCTCGATGACCAGGTGTTTGAATTGACGCTAGCGCTGTTACTGACCCATCTGGCGATGGGGTTGATCTTTGGTGCCTTGGGCTGGGCCGCGCGCGCACTGCGCCACAGCGGCCATGCACTTGGCAGCAAAGCGTTGCCGCTGGTTATGGCCGTGCTGGCGTTAACCTTTAGCGCAGGCTTTGTGGCACTGAACCAGTTGGTTTTTCCGGGCATCACTACGTTCTGGATGGGCTGCATGCTGGTCGCTGCGCTGCTTTATTGGCCGCCAGGGCGCAGCGCAGGGGTCTATCTCGCCGCCTACGCCTGGTTTTTTGAGGCGGTGGGCTGGTCGCAAACCAACGCGGCGGTGCTGCACGCCAACCGCGTCAACGGTCTGGCCGCTGTGGCCATGGGGTGGGTGCTGTCGCTGCTGCTGTGGCGAAATTTCACCAACCTCCAGATGTATCAAAAGCAGCTGGAGTCGGCCAACGCCGAGTTGCAAGCACGCCAGAAAGATCTGCAGCGACTGACCCGGCTCGATGGTCTGACTGGCCTGTACAACCGCAGCACCTTTGTCGAGCTGACGCGCGAGGAGCTGGCCCGCGCGCAACGCCAGGGTTCGGCGACCAGTATCTTGCTGCTGGATCTGGATTTATTCAAGCACGTCAACGACACCTGGGGCCACCCGGCGGGCGACGCGGTGTTGAAAAACGTCGCCGCGGTAGCCAACAATTCGGTGCGCAGCACCGACCTGGTCGGACGCCTGGGCGGTGAGGAATTCATCATCCTGCTGCCCAACACCACGATGGACGCAGCGCGCAAGCTGGCCGAAAAGTTGCGTGCCAATCTGCAGCGCACCCCCACGGCCTGGGAGCAAGGGCTGATCAACAGCACGGTGAGCGTTGGCGTGGCCAGCACCACGGCTGCGGAAAACCGCGACTTCGACCACCTCTACACCAGCGCCGACAAGGCGCTCTACACCGCTAAAGAAAAGGGCCGCAACCGGGTCGAGTGATGTTGGCTCAAGGTGCTGATCAAGCTGTTGCAGCGTCGCCGAAATGGCGCATCGCTTCCCAGCCGGACGTGCCCGATCCCGAGAATGGAACTTTTCCCCTTGATCCCAGCCCTCAGCTACGCTCCCCGCCATGCCACTTGCGTCCCGACATCTCGTCCCGCCCATGCCCAACGGCCTGATCGTGCTGCTGCTTTCACTGCTGCTGGGTCTGCAGCCCGTCACCACCGATCTGTACCTGCCCGCGCTGCCGGTGCTGCGCGGTGAACTCTCAGCCAGCATGGCGCAAACGCAGCTTACCCTGAGCGCGCTGCTGTTGTCGTTTGGTGCGTCGCAACTGGTGTGGGGGCCTTTGTCAGACCGCTTCGGGCGACGCCCTGTTTTGCTGGTCGGACTGTCGACCTATGTGCTGGCTTCACTGGCCAGTACCGTGGCCCCCGATATCGGCTGGCTGATTGTCTGGCGCACGGTACAGGGTGCGGCCATGGGCGCGGCGGTGATGTGTGCGCGCGCCATCGTGCGCGATCTGTACCAGCCGCTGCAAGGCGCGCGGGTAATGAGCCAGGGGCTTTCAGGCCTGGGCGTCATCGCCTGCCTGAGCGCACCTGCGGGTGGCTTGCTGACCGACGCCCTGGGCTGGCGCTACGCCTTGCTGGCGCTGGGCATTTTTGCCGCTGCCAGCCTGGCGCTGGTGATCTGGCGTTTTACCGAGACCGTGCCGCAAAAGAACGCCAACGCGCTGCGCTGGGCAAGCTTGTGGACCACCTGGCGGCACATTGCCGCACACCGCACGTTCCTGGCGTTTTCGGCGTTGTCAGCGTGCTCCTACGCGGGGTTGTTCACCTTTTTGGCCGCGTCGTCGTTCGTTTTCATCGGCGTGCTGGGCTTGAGCAAAACCCTGTATGGCGCGGTGATGGCGTACAACTCGGTGGCGTACATCGTGGGAACCTTTGTCTGCCGCGCGCTGCTGGCACGCTGGGGCGTGCGCCGGGCGGTGGCGCTCGCTGCGGGGTTGACCCTGTCCGGCGGCACGCTGATGGCGGGCTTGAGCCTGACGGGCTGGGTCAGCGTGGCGGCCATCATGGTGCCGCAAACCTTGTTCATGGTTGGCCACGGCATCCACCAGCCCTGCGGTCAGAGCGGTGCGGTGGGACCGTTCCCTCAGGCTGCAGGGGCAGCGTCGGCACTCAACGGCTTCATCATGATGGTGTTTGCCTTTGCCATGGGCCAGTGGTTGGGCAACCACATGGACGGCACAGTGCTGCCGCTGACGCTGGGTGTGTGGTTCTGGAGCACGCTGATCGCGCTGTCAGCGTGGACGCTGGTACAGCGCCACGGCTAGGCGGAAAAAATCTACAGTGTCAAAACTGTACAGCCGGTGGTCTTGCGCGCTTCCAGATCACGGTGCGCCTGCTGCACGTCTTCCAGTTTGTAGCGCTGCGCAATATGGATATTGACTTGGCCGCTGCTGACAGCAGCAAACAGGTCGTCGGCCATCGCCTGCGTGCTCTCGCGTGTGGCGATGTGGGTGAACAAAGTCTGACGCGTGACGTAGATCGACCCCTTGGGGCCAAGGATGCCCGGCGAGAACGGTGTCACCGCACCCGACGCATTGCCAAAGCTGACCATCAGACCAAAAGGCGCCAGACAGTCGAGCGACTTGTCCCAGGTGTCTTTGCCGACCGAGTCATAAACAACCTTGACGCCCTTACCGCCAGTGATCTCTTTGACCCGCGCCAGAAAGTCGTCTTTTGCATAATTGATAGCGTATGCTGCCCCATTGGCAAGGGCTAAAGCGCATTTTTCATCAGAACCGGCGGTACCGATCAACTGCAGCCCAAGGGCCTTGGCCCACTGGCAGGCGATCAAGCCAACCCCACCAGCGGCGGCGTGGAGAAGCACAAAGTCGCCCGGATTGAGGCCACCTTGGGGCAGACAGCGCTTGAGCAGGTATTGTGCGGTCAAGCCTTTGAGCATCATTGCGGCACCGGTCTCGAACGAGATCGACTCGGGCAACCGGCACACGCACTTGGCCGGCATCACACGCAGGTCACAGTAGCTGCCCGGGGGCTGGCTGGCGTACGCCGCGCGGTCGCCAACGCGCAGGTGCGTCACGCCCGCACCGACCGCTTCCACCACGCCGGCTGCCTCCATGCCCAACTGAACAGGCAGTTGCATCGGGTACACGCCGCTACGCTGGTAGACGTCGATAAAGTTCAGCCCCACAGCGCGGTGACGAATGCGGACTTCGCCTGGGCCGGGGTCGCCGACCTGTACCGTCACGAGCCTGAGCTGCTCTGGCCCACCATGTTGGTCAATACGGATGGCGCGGGATGTCTGGTTGGTCATGAAAAGAGCTCCTCTTGAGTTGATTTGTTCTGATGTTGCCACGAAAACAGTCGACCTGTTTTACTGCGAGAATGGGAATCACCTAATCTTGGCTCACTATGGTTGTCACACTGTTTCGTCAATTTGATCGCATTGCGGGTTTTGGAGTAGGGGCACTGGCGCTTGTGTTGGCTTTTGTCAGTGGCAATGTCGCTGCTGTAGCCGAGCCGCCATTGCCCCTGACCATACCCCAGCTCAAGCTGCGCATCGTCGGCGGGCTGGCGGGTGTCCATCAGTACACCAAAAACGAGGAGCCGTTCTGGACGCGTGAGCTCGCGCGTTTAAGCAATGGCAAGTACAGCGCCGAGATTGCACCTTTTGACCGCGCTGGTGTGCCCGGCAACGAGATGCTGCGCCTGCTCGAATTGGGCGTCGTGCCGTTTGGCACGACCCTGCTCAGTTCGTTGCAGAACGCACATCCGCGTTACGCTGCAATCGATCTGGCGGGATTGAGCCCCGACATGGCCAGCCTCAAGCAGGTGGTCGCCGCTTATCGCAGCTACCTTGAAAACCGCCTGCGCACCCAGCACAATATCCAGATGCTGGCACTGTACGTGTACCCGGCCCAGGTGCTTTTTTGCAAAAGCGCGTTTGCCAACCTGACGGACTTGAAAGGTCGGCGGATTCGCGTGTCGTCGACCACGCAGGCAGATTTTTTGGGCGCGCTCGGTGCCATCCCGGTTACCACCAGTTTTGGCCAGATCACGGCCAACCTGAGGTCGGGCAACGTCGCGTGTGCCGTCACCGGAACCATGTCGGGCAATACCCTCGGTTTGCACGAACTCACCAGCCACATTCACACGATGGCACTGAGCTGGGGGGTGGCAATATTTTCTGCCAATAAAACCGCGTGGGACAACCTGCCACCCGATCTGAAAGCGCTACTGAGCAACGAGCTCCCCAAGCTGGAAGCAGCCATCTGGGCCGAGAGCGAGCGCGAAACTGCCGAGGGACTGGCCTGCAATACCGGTGCTGCCACATGCCGTAACGGCCGCCTTGGGCACATGGTGCCAGTTCGCCTGACCGCCGCCGATATGCAACTGCGCAAATCCATTTTTGCCAATACCGTCCTGCCACGCTGGCTCACGCGCTGTGGTCCGGACTGCGCCGACCTGTGGCGCTTGACGATTGCGCCAGCAAGCGGTTTTGAACCGAAGGCCACGCCATGATCCACGGCGCCAGCCAACGTATTTACGGGATCGTCGCTAGCATCGTCCTGGTCTTTCTGCTGGCAATTGCTGCTGCCGCCGCCTCATTGATCTGGCAGCAGCGCGATAGCGCCATCGACGACGGCGCATTGCAAGCCAGCCGCTTTGTCACAGGCGCAGTAGCAACGCTCAACCGCAGCCTGGTCAACATCGACGTGTTGCTGTCAAGCCTGGACGAAACACAAAGCCTGCACATGCTTCAGCCCGACGCTATTGACGGTGCCGCGGCCAGCCAGGTCATGCGCACGATTGTTCAGCGTAACCTGATGCTGCGCCGCCTGGCGCTGGTCGACGCCCAATCCCGGGTGCTGGCGTCATCGGACAAGTTGGCACCTGAACAGATCAATTTGCCAGCGGACTTTACGGCCCGGGCACTGCACGCCAACGTCGCCGCGTTGACCATCAGTCCACCGCAGCAGGAAACACCTGGCGCAGAACGCATGATACTTCTGGCTCGTCCTATCAAACTGGGCGATGGCAGCAGAATCCTGGCCTTGGCCGAAGTGCTGATGATTCACTTCAACACCATTCTGGTTCAAGGCGCTGACATTGAGGGCCTGGAGGTGACGCTTGAGCGCGACGACGGCACAGTCCTGTCCAGCGACCCGGTACAGGACCGCGTTTTGGGGCAAGTGTTGCCACAAGCGTTGCACAAAGGCACCGGCGGCATTGCCCAACGCCTGCCCGCACGCCTGAGCCAACAAACCGCTCTGGTTGTAGCACAGCCGATTTTGTATGACGACGTTCTGGTGGTGGCCAGTATCCCCATTGCTGCTACGCTGACCAAGTGGCAACGCGAGCGGACGTTCATTGTGATTGTCGCCGCCCTGTTTGCGCTGATGGTCGTCGCCGCGGGCGCGTTGGCCAACTGGTACTGGATGCGCTTGGCGCAAGCGCGACAAGATATCAAAAAGTCAAAAGCTGACATTGAACAACTGGCGTTCTTTGACTACCTGACCAATTTGCCCAACCGCTTGCTGCTGATGAACAGGCTTGAACATGCCGTGGTTTCGAGCGGGCGCAGCAAGCAGCATGGCGCCTTGTTTTTCATGGATCTGGACAATTTCAAGACCATCAACGACACACTGGGTCACGATGTTGGTGACATGCTGCTCAAGCAAGTGTCCACGCGACTGCAACAAAGCGTGCGCCAGGCTGATACCGTGGCGCGGTTCGGCGGCGATGAATTTATCGTGCTGCTGGAAAATCTCGCGGCCAACGAAACTGAGGCAGCAGAGTTGGCACGCCGCGTTGGCGAGAAAATACTGGCCGGACTGAGCTTGCCGTTTGAATCGGGAGGACAGAAATTCAAGACCAGCGCCAGCATCGGTGCCACACTGTTTGGCGGCAACATCACCCTGGATTCGGCCGAACTGCTCAAGCAGGCCGATATTGCCATGTACCAGTCCAAGGCACTGGGGCGCAACAAGCTGTGCTTCTTTGATCCGCAGATGCAGGCCACCATCACCGCCCACTCGCAGCTGGAAGCTGACTTGCAGATCGCCCTTGATCGTCAGCAATTTGTTCTTTACTTCCAGCCCCAGGTCAATAGCGCCGGCAACGTGTTGGGTGCCGAGGTGCTGATCCGCTGGAACCACCCGCAGCGCGGTATGGTGCCGCCGTTTGAATTTATCCCGATCGCTGAAGAAAGCGACCTGATCAACCAGATTGGTCTGTGGGTATTGCGCACCGCTTGCGCGCAACTCAAGCAGTGGCAACAGTCGCCGCGCACAGCGCATTTGCAGTTGGCCGTCAACGTCAGCGCACGCCAGTTCCGCCAGGAGGATTTTGTTGATATCGTGCGCTCTGCCATCACCGAGTCGGGCGTGGCACCGGCCGGACTCAAGCTCGAACTCACCGAATCGTTGGTGCTTGAAGACGTGCGCGACACAGTCGCCAAGATGAACGCTGCGCGGCAGCTGGGGGTGCGCTTTTCGATGGATGACTTCGGCACTGGCCAATCGTCGTTGAGCTACCTGACGCAGTTGCCGCTGGACCAGCTCAAGATCGACCAGTCTTTTGTGCGCAACATTGGCATCACGCCCAGCGACGGCATGATTGTGCAGACCATCATCGGCATGGCGCGCAACCTGTCGCTCGAAGTCATCGCCGAAGGCGTCGAAACCCGCGCGCAGGAAGTGTTTCTGGCAAGAAACGGCTGCACCCTGTACCAGGGTTATCTGTTTGGCAAGCCGTGCCCGATCATCGAGTTCGAGCAGCTGCTGCGCAACACCGGGATCGCGCATTGAGCCACCCGCGCGTCACACCAACCGCGGCCTTGCTGTTGACTTTGCCGCCGGTGATGTGGGCGGGCAACGCGGTGGTCGGCCGTGTTGTCGCCGACCAGGTGTCGCCGATGACGCTGAACCTGTTGCGCTGGAGCATTGCCTTTGTGCTGTTGCTGCCGCTGGCCGCACCGGTGCTGCACCCCAGCAGCCCGCTGTGGCGCAGTTGGCGACGCTTTGCCGGCCTGGCGCTGCTGGCCATCGGCGGCTACAACGCGCTGCTCTACCTGTCGCTTAACACCTCGACGCCGATCAATGTGACGTTGGTGGGATCGATGACGCCAGTATTCATGCTACTGATTGGTCGGCTGTTTTTTGCCAAAGCCATCTCGGCCAGGCAGTGGTTTGGGGCAGCACTGTCGGTTCTGGGCGTGATGGTGGTGCTCAGCCGCGGCCAGCTTGACGTCTTGTTGCAGGTGCGCCTGGTGCCGGGCGATCTCTATATGCTGCTAGCCTCGGCCGGTTGGTCGCTCTACAGCTGGATGCTGGCGCACCCGACCACCGAGCCCAGCAGCATCCGCAGCAACTGGTCGGCGTTTTTAATGGCGCAGATCGTCTTCGGGCTGGGCTGGTCAAGCCTGTTTGCCGGCAGCGAATGGGCGCTAGGGCTTGGTCGCTTTACCCCCAGTTGGCCGATGGCAGCAGCGCTGTTGTTCATCGCGGTCTGCCCGGCGCTGCTGGCCTACCGCGCCTGGGGTGCGGGGGTGGCGCGCACGGGGCCATCGGTGGCGGGGTTTTTCATCAACCTGACGCCGCTTTTTACTGCGCTGCTGTCAAGCGTTTTTCTGGGCGAAGTCCCGCATCTGTACCACGCTGCCGCTTTCGTGATGATCGTCGGCGGCATCGCCGTGTCGTCACGGCGCTAAGCGGTTTGATCACTGCGCCTTGAAGCCGCTGTCGTGGATGATGCGCGCCCAGGTCTTGGCGTAGGCCTGTTCACGTGTGGCCAACTGGCTGCCAGTCATGTAGCCAACGGTCAGACCCATGGCGGTGAGTCGGTCGTGCACCTCGGGAAGCAGCAGCACCTTGGCCACCGCGGCTGAAAGTTTGTCCAGTATGGCCTGCGGCGTGCCCTTGGGCGCAAAGATGCCGTAGTACGGAATGTCTTCAAACCCGCTCAGACCGAGTTCGGCAAAAGTGGGTACATCAGGCAACGCCACTTGGCGCTTGCCGCCTATGACGGCGACCATGCGGATCTTGCCAGCTTTCTGGTTCTCAATGAAATCCGGCACCGAACCAACACCGGCAGCAATCTGGTTGCCCAGCATGTCAGCCATCATCGGCGCGCTGCCGCGATAAGGTGCGGCCTGCAGGTCAAGCTTGTATTTTTGACCGATCACTTTGACCAGAAATTCGGGCACCGAAGCGGGCGCCGGCACACCGACCGTGCCTTGCCCTTTGCCCTGCGTTTGTACCCAGGCAATGTACTCGGCCATGGTCTTGGCCGGTGTGCCGCCCGACAGCGCCAGGCCGTTGACAAAAGTGGCAAAACCGGCCACCGGCACAAAATCCTTGTGACTGTCGTAGCCAGGACTTTTCAGCACCAGCGGCAAAATGGTGATGGTGTGGTCGTGCGACAGGAACAGCGTGTTGCCGTCGGGTGCAGCGGCCTTGAGCGCCTGCGCCGCCAGCTGGCCACCGGCGCCGGCCTTGTTTTCCACCACCACAGGGACGCCCAGCGGGTCCTTAAGTTTGTCAGCCAGAATACGCGCAACGGCGTCGCTGCCGCCACCAGGCGGAAAACCCACCATCAGCTTGACCGCAGCGGTTTGCGCCTGCGCCAGGCCAGCGGCCAGCGCGGCAGCAACGACGCACGTCTTGGCAAACTGCCGCGCGGATTGAAGAATCTGAAAATCAGCCATGAAAACTCCTTTGAATAAAATGGGGTACTGCGGCGCCGGACCTAAAACGTACCGGGATACGCGCCGCCGTCGGCCAGGATATTTTGCCCGTTGATGTAGCCCGCCTGCTGGCTGCACAAGAATGCACAGATCGCGCCAAACTCTTCGGGTTGACCAAAACGGCGCGCCGGAATGGTCTGGCGGCGCGCTTCGCTGACCACCTCCAGTGACTTTCCAGCCTTATCGGCAGCGGCCTGCATCACCGCGCGCAGCCGGTCGGTGTCAAACGCGCCGGGCAACAGGTTGTTGATGGTGACGCCGCTGGCGGCCATGGCGCTGCGCGCGGTACCGGCGACAAACCCGGTCAGACCGCTGCGCGCGCCGTTGCTCAAACCCAGAATGTCGATCGGCGCTTTCACCGCGCTGGAGGTGATATTGACGATGCGGCCAAAACCCCGCGCGGCCATGCCGTCGGCCATGGCCTTGATCAATTCAATGGGTGTGAGCATGTTGGCGTCAACCGCGGCGAGCCAATCCTGGCGCGTCCAATCCCGGAAATTGCCCGCCGGTGGCCCGCCAGCGTTGGTGACGACAATGTCAAAGTCCCGGCGCTGTGCAAACACCGCCTGGCGTCCCGGTTCGGTGGTGATATCTGCTGCAACAAATTCCACGCTAACGCCCGTCTTTTCTGCGCAGTCAGCTTCTATTGTTATAGCAGATTGGCGCAGTGTTTCAAGACCACGTGCCACCATCAACACATTCACACCTTCGCCTGCCAAGGCCCGCGCGCAGCCCAGCCCCAGACCCCGGCTGGCGCCACAAACCAGCGCCCATTTGCCTGCAATTCCAAAATCCATGATGTCTCTTTCATAATCAATCGATCGCGCAACTTGCGCCGAGGTGGCCGATGGTAGTGCAACTGGAAAGCCAAGCGCAGGTGCTTTGGGGTCCTATTCAAATCGTCAGGCACGGTGATTGGGTCATGCGTCCGGGCTGTGGGGTGCAAGGCGTGCGCCGACAGTCGCCAAGCGTTCAGATCAGCTCCATTCGCGTGTGCTTGTACCCCAAAAGCCGCATGCGCATGGCCCGGTCGCCGTGCCGGTTTTAACCTGAAGCCTTGACACACCGCAGCGCTAGCCCAGCAACAAAACCATCGTGCTGAACTGTTGCGCACACCGTGTCGCGCCAAGATCAAAAACCAGAAGATCATGGAGCTGATTGGCGAAAAACACAACGGCGTCATCGAGTCCCCCGAGGGCTCGATCAGCACCGAGTCCGGGCGCAATCTGGCGGTCAACGTCAACCAGGTAGCCATCCGTGTGGTTTTCCCGCTAACCGGTGCCAATGGCAAAACGCTGTTGCGTGCCCATGCTGAAAACGCCAGCTACGCCGGACACGACACCGCCGGCAAGCCGATGGCGTGAACGCGGTCGCTCAGCCAGAGCCGCTCAGTCCGCCACGTCAAATTCCAACCTATCGGTCAACGACGCGGCAGCGCTGCGACCAAAGGCAATGCGGCCGTGGCTGCGCAGCATCACTTCTTCGCGGCGCAAGGTGATTTCGGGCTCATCAGCAAAAGCGGCAAAGGTACCGTTGGTGCTCTAATCCACCAGGACGAACTTGCCTTGACGCATGTCAATACGGGCATGCTGGCGCGACGCCATGCGGTCATGCACCACCACCTGGCACGCCGCGTCCCGACCAATCAACACACCTTCGTCTGACAGTGTCAACGCGCGCTGCGCTGCGCCATAACGCCGATGCAGGCGTGAAGAACGGAGCGCGGCCATGATCGAGGGT
>Ga0100390_10004311_pt1 | contig 12313 bp, 10 predicted proteins | sample CryGeymeta201514_FD_81540 | JGI IMG/M metagenome (GOLD analysis project Ga0100390, IMG submission 81540) | Groundwater microbial communities from Crystal Geyser aquifers in Utah, USA - Crystal Geyser metaG 2015-14 | ecosystem: Environmental > Aquatic > Deep subsurface > Groundwater | place... | reverse complement strand
TTTTTGCTGTTTAGGATGGTAACCCAACTGAGAGTGTCCAATGACGGGTGAGCGAAGCCAAGAAGCAATGTTGTTTGCCTTAATCGACCAATGCAAAACCGTGCCGCTTTTATTTGCAGGTAAAACACTCCTCACCACAAACCAACCATTTTGTGCTTTAGCGCGGCCATCATACAAGGCAAGGTTTTGGTCACTACTGATTCTGACTCGATGGCGTTCATCTTCCGCCGCTAAGGTAAGGGATTTACCACTGGCGATAATAGAGGCTGCCACCTTGTCTTGCTCTTTGTGGCCCCCCGGATAGATAGCGAGAACACCAGATTGTTCATCGCTGATAAATGATTTTTGCTGATAAACAGAGGGAATAAATTCCATGTTAAAGCCTACTTTGCCAACTAAGTCTGGTGGCACAGGCTTAGGTAGATTCACTGATATATTCAGCGTGTCGCCGTCGATGGTAGTTTTAATTGAGTAGTCAAAATTGTGCTCGGCGTAACGCAAAAAAGCTTCAACAGTGCCCGATTTTTTATCTATTTTTCGCTCAATAAATTGTGGAATGGGGTCCCATTGTTCAGGGGTGCTATTGAGTCGCACGTCGCCATTGGTAGCAGTTCTGACACCATGCTGGATAAGTTCAATGCCACTCATCTTGGCATCGCTAAAAAGGCCATTGTACCAATTACTAAACACCAGAAAATTGATGCCTGGCGCCTCATAGTACTCTCGCTGATTGAGTTTTAAATGGCTTGCATTGTTTGCTGCGACCGAGTGAGCACTGAGTACACACGTTAACGTTAACACTACCAGCAGGCATGTTAGCAAGTACGACTTTAGGTCTGAAATTTTCATGGATTGGCCAATATAATGATTCATTACAAAGAATTAACATATTGATACAGTGTAAAGTATTACCCTTTTTGCGCTTGCTTTGTTGTTTTTACTTATCCCTTGTTGAAATGCGACAATGATTGCTATTGATGCCGGTCGTGGTTTGCGGGTTGTACTATTTCGCGAAAAAGATGAGGTAAAACTTAGGCATGCTATGGTTTATACCGTAAAATGTGGCGCAGTTTAGCTGGATGCTCTCGGTATGATGTTGAACTTATCACGATTAAAAGCAGGAAGTTATGAATAAAATATTGGTGTGTTGTGTGCTCTTACTCACAGGCTGTGGGCAAGCCTTATCCTCGACAGAAACGCCTGTCAGGCAAATTTCGGTCAATGGCGTAGGCAGTGTAACGAGTGTGCCCGATCGTTTTCATTTTACCGTGGTGATTGAAGAACGGGGTGCTGAAGCAAGTAAGTTAAACGCTGTGGTCAATGAAAAAAGCGCCTCGGTCATTGAGCAGTTATTGATATTAGGCGTGCCTGAAAAAAATATCCAATCACTGCAAGTGCAGTTTAATCCCTGGATTGAGTACCTCGATCAAAGGGAAATACAGAAAGGGTTTATTCTTGTTCGGCAAATTCAAGTGACCTTGGAGCAATTAAGTCAATACGATCAAGCGATTGATAAAATGTTAGGCCTCAACATTACGCGGATCCAAGGTTTTAATTACAGCAATAGCCAAGCCCATGAACACTATCAAGCTGCCATTGAACGCGCCTTGCTTGATGCGCAAATGCGCGCGGAAAAGATGGCCAAAGTGCTTGGCTTAACCCTAGGCAAAGCACTGAATATTACTGAACAGTCGCAATCCCAAGCGCCAACAGAGCTAAAAGTGATGGCGATGCGTAGTCGAGTGAGTAGTGATTCGATGCCAGGTGAAATGGATACATCTGCCAATGTTTCGGTAGTGTTTGAATTAGAAAAGTAAACAGTAATCAGTTATCAGTATGCATCAGAGAGAAGTATGACAAACAAACAACAGCAGTATCAGGAGCTTGCCAAACAAGTCGCATCGTTAGTGGATGGGGAGCATGACATCATTGCTAACATGGCCAATATTAGCTCACTATTATATTGGTCTTTGTCGGAAGTAAATTGGGCTGGGTTTTACCTGTTAAAAGATGAACAATTAGTGTTAGGCCCCTTTCATGGTCAACCAGCCTGTATTCGCATCCCAATTGGTAAAGGTGTGTGTGGCACAGCGGTAGCGCAGCGTAAAGCACAGTTAGTTTATGACGTGCATGATTTTGCAGGGCATATCGCCTGTGATGCCGCTTCAAACTCGGAGGTGGTCATTCCCATCTACCAACAGGATCGCATCATCGCTGTGCTTGATATTGATAGTCCAAGCGTGGGACGTTTCGACCAAGATGACTTGCAAGGTTTACAAAGTATCTTAGATTGCTTTGAGAGCAGTTTAGTATGAAACATTTTGTCGACATCCAGGTGGTATTAGCCACCACTGATGATATGGAATTCTGGGAAGAGCAAGCTGAAGAAGCTGCCGACAAACTCAATTTCATGTTACATCTGCTGTATGATCATGTAGATGAAGACATCTCGGTAGGAACACTGGAGAATATGATCCAGTATATTTGGGAAAATTGGCGAGAAGATCGGCATTTACTCGATATTGATGAAGATGATTTGTATGACTGGGTTGACCAGCTAATTGCATCTTGGGATGATGAGACCCAAGAACCTCGATAACCTTTACACTAGAAGAATTAATGGATACTCCACAAAAAATTTCCAACAGCAAAGAGGCCCTGGCTTTTTTGACTGAGCGTTTTCCAGCTTGTTTCTCTTTGCAAGGCGATGCTAAACCACTAAAAATCGGTATTTTTCATGACCTAGCTGAACGTTTGACGGAAGAAGATGGGGTCAGCAAAACCTTGTTACGCTCCTCGCTCAGGCATTACACCAACAGTTGGCGGTATTTGCAGTCCGTGAAAGAGGGCGCGCAGCGGGTGGACTTAGACGGCAATGAAGTGGCAGTGGTCGAAAAAGAACACGCTGAACATGCTAAAACGCAGTTAGACGAAAGTCGTGCCAAGGTGGCGGAAAAACGTAAAGAATTGCAAGCCAAAAAAGTGCCTGCAAAGAAAAGTTACAAAAATAAAGACGAAGGCAAAACCAAGCCTGCCAAACATGCCACTGCTGCGGCAAAACCCAAAGCAAGCCCTGAAAAATTGCCTCCTGCTCAGCGTTTATTAAGTGAGCACATGGTTGTTGGTACTCAGGTAACCGTGAAAATTGGTAAAACGCCGATGCCAGCGACCATTACTGATGTAAATAAAGAAGATGTTCATGTGCAACTTGAGACAGGTATGATAGTCAAAGTTCAGGTTGATAATCTTAGATTGGCCCGTGCCAAGAGGTAGTAAATATGAATAAATTAATTCGCTTGTCGGTGTTGTCAGCCCTTGCCCTAATGGGCGCAAGTGTGACGGCCATCGAGAGTGGGGAAAGTGTCAAAGCGTTACCTAAATTAACGCAAGAAAGCCAGCATTCTGTGGCGGCGAAACGCATATCCTCACAGTTTTTACGGGCACACTACAAACAAGTGGAATTAAACGATAATTTGTCAGAAAAAATCTACGATCGTTATTTACGATCCCTAGATTACAACCGCAATATTTTTACCACGGCTGACATTAAAAGCTTTGAGAAATATGCGGACCATTTTGACGAAGCGATTGAAATTGGTGATTTAGCCATTGCCTATGATATGTATCAAGCCAGCATGGAAAAACGCAAAGCGCGCTATGAATATGCGTTAACGTTACTGGCCAAAGAATTTAATTTTGAACAAGCCAACGATGCGTTTGCCTTCGATCGTGAGAAAGCCGCTTGGCCGGTGAATGAAGCTGAGCTCAATGAATTATGGCGGCAACGGGTAAAATACGATGCACTCAACTTAAAATTAGCCGGCAAAGACTGGCCAAAAATCCAAGAGTTGTTGACCAAACGTTATGAACTAGCGATTAAACGTTTGACGCAAACATCGAGTGAAGACGTGTTCCAGACAGTGATGAATTCTTTTGCTCGCAGTATTGAAGCCCACACCAGCTATTTGTCTCCACGCAATGCTGAACGTTTCCAAATGGAAATGAACCTTAAGTTTGAAGGTATCGGTGCGGTGTTGTTGAGTGAAGATGACTTTACCATCATTAAAAGTGTCGTTGCGGGTGGCCCCGCAGACTTATCTGAGAAAATTAAACCTGAAGATAAGATTGTGGGTGTGGCACAAGGTGACGAAGATTTTGTTGATGTAGTGGGTTGGCGTCTTGACGAAGTGGTAGAGCTCATCAAAGGACCAAAGGGCAGTGTGGTGCGTTTACAGGTAGTTAAAGGCTCTGGCGACCATACCGTACCTGATGTAGTGGCGTTGACACGTGACGAAATAAAACTGGAAGATAAAGCCGCAAAATCTGAAGTCTACGTGCCAAAAACCGGGCCAAACAAAGATCAAAAGCTTGGTGTTATCACCATTCCTTCTTTTTACAACAATTTGCATGCGGATGTGCAAAAAGAACTTGAGAGTTTGACTGCACAAAATGTGCAAGGTGTAATCGTTGATTTACGTGGCAATGGTGGTGGTTCGTTAACCGAAGCGACATTGCTCACTGGGCTGTTCATCGACAAAGGACCAGTGGTGCAGATCCGCGATGGTGCAGGGCGAATTCGTGTTGAAAAAGACGTAGACGGAAAAATATTTTACGACGGCCCATTAACGGTATTAGTTGACCGTTACAGTGCCTCTGCTTCTGAAATTTTTGCTGCGGCCTTGCAAGATTACAATCGTGCATTGATTTTAGGTGAACAAACCTTCGGCAAGGGCACAGTGCAGCAACACCGCCCCTTGGGACGCATCTACGACCTTTACGATAATCCCTTAGGCAGTGTGCAGTTTACCATTGCCAAGTTTTATCGCATCGACGGTGGTAGTACTCAACATATGGGGGTTGTGCCAGATATTTTATTCCCATCTGCGATTGATCCAAAAGAATGGGGTGAAAGTCAGGAAGAGTCTGCTTTACCTTGGGACAGTATTGAGCGCGCCAGTTATACAACGTTTGGCGACACAAAATCGGTGGCTGAGCAACTTGCGTCTATACACAATCAACGGGTAAGTCACGATCCTGAGTTTGCTTACATCTTTGACGATATCGCTCGTTACAAACTGAAAAAAGAAGACAAAACCATTTCTTTGGTTGAGTCTGAGCGTCTTAAAGAGAAAACTGAAAACGAAGCGCGCACCTTGGCGCGTGTCAATGAACGTTTGACTCGTCTTGGTCTAGCTGTTGTAACGTCGCTCGATGACGTGCCCAGTGATGCACCGGAAATTGATCCCTTTTTGGATGAAGCCGCTAGCATCACGTTTGATTTGTTATCGACTGGGAAGTATGCCATTCATCAAAAGTAAGCAGTAATATCCGCAAAAAGGGCTATGAAAATAGCCCTTTCTACATTGTAGCAATCCATAAAATAATAAGAATAATAGGTGAAAAATGAGTGCACGTGGTGAGTTTTCCTCTCGAATTGGTTTCATATTAGCGGCCGCTGGATCCGCGGTTGGTTTGGGTAATATTTGGGGCTTTCCTACTCAAGTTGCCAGTAATGGCGGCGCTGCGTTTGTCTTGGTTTATATCGTTCTCGCTTTTGCTTTAGCCTACCCGGTGTTGATGGCCGAATTGATTATTGGCCGTGCAACACGAGCCAACATGGTTGATGCTTTAGGTGAAATTACCGGAAGCAAAATTGGTCGTTTTACTGGCGTCTGGGGTTTTATCACGGTTTCTCTCATTTTGGCTTTTTATGCCATTGTCGCCGGCGTAATGGTGGCTTTTTGTGCAGCGCCTATCAGCAATATGTTAGGCCAAAGTGAAGTCAGTGCATGGCTCACCGCCGATATGTCGTCAGACAGTGGCGTAACTAGAAATATCGTATTTTGCGGTTTATTTATGGCATTAACCGCGAGTATTGTCTCTGGTGGCGTGAAAGATGGGATAGAGCGTTGGTCAGTGCGATTAATGCCAGCCTTGTTGTTGATCATTTCATTATTAATTATCTACGTACTGTCACTCGATGGTGCTATGGAAGGCTTAAAACACTACGTATTGCCTGATTTTTCTAAAATACTCAATCCAGATCTATTGATTGGTGCCATGGGCCAAGCGTTTTTCTCTATGTCTTTGGGGGTTGGTACCATGTTGGTGTACGGCTCTTACATCGGCAAAAATGAAAAACTATCTTCCCTTGGTGCATCCGTTGCCATGGTTGACATTGGCGTGGCCATCTTAGCGGGTTTGTTGATCATTCCTGCTATGTATGTAGCGCTGCACAATGGGGTAGAAATCTTTTCTGAAAGCGGCGACCTGATAGCAGGTCCGGGTTTGATATTCGCAGTGTTACCAGCGTTTTTCGACACCATGGGGGCGGTGGGTAATGTGGTTGTCTTGGCGTTTTTCGCTTTGATGATTATTGCGGCGGTGACATCTTCTATCTCCATGTTGGAAGTGCCGGTTGCTTACGTGGTAGAAAGTAAGGGCATGGGGCGCAAACGCTCTGTTTGGTTACTAGCACTCGGTATATTTGTGATTAGCTGCGTAATCGCGCTGAATTTTCAACAACTTTTCGGCTTAGTTATCGCCATTACCACAGAATACAGTCAGCCCTTGTTGGGTTTGATGTTGTGTATATTCGCTGGCTGGGTTTGGCAGCGTGATCAGATACTAGCGGAAATTAAACACGGTAATGAACAAGCCGAGCGGGGATTATTTTGGAAAATATGGCCTTGGTATATCAAATTTGTTTGTCCTGTTGTGATCATTTTGATGTTTTACCGTTCGGTAATGGCTTGAAGTTAGGTGGATAAAATGGAACAAAAAATAAAAGACGCCAGCTTACTGGACGCCATGATCCCGATTGTGATTTTGGTTGGGTTGTTGGGCAGCTCTGTGTATTTATTTGAAGACAATTCTTCGTACGGACCGAATCAGATTGCCTTGCTCTTTTCCATGGGGATTGCAGCCATCATTGGGCTTAAAAATGGCTACGTGTGGGATGATATCGAAAAAGGTATCGTTAAAGGCATTTCTCGTTCTTTAGGCGCCATTTTAATCTTATTGGCCGTAGGGTCTTTGATCGGCACGTGGATGTTATCGGGTACCGTACCTACATTGATTTATTACGGCTTGGACTTGCTTAATCCATCTATGTTTTATGCGGCAACCTGCTTAATTTGTGCCATTGTAGCGTTGAGTATTGGCAGTTCATGGACCACCGCAGCGACAGTGGGTGTGGCATTAATGGGGGTGTCGATTGGCATGGGCATGTCTGCGCCAATCACCGCAGGGGCAATTATTTCTGGTTCCTATTTTGGCGATAAAATATCACCACTGTCTGAAACCACTAATCTCGCACCGGCTATCGCGGGGACCAATTTATTTGAACACATCCAATATATGTTATGGACAACGGTGCCGAGCATTGTAATTGCCTTGTTGTTGTTTGTGGCGGTGGGTTTTGGTTTTGAACCTGATGCGCAAGCTAATCGCATTGAAGAGATGCAAGCCATGCTGAACCAAGAATTTAATTTGGGGCCACACATGTTGGTGCCCCTCATTGTATTATTGGCCATGGCAATTAAAAAAGTGCCTGCTTTCCCCGCTGTTGCACTAGGCGCCTTGCTTGGTGGAGTGTGGGCGGTGATTTTTCAGCCGCATACAGTGGCAGGTTTAGCTCAGTCAATGAGTTTAGAGGGTATTTCATCAGTAAAAGCCAGCATTATTGTGGTGTGGACGGCGTTATTTGATGGCGTAAAATTTAGTACAACTAGCGAGACTCTTAACGACTTGCTGAGTCGTGGTGGTATGTCGAGTATGCTCAATACCATTTGGCTCATCATGTGTGCTATGACCTTTGGGGCTGTGTTAGAGCGTGTGGGCTTGTTAAAGCGGGTAGTCAGTGCCTTTTTGAAAGGCGCCACGACAGCGGGAGATATGATCACCCGCACTATTTTGACGTGTATCGGCACCAATATTCTGACAGCGGATCAATACATGGCCATCGTAATGCCAGGTCGCATGTACAAAGAAGAATTTGCTAAAAGAGGTTTAAATCAACTTAATCTGTCTCGTAGCTTAGAGGACGGAGGTACCTTAACCTCACCCCTGATCCCATGGAATACTTGTGGTGTGTATATGCAAAGTGTGCTGTCGGTGAATCCGTTGGATTATTTTGTGTTTGCATTTTTTAACTTAATCAATCCAGTATTAGCGATTATTTATGCCCACCTTGGCATTAGAATATTGCGTATTCCTATTCCTGAAGCACAATCAATCGAGGCTCAGCCAACTAAGATTTAAATCAGTTTAGGCTGAGGTATCGCTTATCTCAGCCATTTTATTATCATTTACCCTAGAGAGGTTGACTTGATGTCTAACGTTCAACTGAATCCACCTTCCAGCAAGTTGCGCTCTGATTACCGCCCACCTGATTTTTTTATTGACCATGTTAGTCTGAACGTCGATTTACACGATGCGCACACCTTGGTTAAGTGTATTACCCAAGTAAAAAGAAATGGTGAACACAAGCGACCTTTGGTACTAGATGGTGAGCAACTAGAATTAGCTTCAGTCAAAGTGAACGGCGAAGCGTTTAAACAGTACCAAAAAAACGCCACCTCGTTAGTCATTGAAATAGACCTAGCTCAATTCGAACTTTGCATAGAAACAAAAATATACCCGCATCTCAATACCAGTTTAGAGGGCTTGTATTTATCTTCGGGTGCCTACTGCACACAATGTGAAGCAGAGGGATTTCGTAAGATAACCTACTACCTAGATCGACCTGATGTGCTTGCCACCTTTGATGTGACGATCACCGCCAATCAACAAGCGTTTCCCATGTTATTAGCCAACGGCAATAAAATAGCCAGTGGCGCAGATACCAACGGGCGACATTGGGTTAAGTGGCAGGATCCGTTTAAGAAGCCTTGTTATTTGTTTGCTTTGGTCGCAGGTGATTTTGATTTATTGAAGGATACATTTACGACCCAAAGTGGCAGAACCGTTGCTCTGGAACTATTTGTTGATAAGGGCCAACTGGCCAAAGGGCAACATGCCTTAGACTCATTAAAAAAGGCCATGCGGTGGGACGAAGAGGTCTTTGGTCTCGAGTACGATCTTGATATCTACATGATTGTGGCTGTTGACTTTTTTAATATGGGGGCAATGGAAAACAAAGGCTTGAACGTATTCAACAGCAAATTTGTGCTGGCTTCTGCAGATACGACCACAGATGAAGACTTTTTTAATATAGAGTCCGTCATTGCACACGAATATTTTCATAACTGGACAGGTAATCGGGTGACGTGCCGAGATTGGTTTCAATTGAGTTTAAAAGAAGGCTTAACCGTATTTCGTGATCAGCAATTCAGCGCCGACATGGCGTCGCCCCTAATCAATCGTATAAAAAGTGTCAAAGTGATCCGAGAAAATCAATTTGCTGAAGATTCCAGTGCCATGGCGCATCCTATTCGTCCTGATGAAGTGATCGAGATGAATAACTTTTATACGGTAACGGTGTATGACAAAGGGGCAGAAGTCATTCGCATGTTACACACCTTACTCGGTGCAGATGGCTTTCGCCGGGGCATGGATTTATATTTCCAACGTTTTGACGGTCAAGCGGTGACCTGTGATGATTTTGTGCAAGCATTGGAAGATGCCAATGAGCACGACCTAAGTTTATTTCGACGTTGGTATAGTCAATCAGGCACACCCAGCCTCAAGGTTAGTGATGTTTATCATGCTGAGGCTCATCGTTATGAACTGACCATTGAACAACATACCAAACCGACGGCAGACCAAAAGCATAAAGAAAATTTGCATATTCCATTAGGACTGAGTTTACTCGGCAATGAAGGCCAGTGTTTCCCATTAAACAGCACCAATGACACCACCCTTATTCTAGACATAAAAGAGTCCATCAATCATTTTTGCTTTGAGAATATTACCACAAAACCAATACCGTCTTTGTTGCATAATTTTACCGCCCCTGTGCGCCTCGACTATGCATACAGCGATGCTGATTTAGCCCATGTTATGCGGCATTCGCCTGACGATTTTGCTCGTTGGGATGCCAGTCAAAGTCTCTACAGTCGTTGTATTCATGGCATCGCTAAACATGGTGTCGAACAAGCTAAAGAATCAATTGCTGTTGTAGTGTCTACATTTACATCACTTTTAGCTGCATCAAATTTAGCCAAAGCGTTAAAAACTGAAATGCTCAGTTTGCCAAGTTTTGAAACCTTGTTCCAACAACGGGATCGTATCGATATCGATAGTTTATATACAGCACGTAGGTGGCTGTATGAAAAATTGGCGACAGATTGTGTAGGCGCTTGGTTGGCACATTATCAGCCTGTTGGTGAACGCTATGCCTATCAACAATCTCAGGTGGAGCAACGTCGTTTAAATAACCTGTGTTTAAAATATCTGGCGCTTAGCCAAGATCCAAGATCTAAGATATTGATTCTTAATCAATTTGCTCAGGCAGATAACATGACGGACTCTTTAGGCGCACTGGCTGCTGCGCAACTAGGTGACCTAGCGTTGTTCGATGATTTGATGTTGCAATTTGAACAAAAATGGTTGCATGAGCCCTTGGTTTTGGATAAGTGGTTTGCATTACACGCTAATACGCCACGTCAAGATATACTCGCACGTTTAGATATATTGGCTGCGCATGCGCAATACAGCATTAATAATCCCAATAGGGTGCGTTCTGTCGTAGGAAGTTTTGCTTATTATAACGTACCTGGCTTTCATGCGGTTGACGGCAGTGGCTATGCATTTTTAGCTGACTATATCCTGAAATTAAACAAGATTAATCCGCAAATTGCCGCTCGGTTGGTGACGCCGCTAACGCAGTGGCAAAAGGTAGATAACCGTCGCCAAACCTTAATGCAACATCAACTCATGCGACTCAGCAACGCCCCTGATTTGAGTAAAGACGTGTTTGAAAAAGTCAGTAAGAGTTTGCATTACACTGGTGAATAATGGGTAAAGACATGCGTACCTATTATTTTTCACTACAGCTAAGTTATGAGCAGTGTCAGCAACTATATTATGCCGGCAATAACTCAGCTGTGGTGGCTGATGAAAGCGGAATTAGGGTACAAGTGCCAACCAAAAACTTACGACCATTTGTTACAGTTACAGGCATTAAAGGCCGTTTTCGGCTCATAGTAAATGAAAAGAATAAAATCGTTAGTTTTGAAAAAATGACCTAAAAATACCGAGTTTATGGTTATTTTCTATACTCAAGCCGTTGAAATAAAAAGAAATGATCTGTGGCCAACTGGTACGATTTCTTCTTGCTATCAAAGGCAAATGATGTAATGATTTTGTTAATATAAAGTTCACTAGACTATGCTGTTACATCAGTTAAATTAACGGGTGTGGCGAGGGAGAGAAAACATGTTGTATGGTTCAGCCATATTTAAAAAATCACCATTGGCACTCAGTGTTGCCACCGTACTAAGCTTAAGTGCTGCTAATACACATGCAGCAAATTGGAGTGATGGAGACTGGTCAATCAGTTTCGACTCGAATTTTACCTTGGGTAGCAGCGTGCGGGTTGAAAAGATTGATTTCAGCACTGTGGGTAACAGCAATCAGCTAAATCTGAATTGGTCTGGTTACAATCCTATCACCAATCCTTTGTACAGTTCTGCTGACGTTTGGGCGTCAACCGATGCCGCGTATTCAACCAACGGCGACTTAGGCAATCTGAATTTTGATCAAGGCAAACCTTTTTCGACCATATTCAAAGGCGTGCATGAATTAGACATCCGTTATAAAGACATGGGCGTATTTTTACGCGGTATGTATTTTTATGATTTTGAAGTCAGCGATCAAGAACGTAAATGGACCAACCCAATTACTGGCAAGGCTCAAGATCCATGTGCTTCAGATAAGGCCAGTGAAGAGTTATGTAGCGATATTCGCTTACTCGATGCCTTTTTCTATTCAGACTTTAGTATTGGTGATACACCCGTTAGTTTGCGTATCGGTCAGCAGGTAATTAGCTGGGGTGAAAGTACCTTCATTCAACATGGCATCAATACAATCAATCCAGTTGATGTGACACGGGCTTTATCACCCGGTGCGGAGCTAAAAGAAGTTTTTATTCCAGTCGGTACGGTGTTTGCGTCATTTGAATTAACTGACCTGTTAAGTTTGTCGATGTATTACCAATACGAATGGCAACGCAGTCGCTTACCTCAAGCTGGCAGTTATTTTGCCACCAACGATTTTGCCGGTGAGGGCGGTCAAGCGCAGAATATCCAATTAGGTTTCAGTGGTAACCCAGACATAGACTTAGAGTTTTTATTAGCTGGTTTAAATACCA
>Ga0100390_10004295_pt1 | contig 12336 bp, 9 predicted proteins | sample CryGeymeta201514_FD_81540 | JGI IMG/M metagenome (GOLD analysis project Ga0100390, IMG submission 81540) | Groundwater microbial communities from Crystal Geyser aquifers in Utah, USA - Crystal Geyser metaG 2015-14 | ecosystem: Environmental > Aquatic > Deep subsurface > Groundwater | place: USA... | reverse complement strand
GAATTGATCATTTCAATTTTAAAAAAGAATAATTATAGCCGGGCTGAAGCTGCAAAAGAATTGAATATCAATCCCTCAACTCTTTGGAGAAAAATGAAGAAGCTTGAGATTGAACTTTAGAGGGTCCACAAAAAGTGGTAATTCTTTTAAATTTATACTTATGTGCTCACATTTTGATTAGGCACATAAGTCAGTAAAAAGATCCAACACAGCATGATTTTAATTCTGTTGGTGGAGGTGGCGGGAGTCGAACCCGCGTCCGAAATTAAGACACTAAGAACTTCTACGTACATAGTTTGTTTTTGTTTTAACTTAACGCTACCAAACAAACAAGGATTACATCAAGTCTGTCTGCTTTAAATTTCGCTTTACGGTCACAGACGCTCCGTTCGGCTATCGCACATAAACGACGTTCTTTTAAATTCCTATGCGAGAAAACTTAAAGAACGGCTACGTAGTTTACCTACGCAGCGAGGGCGTAATTATATTCGCCAGTTATTTTTTTGTCCCAATTTTTTAGCGTGTCTTCGGGGAACACGATACGCAGTTCAAAGCCTCTTCAATCCCGTCGAAACCAATTTCACCCCCAATATTAATGTACAATTTACAATGAATAATGTACAATCCGTTAGCTAACGGACGCACATTTAGTATTGAGTTATTTCCAGGTTATATCCGGAACTTTTGAGATTTTATTTTCAAAACGTGAAAGAACGAAAAATAAGTCTGATAATCTGTTGAGAAAGATAATCAAATTCTCACCCACTTGCTCCGTATTATTTAGTCTAATTACTCTTCTTTCTGCACGCCTTGCTACTGTACGGCACACATGTAATATCGCCGCAGCTTTACTTCCTCCCGGAAGAATAAAGTTTTGCAATGGAGCAAGTTTAGATTCAAAATAGTCAATGGCTTTTTCTATCTCTTCGGCATAATCTGAAGAAACTCTTTTTACTTTTAATTTTTTATTGCGTTCTAAAACAGGAGTAGCTAAATCTGCACCAACGTTAAAAAGCATGTTTTGTATCTCCCCGAGCAAATTCAAAATTTCTTTATCCAACACTTCCGTTATTGCTAATCCTATGAATGAATTTAATTCATCAATCGTTCCATATGATTCTATTCGCAGAGAATCTTTTAAAACTCTTTCGCCGCCGAATAAACTAGTTTCGCCTTTATCGCCAGTCTTAGTATATATTTTCATTTCTTAAAAGGAAGTGAATGAACAGTCGTTTTAATTGTGCCATTTTCACTCGCAGCATTCAGTATTGTTCCATCTTCGAGGTAAAATTTTCTAACATAACCAAGACCAATCACCTTGTTACATTTAGGGGAAGAAATAAATGAAGTAACAGTTCCAGCGTCATTACCCTCGTCATCGGTTAGCTTATAAGTTTTACCTGTTTTAGGCAATTCTTCAAATTTTAATCCCGTTAAAAACTTTTGCGTTTTCTGATATGTGTCAAGACGTGCAATAACTTCCTGACCTATGTAACATCCTTTTTTAAAATCAACGAGTCTAATAATTTTAGTTTCATGCGGATTAAAATCATCGTTTAATTCATTAGGCGCTTTGGGAATTCCTCTCTCAATCCTGAAAGTTTCATAAGCATCTTCACCTACAAGATTAAAATTGAAAGGACCGGTGTTGTTCATCATAAATTCTATCACTTTTTTACCGTTGTTGGGTTCTGCGATAACCAAAAATTTTAAATTATTATTTACATCTTCAAGTTTCATTAAGAAAAATATAATTCCTTCAGCATCTATTATTCTAAATTTGTTAGGGCTAATTTCATTAACAACTTTTCCGCAGACGAGGGTTATAAATGAATCTGCCTGTGGACCGATTAATTCGAATATTGAAAACTTGCCTGTTATATCGTAAATATCTACATCATCGGTAATAACATATTTTTGAATCCACCTTAAAACTTTTAATTGTTGGGCTGCGCTTGTTAGTAAAATTTGATGCGAACCAAAGTTAATAATTTTAGCAACATCAATTATTCTTCCTTTTTCTGTTACAAATATTGTGTCCTTAATATCTTCTTTTAAAATATCTTTAACCGAATTTGTGCTAATTCTATTTAATAGATCAAGCACATCGTTGCCTTTCAATTCAAGAACACCTTCTACCGATATATCCCGCAAAGCAACGCCCTCATATAGAGAGTGGAGTTCCGCATCATAATTTCCAAACGATTTAATTTTTAGCGTTCCTTCATCTTCAAAAAATGAAGCGCCTATTTGCTCAAAAAAATCTTTAAGTGGTGAAATTCTGACTAAAGTCTCTGTCATTAAATTCCTCTATTTATCCATTCATATATAAAAATAACTAACGCGATGAGTGCGTATCAAATAATAATAATAAAGATGATTTATAGATTTGAAATTTACGGTTACAAAAATAGCTAAAATCTTTTCATGAACCCTTGAAGAGGGTAAACTAATATGGACGTGTAATTTTCTTATTACGGGTATTAATATACACACTATCTTTCTCATTCCATACGAAAGCAATGGAATCGACAGCGCGTAATGAATCACCGTAATCAACATAAACATGCTCGTAATAATCGGGATATTTATCATCGTTCACATTTGCAATTGTGCGCTTAAAATTGATGCCTTCATATGTCATAAGCAGATGCGGAAACGAAGTTAATCCGTCGACGAAAAAATAATTATAATCAATATGTCCGCTTCCGCGCGCATAGTGAAAATAGGACTGCATATATTCAGTTCCTTTGTACTTCCACTTATTAAGATAGATTCTGTTAAATCCTCCATGAGAAGGAATGGGCGCCTCCCACACTATACTAAACTGATCGCCCTCACATTTAAACAAAACAAGATAGAAAAACGCTGTGCCAAGTTCCGTACTATCAAGATCAATAAAACTTTGATCCCATCCAACAACATTCTTTGCTTCGATTAATCTTTCCCCCGGTTTAGAACGGGCAATTACGCCAAAAACATATTCGCGATTTTTAGAATAATAAAATACAGCGGGTTTAGGCACATTGTATGCAAAAGTACGATCAAAATCTACAAGGTAAGTACCTTCGGGATAGTTGTCGAGCACATATTCGATAAGAGCAATTGTATCGCATGGTGTTCTATTTACCGCTTGGTCGCGCATACGCTGCAGGTTGTAACGCTGAATTTCAATATCTTTTTCGGGTGAACGGGCAACATCTTCTCCAGGAATATTTTGAGGTTCAGGTTCCGATTCACCGCCGCATGAATATATTAAAAATAAAAACGCGAAAGCAAACAACATCAATAAAAGTTTTTTCATTTTTACACCTTTAGTAAGGTTTTACTGAATAAAAACGCCTTATAGATAAACTAATCAATACATTGTAAAAATAATAAAAAAAGGGCAATCAGCATAAATACAGACTGCCCCAATCTTTCTTTTAAAAACTATAAAGAAAATTCCTTTAAGAAATATGCCGAGCTTAAAATGCCAAGTTGAAAATGTCTTAAATCAAAATGTTCATTTGGCGAATGAAGGTTTTCTGAATTTAATCCTAATCCCATTAACACCGGCGGAACTTTTAATTTTTTAGCAAATGTAGCAACAATCGGGATAGAGCCTCCCTCGCGGATGAAAACCGTTTTTTTTCCGAACGCTTTCTCCATAGCTCTTGCTGCGGCTTGCACTGCAGGGGCATCCATCGGGACAATTGCAGGGTAACCGCCGTGAAGATCGGAGATGGTTACCTTAACTGATTTAGGAGCAAGTTTTTTAATATAATTAATAAACAACTTTGAAATTTTCTTCGGTTCCTGTCCAGGCACTAAGCGCATACTTATTTTAGCGGTAGCCTTTGACGGTAAAACAGTTTTTGCTCCTTTACCAATAAATCCGCCGTAAATACCGTTGCAATCAAGCGAAGGGCGAGCCCATGTTCTTTCAACTGTTGAATAACCTTTTTCGCCGTAAACTTCTGTTACGCCAAGTTCTTTAGCATATCGTTTTTCAGAAAATTTAAGCAGCTTATAATTTTCTTTTTCTTTCTTCGTAATATTTGGAACATTATTATAAAAACCTGGAATAGTAATTTTACCATTCTTATCATGAAGTTTGGAAATTATGCCGGCAAGAACATTAATTGGATTTGCTATAGCGCCGCCGAACGTTCCACTGTGAAGATCACGGTTAGGTCCAACGACTTCAACTTCCATATACTGAAGCCCACGTAATCCAAAGGTTAAAGTAGGAATTCCTTCGGCGTATAAGGATGTATCTGAAATTAAAACAGTGTCGCACTTTAGGAGATCGACATTATTTTTTATGAACGTCTCTAAGCTTTCGCTTCCAACTTCTTCTTCACCTTCAATAATAAATTTTACGTTTAATGGAATGCTGCCGGTAGTTTTAAGAAAGGCTTCAACGCTTTTTATATGCACAAGCATTTGTCCTTTATCATCCGTTGCGCCGCGTGCATAAATTTTAGTGCCGCGTATTTCGGGCTCGAAAGGAGGTGAATCCCACAATTCAATCGGATCAACGGGCTGAACGTCGTAATGACCATAAATTAAAACAGTAGGTTTTCCCGGCGCGCCGAGCCATTCTCCATAAACGAGGGGATGACCTTCTGTTTCAAAAATTTCTACTCTGCTCATACCGGCTGTATTTAATTTATTGGCGACAAACTCCGCTGCTTTTCTTATATCTCCTTTGCTCTCCGGTAAAGTACTGATACTTGGGATACGAAGAAAATTTTTCAATTCTTCGATGTATGTTTCTTTATGCTCATTTATGTAACTAATCACGTCTTCCAAAAAATGCTCCTTCTCTAATTAAGTTTAAATTTGTAAATAATAGGAATAAAGTTATTGAAGTGTTCGGCTGTCTTCTTATCCATTTTATTTAATATATCCGGTGCCGGCACAAAATAAGTTGTCCACGGATCATCAATCATATAAATATTGTTGTCATTGTCCATCGTAATAGATTCCAACGATGCCACATAACCAATAGCTGGGTAATTCGGAACCCGGGTTTTAATTTCTTTAAATGCAAATGATGAAATATCCATTTGATCAGAAAAATTTATTTTAAATAATTTTTTATTGTTACGGTCGATGCCGAGAAGGGTTTTATTTCCCGGTGAATATAATCCGCAAATGGTAAATATGCCTAATTCTTTTGTGTTGATCTGTTTTATAATTTTTTTTGTTGCTCTATTTATAATATAGATGAAAGTGCTGTCGGCAAAAATTTTTTGCTCTTGAAAGCCTTCGAGCCCGGCGTAAAAATAATCATCATCAAAAGTAAATCCTTCAAATGCGATATTTGATTTTACATGCTCGAAAAATTTTTCTTCGGGTTCAAAGTGAAGTTTTTGTATGGATACGATAGTATCTGAAAACAGATCATCATCTTTAAACTGAAGTTCGTATATACCGGCATACCATTTAACATTTGCTTCTTTTCTTGCCGGATTAATTTTGCCATAAGAAGTTCCTTCAATAGATAAAAAAACTTTATTGTTTTTTTTATCGAATGATATTTCCTCAAAGTCAGGTTTGGGAAAAGTATCAAGATATACCTTAACATTTTCATTAAAAGCAATTTTTTTTAGTTCAAACAATGTATCTGATTCAATAGAAAAGCGATGTAAAACGCCATTATCATCGGCAAGAAGAAAATATTTTATTTGCTCTTTTTCACCAATAAAAGCAATCCCCGAAGTTTGAGTAGTATGCAGTGAATCTTTTATAATCCATCTTGGATATGCTTCATCTGCAGCTATTTCAATTTTTGCTTCTTCATTATGTTTGGAACAGCCCGATAAAAATAAAAATAATATTAAAAGAAATATAGTTTGTTTCATTAAAAATAAATTATCTGTACTGGAGTAAATATAACAAAATTGAATTAGAATAAACTGCACGAAAGCTTTACTTGTTAAACTTTTCACGCTTTTCTATATTAGTCCCATGATTTTATATAGATATATACTTCGCAATCATTTTGCCCCCTTTTTTTTCTCAGCCTTTACGTTGATGTGTATTTTTATACTTCAATTTATGATGAAGTTTGCTGACAGATTAGTTGGAAAGGGACTTGATACTTGGGTCATACTTAAATTAATTGCTTTTAATCTTGCCTGGATGGTTGTTCTTGTTGTTCCTATGGCTGCACTTGTTAGCACACTAATGGCTTTTGGCAATATGTCGCAGAACAATGAAATTACTATCATTAAATCGTCCGGCACAAGTTTATACAAGATGATGTCTCCGGTTCTTATTACAAGTATCATAATTGGATATCTATTGTTCGTTTTTAATGACGATGTGCTCCCCGATGCTAATCATCAAGCAAAGGTTTTGGGACAGGACATCTCGCGAAAAAAACCAACCCTCTCTCTTGAGCCCGGTATTTTTTCTCAAGAAGTTCCCAATTATGCAATCCTTGCAAGAGACATTGATCAAAAAACTGGCAGACTTGGAATTATTACTCTATACGACTATACAAATCCTGTTAAAATAAATATAGTTACCGCCAAGGAAGGGAAAATTTATTTTTCTAAAGATCAAACGAAACTTATAATGGATTTGCAGAAGGGTGAAATTCACGAATCTGATGCCGCCGGAACAAGTCTTTACCGCAAGTTAGTTTTTGAGAAACATCGTATTGCAATGAATGCAGATCAATTTTCATTTCAGCAAAGTGCTCCTGGCGGACCGAGAGGCGAACGTGAACTAAGCACTATGGCGATGAATGAGATAGTGGACAGTTTGCTTGCGAGTAAAAAAGAATTTGCAAAGGCGCTAACTGAGGAAACGGAAAAATATTTTTACAACGATTCTTCATCTGCTTTTCTGTATGGCAAACAGCCTCCGGTGAGTGAAAAAGAATTGATTTATATCCGGGCATCTGAGAAAATTAAAACTGCAAAAAATGTTATTGTTTCAAATCTAAAACGGATAGAATATGTACAGGGAGAGATAAACAAATATGATGTAGAAATTTATAAAAAATATACTCTGCCCGTGGCATGCATCGTCTTTGTTTTAATAGGCGCACCCTTAGGAACAATGACCCGAAAAGGAGGATTCGGAGTGGCGGCAAGTATAAGTTTGTTTTTCTTTTTAATCTATTGGGCGTTTTTGATTGGTGGTGAAAAGCTTGCAGAGCGAAATTTCTTCTCTCCTTTTTGGGGAATGTGGTCGGCAAATATTGTAATAGGAATTGCAGGTATAATCTTAATTTACAAAGCCGTTCAAGAATCTGTTACTATTAATTTTGATTTTTTAAAAAAAATAATTCCGAAAAACTGGCGTCCGCAGGATGAAGAAAACAACGGCAATTTATAAATGAAAATAATCGATAAGTATTTGATTAAACAGTTTCTTCAGACAATAGGATTCGGGTTAATTGGTTTTACTTTAATCTTTGTTGTAATTGATATGATGGAAAACCTTGACGATTTTATTGATCTCGATGTTCCTTTTACAATAATTATGCATTACTATTTTGTCTTCTCTCCGGAAATTATAAAATTGATGACGCCGGTTGCCGTTTTATTTGCGGCTCTATTTACTGCGGGTAAAACAGCAAACCTAAGTGAACTTACCGCTATTAAATCAAGCGGCGTTAGTATGTATCGCTTCATGCTTCCTTTTTTAATTACAACATTTCTGCTGAGTTTATTATCTCTCTATTTCATCGGCTATCTTGTTCCGACGGCAAACAAAACCAAGCTCGCCATTGAAATGGAATATTTAAAGAGAGGTTTTGTTTATTCCGGCAGCAATATCTTTTTTCAAGACAGCCGAAACAGAATAGTTAATATTTCTTACTTTGATAATTCGCGCAATCAAGCAACACGTGTAAGCATCCAGGAATTTGACGCCAATGATTTAACTAAAATGAAAATGAGAATTGATGCTAACATTCTTATGTATGATTCTACTTCTTCCAAATGGCTTGCTAAAAATGGCGTTAAACGAATGTTTGAAGGGAATGATGAAGAAGCAGTTTATTTTAATCAAATGACTGTGGATAATTTAAATTTTTCTCCTCAAGAACTAAATACTAAACAAACAAAGCCGGAACAGATGAACTTAAATGAATTAAAAACGCTTGTAGATTCACAGCTTCAGAGCGGTAACAGCGCAAACAGTACTATGATTGAATATTATTCCCGCTTCGCTTTCCCGGTGACGAGTTTAATTGTAGTTTTGTTCGGGCTTCCAATTTCTGCAAATAAGCGAAAGGGCGGACTTGCAGTTCAAGTGGGAATAAGTATTCTTGCAACATTTATTTATCTTGTTTTTATGAAGGTCAGTCAAGCGTTCGGGAAAAATGGAGCGCTCGATCCTTTATTAACTGCATGGCTTGCTAACATAGTGTTTCTCGCTGCAGCATTGATAAATCTGCTTAAGATGCGTCAATAGTTAAAAGTTAAAAGTTGAAGTTATAAAATTGAAAGTGAATTTTACCCGGTTGTTCTCAGAATTTTTTAAAAATAAAAAACCTCCGCTGAACTAACAACGGAGGCTTGGTTTGAACTATAATAATTTTAGAATTTCCAGCGAGAACCCATTGCAATTGAAATATATTTTGCTGAATTAGGAGCAACAAATGCTTGAAAATCAGAAGTAGCAATATTGAATTCAATTAATCCGGTATCAAAGCCTAATCCAAGACCCCAATTAAATCCATCAGCGCCGCCAAAGGAAAATCCGGTTCTGAGGTATGGAATCCAATCCATCGGTTTCCATTCGGCACCGATTGAAAATCTTGGTGATTTTGAGTTACCGGGCATGTCATTAAATCCCTGGTTGTAATCCAACGCTAATAACAGCGTACCTGGTATTGCATCTTCTCCATCCGCAAAATAGTAAGAAGCGCCAAACCTGAATGCCGAGGCGAGACTCGTAGAAAATTCGCTAATCGGTGATGCTTTTCCTGTCATTCTCTCTTTTAACGTATCTAACTGCGCTTGATTTGTAAAATCATCGATGAACAGATCCCCCTTAGCTGTGAACTGTGCGGCATGGTTCTTCCAGGTAATGCTGCCAATATCTGTAACGGCAAGTGAAAAATTCCACTGATCCATCGATGCAGTTAAGCCAAGATCGAATCCAAATCCATTACCGGCAGAAGAAGGAAAAGGTCCAACTTTTCCATCTGTCTCAACACTATCGAAATCATACTTCACGCCGAAGTCTTCGCTAAAGGCGGTGTAAGCAAGATAATCTGCAGTGCCGGTAATTACATTTCCAGCGCCTGTAGTTAAATTTGTTTGGGCGTGTTCTACTCCAAGATAAGCGAAACCCTGTACTAATTTTAAAGTTATACCGGCGCCAATTTTATCGAAAATATCCTGGTTAATCTCCGGTATTTCTCTTGCATACGTTAAGGAGTAATTTCTTATCCACCAGGCTTTAGCGTCTGCATCATTAAAATCATAGGTTTTGTTATGTTCATTACCTGTTAGTGCTATATCAACAAGAGCTTGTGGAAGATTAAATTTTCCGCCGGCTGCATCATTAATTGAAAATGCAAAAGCGCCAATTGAAGGTTCTGCATTATAGGACAATGAAAGTAGTCTTACTGAAAAATTGGCAAAAATAAATCCGCCGTCTTTAAAAAGATCATTAAAGTTATTTTTATCTTCTTCTGTTAGAATTCTGCCTTTACCATTTACGCCGCCAAAGTAGTAATTAACTTCATCAATCGACATAAAATCAGTACCGCTTCTTAAAGAGATCATCGGAAGAGGCAGAACCGTTGATAATTCGAAATCGTATGGTTGATTGTAAATTAAATTAGAAGGATTTATGCCAACAGACATAACACCGCGAGTTATTGCATTATAAGTTTTTGCCATACCCATCGATCGTGCATCTACGGTGCCCGCAGAGCCAAATTGTGCAAATGCGGCGGAAGTACAAATTAAAAACATCACTGATATTATTATTAATTTTTTCATTTTGCCGCCTCCTACTTCTTATCTTCTTTAATAAAATACTTAACGCCGCCGTATGCTTTAATGGACAATTTTTGATTTCCTCTAAGAGCTACAGTGGGTGGCGGATTATTATAGGCGTCTCTCGTCCTTACACTGGTGGTATGAATAAAATATTTGGCATCAGCTAATTTCTGAATTTGAGATGAATCTAATTGCATAGTAGTGGTTGTAATAGTTTTTTTTGTAACTTCACCATTAGCGCCTACCTCTGCACCTAAAAAGTACAAGGAATCTTTTCCTTCATTTTTAGTTATTGTAAATAAAAGATTATAATTTTTATCTACCATGTCAGCCTTTAACCAGGTAGTTAAAGGAATGCCATTTTCAATTTCCACAGTTAAATAAGCGGCTCTTCCGTCTCTAACTCTATCACGGTCATCATCGCTTAATTTCACTTCGGATGTATCTACAATTGTAGATTTCTTAAGTGCAAAGAAACTACGGGAAGTGAATGAAGTTTCGAATTTAACGCTGTCCTGGCTTGTAGCTGTATGATAAGCTCTATCATCATCCGGGTTCATAATATACTCGGCACTGACGGATATTTGATCAGGCAGGAATGTTAAGAATTCAGTTATATTACTATTAAGTTGAGTAAATGATGTATCAAAGCTTCCATTGTGGAAACGTAGTGTTAAATTAGGACTGTTATTAAATGCTAATGTTAGTGAGTCACCATTGTTTCGCCGTCCGATGACTTTCAAATCTTTAACTTCAATTTCAAACGGATTGGCAGCAGGAGATTTATAATTAGCAGTTAATTTTAATGTCGCTTCGCGTAGAAATGCCTTATCCCTAAAATCAATAGCGTCGCCTATTTTTAAGTCGTTTGTACTTTCGGTAACACCAAGCGACTTTACCGGAAGATAACCGGTTGCACTACTAAACAAAAAGTCCGAACTGTAAGCATTTAACAAAGCGCTTGCAGCGAGATTTGTTGCAGTAGCTGCTTTAGCGATCAACCAAATTTGTCCTTTAAATAAAAACAATTGATTTACTGGTTCTTTATACCTATAACCAGAGAGATCATATTTCACCGAATCGGATTGGCCCGGGGCTAAAGGAATTGTGGCGACAAATTGTGATCCTGATGGAGAAATTATACCCGGCACTCTAAGTGTTAATGTCATACTTTCAAGCAAAGATTGATTGCGTGCAGAGAAAGCAAGGAAACCTTTTGTAAATATTGCTTCGTTAAGCTGTGCGCCTTCCGGGAATGCTAAAAATATTTGTGTGGAATCTGTGGCTGAAGCATTTACGTTGTTATTTTGAGAGGCTCTCTGATTTGTAACTGTAATGAATTGTGAAATGCCAGAAGCAATTTCATATTTATCCGATTGAATATAATAGATACTATCGCTTTGAGGATCTAAATTAATATAATTTTGTTTATCAGATTTAATTATCTCTTCAAGCGAATAAGTTCTTTTTATAAGCGGAACATTAAGCTCTACATCCCACTGGGGCATTATCATTTCATCAGGAATATCAAGACAGCCGACTTGCTGTAAAGCAATAGCCATCATTAATACTCCTAACAGGGAATAAATAGTTTTTCGCATAACTTTTTTCTCTTAATTTTAATTAAAATATTGATAAGAAGACGGCTGCCCTCGCAGCCGTTCCATAAATTTTTATTACTTCAAAAACATCATCTTACGTGTTTGAACAAATTTATCTGTTCTTAACTCGTAAATATAAATACCTGATGGAAGATTTGATGCATCAAAATCCAAACGATAAACGCCAGCATCTTTATTTGTATTAACTAAAGTTGCTACTTCGCTTCCAAGTACATTATATACTTTTACGGTCACAAAAGAATTTTCGGCAAGAGAATATTCGAATGAAGTTGCCGGGTTGAATGGATTAGGATAATTCTGAGATAATGCGAACTCAGCAGGTTGTGTTGCAATAACCTCTTCTCTAACACTTGTAAGTATAGATCTATCCCCGCCGACTATGTTTGAGAAGTGGGATGCCATAGCAACCAAATGTGATGGAGTTTCAAGAGTAGTTATCCCTGTAGTATCTATTCCTCCGCCACTTAACTCGTAGGCAAAAGTTAAGACGTTAGCTGTTGTAAATCCATTTGCTGTTAGGAAATTAGTGAAAGCCGCTGTTTTAGGAATCGACAAAATTGCTCTTTTATTGTTTGCAAATTGGTATATATCTGTCACCGGAACACCATTTACTGAAACCTGGAATATGCTATTGAAGAATAATGTGCCTCCGGTTGCCGGGAAAAAATTACCGGTAGAGCAATCAACATCCCAGATAAACCAGAAGATATCAATGTTTTCGTTAAGTGCACCATATTCAAGTTGAAATCCAG
>Ga0100390_10004290_pt1 | contig 12346 bp, 10 predicted proteins | sample CryGeymeta201514_FD_81540 | JGI IMG/M metagenome (GOLD analysis project Ga0100390, IMG submission 81540) | Groundwater microbial communities from Crystal Geyser aquifers in Utah, USA - Crystal Geyser metaG 2015-14 | ecosystem: Environmental > Aquatic > Deep subsurface > Groundwater | place... | reverse complement strand
TTATACTGAAAACGGGATAAATTTATACATTTTGTTGTTCATTATTATTTTGGGCTAAAGCCCTGAATTACCTTGTTTTATTTTATCCACGACCTGAAGGTCGTGGCTATTTATATTGTACAATTTTATCCCTTTCGCAGTATAACGTGAACAATAAACACTTTAATATATTATACTTTGCACGAGGTTCACCACGTTGGATAATCTGTTGGATACGATATATGAACTTATAAAATTTACCCCGTTAGATAATTTATTTCATAGTTATTGATACTTTTTTAAAGCATATCAAACGGGGTGAATATCCCACGTGGTAAATTATTACATTTGGGTTTCAGGTAAGGGGTATAAGGGTATAGTGTATTTCCTTATGCCTTTATCCCCTATACCTCTATACCTTATACCTTGAGGGTTTATCAATTAAGGGTTTTCCGCAAAATTCGTAAAATTGTATACTGCTCAATGAAAAATGCCATTATTTTATTATAAAGCGAGTATTATATCCCTACATCGGGAACGAATTTATAGGCATAATATATCATACCTGTTTTTCCATCTTCGTTAATGCGGCGGAATTTGGCAACAACACGGTCGCCGGTTTTTAGTTCTTCGGGATTACAATCGGTAATCTGAGCTAATATTTTTATTCCGTCGTCCAGTTCTATAATTCCAACGGCATAAGGGACCAAGTCTTCAAAGCCGTCGGGTGCCTTTCGGATTATTGTATAGGTAACTAACTTCCCTTTTCCGGAAAGTGTATGTTTTGTAAACTCTGTGGAACCGCATTTGGGACAAACCATTCGTCCCGGAAATGCAATTTTTCCGCATTTGGAGCATTTACCTGCTTCCATTCTGTATCTTTCGGGCGTTTCGCGCCAATGTCTTGCTACTTCCATTATTTTGCCTCCAATATATGAATTACACAACTACCGCCTGAACCTCCCATATTTTGAGTAAGGGCTGTTTTGGCATTTTTAATCTGACGTTTTCCAGCTTGTCCGCGTAATTGTAAAACAGCTTCACAAATTTGTGCTACGCCGGTTGCGCCAATAGGATGTCCTTTTGACTTCAATCCACCTGATGGGTTAATAGGGAATTTTCCATTAAGAGAGGTAAATCCGTTAGCGGTTGCTACACCACCCTGACCCTCTTTAACAATTCCCAGAGCTTCAATTACCATGATTTCAGCTATTGTATAACTGTCATGCACTTCAGCAAAGTTAATATCATTAATGGTCTTCCCTGCCATTTTCAATGCCCGTTGTCCTGCAAGTTCAACAGCTTCTAACTTAAGAATATCTTTTCGCTGACAAAGTGCGATAGTGTCGGATGCTACTCCAATTCCGCTGATTATTACTAATGGTTGTTTGCCTATTTTTTTTGCTTCTTCAACAGTAGTTATAAGAACTGCAGCTGCTCCATCTGTAATGGGTGAGCAATCGAACAATCGTAATGGGTCGGCTACCAATGGAGAACGAAGAACTGTATCAACAGTAATTTCCATCGGAAACTGGGAATATGGATTTAATGCACCGTTTCGATGATTTTTTACAGCAACTTCTGCAAGTTGATTCCTTGTAGTGCCATATTTTTCTATATGGGCTTTTGCCATTAATGCATATAAGCCGGGCAGATTTATTCCGTGAAATGCTTCGTAGTCTCCATCGGCAGTTGTAGCTAAAGTATAGGTCTCTATATTTTCGCTTACATCAGTCATTTTTTCGACACCAAGAGCAAGAACATAATCCGACATTCCTGATGCTACTTCCATAAAAGCAGAGCGAACAGCCATACCGCCTGATGCACATGCCGATTCAACTCGGACAGCAGGTGTAGTGTGGCGGCCTAAATAATCGGGGAGCAAACTTGCCAAGTGTTCCTGTCCATTAAACAAACCACCGCTCATACATCCTATCGTAATAGAATCTATGCGGTCGGTACCTGCGTCTTTCATACAGTTTAATGCTGCTTCAACAGCAATATCTCTAAGTGACTTTTTCCAAAGTTCACCGAATTTTATCATTCCAATACCAATAATTGCAATATCTCTCATAAATATTATCTCCTATTCTGGTTTAACTATTTTATGCCTGAATTTGGCATATTGTCCATATTCAAGATACATTTTATGCTCATCTAATTGTTTTCTAACTCTGGGAGCCATGTCGCGAACTTTCAGCAATCTTTCGGTTGTCTTGAAAATAAATGCATCGCTTCCTGCACCTGAGCCATAAGAAACAAGAAGTATAAGTTGGTTAGGTTTGGCTTCGTCAAGGGTAGCGGCTAATCCTAGTGGAGAAGAACCCGAGTAAGTATTGCCCAATGTTGGAGTAAGTAATCCAAAACGAAATTGAGGTTCTTTAAAGCCAAGTTTTAAAGCCATTTGCACAGGAAATTTGCCATTTGGCTGATGGAAAATCATATAGTCGAAATCTTCGGGTTTCATTTTTGTTTTTTCCAATATCGCGTTTACAGCCCCTGATACATGTTTCATATACGAAGGTTCGCCTGTGAATCTACCTCCGTGCTCGGGGTAGTTAGCATGTTCGCGACGCCAAAAGTCAGGCGTATCGGTCATAAAACAATGTGTGTCTATTAATTCTGCAACTAAATTTTCTGCTCCCATAACATAAGCTGCTGCACCTGCAGATGCGGAATACTCAAGAGCATCGCCAGGAGAACCTTGAGATGTGTCGGACCCAATTCCGATTGCATATTTTACTGCACCTGATTTTACAAGATTAAGAGCCACAAACATTGCTTCGGTTCCAGCTTTACATGCAAATTCAAAATCTGCTGTATGAACATAAGGACAGGCTCCAAGTGCTTCCGAAACAGTTGCTCCTGTTGGCTTTACTGCATAAGGATGAGACTCGCTTCCAACGTAAAGTGCACCGATTTCATGAGGATTGATACCTGCTCTGCTCATCGCATTCCTTGCTGCATTAACTGCAAGAGTAGCACAATCTTCATCAGGATAAGGAACCGACTTTTCATTCAGGTTCAAACCCCGCTTAAATGACGCAGCGTCTGCACCCCAAACCTTAGCGATTTCCTCAATCTTTATTCTGTAACGTGGAATTTGAGTTCCATATCCCACAATTCCTACCATATTATACCTCCTTTTTATTAAATAATAATGTGTCTATAATAATTTTCAAAAGTAATAATTATTTTTAAAAGCAATAAATTTTTGTAAAAATATTTTTGGTTTGATTTTTATGTAAAAACTGCCTATTTATAATATTAATAATTAACATGTTAATGAAACATTGGATTAAAAATATTTTAGAATAAAATATTAAATAGTTAATATTTAGTATGTTGATAATATCATGTTTAATAACATTCATTTTACATATTGCGAATTATCAGCCAAATAAAAAAATTGAATCGGCTGAAAAATGTCTGAATTTTATTTAATTTCTTGAATATCAAAACCTATTTTTTGAATATCTTCCCAAAAACCGGGGTATGATTTTTTAACAACATTCACATCGTCAACAATTATTTTATTTAACATTGCTAATGGAGTAAACGATAATGCCATACGATGATCGCCACAAGTATTAAAATTCCATGTAATTGTACAGTTTGTATCAATATTGTTGTTTTTGAATTTTGAAATAGAGTCATTTGTTACTAACAAATTGCAACCAGTTTTAAGTAATTCGTTTTTTAATGCTTGTATTCTGTTAGTTTCTTTAATTATCAGAGATTCTAAGCCAAGCAACGAAAACGGAATATTTAGCGCTGATAAAGTTACAGCCATAGTTTGTGTTATATCGGGGTTGTTGGAGAAATCATATTCGAATTGTTTTATCAAAGGAGTTGGCACTTTTATTAAATGAACACCTCCGGAAATAAAGGATGTTTTAATACCAATTTTTTCGAATAATTCTGTTATTATCGAATCTCCCTGAATGCTGTTTTTTTTAAGACCATAAAGTTTAATATCAGCAATATCTGCTATTGCAGCCATTTCGTACCAATATGATGCAGAACTCCAATCGGCTTCAACAATAAAATCTTTTGCTCTATAGTTTTGTTTTCTTATTATTATATGGTCATCTTCCCACTTTGATTTAATTCCGAAATTTCGCATCAGATTAAGAGTCATATCAATATATGGCTTTGACACAATTTTGCTCTTTAATTTAATATTTAATCCGTTGGGGAGAGTTGGAGCAATTAACAGCAATGAACTTATAAATTGGCTGCTTATACTTCCCGAAATCTCAATATTTCCACCTTTAAGATTTGTTCCATAAATTTTAATTGGCGGAAAACCTTCTTTTTCAAGGTATTCTATTTTAACACCTAATTCATTTAATGCATTTACAAGTATTCCTATTGGTCGGTGTTTCATTCGTTCAGAGCCTGTTAAAATCCAATCGCCAGGTTTATTTGCAAGATAAGATGTTAAAAACCTCATAGTTGTGCCTGCGTTTCCTACATCAAAAACATTTGATTCGGATTTTAAAATTTTCACTAAATCTTTAGTATCGTTACTATAAGATAAATTGAAAATTTCAAAACTTTTTTTAGCCAAAGCTCTAATTAATAGAAGTCTGTTGCTTATACTTTTGGAAGATGGTAATACTATTTCTCCTTTTATTTTTTTATTTTGTTTTGAAATAATGTATCTCATTTAAAATCAACGCTTTTAATAAATATTTATATAATTACATGTAACAAAATTATAAATTTTTTAATCTTTATTTATTATTAAGTGATTTTTTTTAATAAAACTTGCATTTTTCATTAAGCAGTATCTGTCTGTAAAGTTGAGAGTCTGGAGTATAAAGTTCGATGACAAGGCTTGCGAAGTTTTGAAAATCAAGGCGTTTACCCCGTTGGATATTTGTTTTTTTTTCACTCTGTTGTTTAAAGGGATTATCCTACGGGGTTTACTAATGTAAATGACTGTTTTCAAAACAAGTTTACCCCGTAGCGAAGCGTACTGGGGCATAACGCAGTCAGCGGACTTTATAGACAGACTCTAAATATAATGCTGTAAATATGCGAACAGCTCCATGAGCCATGCAACGCCTATATGCACAATGCTGCCGCCAACAATGCTTTTTGTGTTTAATGCAATAACACCGAGCACATAACCTCCAAAAATACTGCTTATTGCTTCGCCCATTGGTTTGCCGAAATGCAAAAAACAATATACAGAGAGCATCGGTAAAATACAATCTTTGCCAAGTAATTTAAACATTCCGAGAACCAATGCACCACGAAAAATCATTTCTACGGTAATAAAATCAACACCATAAAATAGCTCGTATATTCCACCGCTCTGCCATTTTTCCAACCCGAATGCATTACCTGTTGACCATGGTTTAAAAGTTGGATATGTAATTTGGAAATCGCTGCCAAATGATGCAATTAAAATAACTGGTACCATTATTAATAAAATATAAAAATATGGCTTTGAACTGAATCCCTTTAATTTGAGCCATAAAAAGCCCGATTTGTATGGTTTTAATGCATACCAGAAAAAAATAAGCGGTAATAACAACATTAAAAAGTTTCGGGAATTAATAAGGATTTTTCTAATAAAATACCGTTCGGGTTGTTCGGCAAACAAATTAATTATATCCTGATAAAATGCAAAAAATGCCGAGCCACCTAACAAAGCAATAATAAACAATGTTTTAAGCCAAAACTTGTAATTGTTTAGTACATATTGTTTTTTATTAATAATTAAAACATAAGCGGCTACCGGGAAATAAGCTGTTCCATAAAAAATAAAATAAAACAAAAATCCTTTTAATGTTCCAACATAACTATCAAGTATTTTATGTTCGAAATCGAAGTGAAAGTTAATTGATAAACAAATTGCAATGTAAATTAAAACAGGTAAATATGTAACATAACGAAAATCTTCTTTCAGAAAGTTTTTAATGTATTTGAAAAGGATTTTCATTGAAAAACAGAATAAAAAAATACTTTTTAATAATTTTTCTTGTTTATCAAATTTACAATTACAGTTATCATTATATATTTATCATCGGGCTTGCTAACTGCAACCATTAAAGTTAATGCAACTAAAGCATTATCAGCAATTCTTTTATTACCATCGTTATCAAATAAAATTCCATTTTTATCTAAAAAATACAGAAATAAAAATGCAGCTATTCGCTTATTCCCGTCTGAAAAAGAATGATTTTTTGTTATGAAATATAACAAATTGGCAGCTTTTTCTTCAATACTAGGGTAGAGGTCAACTCCATCAAATGTTTGATAAATAGTTGCAATAGAACTTTTAAAAGAATGATCTTTTTCATTACCAAACAAATTGCTGTTTCCGAGTTTTCCTTTTACTAATTTAATTTTTTTTATAGCCTCATTGTATGTCAATTGATAAGTTTCTTTGCCAGATGTATCGGTAACTTTAAGTTTTTGGTAATCATATTGGTCAAGAATTTCCAAAGCATAAGCGTAATCTGAAATTATTTTCAACAATCCAATGCTTTCGCTGTTTGATAGTTCTTTGTAATTTAATACATTTCCTAAAATTTTAATAGTTTCTTGAAGTTCTTTTAACTTTTTATTTTGTAGTGTCAGTCGCTTCTCATTTAAAGCGTATCCTTTTACTAAATAATCTTTTAATATTTTATTAGCCCAAATCCTAAATTGAGTTCCACGCTTAGATTTTATTCTATATCCAACGGATATAATCACATCAAGATTATAATAATCAACGAATCTGTTTATCTTTCTGTTGCCTTCAGTTTGAACTGTTGCAAAATTTGCAACAGTTGCAACTCTATCTATTTCATTTTCTTTATATATATTATTTATATGCCTGGATATTACAGATTTATCGCGTTCAAACAGTTCTGAAATTTGCATTAAATTTAGCCAAACTGTTTCATTATGAAGCTTAACTTGTATTTCTGTTTTGCCATCTTCTACTTGATATATTTTTATATCTGAACTATTCATAATCAAAATTTATCAAAAGTATGGAAAATATTTAATTTCTTGTAAACAAATAACAGTATGAAAGCTTTCTTAAAAAGAAAGGGATATCTTAAATGTTATTTGCAAACAAATTGCTATGTAAATTAAAACAGGTAAATATGTAACATAACGAAAATCTTCTTTCAGAAAGTTTTTAATGTATTTGAAAAGGATTTTCATTTTAAAACAATGTCCAGTTTAAATATTTTTCGAAAAATGAATTCCAATTCCTAAATTCCTTTTGCCTATTGGAACACAATATAAATTTAACGATGTAACTTTTTCATTTTTATAATTTTTATGAAAAAACCTTAAGCAACTAATAAATATTGTTGTGGTACCTATCCCAATATTTATTAATAAAAGTGTGTTGTTATTTATTGATGAGTTTTTATTGTTATAAAATATTAAACCGTAAGAAATTTGAGCAAATCCAGTTATTATACTAAATCCAGCGTCATATTTTGATTTTCCTTTTCGATTATAATTTATTATGTTAATAGTTGATAATGTAGTATTTATCCCCGAGAAAAAAAATGTTGAAGTTTTATAATTATCTATTGAACCACCAGAAATAATAGGAGATAATTGGCAATAACTTATATTTGTGATTATTGTCAGATAAATAAACAAAAGCCATTTAAATACAGTTGGAATCATAACATTCTATTTATAATAAATTATACTTTAGATGGTCATAATTTGAGTTTTTTTTTGGAGCATTGTGATTACTCACCCCAATCCTCCGTTGGAGGGAATTAAGAGAGGGGAGTCAAAAAGGTAAAAACAAATTATTCCCTATTGCAGTATAACAAATAACTATTGTAAAAATACAAATAATTATTAAAAAACAGTTTTTGTATTTTACTTAAAACGGTAATAAATTTAACGCTGAATTCAAGTCACAAATGCAACTTTTTGATTAAGCAAGTTTTTATAAAAAGCACCGTAGGTGCTTAAGTTTATAGCAAAAATTAAAAAAAATAACATTTAGCTACGTAGTAGCGACCTGTTAAAAGAACATTGTTTTACAGGGCGTTCCTACGGAACTTAATACATGATGTACATTCTTTATCTATAAACAGTTCATTCCTACGGGATTTATTCACAAAGAAAAAGTGTAACCCTTGAAATGAAAAATGCCTAAATTTACAATTTTTTTCGACTTTATAGACAAGCACTAATTACATTATAATTCCGATATTTAACTTAAATGCACATTTCAATTACATTTATTTTAACTTTGAGAAATTAAAATTCGTAAATATGGTAAAGCTCTTTTGGGTTTCTGTTTTGTTGATACTATTGAATATCAACACTTTTTCGCAAGAAAAAAAATACAAAGCATTGTGTGTGGCATTTTATAATTTAGAAAATTTTTTCGATACAATTAATGACCCAAACAAAAATGATGAAGAATTTTTACCAAACGGGAAAAATAATTGGAATACTAAAAAATATAATACTAAAATTGAGCATAACTCTGAAGTTATTACTCAAATTGCTGATGAAATACAAGCGAAAGGACCAGTTATTATTGGTGTTAGCGAAGTCGAAAATAAAAATGTTCTCGAAGATTTAATTGTTTCACCATTAATGGCACCATTAAATTATGGATACGTTTTAGTTGAAGGTCCCGATAAACGTGGAGTTGATGTTGCATTGCTTTATCAGAAAAAATATTTTACAGTAACAAACGTACGTTCAGCGACCTTACGCATACCCGGCAAAACTGATTGGTTTACCCGCGACCAATTGGTTGTTACAGGAAATCTTGATGGCGAAAAGTTTAATTTTATCGTAAATCATTGGCCCTCGCGAAGCGGTGGCGAAAAACGAAGTGCACCTTTAAGAAATGCCGCCGCCGACCTTTGTAAATCACTCGCAGATTCAATTTATAAATCGGACCCTAATGCAAAAATTATTATAATGGGCGATTTAAACGACGACCCTACAAATAAAAGTCTAACTCAACACTTACAAGCTAAAGGAAATGTAGAAGAACTAAAGTCGGGCGACCTTTTTAACCCAATGTACAATTTGTTTGTAAAAGATGGTATTGGAAGTTTGGCATATAGGGATAAGTGGGATTTATTCGACCAAATAATTGTTTCGCAACCATTATTAGAAAAAGATAAATCGTCGTATCGTTTTTTACATGCAAAAATTTTTAATAAAAACTTTTTAGTTCAAAAAGATGGTGCTTTTGCAGGTTACCCTTTTAGAACTTATGTTGCTGGAAATTGGATGGGTGGATATAGCGACCATTTTCCAGCGTATATTATTTTAGTGAAAGAAAAATATTAAAATATTTATAACTATTCAGCAGCCATAAAAGTTGTCACGCAAAGGCGCAAGGTACGCAAGGAAAAAAATCTCGTACCGAAGCTTCAGTAGATATCAGATAAAAATGATGAATAATGAGAAGTTTACATCTCTCGAATAATAAATCTGCTGTAAGCACGCAATGAAAAAAATCATTTATGATTTTTTTAACTTTGCGAGCTTAAAACTTTGCGAGCATTGCGTCTTTGCGAGAAATAATACGCATAAGATTAGTAAAGGATTTTTTTTGAGGTGAGTAGTTACAAATATTTGTGATTGTTAAATAAATTTTGACATTATTTTAGTTTTTTAAATTTTATTAAATTTGAAAATTAAAATTACATTATATCAGAATAAAAAGAGCTACTTTTGTTACATCGGAAAAAGTAATTATCGAAAAAATAATTGATAAAGTAAAAATAGGCGACCATGCTTCACTAATATTTAAAAAATAATTTAAAATAAATATCATTTTATGGAAAACAAAAAAGAACAAAAAAACCAATCAATGCTTAAAGAAAAACTTAAAGCATTACAAGTAACATTAGACAAGTTAGAAAAAGATTACGGTAAAGGCACAATAATGAAAATGGGTGACCAGACCGTTGTTGATGTTGCTACAATTTCATCGGGCTCAATTTCGCTCGATATGGCACTTGGTATAGGCGGCTATCCACGTGGCAGAGTTGTTGAAATTTATGGACCAGAATCGTCGGGTAAAACTACTCTTGCAATTCATGCAATTGCTCAAGCTCAAAAAGCAGGAGGTATTGCTGCATATATTGACGCAGAAAATGCTTTCGACCGTGCTTATGCCGAAAAACTTGGTGTTGATGTTGGAAACCTTTATATATCGCAACCAGATAACGGTGAACAAGCACTTGAAATTACAGATAATCTCATTCGTTCAGGTGCAATTGATATTATTGTAATTGACTCTGTTGCTGCACTTACTCCAAAAGCCGAAATTGAAGGCGAAATGGGCGAATCAAAAATGGGCTTACAAGCACGTTTAATGTCGCAGGCACTTCGTAAATTAACTGGAAATATCAGTCGTACAAATACTTGCTGTATGTTTATTAACCAGCTTCGCGATAAAATTGGAGTTATGTTTGGTAGTCCCGAAACGACAACCGGTGGTAATGCACTTAAATTTTATTCTTCGGTTCGTTTAGATATTAGAAGAATTTCGCAACTCAAAGAAGGCGAAGAAGCTTATGGTAACCGCGTTAGAGTTAAAGTTGTAAAAAATAAAATGGCTCCACCATTCCGCAAAGCCGAATTTGATATGATTTTTGGCGAAGGCATATCAAGAATTGGCGAAATTATTGACCTCGCCGTTGAACATAACATTATAAAAAAGAGTGGCTCGTGGTTTTCGTATGGCGAAACAAAACTTGGACAAGGACGCGATGCCGTTAAGCAAATTCTTACAGATAATATTGAGCTTTGTGAAGAATTAGCTACAAAAATTAAAGATAAATTAAATCCGGTTCAACCTGTAAAAGCATAACATTTCATAATTGAAAAAACAAGATTGACAAGACAAGATTGAAAAAGATTGAGTACGTATCAAACTCATTCAATCCTTTATATACTTAAAGAAATTGATTTTGCGAAAAAATTCAATAGAAACGGAGAAAGAGCGAATGGGTGAAACGGTGAATTGTCGCTCATTCCCCGATTCTCCCACTCTCCGATTCATTTCACATATCAATCTTATTCAATCTCGTTCAATCTTATTCAATCTGAATGTCAATAAATTAGAAAATATAAACACTTGAAGAAGACAAAATATCTATTGTATGTTGTTATTTTTGTTTGGGGTTGTGGTTCCAATCAATCTTCAGTTGATGCGTTATTAAAAAAACCTCTCGACTCATTAAGTATTCAGCAAATATCAAATGAAATAAGAAAAAACCCTTATAACGGGGAACTTTTTATGCGTCGTTCTGAACTATATTATAACAATCAACTTATTGATAGTGCAATAAACGATGCAATAATTGCTACCCGGCTCGATTCGCTTAAACCCGAACATTTTATTAAATTAAGCGAAATGTATTTGTCGAAAGGTAATTCTGAAGAAGCAAAAAACACTCTCGAAAAATGTAACCGCATCAATCCTGATAACGACGAGGTTTTAGTGAAAATTGCAACTATTTATTTTTATGTAAAAGATTATAAAAAGACAAACGAAAATCTCGATTTAGCCGCTGGAGTAAATCCACATAATGCCGAAATGTTTTTTATAAGAGGAATGTTACACCGTGAAAAAAAAGAAAACAAAGCCGCTATTTTGAATTTTCAGAAAGCAACCGAAAACAATCCCGAATATTTTGAAGCGTTTATGATGCTTGGTTTAATTAATGCTGAACTTAAAGATAGTATTGCTATTCAATATTATAATGCAGCAATAAATATTAATGCTAAAGATATTCAGCCATATTATAATTTAGCAATGTTTTATCAGGAAAACAACAACGTGCAAAAGGCATTAGCCGAGTATCAGTTTATCATAAAAAATATTGACAAATCGTATATTCATGCTTTCTTTAATCAGGGTTATATTAATATGGTGTATTTAGATGAATTTGAAAAAGCCATTTCATATTTCGACTCAACATTAGCATTAAAAGCCGATTACGTTGAGGCAGTGTATAATAAGGGATATTGTTACGAGCAACTGAAAAACAAGGCAAAGGCAATTGAATTTTATGAACAGGCAAAAACTATTGTTCCGAATTTTCAACTTGCTATAGATGGTTTAAATAGATTAGATAAAAAAAAATAAAACCTTAAGGTTTAAAAAAAAATAATTTTAACGAAATAATTCAACAGGAATACAATATAAAATATCAATACTAACCGACTAAAAATTGAATTAATGTCAGAATTATTTAATTATACAAATCAACGGTTGAAATCTAAAAGTCCCGATAGGGACGAAATGTTTGTAGCCCCGACCTTTAGGTCGGGGTTAGAAACGAAACACAAAAAAGTGTCGCACGATGTAAATCTAATCGAAGAAAAACATTTATATGCG
>Ga0100390_10004285_pt1 | contig 12354 bp, 15 predicted proteins | sample CryGeymeta201514_FD_81540 | JGI IMG/M metagenome (GOLD analysis project Ga0100390, IMG submission 81540) | Groundwater microbial communities from Crystal Geyser aquifers in Utah, USA - Crystal Geyser metaG 2015-14 | ecosystem: Environmental > Aquatic > Deep subsurface > Groundwater | place... | reverse complement strand
TATCTCCAGGCGCTCGGACTACCCGAATCCATCTTCATCACTCCCGTACAAACCATCCTTAAAAACAAAAATTGACTCAATAAATTACTTAAAATCGATCATCCGAGTTCAGGAATGTGGGATTAGAGAATCAAAAATTGTTATACCCGGGCGAAGGCCTCACGAAGGAACAAATCTACGCCCTGGGCTGCCAAGCCCATTTTGAAGGACGAGTCGATGAGGGCATGACACTGTTTAACCAACTGAAGCCGAGTGATGAGGATGTGTTTATTCGCGCGCATTGCTTTTTATCGCAAGTGCTTTCCTTTTCCCGTAACTACGATCTTGCCTTGAATCGCGTCTTATGGCTGCTGCGGATTTTCCCGAATCATGAAAAAGTGCTGCACTACGCGGTTTTAGTTCACTCTTACCGGGAGGAATACGAACGTGCTGGTCAGCTATTAGATGCCTACGAGCCAGCAGTCTGGGATCGAGGCGGCTATTACTACCAAGCCGCCTGTATCTTCGCCGGGTTGCAGGAGTATGTCCCATCACTTCTGGCGTTGAGTATGAGTCTGGAAGAAGGCGGAATCCTTTATCATCGCAAGCTGTGGTATGATCCCGAGCTGCGCTTACTGTGGAAAGCCCTCCCTGCTATGACTGCGGTGCCCAAGGTTCGTAAGATACTGATGAAGGCCTATTGGCCTGCGCTACTCGCCACCTTTGACCCAGAAGCGCCTTTCGACGAACTGGATCCCGGAAATCTTCGGTCATTCAGCGCAGAGGAAATGCACTTCGTCGGCGTCGTGCCACAGGGTCCATTAGCCTTCATTATCGAAGAGCGCAGGTCAGATAACCCAACCATCTACGATGCCTTGCAGAGCCGCCTCAAAGATCAACGTGAACAATCCGTGCAGGGGCTCAAAAATGCAATTTCCAGAATCTCCTAAGATGCGCGACTCAAAATCTCAGATTATCGCGACACCCTACCGCAAAAATCACATCGCCGGGATGACTTCCGGGTTGTTGGCCAGGGTGCGCTTCAGCAACTCCTCGGCCTCAACCTCGAGGCCGTGTGCAATCGAGAGCATGAAATGCAACGAGGGCTGGGTCAGGCCGCGTTCCAGCTTCGAAATCGAGGATACATCACAGCGACATGCTTCCGCCAATGCGACCTGCGACAGCCCTTGCTCCAAGCGCAGTTCTTTCAGTGCCAATCCAAATGCGAGTTCCGTTTTCAATCCCTGCAGTGTAGCGGGGATTGACCAAGTTGTTTATAGGAACATATTCCTATCTCACCATTCCATAATCCTCAACGCAGAAAGTTCAAAAATACACGTTGATGATAGCAACCTCGCTGCGAATACTTTATTGTGAACCAAGATAAAAAAGTAAGTCAGGCCTATGACATCATAGGCGACATCCATGGTCATGCGGCCGAGCTCGAGGCGCTGCTACATAAGCTGGGTTACAGCGAAGAAGAAGGCTGCTTCCGTCACCCCGAAGGCCGCAAGGTCGTTTTTCTCGGGGATTACATCGACCGGGGTCCGGAAATCCGCCGTGTGCTTCAGATTGTTCGCGCTATGATCGACGCGGGCGAGGCTCAGGGCATTCTGGGCAATCACGAGGTCAACGCCCTGTGGTATCATCACCAGGACAAGGACGGCCAATATTTGCGCGCCCATGGCCCCGGTATTAAAAAACAGCACATCGCTTCGCTGGAGCAGATCGCACGACCGCAGCCCAACGAATGGAAGGCGTGGCTCGACTGGATGGCTGGCTTGCCCCTTTGGCTCGACTTCGGCGTTTTTCGTGTCGTTCACGCCTGCTGGGCGGCAGAAAACATTCAAGCTCTCGAAGGCATTGACCTGCGAAATTTTGACGATCTCGTCAAATACAGCCGGAAAGGCTCAAAGGAAAACCAGTTGCTCCGGCCACTGCTGAATGGTCCTGAGCTGGAATTGCCCGAAGGAGTTGTTTTTATGGCTCATGGCGGCAAAAAATGCGAGGAAATCCGCTATAAATGGTGGGAGCCACTGGAGGGTCTCTCCTACCGAAGGGCGCTCTATCCGGGGCACGATCCCGGACTGCCAGATATGCTGATCGAGAATCCGCCCAGCTCGAACAGCGTCGCCCCCGAGGACCCGATCATGTTCTTCGGGCATTACGCGATACTCGAAGAAAAACCCGCCCCAATCCTGCCCAACCTCGCCTGCCTGGATTACGGCTGCGGCAAAGGTGGCGATTTGGTCGCCTACCGCTGGGACGGCGAAAGTTTTCTCAACGATTCGAACTTCGTCTCGGTTTCCCCGCGAGAGGCTTCAAGAAATGGTTCAATTGAGATTGATCGGTATTCTAGCGAACCAAATTTGGAAGGAGGCATCGAGTGATTTCAAAGATCGTCAGTGGTGGCCAGACTGGTGCCGATCGCGCTGCGCTCGATGTGGCCCTCGAGTATGACTTCCCGCATGGCGGGTGGTGCCCCAAGGGACGCCTGGCCGAAGACGGCCCAATCCATTCGGCATACGTGCTCGCCGAGTCCACGACAAAAAACTACCTCCAGCGCACCGAGTGGAATGCCCGGGATGCCGATGGCACCGTCATTTTCACGATGAAGTCTGCGTTAACGGGTGGTTCCAAGCGGACAATAGACTTCGCCCGCAAGCACACCCGGCCCTGGGTGCATCTCTACCCGGAAATGGACGAAGATCCGGTTGAGGCACTGCGCAGATTCGTTGAACGGCACCGCATTCAAACCCTCAATGTGGCCGGATCGCGCGGCAGCAAAGAGCCGCAGCTGCACGGATGGGTGTGCGAGGTGCTGGAAGCGGCATTTTTTGCTACCGATGCGCAGCGAGCGGTTGCCGCGGCCCTGCAGTATCTTGGATCAGAGATTGAGGCCTATGATGTCAGAGATAATGCCGACTGCCCTACAGACTACGGCGATGTAGCGGTAAAAAACTGCTGGCGTGTTTACTTCAGCCTCAAGCAGAGCCAGCCGACACACCTCGGCGGCGACAGTCCTTACATCCTAATCGAAAAAGAAACCCACCGCGTCATTGGACGCGGAATAGAAGGCGGCGAATGATGCTAAAAGGCCTACCAGAAGATGCAACCAAGCTTGATGGCTTTCTCCGTAAAGAAGGCTTCAAATGCCATGAACAGGATTCGGATGGAGTCCAATTTTCCCGATGGCGCTATTACCTTCGGGAGTTCCGATGGTTTGATAGCAACGTGATGTTTCGGTTGGTGATCCGTTTCGATCTCCAAATCCACGATGATCCCGGCGGGTCTTACGACGACAACCATGAGTTATTCTATGAAAATGCCTATGTGGTCGTATTCGACCGCCGCATGGAGGACGACCCCAGCCTCTTCGATGGTGACAAGTATTACGATGAGGAGACGGAGTCCCTTCGCAAGATCGACAAGTATCGGATTCGCGTGAGCGACTACGCGGCAATCAAAAACCTGATGGAGACACTCGCCAGCTAATGGAAATCCGTAACATTCTTATCTACACGCTGACAGGGGCTGTGCTAGGCATCACAAACTACGTAAGGGCTGAGGGCGTCTTCCCGCCAACGGCATTTGCGCTTCTGGGAAACAGCCTCATTGGTTACATCGCGCTCATTTTTATCGTCGGCCCAGCGGTCGGACTTTCGAGCTGCTTCGCCAGTAAAAATACCGATGAGAAAATTTTTGAGGAACAGGCAGTCGTAGCAGGCTGCACGGTCATCGTGATATGCCTCGCTTACCTGGTCTTCGAACTTTCCAAATAAGGTGCACTTTATGGAACACGGAATCATTCAAAGTTCATTCAAACAGGGGACGATTGCGTTCGATTTGAATTCTTTCTTCCATCGGTGAGCCGTGCCAACCGAAACGCCGCAGGCCCTTGCCAGTTTCGGGCAGAATAACTCTGGGTTCTCATTCAGTAGGCGGAAAGCGTCTGGAATTCTTCCTGCGAAGCAATCTTGACTATGTTAGAAACCTGAGAAACTTCACTTGCGTCCATCGAAAGAAGCAGTTATTCCATAACCTGCCGAATTGGAATTACTTAGTCAGCTCGTAAGTTAGCCTGGGGCCAGACTTAGGCCAGTGTTGGCTTCGTTTTTTCTGTTGCACTCGGACTTTAATTGATCTTTGGTTTATACTTTACCAAATATTTTAAAAACTTCGAAAACATATCGAGATGAATGGGAACTTTAATGGGAACATTAGGTATTCAAAATGATATTTATTTCGTAAAATGCTAATAATCAACGGTCCCTATAGTTCAATGGATAGAACCGCTGTTTCCTAAACAGTTAATCCGGGTTCGATTCCCGGTGGGGGCACCAGCCTAAAAGTATAATAAACAAGGGTTTGCGAAAGATTGAGGAGATTTTCAGATTTGCGTCAAAATGCCAGAAAACGCCAGAAAATGCCCTGTTTTGCCAGAAAAGTGTCAACAAAGTGCCAACGGATTTTCCGCTTCTTTAGTGGGTTAGGGGTCAATTTTGCGGACTGATATTTTCAAAAAGTGGCAACAAACGGTCCTGAGCACGAAAAAGCCCACCTCGAAAGGGGGCTGTGATGATGGGGCAGGCTGTGCGCGGTCAGTCCGTGGCCTCGATCTTCAAAGACAGCGCGTGAGCTATTTTGAGCGCACGCCGGATTGCGTCCAGTTGGTCGGTCGTGACGTGGCCGGGGGTCAGTTGCAGGGTTTTCGTCGTGGCGACGGATGCCGCAAGCGCGGCCTTCGTGATGGTGTCGGGTTGGGTCATATCAAGTTATCGTGATGGGTTGATTTCTAAGATTTTTTATTACGTGGATTTTTTTTATTCCAGAGTGAGAGACCGGGCTAGCGCAGGAAACCTCCGATTTCCCTGGTTCCAAGGAGACTCCTTAGGTAGGGGGGTGCCCTGCCGTCCTGCTGGCTCTGTGCGGCCCATGGTGGGCTTTGTGGGCGCTGCCGCGTCTATTCATCCACGGTCGGTTCCTTGGGCGCGTCCTGCGGCTCCTGTGTGGCTTCCGGTCGTGGTCGCATTAGTGGCCTGCCGATGACTGGCCCGATGTTGGGGCGGATTACTGGCCCGATGATCGCCGGTTGCTGCTGGTCGCTCATCGTGTCAACTGCTTCGGGTATGTGACGCGGTCGCCCTTCACGATGTTGCACCGGTATGTCAACGCCTGCAGGCCGCTTGGAGTCTCAACAACAACGATGTCAGCACCACCAGCGCGGAAGCCGTCGGCCTCCATGCGTAACCAATCAGCATTGGTCGTTGCTCCCCATCTGTTCGGCCCGGAGTCGGCATTGGGTGTCAGGTCGGCAGTGATGTAAGCGGATCGCGAATCATTGGCTTGCACCTTGACGGACTTTGAACTCGTGGAGCTGGTCGGAGTCCGGGGGCTGGTTGGTCTGGGTGTCGTGGTCATGGTCATGGATGTGGTCGGTTTGTAGTTGAATTTCGGATACGTAGATTAGTTTCTGATTAGTTCCGTTTCCCTTATAAGGTTTTGAAACGGAAACGTATTAGCTCCCGAATGAGGGAACCTTAAGGTGGTTCCCCTCATCCTCGGGATGCGTTCCGATTCGTTCCGAAAAGAAACGGGTATTTTGAAACGGATTGCTAGGCGTGTATTCATGCGGGTAAAAGCGTTTCATGCTGCTGAAACGGATTGCTCGGGCGTTCGGGCGTAAAAGCTCGATCTGCCTTCTTTTCGCTTCTGGATTGCACCGGATTCGAGATTTTCCCGGATAAGCTCGAAGAAACGCTTTTTCGTGATGCCGAAATTATCACTAGCGGCGCGTTCAAGTTCCTTCGATTGCACCTCTTCGCCGGGGTCGATTAGCTCCAGAATTTGCGCCGGGGTGCCGCCTGCTTTGGGTCTGCCTGCTGAGCCTTTCAAAGTGGTCGGGGCGTGTTCATCTTTGAGCCATAGGGGATGATGCCACTTAATCGCAAACGGTTGCACCGGTGCGAAGTCTCGAAGGGTTGGCTCGATTACGAAAGAGGGTTGATCCTGGGTGGATTGCTCGGCTTCGGTCATCGAAAGCAAAACGTCCGGATCGCGTGCCCATGTTCCGGCTCCGCTCATTCTATCGATTGATGATTTCCCGGCCGCGTTGCCCTTGGCGAAGTGGTGACTCAAAAAAATTGCAGCGTTCGCTTCGTGTGCCATTGCCTCAACTTCCAGTAAGAAGTCGGCCGCGTCGTCGTTGCTGTTTTCCTCTCCGGTCTTTACCCGGTAAACCGGATCGATGCCAATTGCGCCGATGCCGTGTTGTTGGCAATACTTCGCAATGTCCTCTCGAAGCTTTGAGAATTCGACTCTACGGCCTCGAAGGCTGAGAAGGTGTAGCTGTGACGTGTCCCAGATTCCGGCGGCTTGTGCGATAGCTGAGATACGCCTGAGAAGGTTTGGCCGCATTAGCTCAAGGTCAATCACAAGGCAGGGTTTGCGCTCGGTCTGAAAGCCGAAAAAGTCCTTCCCAGATTGGATGCACAAGAGAGCGTGCAGCATAAGCCAAGTCTTGCGGGCTTTGCTTGGCCCTGAGAATAGCACCTTGCTGCCTTCGTATGCCATTCCATGAATTAGGATAGGCGGGGGCGTGAAGGCTTCCTTCGGCAAGCCGTCGTATGGTTCCGGGATGAATAGCGGGGGCTTCATCTCTTCGGGTGCATCTGGGTCGGCTACGGGTTCAAGTAGATTTTCAATCATGTTACAATGTCCTCAAAATCGGGTTCGTCTTGTTCGCTGAATCGCTTCGATATTTCATCGTTTAAGTCTGCGTCGGGGCTTTCGCTTCTCCATGCTGTCAGGCTTGCTGGTTTTAATTCTCGGAGTTGTGCGGCCCAGCGCAGTGTTGCCTTGCGGCCTGCTGCGTCGGAGTGTGAAAAAATTCTGATGTGCTTGCCTCGAAACAATTCAAGAGCCTCTTCGTGAATGGCCTGAGCGGCTCCCAGCATAGCGCAAAATGCCGTTGCGGGTATGCTGTCGGAGTCGTGCATGAAAAGCGCCGTAACGGCTGCCAGCGCGTCGGGACAGCCCTCCGTGATAAAGACGGTCGAAGTCTCGGGCGTGATCGTAGCGCAACCAATCGGCCAACGTGCAGAGCTGCCTTTGATGGTCATAGCTTTTGCGCCGATGCGGTGCCATGCTTGCCCGCTTGTGAGACGGCCCTGAGCGGCCCGGCGCTCGCTGTCAGTCATAAGCCATGCCCGGCCCTCTGGTGACTCGTAGAAGTGGAACATGCCGCGCCCGTGGAGTATCTCCAGCGCGGCGAAAGTCGGGATGCCTCGGGATCGGGCAAGCTGATCCATTTCCATGGCCGTGCCTCGATCGATTGGCGGCAAAACAAGTTCGCGCTTTGGCTCTGGCTTCGTCCTGGGTGCCTTCGGTCGGATCCTAGCGGCGGTCTTTCCCGTGCCCGCAAGTTCAATCACTGTTCGACAAGCGTCGGCTTCACTTTGCCCTGTGGCCAGCATCACGAATTCAACGACGCTCCCCTTGTCGCCTGTTGCGTGGTCAACGAAAGCGCGGCCTTCATCGAATATGGAAAACGACGGGTGTCGATCTTCTCGGAATGGTGAAAAGCAAGATGCTTTTGGGGTGCCCGGTAAGCCAAGCGCCTGCCATGCGTCGGGAATACTGAGAGCGCGTTTTGCCTCAATAAGCGGACTTGACGAAAACGGCTTTTCGGGTAGATTTAATGCCATCTTAAAAAAAGGGTTTTGTGATATATCGCTAGGAGGCCCGCCGGTGGATTAGAACTGCCCGGCGGGCTTTTTTTGCGTATCCTCTGAGCGAGGTAGATTAAAGGCCCTGAGCTCGGGCGTCGGACTCAAGCCGGGCGGAGATTTGCGCGGCGGTGTCGGTGATCTCCATCAGGCCTGGCAACTCAAGGTATGCGAACCCTGGGTTCAGGCCCTGCGATGCGGCGGCGTGCTGACTCGGACGCTGATTATGAATAAAGACATTTCCCGCAAGTGCCTCGAATCGGTAAAAAGCCTCCACTCCGGTAGTGCGGCAAAGCACTTCGTAAGCCTTAACGAGCTGGTTCCAAGCCTGTGATGCTTCCAGCTCAAGCGGCTTAACAAGCTTGCGCACCATGTATTCCTCATGCGCGTCTCGAGCATTAACATGCTCGGCATTGGCTTCGTCGAATCGCGATTTCAGATTCTCAAGCACGCTGCCGATGGTGTCTAGCTCGTCACGCAGCTTGGCAATCTCTGGCGGTCGCTCCGGGGCGGCTTCACCTTGGATTGCTGCGGATGAACACGCCTGGGTGTGGTCGATCTGCAGCTGCTCAAGCTCGCGTTCGATTTCGGCCTTGCGTTCGAGCTGCGCGGCGATGCCTTTGCGGACATTTTGAATCCGTTCTTCGGCTAGCTCGTAGCGAATTTGTGACTGTGGTTTACTCATTGGGTTCTGTGGGTTGTGGGTTGGATTGGTTCAGGTTGAACTGGATGAAAGTTTTCTCGGATGCCGTCAGCCGCCGGTCGGTCGACTCTGTTTTTCGTGCTCCGTAATATCCGTTAACGATGTTTGCGGCTGTGGAATGGCCTAGGTTGTTGTGCTCCCCGTAATACCGGGCTTCACGTCTGAGCGCCATTGCAGCACCTGCCGGGACGGGCTCCCCGTTGTGCTGCCAGCGTAGCGCGTCCGCTGGCATAGGGTTACCCGCGTCGATGTCGTAACTGCTGTATATCGTCTTGCCGTTCGGGAACACTTGAAGTAGTTCGCCGTGGTGCCCGGTGCCCTGGCCGATGCGCTTGCCGTAGCCATGACGCGGCGGTTGGTTGAAAGATGAGATCATCGTTCACCTCCTCCAATTGCGGCCTCAACTTCGTTCAGCCGAAAGCGAACGATGCGCGGCCCGATGCGATGGCAAGGGATGATTCCCTCGGAGTGAAGCCGTGCGACTGTGCGCGGGCTTACGGAGAGATAACGAGCAAGGTCTTTCGCGGAAACGAAGCCTGGCGAGGCGGGTGTGTTGGTTATTGGTGCATTTTGTGTCATAACAAAATGCACCGTAAGCGCGATATGCAGCTCTGGGCTATTTAACGATTGCGGACAAGATTCAGTTTAGTTTCCGCAATTCAATCAGCTGCTTCTTTGCCCTGCCCTCGGGTCCAGCGGCAAGCCGTATTGCGCGCATATTTTGCGGATCGTTTTCCGGTCAGCTGAAAACTTCATCTCTCTGATTAGGTCGGAAATAGCGGGGCGATATTCCGGCACTGGGTGCCACTCGTAATTGCCCGCCGGATCGGTGTCCGGGGTGCGGTATTCGTCCTGATTCTTGTCGCGGTAAATGCGCAAGATTTCGTCCGCGATGGGATCGATCGCTTCAGCTTCGCGCACCGCCTCAATCGCGTCCTGATGCTCACGGCTATGCTTGGATTTGCCAGCGATGCTCCCGGCTATGATTTGCCGCCATGCCTGGCTCTGGTCGTGCATTTCGAAAAGTTTTTTCGAGTAGGTGGCAACGTCTTTGAGCAAGGCGAAGTCCTGGGTGAAAACGGCCTCCCTAAGCAACCGGTTGGCCTCGTGTTCGCCGGGTATTTTTGAAACGTCTTTCCCGGCGGCAAGCATCTCGTGAATGATTTTTGCGCCGATGCTGTTCGCGGCAAAATGCTGTTCCTGATCTCTCCGGCCTTGCGGGTATAGGTCAACCGGGCGCGATGGCTCTTTGCGGTCTGCTGGCAAGGTCACGTAAACGGCTCCCTCTATTATTTCAGCGGATAGGGAAACGAAAGCGGGAGCCTTTCCTTTTCCTTTGGGTTGGTGCATGTAAACCGCTTGCATAGGTGGCGTGAAATAAACTTCTATCGTCGGCTCCAGTCCGTGCTGAGCTAATTCAGCGGCGGTCATTAATCTTTCTGCGGGTAGTGTAATATAAACGGGAGTCATTGGCCCTATGCCGGGCATATTGAATTCAGTTGCGTCCATCCGTCTTTTCCGGGGCAAGGTCACGAAAACGGCTCGCATAAGTCCCACCGCGATGCTCCATGCTTCGGGGGCGATGGGTGCGCCGTATTTGGCCTCAAACTCGTCTTTGGCTTCATTCTTAGAGTATAGTGGCACTTGCTTGCTCATGCTGATTTCCGGTTGAATTTAACGATCTTCTTTGCGTCCGGGCGGATTTCAAAAAGCGCCTTCGCGTCTGCCCCTTCGGTGATGCCGTCATATTTTTTCTTGAGAACGTCCGGGGAGTTCCCGGCATAGGTGGAAGCCTTCTCAATTCCGTCCAATGCGATGAACGCACTTAGCGCGGTGTGCCGGGTGCCGTCCTGGATCCATTTGACCTTGGCGAGCTTCGCTAGCGTCTTGCGGTCCTTCCCGATGTTCGGTGCCATGATAGGGGGGCGGGCGGCGGCGAAGGGGAGGAGCCATTGAAGGCAGTTTTCAGGGATCGGGACGTTGCGCCGTCCATAGAGCTTGGAAGCGTCTCCGCGAATTTTAACGATGCGTTTTTCTAAGTCGATATCGTCCCATGTGAGGCGGGAAAGCTCGGAGTCGGGTCGGAGTCCGCAAAACAGAGCCAGCGCCATGTAGGGGCACCATTTGCCCTTCTGAAACGATGCGGCGGCGGTCATAAGGCGGCGGGACTCGGCAACGGTGTAAATCTTTGGTTCCTGCTCTGGGGGCTTAGGGCGTTTAATGTGTGCCACTGGATTGCGGGGGCACAAGACAACGTCGGGGGCGGTCTTTGGGTCGGGGCGGTAGGTGGAAGCCCAATTAAAAAAAGCCAAAAGCCAAGCGCGGCGGTTGACGTGGGTTCGGGCGGTGCCGTCCCGGAATATCCATGCCTTGCAATCGGCCTCGGTGAAAGCGTTGATTGATTCTTGCCCTCTGCCCTCGCTGAAGTTGTCGAGAGCGTTGTGCAGGTTGCTTATCGTCCGGGGGCGGCTCTTTCGCTGCTCCATCTCTTTGAGGAATAAATCAAGTGCCTTCTCGAATGAAATGCCATGCAGGGACGTTTCCCGCTGTTTTTCTTCAATCGATCTTTCGACGGCTTCGACAATCGTCATTCCTACTGCTTGGCACCGGCGGCGAAGTTCGAGAACCTCTCGAAGCTCTGCCCCTTCCAGAGACGCGGCCTCATGTCCGGCCCGCTCTGCCAGCGATTGAATTTTGCCTGCGTGGATTTGGGCGGCGGTCTTGGTCTTGAAGAACCTGCGAACGCGTTTGCCGTCCGTTGACTTGTGACTGACAACGAACTTCAAATGGGGTTTGACGGGTGAATTGAAAGGTCTGATTGTCGGCTTCATGTTGCCAACTGTTGCCACAAGTCGCCATGAACACAAGCTAAATGCGTCAACAAAATGCCAACGGTTGAATTTTGCCGCTAAATTATCACGCCTCCCGCTGTTTCCTAAACAGTTAATCCGGGTTCGATTCCCGGTGGGGGCACCAGCTTTTGCGACGGCCTGTTCGAGGCTGTAATTTTATTCTATTGCCGCTGTTTGTTGGTGGGTGCAGTGTGCACACTCCATCCTATTCGAAATTTGTTACTTTTGATCTGGCCACTCCCAAAATCTGTTTTGATCCGCCTGGTGCTGTGTTGTTGCTGTGTCGATGGCGCAGCGCTGGCTGCGCAGACGCCGTTGTTGGAGGATGCAGAGCCGCAGTTGGTTGGACGCGCGGGGGTTGAAGCGGGCTGGCAAGCGGAGGCGGCCCGGATCGCGCTGCATTCCGGTTTGGCTGCCACTGCGGCGGACCTGTATGCGGCGCTACTGGCAGACGTTGATTTCGGGGCAGAGGAAAGAATTCAATTAATGCTGGATTACGTGGCCGCATTGATCGCGCAGGCCAGGTATCAAAAAGCGTCGGATACCCTGCTGGAAGTCCCCGGCCAGCAGCAGGCGTCGCGGCGTCAGCTGTATCGTGCCAGTATTCTCTACGGCCTTGCGGGTGATGCGCAAGCTGCGGCGATGGGCGCGGCATTGTCGGAAGTGGACGCGGCATCACTGAGTTCGGTGGATGTGCCCTGGTATTATTTTCTGCGTGGCTTTGATGCGGATGTGGCGGGTGATTCAAGCCGGGCAGAAGATTACTACGCATTGGCGGAGGGTGCCGCCGCGAGTTCGATGCAGGCGGCCCAGTTTTCCAGTTTAGTTTTGCGGCAGCAGCTGCTCAAATCCAAGACGGACGGGAATCTGCTGGTGGAAATCCGCGCAAAATATGAGGCCTTGCGCGGGGAGGCGGTCGTGTTTCCGTTTTTATTGGAATATGTGGTTTTATTACACCGCGAGGATCGCGCGCTGGAAGCCATCGGCATTCTGGATACGGAGATTGCCGATTCGCAGGTGGCTTATTCGCCCGAGCAGCGTGCGAATCTGCTGCTCTTGAAAAGTTTGATTCTGGGGCCGGAATCGAGTGCGG
>Ga0100390_10004283_pt1 | contig 12355 bp, 9 predicted proteins | sample CryGeymeta201514_FD_81540 | JGI IMG/M metagenome (GOLD analysis project Ga0100390, IMG submission 81540) | Groundwater microbial communities from Crystal Geyser aquifers in Utah, USA - Crystal Geyser metaG 2015-14 | ecosystem: Environmental > Aquatic > Deep subsurface > Groundwater | place: USA... | reverse complement strand
TCTTTAATGACTGCTGTCGCCGGAGAGGAAAGAAAAGCTACCTTTTCATCAATCGGGTTTTCGCTGTATGTATAACCGATTCGCAATGGCAATTTTTGAATTCCTTTGTATTGCAAACCGGTTGAGATTACCGAAATACTCTGCCAGCCGAAACCTTTGACGGCTCCGGTTGGAAAACCTGCAAAATCACCACTGTCTGCAATTTCCCAACCCGATTTTTCAAAACCGTCGGTGTTTTCATAATCGATGTAGCGGTAGTCTAAAGCAAAATCGAATTTACCTTTAGAATATCCGAGGCCAGCGGAATACATGGCCGGATAATCCATGTTGAAATCGAAATTGGGGGCTTTGCTGCCATCCAAATAATGATTGTCAAAATTGAAGTTGGTAAAATATTGCTTCGTTTTGTAGGAAACACCTAATTTCAATCCAAAGCCGGAATCGTAAAACACACCGATTTGTCCGCCTATACCGAGCGCATCAGCCTTGTTGCTGTTCGGAAAACCCAAGGTTTGGCTTGGCCTTGACAATGGATTTGGATCTACTTCCAACGTGGCGTAGTTGAGCGTAGGTTGAATACCTATTGAAATTTTATCGGTCAATTGATAAGCATAGGCAAAACCGACTTGTAAAAGAATATAATCCGATTCGATTCGTCCGAAACCGCCTGAACTTTGCGGCAGTGTTATCGGATTGTCCTGACTTTCCGGGAAAGTCACCCCAAAACCCGCCACACCAAATGCGGAGACACCAAAAGTGTGTTTGCTTCCTTCTTTTCCCCAGACATACGCCAAAGCAGGCAGGACGGAAGTTCCCCGATCGTCGCCTGTTTTTCCGCTAAATGAACCATTTTGAGTCGGAACAGTAGATGAAATGGAAGGATCAGAAAAAAACAAACCTGCATTGAACGAGATTATCTTTTCACTAAATACCGAAAGCGAAGCAGGATTCCATTGAAGTGCACCGTTGATGTCCAAAGGTTGAGCTGTGGCTGCACCCCCCATCGAGGTATTGACAGCACCGATTCCCTGAAGGACATGACCGACCTGCGCATGAGAGATTTGAAGTGCGAAGAAAACAAATACAATTGTTAGAATTTTTTTCATTTTTTGAATATTGAATTTTTATTAATTAACGTGAGTTCGATATATAATAATTTGGTTCAAAGTGGTTTGAGTTTGACTCATTGCCGTCTGCGCTGGTCTGCGTTATCCGCGGGAGACTTTTTAACAATTTCCCCGCTGTCCCGATGGCTATCGGGACGCGAATGAACGCAGATGTCTATTTTTGAAAATCATTGAATTACAATAATTTGTGTTTAATTTGATTAGAAAGTTTGTTTTTCTTATTTCGAACTCACATTAATTAAAAAACCTCTGATTTTCAGAGGTTTTGAGAAGTTGTCTTGACATAATAATTTACATACAACAACCTATAGAACACATCGATTCAGAAAACATTCAACAAGGCAATGGCATATTCTTTAGTTTCATTTTAAACGAGATTTTAATATTTTCGGCAAATATATAAATATAATCTATCGAATTAGTAGAGTATGTTAATTTTAACAAATTATAGCTATTTGGTTATTGGGAGTGCCTTAATGAAGTAGGAACTTCGTAAGTTGCCATTAAAAATTATGAGTGAGATTTAACTTGAAGAATAGAAAATGTAAATGTTCGATACGAACTGATGACTTCGTTGTTTTAAACCTAACTGTTAAAAATTTTTTCTATACAAAAATTATTCTATATATATTGTTAATATAAACCCAAATATTTTTATTATGAAAACAAAACTACTACCTACCTACCTATACGGCAAGGTGCGGAAAAAATAACAGAAAAAATCATTGTTCAACATTAATAACAAGGTTATGAAATCAAATATTTTAATATCAATTACTGTTGCATTCCTATTGGGATGCAGTAGTGACAGTTCCTTAAATAGCGAAATTGAAGCTATTGAACCCGAGTGTTTGCAATCTATAATTATCAATGCTCTTCAATTTGAGCCAACAACGCCAAGAGCTAGCATAAAAAAATATTTTTATCAGGAGCAAGAGGTGTTTCTTATAAGCGTAATGAATTTTCCAGATGGTCAATCTGCTGTTGTCAGTTCCGACTGTGAGCCCATATGTGCTTTGGGGGGCATAGACGGGCCGGCAAATGATTGTGAAGACTTTGATAGTAGTGCAGAATTCATCGAAACCATTTGGACAGATCCGAGATAAGGATATGTCTGATTGCACTGTAACAATTGACCCAATAAAAAAGCGGTTTTCGAGCCGCTTTTTTTTATCTATATTCTTTTTACCTTTCTTCACTTCGGTCACTTTTTACCAATTTATGCAGATGAATCCGCCACATGGATGCAACATTGGCGCACGCAAAATTCTAACCTGACTACCTTGTGAAAAATTAATGAAATCGTTTTGAATTAATTTTCAAAAGCATTTCAAGTTTCTAACGGGCTTGTTATCTTTACCCAAACTAACCATTTCCTGAAATCTATGAGCCAAGCGGTTTATCAGCAGATTAAAGAGCTTCGCGAGCAAATCGATCTTCACAATTACGAATATTACACGCTGGACAGGCCGACCATATCGGATTTTGAATTTGACAAAAAACTCAAAAAGCTTCAAGAACTTGAAAATCAATATCCCGAATATTTTGATGAAAATTCACCTACGCAAAGAGTTGGCGGAGCCATTACCAAAAATTTTGAAACGGTTGTGCATGAACACCGCATGTATTCGTTGGAAAATTCCTATTCAAAAGAAGATTTGATTGATTGGGAAAACCGCATTCAGAAAATTTTAGGTGATGTGCCGATTGAATATGCCTGCGAACTCAAATACGACGGGGCTTCCATCAGCATCACTTATGAAAATGGAAAACTCGTTCGGGCAGTCACGCGCGGCGATGGTTTTCAGGGAGACGATGTTACCGCAAACGTGAAGACCATCCGTTCCGTACCTCTTACACTTAAAGGGGATTATCCCGAAATATTTGACATTCGAGGAGAAATCGTTTTGCCGTTTGCTGGATTTGAAAAAATGAACCAAGCCTTGATAGACATTGGCGAAGAGCCTTATTCTAACCCGAGAAACACCGCATCGGGCAGCCTAAAATTGCAAGACAGCGCGGAAGCAGCCAAGCGTCCGTTAGATTGCCTTTTGTATTACGTCATCGGCGTACGATTGCCGTTTGAAACGCAGTTTGAAAGTTTGGAAGCAGCGAGAAGCTTTGGATTTAAAGTACCTAAAGAAGCGCGTTTGGCAAAAAATCTCGATGAAGTTTTTGAGTACATCAATTTTTGGGATACGCATCGCCACGATCTGCCGTATGAAACAGATGGTGTGGTCGTGAAAGTAAACCATTTCAACCAGCAGCAAGAATTGGGTTACACGGCCAAATCACCCCGTTGGGCGATGGCCTATAAGTTTAAGTCCGAACAAGCAGTCAGCCGGTTGCTATCGATTGCTTATCAAGTTGGGCGGACAGGAGCCATCACGCCCGTTGCCAATTTAGCGCCTGTGCAGCTGGCAGGAACCATCGTCAAACGCGCATCGTTGCACAACGCCGACCAGATGGCCAAATTAGATATACGGGTAGGGGACGAGGTTTTTGTGGAAAAAGGCGGAGAAATCATTCCCAAAATCATTTCCGTCGCCAAAAGAGGCCACGAAATGTTTCCTACGAAATACATCACGCATTGTCCGGAATGCAACACAGAATTGGTCAGAAAGGAAGGCGAAGCCCAGCATTATTGCCCGAATTTCTATGGTTGCCCGCCACAGATTATTGGGCGCGTAGAGCATTTTATTTCCCGAAAGGCCATGGACATAGAAGGTTTGGGAGGGGAAACGGTGGCGCTGCTGTACAAAAACAGATTGATTGAAAACTACGCGGATTTATATACTTTGGAAGTAGCGCAATTGCTTCCACTGGAACGCATGGCACAAAAATCGGCGGAAAACTTGGTTACAGGGGTAGAGAATTCGAAAAACATCCCTTTTGAACGCGTCTTGTTTGCCTTGGGAATCCGCTATGTGGGTGAAACGGTTGCTAAAAAATTGGCAAAACACTATCAAAATATCGATGCTTTGCAGCAGGCTTCCTTCATGGATTTGGTAATGATAGATGAAATAGGCGAACGCATTGCTCAAAGTGTGATTGATTTTTTTACCAATCAGAAAAATAAGCAACTCATCGAACGATTGAAATCTTACGGAGTCCGGTTTGAACTCGATGAAGAACCTGAAAAGCTTTCTGATATACTTTCCGGAAAAATCTTTGTCGTTTCCGGTGTTTTCACAAAATTTTCAAGAGATGAATTGAAAAAAGCCATCGAAGACAACGGCGGCAAAGTCGGGAGTTCTATTTCCGCCAAGACCAACTTTGTGGTGGCGGGCGACAACATGGGACCGGCCAAATTGGAAAAAGCAACCAAACTGGGCGTTCCGATTATTTCGGAAGATGATTTTATCGGTATGTTGGGATAAAATTCAGCTTTATTCCAAAAAAATAACCCTTAGAGGCAGAAGGGTTATTACTTTTTAAATCTTAAATCTTAAATTTCAAAGTCAAATATTATACATAAATGGCTCTGTGGTGAAGCCGGCTTTTACTTCGGCTGAATGTCAGCGCCCGGTTTTCCAATGGCTTTTGTTTTGGGTTGAATGTCAGCTCCAGGTTTTGCGGCAGCTTTTGTTTTGGGCTGAATGTCAGCTCCGGGTTTTGCAGTTGGTTTTTTGACTTGTTTTTTCATTAGTTAGAATTTTATGTTAATAATTTTATACTTTAGTGGAATATTATTCATATACAGTAACAAATATAATAATTAATTATAAAGCTTTGACAAATAAAAAATTATCCTCGATGAAATTAAATTTATTTTTGAAAGCTTGCCACGAAAAAGGAGTTTTAAGTAAGCTTTCCATTTACATAGTTGTTACTTGGGTACTGTTGCAGGTTATGTCAGTAACCACAGAACCTTTAGGCTTGCCAAAGAAATCTGTTACCTATTTAATAATCATCTTATTGATTGGTTTTCCGGTTTATATTTTTTTGGTTTGGAAATATACTTTGGCAAAGCCGGAACAGTTAATAGAAGATTTTGACGAGGATGGAAACCCAAGAAAAGAGAAAATCCTCAAAAGCCCTTTTCATAAAATGTACTTTGCCGTGTTGACAATCGTCAGTTTGGTAACTGTTTTATTGGTGTTTTTGATAGTCGAAAACAAATTTGGCGAGCGCATTGAAATGAAAAAATTAGATGCAAACGACAAAATTGGAATCTTGAAATTTGGTAACAATACCGGTGATAAAAAGTATGACATCGTTGGTAAGATGGCAGCCGATTGGATTATACATGGCATCACAGAAAATAATTTGGCACAGGTCGTGTCTCCGGAAATTGTGAACGATTATTCAAGTATAATTAAAATATCAAGCAAAGCAGATAAAAATGAAAATGTATTAGAAACTTACTTTAAACCATCCCGTATTATCAGTGGAAATTATTATTTAGCCGACAATCGACTGATTTTTCAATGTACCATTACAGATGGCGAACTCGACAAGACTTTTATTTCACTTAAACCAGCCGAATGTAATCCAAACAATCCACTGAGTTGTATAGAATCACTGAAACAACGTATTTTGGGTTATTTGATAACAAAAGACAAAAATGAACTCAACTTACAAGAGTTACCACCCAATTATGAAGCCTACCTATATTTATTGGATGCCAAGGGATTAAACTCAAACAGCCAAGCTTATATAGAGTTATTGGAGAATTCAATACAAAAAGACAGCACTTTTTTTGAACCAAAAGTTTTGCGTGTCGCCTACTATTATAACCAAGGCGAATATCAAAAATCGGATTCGCTTCGGTTAGCCATTGAATCTTATATTAAGACTAACAAGCGTCAAATCAATTTGTTGAATATGTATGAAGATCTCATCAAAGGAAACAGTAAACAGGCGTTCTTCCACCTCAAAAAAGAGTATGATTTGGCTCCGTTTGATATGCAGTCAAACGCCAGTATGATGGTCGTAGCGCTTCAATATGTGAATAAACCGGAGCTCATAGATCAGGTTTTTCAGGAAGTTTCGATGGATGGAATGGATATCGAAAATTGCAACAACTGCAAAAACAGAATCTACGTGAAGGCATTAGCGGATATCGAACTGAAAAATTACAGCCAGGTGATTGCATTGCTCGAACCACTCTATCAAGCCAATAGCAATTTGTCTATATTCAAAAAACCCTTGTTGGTTGCTTACATCCGTTCGGGTAATGACACCGCTGTTTCCGACTTTTTTTCAAAAGAAGAATTAATCATTTCAAAATCGGATTGGGTGGGTTTGTTGATGCATGCTGGAAATGAATATTTATTGAAAAATGAAAAAGCCCAAGCAAATGTATATTTCGACAAAGTCATCCAATCTTACAAAGAAAAAAGTACCGATGTGCAACTTGCCAAAGCACTTTATTATCGAGGTGATTATGCAGCATCGGAAAAAGCATTTGTCGACCTGCTGAAAGACAATCAGAAAGATATCGAAACCACGGCATTATTGGCGGTCTCTTACCAAAAAAACGGCAAAGAAAGAGAATCGTTGATGATGATAGAAAAACTCAATCTATTGAGAAACAACTATCAGTTTGGCGAAGTAGATTATCAATTGGCACGCTATTATGCCACCGTTGAAAAAGCCGATGAGGCTATCCAACAGCTGCTGAAAGCCATTGCAGACGGACAAGTCTATACGCCAACAACTTTTCAAAACGACCCACATTTTAATCAATTGAAAAATGAAAAAGCATTTACCAAAGTCATGAATTTTTGGCATTAAACAACGAACCATAAACTATCAATATGCCCGAGAATACCATCACCCATTCAACCTTTGAACTTATCATCAAGTTGGTTGAAGTCATCATTTGGCCTTTGTGCCTTTTTGTTATTTTGCTGATTTACAAACAACATTTTGCTAAAGCTTTTCAGCGGTTGGGTTCCATCAAAGCCGACACTACAGGCATCTCGATGGTGTTTGATCAAAAAATCGAAGCGGCCAAAAAATTGGCACAGCAGATTGTTCCTAAACTAATAACAAAGTCTGCAACCGATATACAGACAGCAGAAGAAAACTTAAACCGGCATCCTTACGACCAGTTGAAAAAAATGCAGTTTGAGTTGGAAAATAAGCTCAAAACATTCGCGCAAAACTACAACATACCGTTTACCGAACTCAACCCGATTCAGCTTTCCAACAAGCTCAAGGAAATCGGAGTCATATCCATTCAAAATGCGAAACTCATCGAATCTTTTTTTGATATAGCTGACGTCGCTGACAAGCATATGACCCCCAAACAGTTGATTGATTGTAGAACCATTTACGAATCTATTCTAATTTAAAATGTAATTCATCACTCTATGGGAAATTTAAATAACGCACATGCCTTGTTGATTGGAGTCGGTAAAGATTTGCCAGTCACCGTTTTAGATGCCATGGCCATTTACAATTTGCTGGCAGACGAAACACTATCAGGTTACAATCCGGAAAATATCATTTTACTGACCGAAAAAAACGCAACCCGGCAAGGAATATTGGATGGCTTCGATCAATTGATTTCCAAGATAGATGAAGAATCCTCGGTACTGTTGTTTTATTCCGGGCATGGTGGGCTATACAAACCTTGGAATCAATTTTATCTGGTTCCCAACAATTTCGATCCGGTTGAATATGAAAATTCATGGGTGACGGCAGAAGAATTGAAAGAAAAAATTTCGCAGATTAAATCGAGGCGGCTCGTTTTTTTTCTCGATTGTTGCCACGCCGCAGGCCTTACGCGTTCCATCGAAGCCAACAACACGGCGGATTCTGAAAAACCCATCACCGAATTGAAACACGCCGAAGGCTTGGCTCAGAAAATAGACGACGGCAGAGGGATGTCTATTGTTTCCTCCTGCCGCGAAGATCAGCTTTCCTATATCATGGAAGGCGACTTCAATAGTTTATATACCAAGTGTTTACAGGAAGTTTTACGTGGAGAACACAAAAAGTATTTTGAAGAACCCTATATTCGGATTTCCGAAGTCGTTCAGTACGTTTTCAGAAAGGTACCCGAACGCCAACCGCTGCAGAATCCATTTGCCAATTTGCAGATTTATGACGATTTTAACTTAAGCCGTATCCCGGACAAACTTTTAGCAAACAATCCTGAAATTACAGAAAAACAACAAACAAACAACAGTAAAAATATCAAAGATGAAGTGGTTACCGTTTTTCGGGAAACAGAAAACGCCAACAACGTCATTTTGTTTATTCATGGATTTTCAGGGGAGGCAGCTAAAACTTTTGGAAAGATTCCGGAATTTTTAATGGAAGAATCCAAAATGAACGGTTGGGATATGTTTCCATTTGGTTACAGCGAAAATGTCAACCCCTACATGGGAAAAGGCATTTGGGCTTCCATCGAAGACATCACCCGGATTGCCGACTTTTTGAAAACTTCCATTAAATACAAATTCGGAAAATATAAACGAATTGCCATCGTAGCACACGGTTTGGGTGGACTCGTTGCCCAAAGAGCCATCCTCAATCTGGACGATGCAAACTTAGACCGGATTAGCCATTTCATTCTGTTTGGCACACCCAGCAACGGTTTGGAAATTAACACCTCCTCAAAAATGTGGAGCAAACGCTTGCAAGATTTGCTGAGTGAATCTCCTTTTATCAAAAATCTTAGATCGGACTGGAACCAACGTTTTAACAAAAACTATCCGTTTGATTTTAAAACAGTTGTAGGCACTAAAGATACATATGTCACGGTCCATTGTGCCTTGTCTCCTTTTGATGAAAAAGACAGAGCCACCGTAGCGGGCGACCATTTTTCGATGATAACTCCGGAAAACACTCAGAACGATGCCTATCATTTGATATTAGAAACACTCAACAACCACTCTTTCAGTAACCAATATACCAATGAAGAAGAAATCAACAACACGCTTGGCGAATACGAAGCCGTGGTCAAAAAATTGTTGCCCAATGTAGATGAAATCGATTTAAAAGGTTTGAAATTATTGGTGTTTGCGCTCGAAGGCTTGAACAGGCGTGATGAAGTGATGGACATCTTGCTCAACCACCCGTTGGCAAAAGAAAATTCAGACATTATGGGATTGTTGGCCGGGCGATATAAAAGAGAATATTTGGCAAACTACAAAAGAACTGATGGCAAACAAGCGCAATTTTTTTACCAATTGGGATTGCAGACTGCCGAAAAGCAAGACAACCCGGGGCAAGTATTTTATCACGCCATTAATTTGGCTTTTATGAGTTTGGTTTTTGAAGACGACTTCCAAAACATGAGAAGCAATGCCTCTAAAGCATTAGCTGCCGCAGAAAAATACGAAATCGATGACCTTTGGAAATGGGCTACCATTGCCGAAGCCAATATGTATTTAAATGATTTCGTCAAAGCCAAAAGCTTTTATGAGAAGGCAGCAAAACTAGCTGGAATTAGAGAAAAAATTTCTATCCACATCAATGCCGATACCGCCTATACTTGCTTAAAAAATATTGGCAACAGTAAGGAAGACAATTTTAGAAATTTTTTAAAGACTACTTTTTTATCCTAAAAAAACAGTGATTATGCGCATCATCAAGCCTGAAAATCTGAAGGATTTGACTTTTAAAAAAGCTGTGAAAAAGCCCATTACCATCCGGTGTGTGCAAATTCACGAACCCTTTGAAGTGGAAACCATGGAAGGCACTTTAAGAGGAAAAAAAGACGACTGGCTCATGATTGGCATCAACGGAGAAATGTACCCATGCGACAACGAAATTTTTCTTAAAACCTACGATTTAAAAAACTAAAAACAACTAACTATGTCAAAACAAACTATTTTTATCAGCTATGCCCACGCCAACTCAGAGGAAGTCTTAGAAATTATAAAAAAACTAACCGATGCCGGCTCGACCATCTGGTATGATGCCTTTATCAAACCAGGGTCAGACTGGGATGAATCGATTGAAAACGCCATCAAAAGTTCGGATGTGGTACTGGTTTTCCTCTCTAAAGCTGCCAACGACTCCAAAAACGTAAAGCAAGAATATTCCTTTGCCATTGACCAACAAAAAACCATCATCCCGATTTTTATTGAATCGGTGGAAGCACCTTTCAGGCTGCGGCTCAATCAATCCTTCTATTTTACGGAAAACAAAAACCTGGCCGTTCAAAACCTCATCCTACGGCTTCAGTCGCCCGATGGGATTTATAAGGCCAAACAAGCTTCTGCCTTGTCAAAATTTGTTTCAAAATTAAAAGAATCCATTCGTTATGTAGTGGGTGTTTTGGTATTGTTTCTCATAGTTGTCATCTATCTTGTCTTTTTTAACGGAGACACCACTACTGAAGAACCTACTCAAATGACCACCCAAGAAAGTACTGCTTATGATGATTGGCAAACGGCAACTTCGGAAGATACTGTAGATGCATATTATGAGTACATCATCAATCACGGTGTTTCAGATGAAAATTTTGAAGTTGCCATGGATTCAATCAACCTGTTTTTAACTTACGAAGGTTATGTGGAATATCGAAATCAAAACGATGAATTTTCTTTTTACAGAGCTGTTTTTGCGGAGGACAATGAATATATGATTAGCGAAGATTACAAAAAACCGGAAGAAGGAGATTTGCTTGTTGCCATCAAAAGCAAAAATGTTTACACAATTGAAAATGGCCAATACGTAACCCTGCACGACGAGATCATCAGCATTGATCAAATCGTTCGCGTTACAGAAGTTTTAAAATACGAGGAAAGTGCTGCATTATGGTTGAAAGTTGCCTATGAAAAGTAAAACGCATCCACTAAACACCAACTAAAAACAACTATCGTGTCAACCGAAACTATTTTTTTTAGCTACTCGAGAGATGATACGGAATTTGTCCTGCAATTGGCCAAAAATTTAAGGCAAGCCGGCGCAAATATTTGGCTAGACCAATTAGATATTTCTCCCGGATCTCGTTGGGATAAATCTATCCAAGATGCGCTGACAAATTCGAAAGTCTTACTGGTCATACTCTCTAAAACTTCCGTAGAATCAGACAATGTACTCGATGAAGTTTCTTTTGCGCTTGAGCAGGGAAAAAGAGTGGTTCCGGTTCTGCTTGAGGATTGTGAAATTCCGTTCCGATTGAGACGGTTGCAGTACGCCGACTTCACTGAAAATCCAGAAAAGGGTATTCATACCTTGATTCAGGCACTCCACTTAGACAAAGAGGTGGCATCAAAACTTAGTGATTTTACTGAACAAGAAATTGACATAACGACTGACAAAGAAATTACAAAAGCCAAAGAAATCAAGGAAGTTATCGAAATTAAAAAAACACAACCCTCTAATTAAAAACCGATTGCCCAAATTCAGTATAAAGAGTCTTATAGCTCAAAAAACATAAATCAAAAGCAATCGAAGTACAAAATGACGAAAATAATTCTTTTGAGCCTTCTTGTTCTACTTGTTTTGGTGGTGGCGGCTTGGTTTGGAGGGTTTTTCCGTGAAGATGATGACACCCAATTTTTCAAAGATTCTTTAAAAAGTAATACGATTCAAGATTTTGAAATTTATATAAACCGATTTCCGGAAGGAAAATTTGTTGATCAGGCGCGCGATAGTATATATGCTAAAGCAAGTAGAAACAAGGTTAAACAAGATAATCAAGCATGGGACGATGCGTCAAGTAGTGATAATTTGGATGGCTACCACGCTTATCTGACAAAATTTCCGAACGGGAATCATGTGATAGAAGCCGAAGAAAAAATTAAAACACTCTCAAACAATCTCAATAACATCAGACTGGACGATGATGCTTGGAAATCAGCAACCCTTCAAGCTACGGTCAATGCTTTTTTAGATTATTACACAAATCAAACGATTATAGGCTCTCATAGAGAAGAAGCACTTCAAAAAATAAATGAAATTGGCAAAAAGGGCTGGCTGTACTGCGGAAGATTCTCAGAAGAATCGATGACAGAAAGTATTTTTGATTTGGTGTGGAGAGGAGTAGATTTTTCTGAGAAAGATATCCTAAAAGCCAATGATGTCGTAGTGCTGAAAACAAATGAATCTGCCAGAAGAACCTATCGCTACGCTGACAACAGAAACGCCAATAACACCAACAATACACTCATTGACAAAAACACCAAAATGTACATTTCGGCAGTTGAAAAAGAAGGGAATGCCTTAGTTGTGCAAATTATTTATTGAATGAAGAGGGGAAGGGTAGCCTCCAATTTCTTATGATTTTCTACCAAACCACTGTCTTTTGTTTTCTCTGA
>Ga0100390_10004235_pt1 | contig 12412 bp, 10 predicted proteins | sample CryGeymeta201514_FD_81540 | JGI IMG/M metagenome (GOLD analysis project Ga0100390, IMG submission 81540) | Groundwater microbial communities from Crystal Geyser aquifers in Utah, USA - Crystal Geyser metaG 2015-14 | ecosystem: Environmental > Aquatic > Deep subsurface > Groundwater | place... | reverse complement strand
CGATCTTTCGCCGCGATAATAATGATTGGGTTTTGTTGCAGGTTTCACTAGTACTACTATTTAAACACTATTGTACTTGTATCTCTCGGTAGAGTACAAGTAACAAGTAGCTACTCTGGAATACGTTGATGTCCTTACCTTGATCTAACTGCGGCTTTTTAGGAGGACTAGGTGCAGTCGCAGAAGCTGATCCGTAATAATCCGCCATGTCGATGCTCTTAAAATAATAACAATAATAATGATAATAGGGAGTGAATTAGATTGCTTAATCTACTAGACTACTCCTCTTCGATGAGTTATTACTACTATATTTGTGTTTGAGCAGAGAGCAGAAGGCCTGTTGTTTTCGTTTGTGTCGTTTGATCTGTTTGTATCTACAAAAGGGTTTAGGCTAAATTAGAGATGTACATTAAGCTCATAACCATCTGATATCTCTAGGAGAGGTCCACAATGGCGTCATTCAACAATGTCACTTCTTTTATGGCGGCAATCCTTTATTTACTCAAGCACTCTACTCATTGTTAAAGGGGCACGGCGACTAGACTACTAGTAGTAGCATCATGAGGCCACTGATGCTGATATATCGATGCAGTCGTCAAAGCCACGCAGCGGTTCTATCTGCCACATCATCCTTCCAAACAACCACAACACCTTTCCGCTGCTTGTCTTCCAATGGCAACAACAACGGCAACAACAACAACAGCAACAACAATAGCAACGATAACAATTTCAGCAGGATTCGTCGTCCTAATCAGACCGGTTTTAATAAACCAGGAGGTCCCAGTGTCAGCCGCAATCGTCCATCGTCACCACCGTCGCCGCTGGCTGCACCACAACCATCGTTGCTTCGTACACACATGATTGATTTGTTTCCCGGGAATTACGATGATGATGACGACGACGACGACCTTGCTTCGACCGATGCTTCCAGCGATACTACCATGATGGAAGGTTGGGACGACGATGACAGCAATTATAGTGACATGGAAGCAACTATGGCCCAATTGCACCGCCAATCTCTCGAACGAGAAGCCCAGAAACAACGGTGGCTCCAAAACTCCATCCCACCCGTGCGGGTGCCCGTTATTGATGAAATGGGCCGAAGCTATGGTCGGGGTGGTCGTAAGGCTGCCCAGGCCCGTGTCTGGTTGACACCCGGTTTTGGTAACGTTACCGTCAATCGCAAGGACATTATCGACTACTTTCCGCGCTTTTCGGACCGCGAACTGGTAACGAGTCCCCTCGTCGTGACTCGAACGTGCGGCAAATTCGATTTGCAGTGCATCGTCAAGGGTGGTGGATTGACGGGTCAAGCCGGAGCCATCCGATTGGGAGTCGCACGAGCCTTGCAGTACTGGAATCCACAAGCCTATCGACCAGCGTTGAAGAAAATGGGTTACCTGACTCGTGATGCCCGTAAGGTGGAACGCAAAAAGATTGGACGCGTCAAGGCCCGCAAACGACCTCAATGGAATCGTCGTTAATACAGCAACTGTCGTGCCACTTTTTTATTGTGGGTGCTGCTTGCTGTAGTACAATTTGAATAGGTTGACCATGGAAGGATTGGAGAAGTGTTCTTACTAGACAGTAACATTGATTTAACTTCTTGTAAAAGGCTACTACTACTGCAACATTTCATTTCTTAGATTTAAGACATATTCATTCTATTGCATTACACTGCCTTGGGACCATAAACACCAATCCAGTTCACATCCAAATCATCTGGTTCAATCTTCCAATCCCAGTTCCCACACAGAGGAGGCCGGGTCAAGACCATACCACTGGTATCAATTTTATCCATCTGATACGTCGTCATTATGGTGTTCACTTCATGAGGAGTCAAATACTGATTCCAGTTGTGTGTGCCCGGTGGAACATATCCCATGATGTATTCTGCTCCCACAATAGTCAGCAGATGAGATTTGATGGTGCGATTCATAGTGGAAACAAACAACCGCCCCCCGCTGTTGGTTGCCGTAGGTTTCTTGACCAACAAGGACGCCGCTTGCACCAAGGATTCTACACTTGTGACGTGTTCCAATACTTCCAACAAACATACAATATCGTACTTTCCCGATTGTGCAGAGTCGGATGACAATTCTTCTACTGTCATATTTCGATATTGAATGTTCTTTAACCGAGGATCACCCGTTTGTTGGGCATGATCTTGCGCCATGTCCACCAACGCTTGGGATGGATCAATCGCCGTAACCTGGCCCCCCAATCTGGCCAATGATTCGGATAACAAGCCGCCACCGCATCCCACATCGAGTGCTTGAAGACCCTGGAGGGGTGGAGCATGTGCTGCTGCTGTTGCTGTTGTCATTGTGGAGTCGGAATCGTCGTTCTTTTCTGGAAGGTGATCCAGGATGTAGCCAATCCGAACTGGATTCATGGCAATAAGAGGATGAAATTTAGGATCCCACCAGTCTTTGTGCATACTGGAGAACTTGGATATTTCTTCTTGGGAAACGGATGATGAAGAAGGTAGAATAGAAGCAGTATTGTTTGACGAGAAATATCGCAATATTCGACGAGAGATAAGGATGGTCGTTGCACCAATTCTAGGTCCTCCTCCTCCTCCTCCTGCTGCTGTTGGTAATAACCTTCTAGCTCCACTTCTGCTGAGTATCCGTGCTGCATTCATTCTGCTAATATGTTGCAATACTTTCTGAAGAAGTCAAGTGGAATGTGGAATAACGATTTGAGGTGAGGCAGATACAGGTTTGTTGTGATGAGTACCTGGTAAAAAGGCACCGTATGTAGACTACGCTAGCTGTAGTGAGGAGCTCATTAAGTCTCGTTGCTGCTGTATGTGAATTATTTAAGTACCAGGTTTAGTTAAAAGTGATCAAATGTGCGAGCTAGATGAGTCAGAATCAGAATCTTCTTCCACCAAGAGGCAAGAGACTCAACCAAAAATCACAAACATCGAACTCTTTATTCACGTTGAGGACACATTAAAAAGAGAGAATTTAAGAGAAAGATAATACGATGATCTGCATCAGGCTTGCCTTCTTTGTTACATGGCTGCTTTTTCCAACGGCTCAAGCGCTGATTACTTTCTCAACCATCCGTATTGCAAACACCCCACAGCAAGAACAATCCAGACTGATTCTTCAGGCGACAACAACATCAACAGCATCATCCACATCTCGTCTTTGTCGAGCCCAGGGATTGATCAAATCCTTGGTGGAAGAAGCTAAATGTTTTGCCACGGAAGAGGGGGCCAGAGCGTTCGGTGAGGTTTGTTCCCGCGATATCGTTTACGAAGATTGCTTTGAAGGTCAACCACTGCTGGGAAAACAAGCCGTCACGGATCACATGCTTCTCAAAGTCGCCCAGCGAAAAGGCAAAGGCGATGTTCGGATCGATCGCATCAGCGACGGAGACATAGCTTGCGGATTTGCTTGGACGTGGATCAGCGGTGATCAAGAAGGATTGCGAGGTACGACCTTTGTGGAACTCAACAAGGACGGCGAAATTCAGTATATTCGAGAAATTCCAGAGCCCCTGTTCAAACCGGGTGATTTGACCATTGAATTATTAAAAGCAGTCACCGCTGGTGCCGAACGAAAGCCGTTCAAAGAGTATGCACAACGAACACCCACGGTAGCCAATGAATTGGCTAAATATTTGTTTTTGGAAGTCCAAGGCTCGAGCGTGGACGAGTCCATGCGCTTGTTTGACGATTCCATTCGGTACCGAGATTTTAATTACGAAGATATGTTGCAAGGCAAGGACGAAGTGTGCAAGTTTATTGAAGATTTTAATTTTCCGGGCATTCAATTCCGTCCCCAACGCTTTGACGATGGCCGCGATGCTACGTGTTTTACGTGGGAAGTCGTTCTCGAAGGAGCCCCGGATACGATCAGGGGCATGTCCTTCTACGAATTGAATCCCAAAACACGCAAGGTACAGTACGTACGAGATGTTCCTGAGTCGGCTATCAAACCACCTCCTTTGGGCAAATTGGCAAGACTACTGCGTCCAGGTAAGCGCTTCTTGTTTTGTGAATGTTCCCGAGGGCGGGCGGTTGCTGTTTCACTTCACAACTTGCTCTGCTTACTAATACTCATTGTTTTTGAAAAAATAAACAATTTAAATAGGACTAGGGGTATTTCAAGGAGTCAAAGCAGGTAGCAGGCCCGGTGGAAAGTAGGACCAGAGACGATGATAATGTATTAGAATCTAAAAAAGAATTATTCGGAGTAGTATGAATTTTCCTGTTTGCTTTGAAGAGTGAAAGACCAAAAATGGCTCCATATGTGGATGCATTTCAGTTGCCACTCGTAGAAGAGCAGAATGGAGGTTCGCAGTGGCAAATGTGCGCAGATTGGATGCATGTGCTGCTGACAGTATCTCAATAATCAATGGAGCCCCCTGGCTCCAATATATTAAATTTCCCATTTCATGAATACAGAGCAGCTGGTTGTGGTGTAGTTCCCATGATGGACTATTTTGATAAGAAACACCTACAAGGAATGGTTTCGAGATCGACTGCTCCTTGACTCCTTGATGTATAAAAAATGTAAAATGTGCCGACCATGGAAATGTCTTTAATGAGCGGCCCATCTGCTTCCTGCGTCTTGTTAACTTCGTCTGGCGTCTCCATGAGTGATCCCCAAAATATTTCGTTGGACTTTGTTATTTTTGTCTGGTGTTTCCATGAGTGATCCCCATAACATTTCGTTGGACCTCTCGTGAATAGCGTTGCTCACGCCAGCTGACACAGCCAGCGCTAAAACGGACCCTTTGAAGAATACCTCTCCTTCACAAAGAAATTTTGCCATTTTTGAAGAACCTCCGAGCATGTTATTTTAATTATATTATTACCTACTTAATTAGGGTTTGGAAGGTAAAAAATATTTAGTTTCGTAATTTGTGAACTTCTTCTCACAAGGCGAGCACGTTCCATCCGGCTTCCAGTGGCTTTGGTTGTAGTTTTGCTCGTTTGAGTCGGATGGTGAGAGATCCCGAACGATGCGAACTCGTCTCGAAGAACACTGTTCTCTTTTTGACAGGTGTCAGCTGCAGCTGCAGCGTAAATTCTTGTCAACACAAAAAATAATAAATAATTGAACCAAACAGAAAAGATACTTGAGAGGAACCAAGAACTCTAAATTTTATAAATTTAACTCACCAATAAAAAACCATGCTGTCTCTCATTGCTCGGCGCCTCGCCCAAACTGCATCCCGCCGCGGTATTCCAACTTTACGCCTAGTTTCCAAAGTTGCCTTGAGCACCGATTCCAAGAAAAAAGTTGTTGATATGAGTGATTTTGTTGGAGCCAGCGATCATGCGGAACTGTGGGTCAGTAACCCCGCCGTGGATACTCACATGGCCGAAGAATTTCGCATCTTGGAGCAGCAGCTCGAAGAAGGTTTGAAGAGCATGGACAATTTTATGAAACTGCCATTTGCAATTGATGCGCCGGACGGAGAATCCGACGGTCACTTGAAGGGAGAATTGGCAGAAGCCAAAGCCATTTTTGACGACATGGCGGCTCACAAGGAAGAGATTCGAGAACGATTGGCGGCAATCAAGGAACTCGTGGAAGACGCAAAAAAGATCTACGCCGTCGATAGTCCGGATGGCGACAGTGATGCTCACATGGCAGACGAAATGGCTGAAGTTGACAATATTATCAACTTTGCCGCGGAACACGAAGACAAGAAAAAAATTGAGAAGGAGCACAAGTTGCAACAGGATGTTCGAAAGTTCCATGCCAAAGATCCCGAGCATGACTGGTAAATATTATCATTTATTTATTTATTTTCATGTTCAATTGGAACGATCGGACATGGAAGGCCTTCCCGAGATCTTTGGTAATTAATATCTCACTAAATATAGAGTAATAATACTGGTAAACAAATTTTACATACGTATCTGGCTGTCTTCTTGTATGTATCTTATCAATTAAAATGCGCTAATGGCTTGGCTGGCAATGATCCTCCGAGTTCCAGAATAAAAAATAATAACAGAAAGACGCCGCTACTCCAGCCTCCAACTCTCTTTTACAAATTACTTGGGCCATCTTGCTTTGCAAGACTTTGGTAGCCGACTGCTTGCTGTTATCAAAAGAATCAATCATGCCAATATCGGTGCAATCGGCCTAGAAGAGCCACAACTCAGATTGAGAGTCCAGGGCGTACCCTTGATTGGGCTCAAGGCATTGCTACAGTAAGCAGCGCATTTGCGTGATAACAGTCGAGAGTGCAGGCTGACGCCTTTATGGAACGCCTTTTGAAGCATCGAACGATGGTCAAGAAGTTGCAAACGAGACACAACCAGGACATCATGGAGAGTAGGCACCAGCGGAGGCATGGGTCATGTTGGATGTTAGGTACATGTGCAGTGCAGCGGCAGCGGCAGAATTGCACATACTCGGGCCCTCTACATGCCCTTGTAGTACACTTTCTGCGCACGCAGTTGTGTAGGAAAGGAGGTTTGTGTGTGCGAAAGATAGTTTCTTGTATCGTTTTGATAATGATACAATCAACGAATATGTATCGGAACATGAAGAGGAAGTTTAGCCTGCATTCCGACAACTGTAAAAAATACAGTACTCAGTAAAAAATTACTGTACTGGGTAGTCTACCTAGTTGCTGGTCTAGCTAGCTAGCTAGAGCAGTAGTAGGTCTACTACTAGCTAGTAGTATTCTTAGCTAGTACTACTAGTAGTAGACTACTCTACTACTACAGTAGCTAGTAGTAGACTACTCAGTAGTACTAGCTAGAGAGGTTTAGCAAGATGTATTTTTCAATAGTGACGTCATATTCAAATCTTTTTCTCATGATTGATCCATCTACTCTACTAGTAGTACTAGTAGAGCTAGTACGGTAGTCTACTAGTAGTACCAGTAGAGCTTTATTCTGCACTCTAGCTACTAGCAGTTTTAGACATAAAAGTAATGCAGGTAAAATCGCAGCAGGCGCTAAAGTAGACACATACGAGTACTTGTGTATTCTAGTATCCAATAGCTTCCAAATCCAACTAACCAGCAGAGCATGAGTCGGCTGACCAAGCTTCGCCTCCAAACCACTGTTTTGACTGCTGCCGCTTCCTACCTTTCCCTGTTCTCCTCAACTCAGATTCCCGCCACTGCAGCCGCCATGTCCACTGCTGCCTCAAACAAAATCATTGACTCGCACCTTCATGTCTGGGCCAGTACCGATGAAGCCAAATCACGCTTCCCCTACGCCGAGGGTCAAGAGCCACCAGAATCCCTGCGGAATCTCGCGTCCGTTTCGGAATTGTTGAAAAGAATGGACGCCACTGGTGTCGACGGCGCTCTCATTGTACAACCCATCAACCACAAATTTGATCACTCGTACGTTGCCGATGCCATGAAAAATCATCCCACTCGTTTCAAAGGTATGCTTTTACACGACCCGTCCCTCGCAGTCGATGCAGCTGTGTCCAGATTGGAAAATTTTGCGCTTCAGGGATTTGTCGGGGTCCGGTTCAATCCTTATCTGTGGCCTAAATTGGAAAATGATACATTAACAAAAATGTCAACCGCTGGTGGAGCTGGAATAGCTGTGTATGAGCGATGTGCTGAACTGAAAATGCCCGTCGGAGTCATGTGTTTTCAGGGACTTCCACTGCACTACGAGGATATTTTGGAACTCATCCAAGCTTCGCCAGAAACCGTGCTGATCTTGGATCATTTCGGATTTACTGGTTTGGACAACGAGGATGCCTTTCAGCAATTATTAGATCTCGCTAAATATCCCAACGTCATTGTCAAAATATCGGCGCTATTTCGATTAAAGGATGAATCTCCTTACGAGAAAGTACACAAGGAGCGTTTGAATCCGTTGCTGAAAGCCTTTGGATCTGGTCGACTCATGTTCGGTACTGATTTTCCGTTTGTGCTGGAGCAAGCCGAATCCTACGATGGCATGGTGCAGCTGACATCATCTTGGTTGACTAATGACAAGGACAGATCAGCTGTTATGGGCGGTACAGCCGAACGAATTTTTGGTCCTTGGGGATCTCCGACGATGATCCCTTTTGAGGATGATCTGTAGAGTACTATTAAGCTACATCATGAAGGCTTTATCTCAGAAATTTACCAAGGGATTTGCTGCAACTCGTGCAGCGTAGCGTGTGGCCGTCGTTTTTTTCGACAGCATAGCTAAAAATACTGATGTCAGCTATTTTGCAAATTAGCACGAGAATTCTCTACAGACCAACGTCTATATTCTCGCTCATTCAAGAGGGGCCATTCTCGCTTACTTCAAAAAGAGCAGAGGCATCTTCGTTTTTATAAGTCGGTTGCAACTGGTGAACGGTGTCCACCCACCTTTTCTTCAATATTGCTGTCTCCATGTTAACAGGCTTTAGCACTACAGACAGAGATTTGGCTCTTAAGACGTTGGGGCTGACGAGGTGACGCGTCATTGCCCAGCTGATCGACTTTGCTATGTCACTTCGCAGAAGAATTACTAGAAAGCCGACTTGCAAGGCGATTGGGCTGTATTGGCATAGAATCGCCAAGACCTTTGTATTCGGCCAAATCGTAGGTCGCGGGTGACATGGAGTCGCTTATTTTTAGATCGTCCCTTGAAATCGCCTCGTTGCCTCGTTGTTGGGTAGTTTGTGTTGTAGCACTGCCAGTTGGCGGTGTGCGCCTTGAAGTCAAGGAGGAGGGTGGTATATCACTCCAAAGCTTGACCTGACCTTGCCTGATTGCATTTTCAGACTCCTCCAATATTTTCAAGAGACCAGGAGGAAAAGAATTCACCTGTTGCGCGTTGGCAGTAGTCTGTGTTCCAGCGGGGTCATTTGCTGTATAATTGTGGTCTCTTTCGGTATTTGCAGGGCGACCGTCTTGTCCGTGAACGTCTGAATGGAGATCTGACTGCGATTTGAAAAGACTCGAAATATGCGGTAGAGTTCTAGTCTCGACAATTCCTATTAACATACGAACAAATGACATTTTGCGATCTGAAGGCTGCTCAACTATCCTCCGACTGAACACTTCCTCATCTTCTCCCAGTAGATCAAGGTCAAAATGGTAAGGAGTGCCGTGAGAGGGAATGCAAACGCTTCGCTGCTGTTGATGCGCCAGGGATACCCGCGCTTCTGTTTCATTTGCGCCGAACGCATTTCGTTTCTGTTGTTGGTCGGAGTATCTTTCTCTCAACTTTTCAGCAAAAATAGGATAAAGATAGACCAAAAAGTTGGGCAGCCCTTGTAATGGTGTCAGGAAAGCAGCTGCGTAGAGCAATCGAAATTCAATGTCTTTTCCAACGGCTTGATAAATTCTCAGTAAAGTTATCGGGAACCAGGTGGCATAGAAAACCAAAGCGTAGCGCAAGCACTGAAACGCCAATTGACGGCGACGGAGCGCAAACCTTGATATGCCATTGCTTGTTTTGCTGGGCAGTGATTCAATGCCCTGAGTTGGCGCGCTGAAATTGGCTGTCTGAAATTCTGTGATTTTGTATTCTTCTGCTGTCGGCTCTGGACAGGACATATTGAAAGTTGAAGCGTGCTTGTCGTGGTCAGGCTGTCCATTCTCTGAAGTCCTTGAATTGGCGGATATCTCTTCTTCCACTGCATCGGACACGACGGGGCATTGTATACAAATCTGAAGAGCAGTCCCACCAAACTCGCTCTCTTCATCCACTGAGACCGCTGGTTTGCTTTTCACATGCTTTTCGGTGGTAAGAGTGAGCTTTCGGAAGTAAGATACAAGCCGGGCAAGATTGTAGGACACGAGTACAGCTGCGAGCCATAGCGGGGCATAGAAAAAGCCCCACCGATACGGCGCTGTGTTTTCATTTCTTCCTGGAAGGTCGTTGATCCAACACCACAAAGTGGCGTTGTTGAATATTTTCAAAGGTAGGCCTATAATGGCTGTCGTAAATCCCCAGCCCAGCGGGCCCAAGTGGAAAAGAAACTCGTATTTACGAAGCATAGCTTCTCCCCAAGACAAGTGCACCGCCAGCAAGAAGTAGACGCTCAAGCTGAGATTGTATAACGGATTCGCTATCCCGACTTGTAGGAAGAAACCTTGACAAGTGCACGTGTTCGTGTTACCAACTGCCCATAGCGCATCGCCCTTTGGTATAGGCCAGGTGCTCATTACCCACCAAAAGCTAGTCAAGGCATCCGTCAAGCACATGCCCAGTAGCAATCGATGATACGCCTGGCATCTGCGGCGTGGATCTGTCAGTACAAGCCATACGACTATTGAGGAGCACAGGACGCTCAGACCTGCAGTGAATTTAGGCGTTATAGCCAACGCTATCTCCTGCTCTTCGGAGAGTGCATGTCTCATGGTGTGAATTACTTGTAGTAGACTAGCTGTTGTTATCTCACTTTTTACAATATATCTGGGGGTAATTTTACCGAGCATTGATAGGTAGAGTACTGGTACGGTAAAATGCATGCATCAGTCATCAGTGTGTACTGGTAAGCAATGGTACCTGGTACCACTGGTACTGGACGATAGTAGTGATTGTAGGAGACGTCTGTTTTGTTAAGTATGTTGTTTCCGTCATCATCATGTCCTCCTTTAAATGACTGCTTGACCTGTAAAAATCTTCTTGCTCTTAATTGGCTTACCGGTATTCGTTTAGGAGCATCGCAAAGCACTTGCATCCCGCCCAAGGAGGAACAGAACCGCCTACCGGTACCGTACCTGGTGCTAATAAAACAAAACAAAAAAACAATCACTTCTTGCTCCTGACGTCACCCATCTCTTTTATAAAATGGGATAAGTGTGCATCATTACTTTTGATCCCAATGTCCGAAAATTGCCCCCACGACAGGTTTCCACACACTCCATCCTCCAACTTCCAAAGCATGGATACACTCTGCACTCTGCACAACATGGCGAGGTTGATCTTGCGAGGATACATGCGGCTTCTGTTGCTTTATGTTTTTATTCTGGTTGACTTTGAATTCTCTGCAGATGCATTCACCATACCGAGAAATCAAAAATGGAATCGGCAGAAAGACAATTTGCATCCTTTGGTAAACGTTCATCTTGCATGGCTTCCATTGTCCTATGATCGGCTTGGATTAGCAGAGCTAGTAGATCCACCACCAGCTATGGAAACAAATGTATCGGCGGACCTTTCAAGAAAGTTTCAGAAATTTGAAGATGAAAGAAACAAAGAAGAGCCTAGAATCATCTTACCACAAATGGACAAAGAATCCTCACTGAAAGCTCGCTCGGAAGGCATCGGTGAAACGATTCAACAAGCAAAACTGAACATTCAGGACAAACCAAAAACTCCTTCAGGATTTTCTTCGTGGCGACTAAAAGTCACTACAACACTACGAAAGGGGTTCAAGAGACCTAGCACTCGATTTCGGGTGACTCTTTTATCGGTTTCTGCCTTTGCGGGGCTGGCTCTAGTTCGCATTAACACCAAGAGAGTAAATGCTGCTGTTTCTCTTGCTACAGCCGTACAAGGATGGATTCATCATCGTGGATTCCAGGGCCTCGCCGCTATGGGCCGTACTTTCGCCTACGCGTGGGCGGCACTCGTGGCATATCCGAGACTATTGGATCGCCGAGCAACCGAACGACAGCAGAAGAGACGTGACAAGCAATTGGAATTGCGACGGAATGAATTAATAGGATTCGCTACTGAAGTATTTCGTTTGCAACAAGAACTGGCGAGTATCGATGCAGAAATACGATCCTTTCGGCGAGAAATTATTTCTCTCCGAGCTCTCGTCGCCGCACAGGTTGGAAACAATCATGGCGTTATGAACAATGCTTCTTCGGGTAAAAAATCCTCCCCCTAATCTTTCACCACCACCACCACCACCACCAGCAGCAGCAGCGGCGGCAGCAGCAGCAGCACCCCTCACGTTGATGACATTCAAAATGCAATTGCTGCCGAAATGTCACATTTAGAACATCTGCGGGCGGATACTCAAACAGCACTTACAGTGGCTCGTCAAATGTGGGCCGAAGCTAGAGCCCAATCTCCTCCCGAAGCTTGGCCCGCCAGTTCAGTGATACTTTCGAAGCCCCCATCGTCGTCACATTCCGCATCATAACCGTCATCATAGTCGTTGCCATATCCCCTTGCTTTGCGATAAAAATGATGTATAAAATTCCTCGAGAGCAGACCGTAATCAATCAAATCAATCACTGCTTCTTAGAATTGCCCAAAAACTTGAGGACTGTCTTGGCCGCAGCATCGGCAGATGCAACACAACCCAAAAAGCTAGACTGCGTCATAAAATCGCCACAAATGACTAGACTACCAGATAAAGTGGACAGACACTGCCACGACGAGTCTGATGGTGGATCGGCGACAACGGCTTCCATGGGACGAATCATTTGTGATACATACCAGGCGATACTCTTTTTATCCAAGCGATAGCGATGGATTGTCTCGACAGGCAGTCCAGTCTTTTGTGACAATATATGG
>Ga0100390_10004233_pt1 | contig 12416 bp, 8 predicted proteins | sample CryGeymeta201514_FD_81540 | JGI IMG/M metagenome (GOLD analysis project Ga0100390, IMG submission 81540) | Groundwater microbial communities from Crystal Geyser aquifers in Utah, USA - Crystal Geyser metaG 2015-14 | ecosystem: Environmental > Aquatic > Deep subsurface > Groundwater | place: USA... | reverse complement strand
CATTAATACCACTATCTACAGCACCACCCGCACCTGCAACTGCGCCAACTGCACCTGCAACTGCACCACGTCTACAAAAAGACAATGGCAACAACAGTGCAATCATTGCTGATCATCATCGTCGTCGTCGTCGTCATCATCATCATGGTGAAGGTACCAACAACAACATTACGAAAGATATTATAAATGGTATGGAAATTTCGGTCACGTCTCAATCGGAAGTGCAAAGCAAACAGCAGCAGCAGCAGCAGCAGAAACAACAGCAGTCCTTATCTAAATCCAACAACAATAGCAACATTAATAGCAACAACAATGGCAACAACAATGGCAACAACAATGGCAACAACAATGGCAACAATATCAATAGTAGCAATCACAGTATGACAAGTACCATCAATACCAACAACAGTGTTGATGAATGCAACGATTGGATCCAAAATGATCCGTCGGATACAAGTATTGTTTCGCACATGTCCTCCCCACCGATCGACAACAAACCATATCATCGTCGTGGACGGACACCTTTTGGAACCATAACTACCATTACTACTTCTACTACAACCACCAGATCGACGACCATCAATTCTGTCAGCGACAAATCAGACATTAGTCAACACAACTATATCAACAACCTCGTTCGTGCATGGAACATTATTCCTACAAAGGTTCAAATTGCACTACTACTTTTTGGTACGATACTGGTTTATCAACTCGGTAGAACCTATTGTAAGAACTGTTCTATCAATTATTATTCACCACAACAGGTACAACTGTTTGAAAAACATGCCACCATGGCGTTGAAATTGGCTGCCGAACGCATGCAGAAAACTACCATGTCATTGTCATATTTGGCAACCTATATTCAAGACACGGTACAGAATGATCCAAAACAACATTGGCCCACTGTAACTCTTGATTCTCTGGAAGCTATTGTAATGGATTTGGAAAGTTACGAACATTCCGTGATTGTGGCACCTCTAGTGGAACCAGTTCAGTGGAAACAATTTGATGCCTATACTCGTCGTACACTCAAAAAGCATGGCAACAATAACAACGACAAGAATAGGTCTTTGCTACAGTGGGACGAATCGTTTGGAATACCAAGCGATGCCCTCTTTGTTCCCTGGCAACGACTGACTGGTGTCCACACCGACGTCGATGACATTGACAGCAATCATCACGGACGGTCCGTGCAAAACAGCATTCTCCACGATTGGTACGTGGACCATCCATCGTACGAATCGGTCTGGAAGCGTCTACTTTTAGAACTTACGCCAACAACGACTACTACGACTACTACCTTAAACGACAACAACAAAAGTACTTTGGCTCCGTTATTGTTTATTCGACCCAGTTCCACTACTATTAGTAGTAACAACAGTAACTCGGACGCTGGTCATGATTACCTTGTACATCCAATCTTGGATCAACTAACGACCAGTAACTACAAGAAAAAAGGAGGTCGTCGAACCGACCAACAAGCGGAAACCAAAGTAGTGGGTGTTGTAGTGATACAGATGAATGTCAAGAATCTCTTGGCAGTATCACTACAGGAAGCTTTTCAGGTTTTAATACATGACGGAATGGAAGCGACGGTCATGGCAAAGGTACAGGATTCTTGCGTGGAGTCTGTTACTTTATATTCGATATCATTATTCCCGGGAAAACAGACATTGACGATACCCGCTCAAACAGAAGATATTAAATTCCGAGGAGTTTCTGAGAAATTTCCACTGATTCCAAAGAACGGGGACCCTCCTGGCTATACTGACGACAAATTGGATTGTCTCGGTAGCTTGGCCAGTTTGACCGTCCATCTGTATCCAACTCTCACATTATTGCATCTTCTGTACACACCCGATTGGACAGTTTACACCATCGTAGCATTTTGGACTCTCTTCTACATCTTTTTGGTTTGTGCTGCGTATTTTATATCATTGGAAGAAAGAATCCATGAGACCTTGAAGCGACAAGAAATTCAGAAACAAGACGATATGGCAGACATAGACTTAGATACCCTGTCGAGTGCAACAGTTGTCGCCATGAGCATCTCTGGGTGGGATGAATGGGTTCAGGTGCCCTCGAGAACACCTTGCGAAGTACAGTCCTTCTTAGCAAGGCTCCTCCACACAATGGATGGCGTAGCAGCGAAACATGAGGTTATCAAAATAAATATGGTAGGCTCCCATCTCTATTATGCTGTTGGCGGTCAAAATCACGCACTTGTCCTGGCTGAGTTTGTTCATGAGTGTTATTATCGAATGCCTCGATGGATGAAGCACCTTTCTGAAAGCTACGGCCCCGCAACTCGTGAGCTAAAATTTCAGTGTGGAATAGACAGCGGTTCTTTCTTGAATGGCGAAGTGATGGCAGATTTGTCAATGGCTCACGCTACTGGGAGCGCCGTACGGGTAGCCACAGAATTGGTATCTGATGGTGCCGCCGGGCGTGTTCTTGTCTCCAAAAATACGGCAAGAACGCTAAAGACATTGAAGCGATCCAAATGGCTCGAGCCTGTAGAAGGCATTGTTATTGCTGGACAAGAGACTTATTGGCTCAGAACGGACCAAGATTTTCTAGAGACGACGAAGAGCAGAATTCTTGGAAATAGCTTGCTTCGTAGGCTCTCATCTGGTCAAAGTAGAAAGGATTCCTCTCTTAGGTTGGGCAGCTCTCGAAAGAGTATTGGTGGCACTCGGACAAGTATTGGGTCTATGGGTTCTCTATCGAGTGTTGCAAGTTTTGCTGTTCCCAGCCCGTTCCCTACCAAATCTACGCGGAAGGGGCCGCAAGGAATGCCAAGGAGCGAAAGCAACGAATCTCAAGCTACGACGACGCCGCCGCCGCCGCCTTTAAAGGCAATGAAAAAATTCCCACCTTCCCAGATCGACGTTTGTACTTCCTCGGAAGAAAACCCGGGGGTATTTCCCTATCCAGATCGCCCTGTGGCAGACGAAACTGAACCAGATCCAGAACGTGATCTTGGCTATGAAAATGTTGAATCAAAAACATTTGAACATATGCACGAGGAGGAAGAGGACTGCGACGGTGATTTTATTCAGCAGAGAATGATTGAAATGGCCGAAAAGAAAGAGCGATTAATTGAATGGAGCTTCGATATGCTCAAACGCTGCTTGGAAGAGATCCTCGCCGCTCGAACTGTACTACGGTCGAAAAAGGCACACGGTGGCTTAGAAGATCAATTAGGAAAAGGTTCCAATATTCTCGAACAGTGCAAAGAGTTTATTTCCATCCCAATTTTCAGCAAGATAGAACTTCGAGAACGAAAAGCTGTTGGCACTGTAAAGCTTACAGATGCTGCAGAAACTCAGCTTCGTGACTACGTGACAAAAATTGCTAATCACTACCATGATGACGCCAATATGTTTCACAACTTTGAGCACGCAGCTAATGTTACTGCCTCAATGAGAAAGATGTTCAAACAACTTGTAGGTGACGGAGATGCTATTCCATCTGGATCAGATCGCGGTGGGTTGATAGCATTCATGAACGATACCAGTGGTCGGAGTCTGTTTTCCCGCCTTTCCACAGACAGTTCTTTCGGAATCAAGGCCGATCCATTAATCAAATTCTCTATGTTGTTCTGCTCCTTGATCCATGATGGTAAGTGATGGAGCGCCCATCATCCTAATTCTCGTTTCTCAGTGTTTTTTTAACACATCCATTTTTTCCAACGTAAATTTGTTAAGTTGATCATCCGGGTGTTTCCAATACAACTCTCGTTGAGCAAAACTCACCGCTAGCTATGATTTACAAGAAAAGATCAATCGTTGAGCAAAATAGTATGTAAAGACTGCAAAGGCTGGTTTGTCTGACATGCACATCAAATGATATTTCCTGACATCTTCCTCTTGATTTGTAGGTGTGGACTTCAGTTGGACGCTGCTAATGCGCCCAGAATACGTCGATTTAAGGTCCGTAATCTACTGCAATGACAAGGAACTCAGGCGTTTCCGTCAAGTGATTGTCAATTGTGTAATGGCAACTGATCTCCATGATGCCAATTTGCAAATGTCACGCAAGGCGAGATGGGCCAAGGCTTTTTCTGATGATTCCACAACCATGGGAACAATACAAGCACGGAGCAGGCGCACTGCCCGTGGGCACACCAAGTCTGTAGACGGCACAATGCGTAATAAGGGCGGAGAGAAGCCCGACGCTCCAAGTTCAGGTGGCGGCATGCTTGCTGCACTTCGGAAAGCGGCGTCTGGTGCCTCCAAGGACTTCACGGGAAAACCCACGGATGACCTCAATCGGAAAGCCACCGTGGTCTTGGAACACCTGCTGCAAGCTGCTGATATCATGCATTGTATGCAAAATTGGAAAATCTATTTGAAGTGGAACGAACGTCTCTTCGATGAAAACTATGAGGCCTACGAAGCAGGCCGCATCAAGAATAACCCTGCTGAAACCTGGTACCAAGGCGAGGTATGACGTAGCATGTCCTATGTACACTATGCTTCTCGGTATCTCTTGTGCAGATACTAACAAGCACTTTTATCCTTTTTTCCATTTCAGCTGGATTTCTTTGATCTTACTGTCATCCCGCTGGCCAAAAAGCTAGTACGCTGTGGCGTTCTTGGCGCTGCAGCTGATGATCTCTTAGAGAATGCATTTCACAACAGGGATGAGTGGTTTGCTCAAGGGCACGACATATTGGAGGTCTATCGTGAACACTACGATGATGCCCACGTAATCAATCCGGTGCAACTCGAGAAAGCTGATGACGATTCTTCCTACGAAGAGGAAGTATCGCTGACCGATGGGGATGGTAACTTCAAAGAAAAACGCATCTCACGCCGTGGCTCTTTGGACCCAGCAGAGCTCAGTTTTATCTCTCACAGTACTAGGAATAGCAGTGCAGACACTCTCAATGCATCCCAGGAGAGGAGCTATAGCAACGGCAACATCCTCAACACATCACAGGATAGCATCATGTCCTCTGAGAGTAACAAAGCACCGAATAAAGAACACGACGACCGTGATGGGTTTACTGCAATTGCAGAAGACGCAAACAATGATGCTCGTCCTCCAGCAACGTGTACTGTCGGCTCTTCTGCTGGAACTCTCAGCCTTGACGGAACTGAAAGTAAGAGCAGTAGTGATGTTGGTAGTCACGGGCAACACGCAGACATAGTATACGCTATATTGGACAACCTTGCTGCTCCAGACGATTTTGACTCCTACATATTAATCACCCCAAAACAGAAACGGGCACGAGAGAAGAAGCAAGAGGATACCGATGGAGGACAAAAGCGAAGAGCCAGTCGACGTAGTCGATCCAACTCGAATTCTGCTGCAGGAAGTATCTTGAGGGCTGTTGCCCAGCGAAGAGCCACTGGCTTTGGATCACGGAGAGGAAGTGTTCATTCTCGTCGATCGCTTGCCAGCCTATCGATCGACTCCGGAAACGGCTCGCATGCACCTTTGGAAGCATCCACAGCTTCCGGTGCAAATGACGCTGTAGTCAGAGAGGCACAGTGAATGGAAATGATCTGTACTTAATTTTAAAAATATGAATATTATGACTAGTGCCCTGCTGTGATTACTGATGATATTAGCGGTCCATCGTTGCTCCTGCCGGCACCCCTGCCAAACCAGATTGCAAAAGTTATGATACCTTGGTAGTGCAAACCTAACTCTGGTGTCTCCTAAAAGCTGCCTCCCTCTGGATCGCTTGCTCTAGTAGTTGTTGCTGCTGGAGCTGTCGGATTTGTTCCCGGACACGTTGTTGAGGTGTGAGAACGGGTAATGTCGGCAAACTGATCCGATCGTCTTGCCCCAGGAACCCTCTAGCCAGTGTCGCTTGGCCAAAGGGGCTCGCCAAGTGTGGACTAGGGTACGAAACTGCAGCTTGATACTCTCTACGGAATTCCATCTGAGTTTCAAGATTATGCTGGCGCTCGCGTTCCATTTGTGACGTACTGATGACAGTTTCCCCAGATTGCTGCCGCTGCTGCTGCTGTTTTGTACGATTTGCCATGAACAACAGTACTGCATCACTGTTAGTGTCACGATTCGATCCATCAGTACGACGATCGTTGTTTGAAGAGGTACCTTGTGGTAGTCCAGCCACCAGAGTCGCGAATTGCCTTTCCTCTTGAGAAGTACCTTGTGCCAACAGCTGCTGTCGCAATTCCAAGTGAGACCGATCCTGTCGAGCCGAGATTAAAGATAATAGATTGACGGTGTCACTTTCTTGTTTCGTCTCCTCAGCCGAGATATATTCCTGTTGTTGTTGGTGTTGCCGGAGCAGCTGAAGGCTACCAGATTGCTGCCGCTGCTGTCGATCTCGTTCAATATTGTTGACCATGGACGCCAAAATTGCTTGACGATTTAGCCTTGGTTGTGCACTCATCGCTGATTGCGGTATAGTCGCAAGTTCCATTGATGTCCGTGGTACAGCTGCTCCTCCTCCTTCTCCGCGTTGCTGAGATGGTTGTGTCGATAGTGAAGCAAGTCTTGCTGCGATCAAAGAGGATAGAGTGCGCGGTCCGGACCCTTCAACGGGACCACTACCCAATGAAGGCGTCGATGGCAAGACCGCAGATACGTTTCGTTGCCCCAAAAGCGAATGTAAGATACTTGATTCTTGACGCTGGTTCACGGGAGTGCTGGTAATAGTCGACAAGGAGTTATCGAACGATGACAAGCCGTTTTGAAAGGCACTTTCATGCGCGGCAGCAGCAGCAGTGACATTGGAGCTGTAATCATGAGAATGTCCCAGAAAAGCTGCCAACGATGCGGTAGCTGACTGTTGTTGTTGCTGCTGCTGCTGCTGCTGCAGCTGGTAGTGGTGCATTTGCGCCAACATTTCTGGTGACGTCATTGTGGTAAAGGATGTGGCGGCAGCGTCAGGTAAGAGGCCAACGCCTTGCTGCTGCTGCTGCGAAGCAAGCGTGTCGGTACCCTTGTCTTCTATCTTTTCAATCGCACGGAGCAATTCCGGTCGTCCCTTTTCAAAGTATTTGTGATAGTAAGCAACCGTATTGGCAGGAAGAGAACGATCGACAAACTTTCGAAATCCCCTGCAAATGAGTGAGGAGTATCAATGATGATAATGGTGTGTTAGTGAAAAAGGGTGCAAGAGTAAGCTCCTACTTTCAACGAGTAGAAACATTGTTGCACTTTAACGCAGGCAAAGATGTGCAAATCCGTACCAACGATTTAGTTTGCGAATGATCGAGGCAAACTTGTTGCCTCGAAAGTGAGATTTTAGGAGCAGATCAGAAAAGAGAGGCACGCAAATGACAAAGGCATCGTTTTTAGGTGGCAGCCACCAGATGGCTTCCTTGAGACTCTCGTACTGCAGCAATTTCCAGAGTTGGTCAGGGAAGCGCAAACTATTGTCAAAGAGAGGAACATTGACTACGCGGTGATCCGAAGGAGAAAGCTTATGAGTAGCTTCAACTGGTAACTTCTTTTGCTCCTCGGCAGGAGAAGGTTTGTCCTCTATCCTTTGCTTCTTGGCAGCTGGCGTACCATCCTTGTTGCCACCCTTCTTGCTAAGACTGTTACTACTTATACTACTACTGATCGCTGTGAGAGTTCTGTCTTCAGCCACGGAAAGGCTTGTCTTCTTTGCATCCTCTACCTGGACGTTGCCATCGGCAGTAACAGTGGTGTCCTTAGTGTCCTTTATAGGCCGATGCAGTGGCTCCATGCTGCTTGCGCAAAACCGATTGCCTTGCTGGTGCCGGTGAATGTTTGGAATGGGTGTTACTGATGCGGTTAAAAATGACAGTATTCTATCTTGATTATTTTTGTAATTGGTAATGGTCGTCGTGTCAATGCTCCTGCTTAGCATCGTCGAACTGCAGCTTGTAGGCAAGTAAAGAATTCTTTGTGTCGGCAGGTGGGACTGTAAGAATGTGTCTTCAAAAATAAAGGTCTAGAATTCTCAGTAGTAGGTGCTTCAAGTGTGCAAAAGTACAAGAATACACTGCTGATGATGACTTTGCTGGCCCTGTTCTGTCTTGTTTTTCTTTTTTTCTGTCTTTTCGTCTTTTCCAATGCAATGTTGGTTGCCTTGCTGGTGTCTGTGGTCCTGGTAGCAACTACTATAGTACCAGAGATTCAAAAATACGAATTCATACACCTACAGCAGCTCAATTTCGCAAAGTACTGTGGTATTATTAGTACAGGTACTGCTGGTAGCTGGTTTGCCAAGCAGAAAAAGGTATCGGTGTAGTGGTCATTAATACATTTTTTACAATAAAGGGTACAAGTCGCTTTTTCGTTGTCACGAGTACGAGTACGATTAGTACTACTATAGCGGTTGTGGTGTTGAAAGGGCAGTAGGGTTGTGGTTGCTGTTATATGGGTGATATGTGTTTCAATAATAAACAAGAACTGTGTGCGTTGCCTTTTCCTGCGTCTAACTAGTATCACTTTTCACGATTTCAATAGTCCTCCGAATAAAATAATATCTACTGTACTCCTTTAATTCCACATGAAATCCGTACGAACGCCTTGAATTGCTTCAACAATGGCTTTCAACCAGTGCATGCACAATTATTGAATTCTTCAATCATGGCGCCACGTTTACTCGTACAAATTATTGATTTATGGGTTGCCAGTAAAAGAATCGAAAAATAAGGTTAAAAGGGCAGTTGAGTACGGTAGCTGGCGCTTGAAACTGTCCACGAAGAAAGCTACAAAATCCGAATACTCACGGGCCAATATTAAGATCACTGGTTACTGACGTGGCCTGATAGTTTTCGAACAGATTACAAGTAGACTAGACTACTAGCAGTTCTACTAGCAACTCTAGCTACCAGGTAGCTAGAGTAGTAGAGTAGTAGTACCAGTAACTGGTAGTAGTAGCAGCTAGTCTACTACTAGACTAGACTACTATTACTACCAAGTACTCGAGCAGTTGCAATGATCGTATGCAGCAGTACTGGTACCAAGAACTCGAATCATGGTCAACAAATAATACTAGCAAGAGTCTAGCTAGAGTTCTCCCGTACTTCTTCCTAGTCTTAAAAAAATATATTTATTGTGTTCAAATTCGAATATTTGTTCATGGAAATAATCATCTTTCATTCGTAATGTGCTCTGTCAATTCGAGTCCAAGAATGGAATAGTTTGCATCGCCAGTGGCTAATTCATTTTGCCGTTGAGCCTCAATTTCGAGCATCACTGTTTGCAATGCCGACGTTACCCGTTGCTGTGCGCTTATGAGCTGATTGAGCTGTTGCTTCAGTTCCAGCACTCGCTCCTGGTTTTCTCTCATTAAACGATCTCGTTCCCGATGACGTCTTCGAATATCGGCGGGAATTGCCGGAATCTCCGAACAATAGCCGCAATTTTCGCACATGTGACCGCGCATTTCCACCACTGATTCTTCTTCGTCGTCTTCTCCTCTTTCATTCTGAGTCCCGCCAAACCGTGATTCATCACTCGATAGGGTTGGATCATCTTCCACTAGACCCTTGACTCGGGAGTTCCTTCGTTTCTCAATGGCGCGCTGTTTGAGCATTTCCTCTTCCAAGTTTCGCTCTTCTTCTTCTATGGCCATGTGGTGCATCATTTCCTTCTGACGCTTCATTTCGCGACCTTGGGCCTCCACGACCAGCAACGAGTCGCACATGACAGCAACGATCAAGTTGTACATGATGAACCCAGTCACTACAATAAACGTGCAAAAAATGATGGACGCGTAATACTTGTGGACGGCGGCGACCTGCCGTACAACATCTCCCCAGCTTTCCAGGGTAATAAAAGCGAACAAGGTAAAGATGGAATAATCCAGTCGACCAAAATAGTTCTGGTCGGTCAAATTCCTCTCATACAAGTCGCCAAACAGGATCGTACACAACACCCCGAAAATGTACAGAATCAAACACAGCAGGCCTAGAATCGAATAGACCCGCGGCATGACGTGAAAGACGGTCAAGACCAAGTTCTTCAATAGTGGTAATCGCACAATCAACCGAAAGGATCGAAAGATTCGAAACGATCGAAAGACTTGTACTCCCTCAAGCCACCAACTGGTCACGATTGTTAGAGTATCAAAGACCAACCAACCATCCAAAAACAGCGTGTAACCGCAGTAACCGAATTGCAGAGCAAGTTCAATGGAAAATACTACCAACAGGACCCGATCCAATATGTCCAACAATTCGGGAATCCAATCATCGTCAAAATCGTACGTTGCAATGCCCAGAATCATGGCATTGAACATGATCAGAACGACCATGAAAATTTGAAAACTTTGATTGGTCACAATGATACCACAAAAATTGTGAAGCAGTTGTATGGGTCGGGGTAATGGACAATACTTTTCTTGTAATGTCTTTCGATAGTGTTTGGAATCATCGAGACCGTCGTCGTCGTCGTCGTCGTTGTTGTTGTTGCTATTATTGTCCTGTTCGTCCTGGTTGCTATTGTCATTGTTACTATTATGGTGGTGGTGATTGTTTTCACTGCTACCATCCATTAGGAGAGGTCCTTTGGTAAAAGAACTACGATGACGATGATGATTATTATTCTCTCCAAAAGTATTATTGTTGTGATGAAATCCAGTTTGCGACGATCGTTGAATTCCTGCTATCGCTGGTCGATTCAAAAAAGGATTATGTTGCCGACGACGTTCTTCTTCCATTTGACGACGTTCTTCTTCCGTTTTGACCACATGATGATGATGATCATTGTCATGACGGACACCAAAAAATTTCAAAATCCCAAATCCACTGACCGTTGAAGTACTGCTACTACTACTACTACTACTACTGCTCCTGCTGTTTCTCCTGCTGCTGTGGCGAGTAGGTTTCAAAGTAGTAGCAGTAGCAGAAGCAGTCGTAGTCAAAGCAGTATCGTTGCGTTTGGATACTACTCCTGCGACTCCGACTCCTAATTTGGATTCGTCATCTAGTACTTTGCGATTGGATCTCAAATTCTTTTTTACGTCCAACATCCGATTACTGTAATCAACCGATAACGTTCCTTTGTGTAAACTTTGTTTTAGGTGGGTATCGTTGTTGTTATCGTTGTTGTTGTTGATGTTGTCAGCGTTGGTAGTGTTGTTCGTAACGTTAGCATTTGGAAGGTTGGAAGGAGCGTGTTCTGCACTATGATTGTCCTTCACATTGACTGCTGTTGGTTGTGGTTGTTGTGGTACATTTGAAGTTTTTTTGGTCTTGTTATTATTATTGTTGTTGTTGTTGTTATTGCTTTTTTTCTTTTTGCCGCCACCACTACCACCATGATGATTATTATGTTTGCCAGCACCAGCAGTAGCAGTAGTAGCAGCAGCACCAGCAGTAGCAGCACCATTACTGGTACTGTTGTTGTTGTTGTTACTTGTACTTTCGGATCGTTCTGTTCCAATCTTTGAATGTTGTTGTTTCGGAACACTGTTTTTGTAACCTCTGTTGTCATTCATGTTGGGTTCCTTCACCTTAATTTTATTATTGTTCTTGTTGCTTTTGGATTTTTTTTTCGACACGACAACCTGCAAATGCACATCCTCCTCTTTTTGTTGCTGCTGCTGCTGTTGTTGTTGTTGTTCGGCAGGTGTACTGGTACTAATGGGTTGAGTAGTATGTGGGGTGGAAGCAGAAGCAGACGAAGAAGAAGAACAATTTGTACTACTTGTACTTGTTCTCTTATTTGTATTCAATTGCTTGCGATAGGCCTGATAAATATCATTGTTGGTAGATTGATTCGATACGCCCCCTAACGTTTTCGTTTTTACAACTTGGTTCTTCTTCTTTGTTCTGTTGTTGTTGTTGTTGTTGCTATTGTTGTTGTCCTCATCATCACTGGACCGACGACTGTGATAGCAAACATTACTGCGATGATGATGAGCCACACTTCGAGAATTATTTCTTTCGATGATTGTTTCAGGATTATAAGAGGTGTTGTTCTTGCTGTTGTTGTTGTTGTTGTTATTGTTGTTGTTATTGGTGGTGGTGGTATTGCTTATAGTATCTCCATTTACTCTTCTTCTGCTGCTATCTCTGCTGCTGCTACTTCTAGTGTTGCTGCTACTGCTGTCGTTATCGTTATCGTTATCATGACTTTGTTGTTGTTGTTGTTGTTGTTGTTGTTGTTGTGGACGTACTGTTGTTGATGTAGGATTCTTGGAAGACGATGATCGTGTTCGTCGTCGTCGTGGTGTACGCGTCGTCGTCGAACGCTGGAAGGGAAGATATTCTTCATCTTGTAAATTGTAAAAATAACTCGACATTTATTATTATTATTATTTATTTATTTATTTATTTATTTGGAAAGACGAAGAATATAATAATAGTATTACTGTTATATACCAGTATTTGTTTCACAAGTAGTAGTAGTACAAATGATTAATGATTGTTGATTGTTGCTTTGCCCCGGTTGTTTGTTTGTTTTTCTTTGCTGCTGCTGCTGCTGCTGCTGCTGCTGCTGCT
>Ga0100390_10004220_pt1 | contig 12435 bp, 10 predicted proteins | sample CryGeymeta201514_FD_81540 | JGI IMG/M metagenome (GOLD analysis project Ga0100390, IMG submission 81540) | Groundwater microbial communities from Crystal Geyser aquifers in Utah, USA - Crystal Geyser metaG 2015-14 | ecosystem: Environmental > Aquatic > Deep subsurface > Groundwater | place... | reverse complement strand
GAACACGGGTTGAAAGGGGAGAAAAGGAGGGTAGCCTCCATCGTGTAGCTGCCTGTGTGAGCTACCGGACGCTGAAGCGATCCGGTGTCCTTTTGTGGGGGAACTTCCAAAACGATGCACTAGCATCGTAGCTTCTGCCTGTGACCGCGCCGCGCCAGACGCTCTCTATGGAACACCCTCCAAGCCTTGACTGCAAATTGCACCCCTTCCCATCAAACAGGATGGGGGGGGAAAGGGAGAAGAGGGTCGCATCTTCTTTTGTCATTTATATTGACAGCCTCTGCGGTCGAGATGCGGAGTGGATTGACGGGGGTTCTTCGAGGAGGGCCATGAACCAACCCAACATCGTGTTCCTCATCTCTGCCCAGCCCCGACGAGTCGGGGTTGGAACTTCAAGGGCTACGATAGCAGCGGCGTCACCCACACGCTGAACCTCGACCGGATCGCGAAGGCGGGCGCGATGTTTCGCGCGGCGCACCGGACCGCCCAGCCCCCGCGCCTGTTCGACCTTCAGACTGACCGTCACGAGTTGCGCGCTCTCTCCCCTTAACCTGCAGACCGCGACTTGTTGCATCGGACGATGTCCGAATTGCTGGCGCACATTGACATCAGCGCCAGCGGTCGGCGCGTGCGAGATGGCGAGGGATGACTTGACCATGGAAGCTATGACTTCAAGACAACGATGGCTTGCAGCTCTCCCCTCGCAGCCAGTTGACCGCCTGCTGGACGGGAGAACCCAGTGCCCGAATAAGTGTCTCATCGGCGGCACGAACGCGATCCTCTGGACAAAATCGTCCGAGGAGATCATCGCAGCAATCGAGAGGGACCTGGACGCGCTGCCTCATCACCGGGGCATCGTCGTCACATCCGCCGGAGTCATGCCGCCCCTGTGCAAGCCGGAGACGATCAGAGATGTGAGCGAGTGGGTGAAGCAGTATCCGGCAAGGACACTTCTAAAGGAATCGCCCATGACCGCTCGGTCACCACGGCAGAGGAAAACGGGAGAGAGTTCTTTTCAACCGCGAAGCCGCCAAGGCCGCAAAGAGCCTTTGCGTTCTTTGCGTCTTTGCGGTTTATTTTCGGAGGAGGAAATCTGATGTTGACGCAGACTGGAGCACTTGGCATCATCGTGGAGACCGACGTCTCGGTGCCCATGCGAGACGGAGTTGTGCTGAGAGCGAACGTCTTCCGACCCGACGCGGCAGGACAATTCCCCGGCCTCCTGGTACGAACTCCTTATGGCAAAGGCGCAGAGGGTTACGAAAGGTACGTCCGTGCCGGTTATGTGGTGGTCACCCAGGACACGCGGGGACGCTATGCATCAGAAGGTGACTTTGTGCCGTTCTCGGTCGAGGATACCGGAGATGCAGAGGACGGCTACGATTCCGTCGAATGGCTATCACAACAGCCTTACTGCAACGGCAAGGTTGGCACGATGGGCTGCTCGTACAACGCATGGATGCAATGGAAGCTGGCCCCACTCCGTCCACCACACCTGAAAGCCCTATGTGCCTACTCGATCCCGGTGGAGCTGACGGAAGTGGACTGGCCGGGCGCTTTCCGCCCCGCCCGGCGCGTCCATTGGTGGATGAATACCATCGCCCCCGATCTGCGAAGGCGGAAGAATCTTCCCGGTCCACACACACCCGAAGAGGCGCGCAAGATCTGGCACGAACTGGAGCATGGGAGGTGGCTCACCTTTATGCCGTGGCTGGAATTGCCGCGCTATCTTCCCAAAGGTTTGGCCGAATACGCTGAAGACTGGCTGTGCCATCCCAACCGAAAGGCGTGGAGATTCGCGGAGGCGCACCACGAAGTGGAGATTCCCAACCTCGACTTCAGTGGCTGGTTCGATCACTGCAACGGCAGTATCGGTCACCTGTCCGGAATGCAGAGGAACGCCCGCACGGAAACTGCAAGAAAGCAGAGCAAACTCGTGATTGGGCCGTGGAATCATGTAGGTCTCGGTCAGCGAAAGTCAGGCGACCTCGATTTCGGTCCGCAGGCTCAGTTGGACCTAGATGGCATGATTGTCCGATGGTTCGATCATTGGCTCAACGGCATGGAGAACGGAGTTGACCGGGAGCCATCAGTTCGCTACTTCGTGATGGGTTCGAGCAAATGGAAAGTGGCAAGCACCTGGCCGCCGGAGGGGAAAGAGAGAGCGGTTTGGTATCTTGGCAGCAGTGGGGATGCGAACCAAGTCACAGGCTCCGGTCGCTTGATCGAAGCCACTCCCGGTGATAAGGAGCCATGCGACTCTTATGTGTACGACCCGAACGACCCAGTACCCACGCTGTGGACCCGAGACCTCTTCACCGCGCCCTCCGACCGCCGGTCTCTTGAGTACCGGAAGGACGTTCTCTACTATTGCACTGCTCCTCTTGAGGAAGAAGTCGAGGTGGTGGGGAATCCACAAGTCGTGCTGTATGCCTCCTCGTCCGCTCCTGACACCGATTTCTTTGCTCGACTCGTGGACGAGGCGCCTGAGGGTCCCGCCCTCGAGATCTGCTATGGGATGGTACGCGCTCGCCACCGGAATTCGCTGGACCGGGAGGAGTTGCTGACGCCAGGCGAGGTCACTGAATTCCGAATTACACTCGGCCCCACCGCTTGCCGTTTTCTAAAAGGACACCGGATTAGACTGGAGATCACCAGTAGCGACTTCCCCAACTTCGACCGCAATCACAACACAGGCGGGAATGATCTGGCGGAGAAGGAGTTGGTGTCCGCCAGACAGGCAGTTTTCCACTCAAAGGAGTATCCGTCGCATCTCATGGTGATGGTGGAACGTGCCCCGTGATTGGGAGGGAACCATGAGACGCGGGAGAAGGATTGACATGAGATGCTCACTACCAAGACCAACGTAGTCCTCATCATCACCGACAACCAGGGCGCGTGGACCCTCGGCTGCTACGGCAACGACGAGATACGGACGCCGAACATTGACCGGCTGGCGGCGGAGGGCCTGCGAGTGTCACGCGCCTACTGCGTCAACTCCGTGTGCTCGCCCTGCCGCGCCACGTTGCTGACCGGCCTGATTCCGTCGCAACACGGTATCCATTCCTACCTCGGCGGGGAGGTGCCTGACGCGCAGATGGGCCCGGACGCCTATTGCACGATCCGCGAGTTTCCCAATCTTCCCCGGATTCTTTCCGAGAATGGCTACACCTGCGGATTGAGCGGCAAGTGGCACCTGGGCGACAGCCTCCATCCGCAGGAAGGATTCTCTTACTGGTTCACCAAGCCGAAAGGCCACACAAGCCGGTTCTACAACGACGAAGCGATCTGGCAGGGCAAAGTCCACGAGGAGCCGCGATACTATACCGACGCCATCACCGACCACGCGGTGGACTTCCTGCGGCAGACGGACGATGGGCCCTTCTTCCTGATGGTCGGCTACAACGCTCCGTACGGTCTTGGGGAATCCATGCTGTACGAGCACCGCAACCGGCATACCGCGCACTACGCCGACAAGGAACTCAAGTGTTTCCCGCGCGAATCAGTCCACCCCTGGCTCTACAACAACCGCGACATGATTAACAACCCGACCAGTATCCGGGGCTACGCCTCGGCTGTCAGCGGCGTGGATGATGGCGTGGCAACCGTTTTGGACACACTGCGAGAGATCGGCCACGACCGCGACACGCTCGTCGTATACACCACGGACCAAGGCTTCTGCGGCGGACACCACGGGATGTGGGGAATGGGCGACCACTCCCGTCCCATCCACACCTACGAGGAGTCGGTGCGCATCCCGCTGATCTACCGCCACCTCGAAGGTATCCCCGGCGGTCGCGTGTGGGACAGGATGACCGGCCAGTACGATATTTTCCCAACGATCCTTTCGTATCTCGGGCTGAGACACCAGACCCCCGATTGCCCCACGCTTCCCGGCAACAGCTACGCCCCGGTGCTGCGTGGAGGAGGGGGTGAATGGGAAGACCTCGTCTTCTTTGAGTATGAGAACGTGCGGATGATCCGCACTTCGGATTGGAGATACACGCGCCGTCATCCCGACGGACCCGACGAACTGTACGACATGCGCAACGATCCCTGCGAGCGCATGAACCTCGTGGCGCATCCGGACATGGCACAGCAAGCTGAAGAACTGCGCCATCGCCTGGAGGGCTTTTTCGACCGCTACGCCGATCCCCAGTATGACCTCTGGGAAGGCGGTCGGTCGAAGGCGGGGAGGTTGATCTGAGGCATGACGTCTGTCGTTAGGAGGAGTTGAAATGAGAGTCTGTTATCTGATAGCAATCGTGTGCTGCTTGATGAATTCGCGGGTGTGGTGCCAGCAGCAGCCGGCCCTTCAGAAAGGTGATGTAATCTTCGAGACGGACTTTAAAGGCCCCGACGCGCTGACGGGCTGGTCGGGTTCGGCGAAGCTTGATCCGGGCTTTGAGAGCGCGCAGTCGCTCGCCATCGAGCGCCCGACCGGTTCGCCCGTGGGTTCGACCATCGCGCAGATTCCGCTGCCGGTCGAGAAGGTGCGCGGCTACCAACTCTACTTCTCGGGCATGGTCCGCGCCGAGAACGTGACGGAAAAGCCAAAGCCGTGGAACGGAGTGAAGTTCATGGTTCCCATCGTCGCCGAAAGCGGCCGGCAGTGGCCGCAGGGACAGATCGGCATCGGCACCTTCGACTGGCAACGCGTTGTGTTTCCGGTTCGTGTGCCGACAGACGCCACGCAATTGTCGCTCTACCTCGGGTTGGAGATGGTGACAGGCAAGGTGTGGTTTGACAACATCAAAGTCACTGTCCGCAAGCTGCCCTTCGTCCCGAAGCCGCGAGCCAATACCGGGCCGGTCTACAAGGGCCACGACCTGCCCCGACTTCGCGGAGCGATGGTCAGCCCCAACGTTGATGAGGAAAGCCTGAGGCTTTTCGGGAAGGAGTGGACCGCGAACCTGGTTCGGTGGCAGCTTGTTCGACATGCGTCCCAGGCCAAGGCCGACCCGCGCGACCTGGACGCCTATGACCAATGGCTGGAAGGCGAGTTGAAGAAGCTGGACACGGCGCTCCCTTTGTGTGAGAAGTATGGACTGTATGTCGTCGTTGACCTCCACTCGCCACCGGGAGGTCGGGTGACAAGCGGAGGATATGCAGGATCCGACGCCGGGTTGTTCAACAATGCGGACTGCCAACGCAAGTTCATCGAAGTCTGGCAGCAGATGGCGAAGCGATACAAGGGGGCTAAAGCAGTCTGGGGTTATGACCTCGCGAATGAGCCTATTGAGAACGCCGTGGAAGAGGGTCTGGCCGACTGGCAGGAACTCGCCGAACAGACGGCCAAAGCCATCCGTGCTATAGACCCCGACCACGCCATCATTGTAGAGCCGGCGCAGGGCGGCGGCCCGGCGGGGCTTCAGGAGTTCCAGCCTCTCGACATGCCCAATGTCGTCTACAGCGTCCACATGTATCTGCCGCACGCCTTCACCCACCAGGGCGTCCACGACGACTGGAAGAAGCAGTATCGTTATCCCGGCGAGATCGAAGGCATAATGTGGGACAAACCTCAACTCGAAGCGGCGTTGCAGCCTGCGATAGACTTCCAGAAGAACTACGGCGTCCACATCTACATCGGTGAGTTTAGCGCCATCCGTTGGGCGCCGGACAACAGCGCCTATCGGTATCTCAAAGATCTCATAGACATCTTCGAAGAGTACGGATGGGACTGGAGCTATCACGCGTTCCGCGAGTGGAGCGGGTGGAGTGTCGAGCACGGTTCCGACAGAAACAATACCGCACCGGTGACAGAACCGACTGATCGGCAGAAGCTGCTGCGCGAGTGGTTCGCGAAGAACAAGAAGCCTTTGTGAGGAGACGCATTCTGTGAACCGACCCAACGTGCTGCTTTTCATCATGGACGACCAGACGTCGCAGACCATCGGGGCGTTGGGGAATCCGCACATCTCCACGCCCAGCCTCGACGCGCTGGTCGGGGCGGGATGCTGGCTGCGGCCCTACACGACCGTTCCCGTTTGCCAACCTGCTCGCGCCGAATTGCTGACGGGGCGCAACGCGTTCCAGAGCGGTTGTCGTTGGTTTGGCGAACCGATGGACCCGGAGATCACACTCCTCCCGCAGGCGCTGGCGGACGCCGGTTACCATTGCTGCCACGTTGGCAAATGGCACAACGAGGGCCACCCACGAGAGAAAGGATACCACGAGACGTGGCGAGTTTTTCCCAACGACCTCGCTGAGCCTTACATCGGACACTGGCAGGCCTACCGTGAGAACGGGAAGATCGTGATAGGGCACAGCACCGAGCTATTCTGCGAAGCCACGACGGAATTCCTCCACCGCGCGACCACGACTCAGCCCTGGTTCTGCTACTGCGCGCTGCTTTCGCCGCACGATCCGCGGACCGCGCCGGAGCCGTGGAAGAGCATGTATGACCGGCGTCCACCGCCGCTTCCGCCAAACTATATGCCGGAGCATCCCTTCGACAATGGCGACATGATGATCCGCGACGAGCGGCTGGCCGGTTTCCCACGTCGGCAGGAAGAGGTGCTCCGCCATCGCGCCGACTACTACGCGATGATCAGTCATCACGACCACTCCATCGGTCAGGTATTGCACGCTCTCGATCAGACGGGACAGCGAGACAACACACTGGTCGTCTTCACCTCCGACCACGGTCTGGCTGTGGGCTGCCACGGGTTGATGGGGAAAGAGAATCTCTACGAGCACAGCGCGCGCGTTCCGTTGATCCTGCAGGGACCGGGTATCCCTGTCGGTAAACGTTGCGACGAGTGCCTGTGTGGCCACTACGACCTCATGCCGACGCTGATGGAGTATCTTGGAGTGGAAGCTCCTACTACCTCACAAGGACTCAGCTACATGCCGGTCCTTCGGGGGGAAATCCCGACTGTCCGTCAGACCCTTTGCGCGGCTTATCGCGACTGTATGCGCATGGCGCGGGACGGTCGCTTCAAGATGATCTACTACCCACATATTGGCCGGACGCAGTTGTTCGACACGCTGAGCGACCCCGACGAGACCAATGATCGGATGACTTCATGGCGCAGCCATCCGGAGTCGCGCTGCGTTCCTCCAAGCCTTTCGCCAACGCAGCAATCATGCCCTCCCGACCCTGATCCGGGCCGCTCTGCGCCGCCGAATAACTCATTCGCTGGCGCTCATCCGGTCTTCAACCCGGCCTACGAACCCGCCGTGCGGCCCGCGGAGGTAGAGGCGATCATCCAACGACTCCGGTCCACGCTGGCGGCATGGCAGGAGGAGAACAACGATCCGGTAAGAGCGTCGTAATGAACCGGTCCCGACACGCACCGATATGTTTGGACCTCTGGCGACACACGTCTATCTGCCGGGAAAGACGATGTGACACACTCTCCTCATTCATGCGGTGAACGTCAGGCCGCAGGCAGGCTCGGAGACCGTTTCGCATTGCTTCCTCTCGCAGGTTTCTGGTATACTCTGCGGCATCGCACTGATCACATCCTTTCAAAGGTCCGACTCAAGTGGGTGTGACGACCGATTGAGCGGCGGTCTTTTTGCGCTGGCGGCTGGGCGTGGGAGCAAAGGATAGGTGCCTATGTTTGAACAAGCCTTTAGAAACATTGACGACGTGCTCCGGAAAGAAGCCGGCTGCACCACGGAACTCGATTACACCGAGCAGACTTCCTGGCTGTTGTTCCTCAAATACCTTGACGGGCTGGAACAGGATCGGGCGATGGAGGCGGAATTGGATGGGAAGAAACCCTCCTTCATCCTCGACAAGCCCTGCCGCTGGGAATCGTGGGCCGCGCCCAAGGGCAGGGACGGCAAGCTCGACCACAACAAGGCCATGACCGGCGACGACCTCCGCGATTTCGTCAACGGCAAACTCTTCCCCTACCTCAACGGGTTCAAGCAACGCGCCACCGGTCCGGACACCATTGAATACAAGATCGGCGAAATCTTCGGCGAAATTAAGAACAAGATTCAGAGCGGCTACAACCTGCGGGAGATCATTGACCACATTGACGAACTCCGCTTCCGCTCCCAGACCGAGAAGCACGAGCTTTCCCACCTCTACGAGGCCAAGATCAAAAACATGGGCAACGCCGGGCGCAACGGCGGCGAGTATTACACCCCGCGCCCGCTCATCCGCGCCATCATCCAGGTCGTCAAGCCGAAGATTGGCGACCGCATCTACGACGGCGCGTGCGGCTCGGCGGGTTTCCTGTGCGAGTCGTTTGAGTATTTGAGGAATGGGATGTATGGGAAGGATGGGAAGAATACGTCGCATTCTTCCCATCCTTCCCATACATCCCACCTCACTACCAAGGATGTCGATATCCTCCAAACGAGCACCTTCTACGGCAAGGAGAAGAAGTCCCTCGCCTACGTCATCGCGATCATGAACATGATCCTGCACGGGATCGAAGCGCCGAACATCCTCCACACCAACACGCTCTCAGAGAACCTCGCCGACATTCAGGAGAGGGATCGCTACGACGTGGTGCTGGCCAATCCGCCCTTCGGTGGCAAGGAACGCAAGGAAGTGCAGCAGAACTTCCCCATCCGCACCGGCGAGACGGCGTTCCTGTTCCTCCAGCATTTCATCAAGATACTCAAGGCCGGTGGCAGGGCGGGCGTGGTCATCAAGAATACCTTCCTCTCCAACACCGACAACGCCTCCGTCAGCCTCCGCAAGCTGCTGCTGGAAAGCTGCAGCCTGCACACCGTGCTCGATTGTCCCGGCGGCACGTTCCAGGGCGCGGGCGTGAAGACCGTCGTGCTGTTCTTCGAGAAAGGCGCGCCCACCCGCAACGTCTGGTTTTACCAACTCGATCCCGGTCGCAGCCTCGGCAAGACCAACCCGCTCAACGATGACGACCTCGCCGAGTTCGTGAAGCTGCAAAAGACCTTCGCCGACTCGCCCAAGTCGTGGACTGTGGACGCCGAGACCATTGATTCAACGACCTTCGACCTTTCTGTGAAGAACCCGAACGGCGGTGAGGAAGTGACGCACCGCAACCCGCAGGAGATCATGGACGAAATCGCCGCTCTGGACGCCGAGAGCGCGGAGGTGCTGGGGAAGATCAGGGGGCTGCTGTGAGCGACGATAGGAGAGAGGGGATGAATGGGAACTGTGGGAAGAATGAGACGGATGGGAAGCATACTCCCCATTCCTCCCATGACTCTCATCCTATTCTCCCTCCCCGCGGCGACTACCAGACGTTACTGTCGTTCCAGAAGGCTGAAGTCGTCTATGACATCACCTTCCGATTCTGTCACAAGTTCCTCGTCAAGGGCGACCGCACCATTGACCAGATGGTGCAGGCTGCCCGCTCCGGAAAGAAGAACATCCTGGAGGGGAGCAAAGCCGCGCTGACCTCGAAGGAAATGGAGATCAAACTGACGGGCGTGGCTCGTGCCAGCCTGGAGGAACTGCTCGACGACTACAGGGATTACCTCCGCGCCCGCGACCTCAAGATATGGGACAAGGATTCCAGACAGGCGCTGTTTGTGCGGAAGCTGGGCAGCCAGCCCAATCAGACCTATGAGATCTACCGGACGTATGTGGAGACCCGCCCCCCTGAAATCGTCGCCAACATCGCCATCTGCCTGATCCACCAAGCGAACTACCTCATCGACCAGCAGCTTCGTCGGCTGGAGCAGGATTTTCTGAAAGAAGGCGGCCTGCGCGAGCGCATGACCCGCGCACGGCTTGATTACCGCAACAAGGGGACAAAGGGGAGTGCTGGGCCCCTCCCCCGAAAATTAGCATCCCCTGACTTCCCGCCGTCCCATGATTCCCATAGGCCGCCACCCAGCAACCCCGGAGGCAAGCCATGAGCTTTCCCAATAATGCGACCTTTGAGACGAATGCGAAAAATGACTCCCATCCGTCGCATAACTCCCACGGGACCGCCCGGCGCGGAAGTGCTGAGGAACATCAAGGCGCTGCTGTGAAGAAGGGGTGGCAGACGAAGAAGCTCGGTGACCTATGCGATGTGCTCGACCACAAGCGCAAGCCGATCACCAAGCGGGATCGAGTCACCGGTGAATACCCATACTACGGCGCGACAGGCGTCCTCGACCACGTCGCAGGTTACCTATTTGACGAGAAGCTTGTGCTGGTTGGTGAAGACGGTGCGAAGTGGGGATCAGGCGAAAACACGGCTTTCGCGGTGGAAGGGAAATGTTGGGTAAACAATCATGCCCACGTGCTCCGACCGCATAGAAGTGCAGTCCAGGACAATTGGCTGATCTATTACCTGAGTCATTCCGATCTCTCGGAGTTCGTATCAGGTCTGACAGTCCCAAAGCTCAATCAAGGTAGCCTTCGCGAGATCCCGATTCCCGTTCCTCCCCTCCCCGAACAGCAGCGCATCGTCCGCATCCTCGACGAAGCGTTTGCGAGCCTCGCCACCGCCAAAGCCAACGCCGAAAAGAACCTCCAAAACGCCCGCGCCCTGTTCGAAAGCCATCTGCACAGTGAACATGCCGACAAAGCGTTCCTCGGGGATTTGGTGAATATCAAGACCGGAAAATTGGATGCGAATGCTGCGGTGGAGGGTGGGCAATATCCGTTCTTCACTTGTTCCAGGGACATATTTGCGATCGACACATTCGCCTTTGATTGCGAAGCGATCCTCTTAGCTGGCAACAACGCCGTCGGAGATTTCAATGTGAAGCATTACAACGGGAAGTTTAATGCTTACCAACGCACATACGTAATCACGGTGAACGAGAGGAAGCGCGTGCTCTACCGGTTTCTCTATTTCGAGATGCTCAAGAGCTTGAAGGCATTCAAAGCGCAGTCGGTCGGTGCTGGGACGAAGTTTCTGAAATTGGGAATGATAAAGGACCTGGAGATTGCGTTACCGAGTCTCGATGAACAGCAGCGCATTGTTTCGACGATGGACTCTGTCCGCGAAGAAACGGAGCGCCTCGAATCCCTCTACCAGCGCAAGCTCGCCGCGCTGGAGGAGTTGAAGAAGTCGCTGCTGCACCAGGCCTTTTCCGGTGCGTTGTAAGAAGGCCCTCGAAGCAGGAAAAAGCGCAACTCAATCTGATATAATGTAGCCCGAAATGGAACGAATTCAATCGATCAACCCTCAACGCATCGCGTGGTGCTGCGCCGACAATGGGATCTCTCCAGGTGATCTTGCGTCTCAACTGGACATTGCAGCGGGCAGCATGGAGCGCGTCATGGCAGGTCAGGATGGCATGACGTTCAATCAGTTGCGGAAAGTCGCGGAGTACTTTGGACGGGGTGTGTTGTTCTTCCTCGAGCAGGGGCCTGTCGATGAGGCGCTGGTGCACACGCTGCAGTTCCGCACCCTCGCCAATCAGAAGCCGGAATTGTCTCCCAAGCTCAAATCGCTGATCGAACGCGTGGAGAAGCAGCGCGAAATCTATCTGAGCCTGTGTGAAGACTTGGAAGACAATGGCCGCCCATTGTTCAACCCTCCGGCGCTGCCTCAGCACGACCCGCGCGAGGCTGCCGGAATTGCCCGTCAGTGGCTCGGCCTGAGTGAGCAGAACTCCTTCGACACCTACCGTGAGGCGGTCGAAGCGCGGGGAGTGCTGGTGTTTCGCAGCAACGGCTACAGCGGGAAGTGGCAGATTGCCAAGCAGAACCCGATCCTCGGTTTCGCACTTTACAACCCAACTTGCCCCGTGATTCTCGTCAAGAAGGAGACTTCGGAGTCCCGGCAATCGTTCACGCTCATGCACGAGCTTGCACATTTGCTGTTGCACAAGACCAGCTCGATTGATGACGAACAGGACATGCAGTCCCACCAAGGCGGGGAACGAAATGCCAATGCTTTTGCGGGTCATCTATTGGTTCCCGATGCTTTCCTCCGCCACATCAACGATGCGCAACGTCCGGACGACGCATCTCTCTACGACGACTGGCTTGCAGAGACGCGCCGGGCGTGGGGCGTGAGCGGTGAGGTGATTCTGCTAAGGCTTCTGGATTCCGGTCGCCTGCAACAAAGCCAATACGCCGCCTATCGGCATTGGCGGGCGCGGTCGGCCATCCCGCAAAGGGATCGCGGGAGTCGGCTTTACCGCCATCGTGAACCCAAGCATGTATTCGGCGACACCTTCGTGCGTACGGTGCTGGACGCGCTGAATGCCCGCCACATCACACTCGCCAAGGCGAGCAGCTACCTTGACAACCTGAAGATAAATGATCTGCAAAAGTTGGAGCGCCACTGTGCAGGTCTTTGATGCATCCTCCATGATCTATGCTTGGAATCACTACCCTGTGCGTCAGTTCCCAGGCTTGTGGCAGTGGATCGCAGCACAGATTGAGGAGAAGAACCTCAAAATGCCGAGCGTGGCGTTTGTAGAAGAAGTGGCAAAGGAATCGCCGGATTGCGCTAAGTGGCTTAAAGACCACAACCTGGAGCTACTTGAGATCACCAACGCGATTACGCAAGACGCCATGCGCATCAAAGGCTT